>ERZ1643247.402-NODE-402-length-52892-cov-6.318584_pt1 | contig 52892 bp, 43 predicted proteins | sample MGYA00579264_ERZ1643247 | MGnify/ENA primary metagenome ERZ1643247 (study PRJEB29033, sample SAMEA4952262) | chicken gut metagenome | biome: Broiler Chicken; feature: Gastrointestinal Tract; material: Caecum | place: Ireland | collected 2018 | study: Broiler... | reverse complement strand
TAGAGAAAATATCTTTTCTTCTTGCTCATGATTTAAAAACCTTTGCCGAAACAAAAGGCAACTTTTCAACCCTATCAGCAAATACTGTCTATACACATTTGCAAATCAATCAATAAAACAAAAAGAGAAGAAGTTATAATATACTTCTTCTTTTTTGTGCTAAATATATGCAAATAAACAAAAATGTGTTATAATATTACATATAAAAAAGAAACAAAATGTCAGTTTTAACATATATTGAAAATTTAGAAAAAATTTAAGATTAAACAAAATGAAAATAATAACATTAAATTTAATTAGCAATCTAAAAAAAATAAAAACTAGTTTGCTTATGATTTGAATGAAATATTAGTTTTTGACTTATATAAAATAAAAATAAACTTGTTCCGAAAAACGGCTATTCATTTCGATGAAGTATAATAGTCTTTAAAAAATTTAATAATAAAACCTTAAGCTTATGTTAATAAAATAAAAGGATTTAGAGAATCTAAGTACAAAAATTATGAATTATCTCAAAGCATACATATTTCATATTGGAATTACAACATATTAAATTTGAATTGACACCTATAATTTGTTACTATGAAATATTTTAATCTATAAATAACTATAGCACAAAACATTTATATATTTAAAATTGATTATTGATTTTGCTTATTTTATGTGATACAATAAACGAAAGGAAGATTAGACAATGAATAATAGGGAGTTTTTAAATTTAATAGGTTTTAAAAAAAATAAACAAACAGAGTTGAAACAACTAGAAATTCATTTGGCTGACCATTGTAATTTAAATTGCAGAAGTTGTGATCACTATTCTCCTTTGTCAAAAAAATCTTTTCCAAATTTTAACAAAATGGAGCAAGATTTAAAACATCTATCTAAAATCTTAAATGGCAAAATTGACAATATTTTATTGTTAGGTGGAGAACCACTCTTAAATAGTGATATAGAAAAATATATTGTCATGATAAGAAATTTGTTTAAAAAAAGTAGTTTAAAAATTGTTACTAACGGTACTTTATTGCTAAAACAAAAAGATGAATTTTATAATTGTTGTCGAGATAATGATATTTTAATTGAAATTACCAAATATCCTATAAACTTTGATTATTCTAAAGCCGTTGAATTTTTGAAAAGTAAAAATGTAAAGCATTCATTTGTTGGAACTACTGAAATTAAAAATAAAACTACACATAAGTTATCATTAGACGAATCTGGAAAGCAAGACCCAAAATATTCATTTGATAATTGTTTTCATTCAACAAAATGTTATCAATATTATAATGGCAAACTTTTTATGTGCCCTTGTTGTGCATATATACACAATGTAAATAATTATTTTAACAAAAAATTTGAACTTTGCGAAAAAGATTATTTAGAGGTTTCAAAAATAAAAAATTTTCAACAAATATTAGATTATCTTTCCTCACCAATCCCTTTTTGTAGATATTGTGATGTAGATAGAAGAAGTTTTAAATCTCAGTGGTCTTTATCGTTAAAAAAAGAAGATGAATGGTTATAAATTATATAAGGATAAAATTATGAAAACAAGTTGCCCTGTTATAGATATACATGCAAGTTGGCTGGCTTTGAACCCAATACACGGATGTCCTTTTTCTTGCAAATATTGTTTTTTAAATGGAGTAAATTTAACATCTAAAAAACCTTTAGAATTGGTATCGCCAAAAGAAGCTGTAAAAAGCTTATTAAATTTTAAATTTTATAATAAAAACTTTCCTTTATGCTTATTTACTTCAACCGACATCTTTGGAACTCCATCTAATATAGAATATGCGATAAAAATATTAGAGGAACTTTATAAAAATAATGTATTTAATCCTATAATTTTTATCACAAAGCAATATATCCCAAATTACTTTTTAGACATCATAGATGAATATGAAAAAAAATCAATGAAATTTGTGTTTATGATAAGTTATTCGGGTCTAAACAATAATATAGAAATTGGGATAAATAAAGAAAAAATAAAACAAAATTTTATTAATTTAAAAAATAGGAACAAAAAAATTATACATTACTGGAGACCATTTTTACCAGAGAATTCAACTGAAGAAGTTTTAGAAGATGTTTATAACTTTGTAAAAAAATATGCTAATTGCTCTATTTCAATAGGTTTAAAAGTTCAACCTTCTTATATAGGTAATCTAAATTTTTGGGAAAAACTTTTTAATGAAAAAGAAAACGCTTACAGCTATGAGAGCGTGTGGACAAAAAATGCATATAGATTTATAGAAAAGAAAAAACATGAAGACTATCCAATTTTTAACACGACATCTTGTGCATTGTCTTATGCTTTGACTCAACCAGATTATAATGCTTTTTATCGTTCAAAATTTTGCAAATCAAACAACTGTCCACTTTTTCAAAAGGAACTTTGCGCTAAGACTAAAAATTGTTTAAATAAAAAAATTATAGATGATATAATTAGTAAGTTTATGAAAAAAACTAATTATAGTTTTGATTACAGTATTGATTTATCAAATAATAAAATAATAATTGAAAAAGATTTGAAAACAGCTGAAATAGTATATTTAAAAATGCTTACAAATATGATAATTGTTTGTAACAAAAGCAAAAACGATTACTATTGGGCAACAACAAACGTAGCAAACGAAATTATGATTTTGGAGGAATAATCTTATGAAAAAAAGTTTATCTATATTCTATAATGGTTTAAAAATAAATTTAATTTGTCAAAATGAAAATTTATTTAAAGAGCAATATAAAATGTATAAAAATTTTTTTGTAGAAGAACAAGGAAAGGTTGAACAAGAGATAAATGTATATTATGTAAAAAGCGAAAAAATAACTGACAAATTATGCAATGAAATAGTAAACGATTCTAAACATTTTTCTATAAATCCTTTTGAAAAACAAGTATATATAGTTCAAGAAAAATTAAAGTACAATCGTTTTATGTCTTTAAATAAAAACAACATATCTATAAAACATAATAACGGCTTTTACATAGTAGTCGGAACGGAAACCGAAAACACAAAGTATGCTCCTTACACATTGATTTTAGAATTAATATCACGTTATAATGAAACAAACAATCGCGCAATATTTCATTCAACTGGATTTACATTAAATGGAAAAGGCATTTTAACCATAGGTGAAAGCGGAAGCGGAAAAACAACATTTTTATCTAAATTGTATAATACAAACAATAATGTTTCTTTTCTTTCTAATGATAGAGTTTATGTGGGCAACGGGGAAATTTTTTATTTCCCCATAGAAATTATTTTGTCAATGGGGACAGTGAAAAATAGCAAGCAATTAAGTAGCTATTTTATTGAGCACAAAATTACAGATTCTTGGTTAAATAAACAATTATCGGAAACAAAAAATAATGAAAGGTGCGGAATAAAACCAAGGACTTTTTGCGAAATTAATAATATAAACTATGTTTCCAATGCTAATTTATCTTTAATTGTTTTTCCGCAAATTGATTTGACCTACAAAGATTGTTTAGAAATAAAAACATTGAAACGTGAGGATATAATAAAAAAATTAAGCTTAAGTTGTTTTACCCCATATGATAAAGAGAAACATAGAGATATGTGGATAGATAAAGGAATAATGACAGAAAATCAATTAAAAAATATGGCAGATAAGGTCATTTTAGATTTAGCAAAAAACACTCATTGCATTAGTTGTAAATATGGTTGCAACGTCTCAGGCGAAAAATTAATACTAGAAATTAATCGAGAACAACAAAAATTGGCAGGTAATGAATATGAAAAATAATTTTTTTACAAAATTTTTAGAAAAATCAAAAACATTAAGAGAAAGATTTGTTGTTACAACAAAAAATGAATGGAATCCAATGTCTGTGTTGGCAGAACTTTTTGTTCAAATTGGACATGTCTTTACTGTTTTAAAAAACTCTCCTTATTTGGAAAAAGATAGAAAAATAGATGACCTTGGCGACGAAATGTCAGATGTTGTTTTTCAACTAATCATTATTGGCAATATGTATAATTTTGATTTTGAAAATTATCAAAGTGAAAAAATCTATAATGCTACCCTTGAGGACTTAATAATAGTTATTGGTCAATTAAGTGAAGCGGTAATGGAAAATTGTGGTCATAGATTTGAAAAAGCGAGACAAGGCTTTAGCACCACTTTAGATTTTATAAAATTTAAAATTAAACAAAGTTTTGATATTGTTTTTGAGATAACAAAATTATTTAATTTGAAACTAGAAGAAGAATATCAAAAAATGATTGATAGCGCAAATAATTGGTTAGATAAAAATTATTAATAGGTGAAATATGAAATTTGGTTTTGTAATTCCTTTATTTAACACAGTTGATTATTTTGAAAAATGTTTGTTAACTTTAATCAACCAAACTTATAAAAATTTTGAAATCATTATTGTAGACAATTACAGCAATGATGGAAGTTATGAGCTTGCAAAAAAATATGCTAAAAAATATAATAATATTAAAATTTTTAGAACAAAAATTGTTGGGGTTGGAGCGATAAGAAATCTTGGTATAAAAAAACTTAATTGTGATTACTTTATCACAATTGATTCAGATGATTATATAAATGAAAACCTTTTGGAAGTTTTAAACGAACATGTTTTAAAAAATAGCAGTTTTGATATGATTCGTTTTAATGCAGTTAAAGTAGACTCTAACAGAGTTATCTTAGATGATAAAATGTTCAAAACTTGTTATAATGGAATTTACAGTGGAATAAATTTTTTAAACATAATGTGTAATGAATTTATTGATGAAAATAAAATTTTTGGACCTTCTTGGTTATATGCAATTAAATTAAAATATTATAAGAAAAACAAATTTAAGTTTTCAAAACTCCTTCAAGAAGATTTTGGGATAATGTCTTTTTTGTTATTAAAAAGTAAAAGCATTTTGAGTATAGATTTTTTAGGTTATTATTATGTGCAAAGAAATAATAGCATAACCAATAAAAAAGATAACAAATATTTAAAAGCAATTCATTTGCTTTCCCACTATGATAACTACATAAATAAGATAATAAATAATAAAGGTTACAATAAGACTTTTAAAAATAAATTTAAACAATATTTAGATTTAATATTAATAAAAAAGTACAATAGCTTAAACGATATAGACAAAAAAGCATATTATAAAGAATTAAAAAAAAGAGGAGTTTTTGAAAAGAAATTATGAAAAACATAATAATTTTTGGTACTAGTAGAAGTGGAAAAACACAATTAGCAAAGCTACTTTCTACAAAATTAAATTACAGCATTGTTATGGTTGATAGTTTAGTGTCTGCATTTCAAAATTCTATGCCCGAATTAGAAATAAACCACACAAACCGAGATGGAAAATCAATCAATAATTTAGAGCCATTTTTATTGGCATATATAAAATCAATTAACAAAATCGATAAAAAAGCAAGAAATATTAATTACATCATTGAAGGTTCATATTTTAACTTTGATAATATCATAAAACTAAAAGAAGATTTTATTGTTATAGTTTTATTGACTAAGTTTAATAGCATTCAAAAATATTATAATATGTTAAAAAAATATGATAAAGAATATGATTGGACCTACAATTTATCTAAAAAAGATTTACTGGATTATTGCAAAAATTTATATAAGCACAATAATTACTTGGCAAACAAATGCACGGAAAACAAAATCAAATATTACGATACTGTAAATAACAGAGAAAAAGTTTTTGAAACTATATTAATAGACATAAAAAACGATTTAAAAGATTAAATACTTTTTTAAAATTTCATAATCTGTTTTTATTTTAGTATTTTTAGTTAAAAAAGAAAATATTTCATCTAATATTATAAAAGAATTGTCGGTTAAATATTCACTGTGGATACAAATTCCAAGATGGTCAAAATTTATTAAAGATTTTTTTATTTGCTGTAATATAAAATTTTTATCTTCAAAAGCATTTATATGCCAATTAATTATATCAACGTTTGGATTAAAATCTATTTTAAAACTTGTACTACTATTTGCGAATATAGAAATACAGTCGTATTCTTTCTCTAAAAACTTAGCACACTTTATGTCTATTTTATTAAATGGTGGTGTTAAAAGGCTATAAAACTTATTACCAAATGTTTGTTGTAAAAGCTTTTTACCTTTTTTCATTTCTGTTATCACCTTTTTTATATCTCTATTATCAGCCAGTTCACATTGATATTCTAAAGAATAATTTTTATGAGAATAACCATGTTGAGATATAACAAAATTTTTTAGTTTGCTTATTAAACAAATTGTTTGTTGCTCTAATTTTGATGGAATAACTGCATAAACAACAGGTAAATCATATTTAACAAGCAAATTAACTAATTTACTAAGATTATTAGAATATATTCCAACGTCATCAACTCTAATCCATAGAAGTTTTGGTTTAGAAAAATTATTTATTATTTCATTAATTTCATTTTCTATTTTATCCATATTGTTATAATATATTTTACAAAAGAAATAGTCAATTTAAAAGGAAAAAATATTTATGGAAGAAATAAAAATTTCAGTAATAGTTCCAATTTATAACACGGAAATATACTTGCGGGAATGTTTAAATAGTGTAACATCTCAAAAATATAATAATTGGGAAATGTTTCTAATAGATGATGGCTCACAAGATAAAAGTTATGAAATTTGTAAGGAATTCAAGAAAAAATATCCCAATAAAATTTTTGTAAAAAAATTAAACCACAAAGGCGTTTCTGTTGCCCGCAATTTTGCATTAAAAAAAGCAACAGGTAAATATGTTGTTTTCCTTGATAGCGATGATTACTTAAAATCAAATTTATTTGAATATATCAATAATCACTCAAAAGAAAATATTGATGTTTTTGTTGGAGAATTTGATTCAATTTCTGAGGACCCTTTAAACATAAAAGTTTTAGAATGCGAAAAAATAAGAAAAAATTATATTGATGGGAAGTCGCAAGAGTTTGTCTTAAATTACATATATGACTTAAGACTTATATTCACTCTATGGAGATTTGTTGTTAAAACATCTTTAATAAAAAATAATAATATTTATATGCTTCCAAACATAATTCATGAAGATGAAGAATGGGTAGCCAAGATGTTATTAAACGCACAAAGTTTTAAAAAAATACCTTTTAGACACTATGTTTACAGAAAAAGAAAAAATTCTATTATGACGACAGATGGGCTTGTTCATTATAGAAGTATGCTTAAAGTGGCAGATAAACTACTGGAATACGCTGAAAATGAAACTTGCGATTACAAAAAATTGTTTTTATATCGTTGTGCATATAAAAACGCCTCACAGGTATATTGGAATGTTAGAAACATGTCTAAACCAAGTATCCCAATTAAAGATAGAAAGAAGGTTAATAAATGAAAATTTCAATAATAATTCCAATGCTTAATTCCGAAAAATATATTGAAAGAACAATTAATAGCATTTTAAATCAAACATATAAAAATTATGAAATAATTTTAATAGATGATTGTTCAACCGACAATACAATAAGTAAATGCATGAAATACTTAAATAAAAATGTTAAATTAATCAATTTGCAAAAAAACCTTGGGGTTTCTAATGCAAGAAATGTAGGATTACAAAACGCTATTGGAGACTTTATAATTTTTTTAGACTCAGATGATTGGCTTGATAAAAACACCCTATCAATAGTTAGTAAGAAAATTAATGATAACGATTTAATTGTGTTTGGAACAATTTATAAAAGACAAAATGAAATGGCAAAACAACCCTTGCCATTAATTGGAGAGATAACAAAAAAAGATTTATTTTGTGATATCTTTAAGCTTTTAGATGTTTCAATTGCACATTGGATTACAAATAAAGCTTTAAAAAGTTCAATAATAAAAGAATATAATTTATATTTTAATAATACTCTTAAAATGGGTGAAGACTTGGATTTTTGTCTAAGGTATTTAGAAAAAACAAATAAAATAAATATATTGAATAAATATTTGTATTTTTATGATAGAACAAATGACAATTCATTAACAAATTCAAATTTATTAAGTCTGCCAGAAAGAACAAAATTCAATAACGACAACATTGAAAGTTTTTTAATTAGAAATAATTTAGATTTAACAAACTTTAAAAGTTATAAAAAGAATTTATGTAAGTATGTTGAAAATAAAATAAATCAATCTACATACTCACAAGAAACAAAAGAAAAATTGCTAGAAAAAAATATGCAATTAAATGGCGTTTAATTCATTGTGTTTGTATTGTGATTGTGATATACTCAATTTGGAGTTAAAATATGAAAAAAATTATTTTAGGTGAAAAATTTATTGATAAAAAATTTGATTTTAGAGAAACATGTTTTGGCATTTGCGAAAGAGATGGGAAAATTTTGTTAACAAAGAAAATGAAAAAGAATGAAATTGCCATGGTGGGTGGCGGAATAGAAGATGGTGAAACACATGAAGAATGTTTAAAACGTGAATTTTTAGAAGAAAGCGGATATACAGTTGAACACATTAAGGAATTGTGTTCTGTAGATTGTTATTGGCTTGCTGCTGGCAAGTGGCCAATGGAATCGCTTGCAAACTTTTATATAGTAGAACTTTCAAAAGATTCAGTTAAGCCAACAGAAGAAGGTCATGAGCCAGTTTGGGTTTCAATTGAAGAAGTTGAAAACATTTTGCCTTTGCCTTATCACAAAGAAGGTATACTACAATATTTATTAATGCGAAATAGTTAATTCTTTTAATTGCGATAATATATAAACTAAAAAAAACACTATATTTGTCAAATAAAATATAAAGCTATTTATAAATACATTCTTTACATATAAAAAATAAATTTATAATTACTCTATAAAATATTATAAGGGAAACTCAAATTGATGACATAATTTTGAATTTTTAATATGATAAAAACAATTACAATGAATTTTAAATATTACTTTGGTTAATTAAGATAAACAAAAAATATTATATATGTCTTTTATTATCTTAAAAAGTAAAAAAGTCAATTTTCCTAAAATAATAAAAACTTACATTGAAGAAAAAATTTTATTATTTCAATTGTAATATAATTAAAAACTATTTGACAAAAGAAAATTTGTTCAAGATATATTGATATTTAAATATGCTAGTGATAAAAAATAAAATTCTAGAAACAATATTGAGAATACTATTTGATAACAAAGAAAACTTTACTGCTAAAAATTTGATAGGACTATTAATTTTACCTTACAAAAAAACAATTTATTTTAAAAGATTTTCAGTTAAGAAAAATTGGGATATATTCTAACATAATATAAAAACATAGGTTCTACACTTACCAAAATATACTCTATGTTCCTAAATAACAACACAAGAACGAGTATATAGTTTGTATTGTTATTGCTATCATTAATTAATATATTCCAATAAGCCAACAATATTCTAAAAAATGATTACAATCGAATAAATATTTTAATACATTCGATTCCAATATATACTCTAGTGTTAGGATTGGTTGTCGGTCTTCCCGCCAAAGGTTTTATGCTTTTTTGTTTGCAAATATATTTAAAATACGTTATACTACCTTTAAGGAGGGGGTATGACAAAATCTAAATCTAAAACTTTTATCTATTTTTTACTAGCTGTTTCATTAATTTTATGCTCTATGCTAGCTCTTACGGCTTGTGGAGAGCCTTATCAAATGACGTATGGCACTTATAATTCGTATGGCGTTAGAACTTCAAATGCGTCTGGAAATACAGATTTGTCTCTTGAAGAAGCAAGAGAACAAGGAAATATTATTAGGTCGACTTATGAAAAAATTATTTTTAATGAAGACGGTACGGTACAATTTATAGACGAAGATAAAAACGAAACCGATAACGCAACTTATACAGTAGATAATAATGGCTACGTAACCTTTGAAGGTGAAGTAATTGAAAACGACCCAATTATACCAGTTGTGTATGAACATTTTAACAACCATGGTTATTTTGAAAACAACAACTTCTATTTACGAGCTTTTTATAATGACAATCCAAAATCTGAAACACTTTTTATTTTCACCTTAAACCAAGCTGAGTAGATAAATAGATAAATTAAAAACGCATTTTGTTAAATGCGTTTTTTTAATAGTTTACATAGCCCAAAAAATTCTAGACCATATAAAAATGGTAAACAATACAATCTTCTACCAAAGTTTTAGCCACACGCTTGACAAACTTTAAAAAAATTAATTATTTTATAAATAAGGAATGGGCGTATGGAAAATTTTAATAGTAGCGAAATTGAACAAGCTCCAAATTCAACCAATTTAGAAGAGCAAAAAATAGCCAAAAGAGATAAAGCAAGCAAGGTTTTATGTATTATTGGCACAATTTTTTTAGTTATTGCCTTTATTTTTATGTGCTTTTTTGCAAGTTCTGTATATAGATATATCCTTGCAGAAGGTAGCGAGCAGTTAGTTTCCGCCTTAGAATTGATAATTATATTTGTGTATTTTGGCTTTATTGGAGTTTTGATATCAATTATTTCAAGCATACTAAATATAGTAGCTTTTGCAATTTCAAAAAAACAAAGAACATTTAAACTTATAATTATGATAATTTCGATAGTAGTTACACTTTTATATACAATATTTTATATTTTAATGTCTGCTACGTAAAATTAAGTAAATAAACTGTTGATTTTTTTGATTTAATTGAGTATAATATTAAAAATTCGCAACTTAGAGTTTCGTGCTCCGACTGGTTGCGAATTTTTTGTATTTTGTAATTAATAAATTGCAATTAAAAGATTTAGTGCTTTATTTTTTTTATTATTTGTGGTAATATAACCTAAAATTAACCTTTTTAGTGTAATTTTAATATTAAATAAAGTTATTAAAGGAAAATTTTATGTTAGAGCTTAAAAACATTTCAAAACATTACAACGCTGGCGACTTAAAAGTGGAAGCTTTAAAAAACGTTTCCATAAATTTTCGCGAACATGAATTTGTGTCTATTTTAGGCCCATCTGGCTGCGGCAAAACAACGCTTTTAAACATTGTGGGCGGGCTAGACAAGTACACGTCCGGCGATTTAATTATTGAAGGAAAATCTACCAAAAATTTTACGGATAAGGATTGGGACGCTTATAGAAATTCTAAAATTGGTTTTGTGTTTCAAAGCTATAATTTAATTCCGCACTTAACCGTGCTTGAAAACGTGGAGCTTAGCCTTACACTTTCCGGCATTAAAGCAAAAGAAAGAAAGGAAAGGGCAAAAAATGCACTTTCCGACGTTGGACTTGGTGACGTTATTAATAAAAAGCCAAATCAGCTTTCTGGTGGACAGATGCAACGTGTGGCAATAGCAAGAGCGCTAGTTAACGACCCACAAATCATACTTGCCGACGAGCCAACAGGTGCCTTAGATAGCGAAACAAGCGTACAGATTATGGAAATTTTAAAGAAAATTTCTAAAAAGCGCTTAATTGTTATGGTAACGCACAACAAAGAGCTAGCTGAAAAATATAGCACTAGAATTATAAACATTTTAGATGGCGTTATACTTAATGACTCTTCTCCCTACTCGCCCAGGCAAAAAGAAAGGGTGGAAATCACGGCTAAAAAAGAAAAAACTTCAATGAGCTTTTTAACGGCGTTTAACCTTTCTTTTAAAAACCTTTTTTCTAAAAAAGCTAAAACATTTTTAACGGGCTTTGCTGGAAGCATTGGCATTATTGGCATTGCGCTAATTCTTGCAGTTAGCTCGGGCTTTACTGCCTACATAAATAATATGCAGTCCGACACTTTAAGCGGCTACCCTATAACAATTTCCAGCGTTGCAATAGACTATTCCGCCCTAACAAGCGGTGGCGGCATGCCGGAAATATCAGAGGGCGAAGACGGCACTTTGAACGTATATAACATTCAAGACATACTTTTAGATTTTGGCAATTTTAACTATCTTTCTAACGATTTTGTAAACTATATGCAAAATTATTACAAGGAAGACCAAGAAAAAAACAACCCAGAACTAAACGCTATGCAAATTCAATATGCCACAAACATGTTTGTGTTAACGGATTATAACAATGAAATTGTAAAGCTTGAAACTAGCGAATCTGTAAGCAGCCTTTCCGGTTCCACGTCTTCCATAATGTTTGAAGGTTTTGACGACAAGGATTATGTGCTTTCCTATTACGACGAAGTTGTTGGGCACTATCCAAGTGATAAGAACGAAGTTGCGCTAATAATTGGCGACAGTAACACGATTTCTACAACGCAACTACAAAGCTTAGGCATAGGCTATACGGAAAGTAACGGCACGTACGAACCTATAAGCCTTGAAAGCTTAATAGGAAAAGAATATAAAGTAATTTTAAATAACGACCGCTACACCGAAGGGCTAGACGAAAATAGCAACACCACATTTACTGAACACACAGACTATCAAACGCTTTACAATCTTGAAAGTGCGGAAACACTTACTATAAGCGGCGTATTAAGGCTTAAAGAAGATGCCGCATCTTCCCTATTTAGTGAAGGCATAATGTATTTACCGGAATTTAGAAGAGATTACACAGAAAACTGCAAAAATTCTGAAATTGCTAAAAGAACTGTTCAAGATAAAAAGCTTTACGTACCATACAAACTTGATATAAGCGAACTAAACATGTTTATTCAAGATGATAACTTATTCAAGTTTACCGACCCTTACGTTATGCAATATATAATTGTAAATCAGTATAATACAGACATAACCATAGACGAAGTTATAGAGCTAGCGCTTCAAGCAGTTGGCGCAAGTTCAATACCTACGGGAATTTATATTTATCCTAAAACCTTTGAAGCAAAAGAAAACGTTTTAAATTACATTGAAGAGTGGAACGAATCGGAAATTGGTCAAGGAAACAACATTATTTCCACAGACGCAACGGGCTTTTTAACGTCTACGCTTGGTCAGCTTGTGGATATAATTTCCTATGTTTTAATTGCCTTTGCTAGCATTTCCTTAATTGTTTCTTCTATAATGATAGGAATTATTACCTACACGTCGGTAATAGAGCGCACCAAGGAAATTGGCGTACTTAGAAGCATTGGCGCTAGAAAAAAGGATATTTCTAGGCTATTTAACGCAGAAACCACAACAATTGGGCTTCTATCTGGCATTTTAGGAATTGTTGTAACGTATATATGCTGCCCTATTATAAATGTAATAATAAACTCTTTAGCAGGTGTAAATGTTGGGCAAATTGCTATGCTAAACCCGCTTCACGCCCTTCTTTTAGTTGCAATTAGCGTTGTGCTAACACTTATTTCTGGACTTATACCAAGTAGAATTGCCGCGAAGAAGGACCCGGTTGTAGCACTTAGAACAGAGTAGCAAGTTATAAAAAAATAGAATATATACTTTCTATGGAAAAAATAGAAAGTTTAAATGGAAATATTATGAAAATAGGAAAAAATTCAAGCGTTTCAAAAACCGCAATTGTTGAAAACGGCGCTATAATTGGTGACAACTGCAAAATAGAAGGTACGTCACACATTTTTGCCGGTGCAAAAATAGAAAATTCAACTATTATAAATTCCACTATTAAAGAAAAAGCTATAATTTCAAACAGCATTATAACGGACTCCTACATAGGCGAAAAAACAAACGTTGGGCCTTTTACGCACATTAGGGGCGGCGCGAAGATAGGAAAGGAATGCAAAATTGGCAACTTTGTTGAAGTGAAAAACTGCAAAATTAAAGATAGAACAAAGGCTTGCCACCTAGCCTACCTTGGCGACGCTGAAATTGGCGAAGATTGCAACATTGGTTGCGGCGTGATTTTTGCAAACTACGACGGACTTGAAAAATACAAGACCATAGTTGGAGACAGGGTTTTTATAGGCTGCAATTCAACTATTATTGCGCCGTGCACGCTAGAAGACGAATGTTTTATAGCTGCGGGCTCTACTATAACAAAACAGGTAGATAAGCGCGGGTTAGGAATAGCAAGAGCAAGGCAAGAAAATAAAGAAGCCTTTTATAACCCGTACCTCGAAAACTTTAAGCGTGCTAAAATTTATTTTGGCACGGACGGCATTCGTGGCGTAGTAGACAGCGAACTCACAGAAGACCTTGCTTATAGCACGGGTAACGCCCTATGCCAACTTAAAGAAAACCCCAAAGTTATAATTGGCAGAGATACCCGCCCTAGCGGAGAAAAAATTAGCAAAGCCATTATTCAAGGTTTAATAAATGGCGGAGCCGAAGTTTTCAATGTTGGCATAGTTCCAACGTCTGCTATTTCTTATCTCACTAAAAAATTGGGGCTAGATTACGGCATAGTTATAACAGCCTCTCACAACCCAAAAGAATATAACGGCATAAAGGTGTTTGGAAATAGCGGTGTAAAAATTACTGACGCAGAAGAAATAAAAATTGAAAGCAAATTAAAAAGTGAAATTTCTAGCCCAGGCGGTAAAGTGTTAAATTTAAGCGCAGAAGTAAAAGCTTATGAAGAATTTTTAAAAAATTCAATAAAAACCAACTTAAACGGCTTAAAAATTTTATTAGACTGTGCAAACGGCGCTAGCAGCAAAATTGCGCCCAAAATATTTAAAATGCTAGGCGCGGACGTTAAAGCAATAAACATTAAAGGCGAAATTAACAATAACTGCGGCGCTACACATATTGAAAATTTAATAGCTAACATGGAGGGCTTCGACCTTGGGTTTTCCTTTGACGGAGACTCGGATAGAGTTATTTGCGTAGACAAAAATAAAAACATTTTCGACGGCGACAAAATTATCTATCTTCTTTCGCTCTATAAAAAGAAAAATGGCGAAGAGATTCACGATGTTGTTGGCACAGTTATGACAAACAAAAAAATTGAAGAACTTTTAAAAGAAAATGATATTAACCTGATTAGAACGCCGGTTGGAGATAAATACATAATTGAAGAGATGTTAAAAAACGGCGAAAAAATAGGTGGCGAACAAGCTGGCCATATAATTATTGGCGATAAGCACATTACTGGCGATGGCATACTATGCGCATTAATGCTTTCAGAAATTTATAAAGAAGATAAAAAGCTTTTTGAAGACGTGGTAAATATAAAAACGTATCCACAGGCTACGGAAGAAATAAAAACAAAAAATTTTAGAGCAAAAAATATATTAAAAGAAGAAAATGTTGTAAAAGCGATAGAAAAGGCAAAGAAAAATGCGCGCGTTGTAGTTCGCCCTAGTGGCACTGAGCCAAAAATAAGAATAATGGTAGAAGCAAAAGAAAATGCAGAAAATTATGCTAAAAACATTAAATTAGAAATTGAAAAAATAATAGAAACAATGGCAGAAAATTAAGCAAAAAATTTAATTTTTTGCCTTTTTTATTTATTTTTTTATTAATTTTTAATTTTTTAATAAAATTATATATTTATTTTTAAAAATATGCTAAAATGAATATATGGATTTTAAAGTAATAAATTTAAAGGAGTTTAACCCTAGCGTAGAGCTTGCTATTGCAAATTTAGAAATAGAAATAGAACTAGCAAAATCTAGTAATATAAAGGCTATTAAATTTATCCATGGCTACGGCTCACATGGTGCAGGTGGAGCTATTTGCCTTGCCGTGAGAAGAAAACTTATTAGTCTTGTAAAAAATAAAATAATTAAATTTTATATAACGGGCAGCGAATGGACGCTTGAAGATGAAAGAGCCAGAGAAATTATCTACGCCTGCCCTTCTAGCTCACTAGATGAAGATATAGGCCATTTTAACCCCGGCATTACAATTGTGTGTATAAATTAAATTTAACTATGTTTTTCTAGCTAATATACAATAAAACACACTTATTTTATGACCAAAAATACATTTTTTATTATAAAAATAAGATACTATAAAAGGCAAACTAAAATTTTAAAATTTTTTTCTACAAAACCTTTAAAAATACCTAAAAACAGTTTTCCTATATGATAAATAAGATTCGGATATTCCGAACCTTAAATTTATAATTAATAACAAGATTAATTATATTAAAATTTAAAAACTTTGTGCCGAGTCTTTCCAGTAAAAGCAGCGAAGATATGGGTTATTATTATTTATTAAAGAATTTGTTCCCCAAATATTGCTATTAAAAGTAGACGGATTAGAAGTTAAAGAGCTATTAATAGGAAAACTAGATTTTGCTGCAAAATTATTTTTTAATGTTATATACATTTTATTACCATCTGTGTCGTTAGTTCTTTTTTGATATTCTAATTTTGTCGATTCATTATTAAACGGAATCACTTCTGCAAAACCTAAATCATCATCTTTATCTGGTGCTGCTGGTACTTCAACTATATCATATCTATCATAAAGTAAATTTATACTTATACCTCTATTAATATCTCTTGCCCAATTATCTATGCTTAATCTACAATTTTGCATTCCCGCCTTTTCATAATACTCATGCTGTCCAGTACCGTTAGAACAAGCTAGATATGTTTCAATACTTTGAGTCCAAGATGCGTTTATATTATTAACAATTCCTTTGGACATAGATTTATTATGATTATTATTGTGCGTACAATCAGATATCATAGACGGCGAATTTATAATGAATTTTCCATTTATTGCAGCAGAGAAGAAGTCTCTTTTATTGCCAACTCTAGAGGTAGCATCAGTGCTTCTCACTTGAATACCTTTTGTATAAACTTTGTAATCACAAGAATACAAGTCGTTTCCGCTTTTATCCTGATTAATTTTATTAGAATAACAATAACTAAAATCTTTATTATTGGTAATTGGATTTGAAAATCTAATCATTTCATCTATTGTTGTAATGTAAAAATCCGCCCAATAATTATCATAGTTTGGGTCTTTAGTTCCAATTAAATAATAGATGGTATATTTAATATTACTATAACCACCACTAATATCTGCAATATTATAACAATATTTTACACTTGCCGACTCACCAGATATCCCGCCCGCATAAGCTTCAACTTTTTTACCATTTGTGCCATCAATATCGTCATGAACTAAAATGTCACCATATCTATAATCGCTATTTAGCGCATGACCATAACCCATGCCAACAAAAATTGTCCCTTCTGTTGCCCAACTAGGAGATGAAGTATTAGCTAGCCAGCCTTTTCTTTGGTAGTTGTTGCTATCTACAATAGTGTTCGATTTAGCCTGCGCCGTAACTGAACCTTTATTAAAGCAATTTTCTATAGTTCCACCTTGCCCCGTTATGCCGCCGGCATATGTAAGTGTAGCGGAGGTCGATCCAGATGTTATTGTGCCATTATTAAAACATTCTGAAATTTTTCCAAGAGCGCTTCCTACTATTCCGCCCGCCCTAGCGGTTGACCTTCCGTTATTATCCACTACACCAAGGTTGTAACACTGAGTTACCGTGCAGTTTGAAGAATCTTGATAGCCAATTACTCCACCTATATTAAAAGAACGAGACCCTGAATATGTATAAACCTTTGTTCCTAAATTATAGCACCTTTCCACTTTGGCTGAGCCATACATGGAGCCCACTATTCCGCCTGCGCTTTTATCTGTTGTTGTTAAATAAATATCACCATAGCATATAGATAAATTTTTTACTGTGCCGTTTAAATAGCCAAAAATACCCAAATCTCCAGCAGCATATGTTGAATTGGTGTCGATATTCAAATTTAATATTGTATAGCCCTGTCCGTCAAACGTTCCATCAAAATAAAAAGGGCTACCATTGTAAATGGTACCAATTGGAATAAAACTTTGGCTTTTCATATCTATGCTATTTGTAAGTTTAAAGGTTTTGCCCGAAGTAGAACCGCCAGTGTAAACGTATTCAGATAAATTTTCTAGGTCTGAAAAGTCTCTTACTAAATATGCGCCATTTTCGTAATCTAAATTTAAGCTAACCGCAGCTTTTGTATTTGTAGACACAATAAAAGTGCTAACACAAAAGGTCAGCGTTAAAATATATATTATAACTATAAAATGGTTTTTAAAAATACCCCCTCCCGCATATTTTTCTCCTAACATTAAAGTACTTTCTAGTAGTTTAACACTAAATTCTAGCTTAGTCAAATGAAAATTACATTTCTTTTTCTTCAAAGGAGTTTTTCACTAAATTTTTTATTAAATTTGAAACTTTTTTGTATTTACCGCTATTTTTTAATGTTTTTTTGTAATTTTTGAAATAGTCTTTATAATTTGATTTTAAATAATTTTTATAAATAACATCATCACTCTCTTTAAAAAGTTCTAATATTGCTAGTTTTTCCGAGCTATATAGGTCAGATTTTTTAAAATCTTTATCTTTATTACTAAAAATATTGTTTAACCTATTTAAAAAATAATTTTCTGCCTGCAAATTTAACCTATAACCATTTTTATCTTTTTGCTCTTCTAGGGCATAATTTATTGCACTTAAAATTAGCGCGTTATATAAACTTTTTTCTTCCTTTTTAGAAAGTTTTAAAGTGCTTTCTAGCACTTCGTGCAAAGTGCTTTCAGTAAAATTTACGTTGCCACTTAGCTCTTTTATACTATTATCTACGTTAAATACTGTAAAAGACAGTGGGCTTAATTTGTTTACTAAAAGGTAATTTGCAGTGCTTTCTATAATTTCGTCAAAGCTTAAATCTTTAAACTTAGCAGCAACTTTTTTAACGTCTTCACGAAAGATGGTAAAATTATTATAACCCAAACAATTTCTTATAAAGGTTTTATTAGAAAACGGTTTATTTTTCAAAGCGTCGTTTGCTATAACCCTTAATATAATTTTTATTTTTTCTTTATTATTTGAATAGGCAAAATTTTGCGCACGCTCAGCTAAGTTTTCCCTACTTTCAATTTTATTTTGAAGATATCTTCTTAAAATTTCTTCATCACGCTTTGAAATTCCAGTGCAAGCATTTATAAAATCTTCTAGTTTTGTGTTCCCTAGAACACTAGTGTTGACATGCAAAAAATTTAACTTGTTTAAAAAAAGTTTATCTATATCCTGCATTGGAATAAAGGAATAAAGCAAACTTTGCGACGTTGGGTCGGATAAAATAAAGCCGCGTTCTTCTCCGTCATTTATATAAATTAGGCACATTTCGTGAAACTCTTCACTATCGCCAAGCTGTACAGATAACGGCAAAGCAGGAATGCCCGATTTATTTAAAAGTTCAGCCAAAACTTTAACGTATCCAACACAAACTATCTTATCGCCCGTTAGAACATTTATTATTCCCCTAGACTCCACCGCGGAGCTTTTTGCACTTTCCGCACTATAAGAAAAGAAACTCGACACCGTTAAATATGCAAGTAAATATTTTGCCTTATTTGAGATCTCTTTTCCATTTATTTTTGCATTTTTTATTAAATTTTCCCAAGCTTGAAGCTTTCTGTTTGCTTCAATTATTTCTTTACAGGTGTATTGATGCCTATAAAGTTTATTGTAAAAATATGTACTGCAACCTTTTTTTTGTAATAATTTTATATTTTCTTCTAGTTTTTTAGTTTGTTTTTCATTAAAAGTGCAATCTACATTGAACTCGTCGTGCACTTCAAAGAAAATTCTGTGCGGGGTTTTTAAACAGGAAGCAAGGCGTTCAATAAAAGTTTTATCTAAATATCTATTTCTTAAAATAATATTTAATTTATTAGGATTTTCATTAATTAGCTTTTCTATCTCACTTTTGCTTTCAATACCGCGCAACAAAATATAGTCTCGCGCTCGCACGCGCGAAATTAATTCCTTCTTCCTTCTATCTTCAAATTCTTGACTTGCTCTATTTTCTATTTCCGCAATATCAAATTCGTCTGCCACAATTTTTCCTCTAGGTTTATTGTATCAAAGTAGCGCCTATTTGTCAATGAACAAACTTTTCTAAAATGTCACGCGCAGACACAAGTCCGGTTGCCGCCGCCACTACAATATTTCCTGCCTTGCCCGCACCGTCGCCAATAAAATATAGGTTTTTATCTTTCACTTTAAAGTTGTTATCTGTTTCTATCTCGTTTGAAAAGAATTTAATTTCTGGGCCATATAATAGCGTCTCATCGTTGTTCACACCCGGAATAATTTTGTCAAGTTCTTCTAAGCCTTCTAAAATGTTAGTTATAATTCTATACGGCATAACAAGCGCAAGGTCGCCTGCTACGCAATCTTTAAGCGTGGGCTCTATAAAGCCCTTGTTTATTCTATGCCACTCGCTACGCCTGCCTTGACGTAAATCTTTAAGCGTTTGAATAATTGGCTTTTTATCTCCAAGCACGTTTGCTATGCGCGCAATGCTCTCGCCATACTGCCTTGTGTTAGTTACCGGCTGCGTTAAAGTTACCTTGCTAATAAAAGCAAAGTTAGAGTTATTAGATTTAACATTTTTAAGCGCGTGGCCGTTCACGCAAATGTAACCATAGTAGTTTTCCTTTGTAACATATCCGCCAGGGTTTGTGCAGAAAGTTCTAATTTCGTCGCCGTAAGTTTTGGTTTTAATAAAAATGGTTGGGTCGTAGATTACATTCGTTATACTCTCTAAAACTTCCTTTCTAACTTCCACCCTTACGCCAATTTCTATGCTTTGAGAAGTATAGGCAATGTTATGCTTATCTAAAAGCGTTTGTAGCCAGCCTGCACCCGTTCTGCCCGGTGCCACCACCACAAATTTTGCTTCAACTTCTCCCTTTTTACCATTCATAGTATATGTAACTTTATTACTTCCATTTGGTAAGTCCGTGATATCTTCAACGTCGAAATTTTCTAAAATTTCCACACCGGAATCTTCAAGAAATTTAGTAAAATTTTCAATATGCTCAGGAAGCGTGTCTGAGCCTAGGTGCTTTTGCTTTATAACAAGTAGCCTTGCGCCCTTTAACGTAACTTCCTTTTTTATCTCTTCACATTTATCCATATTTTTAGGATAAACTTCGGCGTCCATGCCAAACTTATTGAAAATTTCTTCCGTGTCGTCTATAAGCTTGTAGGCGTCGCTTTCACCCATATATTTAAATAGATCGCTTTTGCCAAGTTTTGGAATAAAATTTAGTTTGCCGTCACTAAAAGTACCAGCTCCACCATAGCCGGAAAGAATTCCACATGGGTTGCAGTTCACACATTTGCCCGTAGTCTTCATAGGACAAACCCTGTTTTTAGCCCTTTTACCTTGGTCTACAAGGCACACCTTTAAATTTTTATTTTTTGTAATTAGTTCATAAGCTGTGAAAAGCCCAGCAGGCCCTGCACCAACTATTAACACATCGTAAGCCATATCACCCTCCAAGTTAATTGTATTATAAAACGTGCAAAATATCAACAAAATTAGTAATTTTTAAAATTTATCTTTTAAATTTAAAAAAAGTATGTTATAGTAAATAAAACGGAGGGCGGTATGAAAGATATTAAATATTATGTTTTTTATAATAATAATTTAAAAGCTATCACAGTTTTAGACGTAGGAAAATTTACAAGGTTATATAATAATGAAATTCTTTCGCCAAGTTCTAATGATAAAAATCTAGTATTTGCAAATATGTTGTTAAAGTCTTGCAGCATAGCGTTTGACTATTACACTGTTGCAAATGCTACCAAAAATGCAGAACACGATGAAATAGAGCTAATAAATTGTGATGAAAAACCAGATTTAATGTTTAAAACAATCTTAAAAAGCAAAAATAATGCAGATTTAAAAACATATGTATTTTGCTCGTTAAAAACAGTATCAAAAGAAAATAATGAAATAGTATTTCCATTTTTTAGGCACGCGCAAAACATAAACGTTATAGATAACGAAGTGGAAAAATAGTGTTTTTTGAATTTACAAAAAAATCTTAGCCTAAGCTAAGATTTTTTATTACATTTCATAATCTCTTGTATAAGGTTTATTTTTCTTTATTTTTGTAAATCTTCTGTTAATTTTCTCTATGGTATCTACTTTATCTTTTTGGCTATTTCTATAATACTTGCTTCTAAGTTTTCCGTTTTTAACACGGAATTTTCTCCAACATAATCGTTGGCAACGCCAGGGCCTTGCCTGCATTAAAATTCCAAACGGATATAAAAAAATCTTGGAAAACTCCAAGATTTTTTGCACACAAATATTCTTTAATTTTATTACTTGAGTTCAACTGTTGCGCCAGCTTCTTTAAGCATAGCTTCCATTTTCTTTGCTTCTTCTGTAGGAACATTTTCCTTAATGGTTGAAGGAGCATTGTCTACAAGACCCTTAGCTTCTGATAAGCCAAGACCTGTAATTTCTCTTACAGCCTTAATAACTGCAATCTTGTTTGCGCCAGCTTCCTTTAATGCAACTGTGAATTCTGTCTTCTCTTCAGCTGCTGGAGCTGCTGCGCCGCCTGCTACTGGAGCTGCAACTGCTGCAACTGTAGCTTGTGCGCTAACGCCAAACTCTTCTTCTAACATTTTAACAAGTTCACTAACTTCAACAATTGTAAGTGATTTGATTTCTTCTAACATTTTATTTAAATCTGCCATTTTAATTTCTCCTTAAAAACAAATTTTAACCTTTTTGAGCAACCGCATTAAGTGCAATTGCAAGCCCCTCAGTTGGGGCGTTAAGCACACGCGCAAGGTTGGTAGCGGGTGCATTTAACATACCTAATAGTTGTGCTATTAGAACTTCCTTTGATGGGAGTTTTGCTAATGCTTCAACAGCTTTACTGTCTACAACTGTTCCGTTTAAGATACCAAACTTAATTTCCATTTTTTTAGTATCTTTAATGGTGTCCATAATAACCTTAGCGGCACCTACTTCGTCTTTGTTGCTAAAAGCAACGGCGGTGGTTCCTTCTAAGTATTTTTCGCAACCACTAATGTTTAGAGCTTCTAATGCTTTAAGCATCAAACGGTTTTTATAAACCTTGTAATCAGCTCCTGCATCACGGAAAGCTTTTCTCATTTTAGTGTCTTCACTGGCAGTTAAACCACGGTAGTCCACGAAAGCAATTGATTTAGCGCTTTGAATTTTTTCTTTAATCTCTTCCACCAAAGCTTTTTTCGCTTCAAAATTAGCGCTCAAATTATAAGCCTCCTTTTATTAAATTTGTGTGCAAGTGTTTAAAAAATAACCCGCGCCGTGGTAAAGGACGCGGGGATAAAATCTCCTAAAAGTTCTTTACCTCGGCAAGCAACCTAAACGGTTTTATGCGAAACGCACTTGCTATCTTTGGAAAAGGTTATATTTTAAATACTGGGCTAGTTTACAATAAAGAATAAAGTTTGTCAACAGTTTTTAGAAAAAAAGTAAAATAATTTGATTTTATATATAAATTGATATATAATAATAGCGTGAAAACAAAAAAACATAGTTTTATTTTTAATTACTATGTGGCAGTTTTATTGGCACTTATTTTAATAGTGCCAAGTTTTATTTTTAACTTTAATATTTCCCCTACCCAAGCTGCAATTAGCTTAGAAGGCACAGGAACTTCTAGCAACCCGTATAAAATTAGTACCACTGCTGACCTTACAACATTTGCTAACTGGGTAAACAACGGAAACACTGGTGAAAACCAGTACTTTGAACTTACCAACAACATAAGCGGCGCAGGCGTGCCCGTTATTGGTAGTTTAGTATACGGCGTAGAGCGCAGGTTTAAAGGCACTTTTAATGGAAACGGGTATAGTATAAGCAATGTTAATAGAACAAATAATTCTACAAATCAACAAGGCGATTTAGGGTTGTTTGGATACCTAGAAGGCACAGTTAAAAATTTAATTATTTTAAATGGCACTATAACGCTATCTAAGGAAGGAAAAAGCGTTGGTGCAATTGCTGGCTCGACATATAACGGAACTATAATAGAGAGATGTTTTAACCAGGGCTGCACCGTTCAAATGTCAAGCACAAGCATGAACAACGCCCAGGTTGGCGGACTTGTAGGTGCTGCGGGCGGAAATACCACAATAAGGTATTCTGGAAATTCTGGAACTGTAAGGAACTACGTCAAAAGTTCAGCAAAAGCTGGTGGAATTATGGGCGTACAAAATAGCGGCACAGCTACAATAACGGAATGTTTTAATCGTGGTAGTGTTACAGCGGGATGGTCTTCGACTACAAACGTAGCCTATGCTGGCGGCATTATTGGACAAAATGGAACAATAAGCAATTGCTTTAATAGAGGCAGTATTAATGCTTACGCTAAAAATCAAGAGAGCGAAAATGGCTATGATACTGGTAGAAAAGATTTAGTTAACGGCTTTTTCTTTCAATACATTAATACCACATATGAAGAAAAAAAGTTTGCTTATGCTGGTGGAATTGCAGGATATTCTAATAATGTTAGGAATTGTTATAACACTGGTTCAATTTATGGTGGATATAATATAAAGGATATACGCAATCAATCTTTTGATTTTATATATGATTCTTGGCAGCCAATTAATGCTGGAAACTATTCCATAAAAAAAGAAACAAAAAAAGAACCTGTACACCTTATATACGAACTTTACTCTGGCTCTATTGTAGGCTTTTGCAATGGAACAGCGCCTCAGAGTTGCTATTCTGTAAGCGATTGCGTAACTAACTACGATACAGACTACTCTGCTCCTTCAAGCCAAACATTTATTAGCAATTTATCTAAATACGTTTATATAGGCACTGGTGGTCTACATTTTGAAAGTGGTTCAGCAAATACCATAGCATCGAACTATAATTATACTATACACTTTCATTCCTATACATATTTTACTGCAGTTTGGATTCCTACTAAAAAAACCACAAAAGATGAAAACATAACAAGTTATTCTTATGCAGATAAAAAAGATTACAACATAACTAATACTTCTATAACAGCAAATAACTTAGGGTCTTCTATTTGGGCTAGTAATTCCTTAATAAATAACGGCTACCCTTATTTAAAAAACACTATGTGGACTAGCGGAGCTCAAAGCTTTTAACTAAACCTTGAAAACCGGAAAATTTTTAAAAGTTTTCCGGTTTTTTCTTGATTTTATTTAAAGAGAGTTGTAAAATCTTGTAATGGACTTTTTATTTCTTGTTCTAACGGCAGTTTTGGTCTTTGCTATTTTAATAGTTTCCAATAGATTTTGGGGTAAAGACGCACTGTTTGTTGTAGGCATTGGCTGCGCAATAGGCTCTAATATTTACAACGTTGGCGACTACGGCATAGTTATCGGCAATCTAGTTTTTGGAATAGATTCCGTAATTTACACTGTATTTGTTTTTGTTGTGCTTTTGTGTTTAAAAAATTACGACGAAAAAAGTGCGTTTACTCTTCTTTACAGCGCTATGGGGTCTATAATGCTTTCTGCCCTACTTGTGTTTATAGCGTCATGGGCGAGCGCGGGCTTTGCTAGCAATTTAATTTGGGGTTTTGTATCCTATTTAATTAGCGTTATAGCCACCTTTGCCGCCCTATTTATCACAATTAAATTATTTAAATATTTTGAAGGTAAAAATTTAAACGTATATTTAAATTTTTTAATAAATGTGCTAATTGCGAGTTTTATAAACTCACTAATCTACTTTGGCGCGGTAGCAATAATTTCCGGTTTTGAAGAAAACTTTTTGGGCCAGCTTGGAGCATCGTATATAGGAAAACTTATGAGCACAGCATTTAGCCTTCTCACCTATTTTATTTGCACAAAACTACCGTATAAAAAAATCGATGAAAATGATAATCAAATTGAAAAAAATTAAATATATTACTTAGAGGCGTATATGATAAAACTTTTAAAATACTTTAGAGCTAAAGATTGGATATTAAGCGTAGTTATATTAGGCTTTATTGTTTGTCAAGTCCTTTTAGATTTAGCCCTTCCAGATTACATGGGGAAAATTGTAGATTTAATTGAACAACAAGGCACAATAAACGAAATATTAATTCAAGGCTTAAAAATGCTTGGAATTGTTGCAGGTTCCGTTCTTTCAACAATAATTGTCAGCTATTTGGCTGCTCGCGTTGCTGCTGGTTTTGCTAAACGCGTTAGGCGTGCAGTTTTTACAAAAATAAATTCCTTTTCCATGGAAGAAATGGAAAAATTTTCCACTGCAAGTTTAATCACACGTACCACAAACGATATAACTCAAATTCAGCAAGTAATAACCATGTTTTTAAGAATGGCTTTTTCTGCACCAGTAATGGCAATAGGCGCAATAGTAAAAATTGTAGGCAAAAGTGGAACACTTAGCTGGATTACAGCAGTTGCTATAATTCTACTTTTAAGTATATTGATTCTTATTTTTTCTCTTGTATCTCCAAAATTTAAAAAGATGCAAAAACTCACGGATAAAATTAACGGTGTAACAAGAGAAAACCTTACAGGTATAAAAGTAGTAAGGGCTTATAACGCAGAAAAAATTCAAGAAGAAAAGTTTGATAAAGTAAACACAGAACTTACAAAAACAGACCTTTTTATTAATAGAGTTTTCTCTATCATGACACCAGGAATGCAACTAATTATGGGTGGACTTTCGCTAGCTATTGTATGGGTCGGCGCTTATTTAATTGCTGGCGGTAGTATAAGTTTAGCAGTCATGACAACCTTTACTCAGTATGCCATGAAAGTTATAATTAGTTTCTTAATGTTATCAGTACTATTTATTATGGTGCCAAGAGGCTTTGTTTCTGGCAATAGAATATATGAAGTATTAAAAACAGAAAACAAAATTATAAACGGCACAGTAACTACTTCTGAAGAAGAAGGCACAATAGAATTCAAAAATGTTAGTTTTAAATATCCAGATAGCGACGACTACGTGCTAAAAAATATTAGTTTTTCAGTTAATAAAGGCGAAACTGTGGCATTTATAGGGTCTACGGGGAGCGGAAAAAGTACGCTTATAAACCTAGTACCTAGGTTCTACGACGCCACGGAAGGCGAAGTTCTTGTAGACGGAATTAATGTTAAAGAATATGATTTAAATTCTCTATATAAAAAATTAGGCTACGTTCCGCAAAAAAGTTTCCTATTTAGCGGCACGGTAGAAGAAAACATTAAATATGGAGATGAAAACGCTACTGAGGAGCAAGTTAACCACGCTCTAAAAACTGCGCAAGCAAGTTTTGTTGAAAAACTTGAAGGCGGACTTAACTACCCTATTTCACAAGGCGGCAAAAATGTGTCGGGCGGACAAAGACAAAGGCTTGCAATAGCTCGTGCAATAGTTAAAAAGCCAGAAATCTTTGTGTTCGACGACAGTTTCTCTGCACTAGACTACAAAACAGACAAAGCACTTAGAAAAGCTCTAAAAAAGGAAACGGCAGGTGCAACGTCTTTAATAGTTGCTCAAAGAATAGGAACTATTATGGACGCGAACAAGATTATAGTTCTAGATAAAGGTGAAATGGTAGGCATTGGCACGCATAAAGAACTTATGGAAAATTGTAAAATCTATCAAGAAATTGCCTATTCACAACTTTCAAAGGAGGAGCTAGCATGAAACACGAACAAAAAATAAATGCTCCTAAAATGCATGGCCCAGCTGGTCGTGGTGGCACAGGAGAAAAGGCAAAAAACTTTAAAAAATCTATAAAACAACTATTAATTCATTTAAAGCCCTACTGGTTACCAATAATTACCGCGCTTATATTTGCGTGCGCAGGCACGGTGTTCTCAATTTTAGGTCCTAAAATATTATCCAAAATTACAGAAGAAATTATTTTAGGAATATTGCCTGGTGCAAGTATAAATTTTGTTAAAATTACAACTATTGGGCTTTGGATAGTTGCCCTTTACTTAGTAAGTGCACTATTTAGTTTTATTCAAAACTTTATAATGGCAAAAGTAACTGCTAAAATTTCTAAGGGTTTAAGAGAAGACATTTCTAAAAAGATTAACCGTCTTCCACTAAAATATTACGACTCCACTAGCTACGGCGACATTCTATCTCGCGTTACTAACGACGTAGACACCATTAGTCAAACACTTAGCCAAAGCCTTAGCCAAATGATAACTTCTATTACAATGCTTATTGGAATTATTGTAATGATGTTCACAATCAGCTGGCAGCTAACCCTTGTGGCGCTAATTTCCGTACCAGTTAGCACAGTTCTAGTTATGATATTTGTTAAAATTTCACAAAAACATTTTAGAAAACAGCAAAATGCACTTGGAGAACTAAACGGCCACATTGAAGAAACTTATTCAGCTCATAATGTTGTAAAGGTATTCAGTGGCGAAGAAAAGGCAGAAGAAAAATTTGATGGCATTAACGAAGAGCTATACAAAAGTGGCTACAAAGCACAGTTCTTCTCTGGGCTAATGATGCCAATGATGAACTTTGTTGGAAATATAAGCTACGTTGTTATCTGTATCATTGGTGGTGCTATGGCGCTAAACGATATTACCTTTATTGCTTCAATAGTTGCCTTTATTCAATATATTCACCAATTTAACCAACCAATTCAGCAAGTTGCAAGCATAGCAGGTACGTTACAATCCACTGCCGCAGCAGCAGAAAGGGTTTTTGAATTCTTAGGCGAAGAAGAACTTTCAGACGAATCTGATAAAAACGCAACAATTAAAAACTTTAAAGGTAAAGTTGAATTTAAAAACGTAAGCTTTGGCTACACTCCGGAAAAAGAAATCATTCATAATTTCAGCGAAACCGCCCTTCCCGGACAAAAGGTTGCAATAGTTGGACCAACGGGCGCGGGCAAAACCACAATTGTAAACCTATTAATGCGGTTCTACGAAATAAATTCCGGCGAAATTTTAATAGACGGCGTATCTACTAAGGATATGAAACGAAGTTACGTGCGCTCGCTATTTGGCATGGTGCTTCAAGATACGTGGCTATTTGAAGGCACAATACGTGAAAACATAGCCTACGGCAAGCCCGACGCCACAGACGAAGAAATTCACAGAGCTTGCGAAGCGGCAAACATAGACCACTTTATTAAAACTCAGCCCGGCTCTTACAACATGGTGTTAGACGAAGACGCAAACCTTAGTCAAGGTCAAAAGCAACTTCTAACCATTGCACGTGCCATGGTGGAAAACGCGCCAATGCTAATACTCGACGAAGCCACAAGTTCCGTAGACACAAGAACGGAAGAACTTATTCAAGAAGCCATGGATAAACTAATTAAAGGCAGAACAAGCTTTGTAATAGCGCACCGTTTATCCACTATTAAAAATGCAGATTTAATTCTAGTTATGAAAGACGGAAACGTTATAGAAACGGGCAAGCACGAAGAACTCCTTGCAAAAAACGGCTTCTATGCCGACCTATACAACAGTCAATTCACCAAAAAGCACGCCGAAGTAGACGAAGGGTAAAAAAAGAAAAGAAAAGATTGATAATAACTTATCAATCTTTTTTTGTTTAATTAAATAAAAAATTATTTTAATTATTCCTAAAATGCTGCTGAGATTTCTCCACTTCATATTGGATTTGTTTATTTTTCTGAGTTTTCATCTAGCATTAACTTTAATTTTAGTATCATTATGTTTTCTTTCGGTCGAAATGACGACTGGGAGTGCGCTGGAGATTTTAAAATAGCAAAGCCCCGCTTTCGTCATTTCGACCGGAAGGAATTATAGTTTAAACTCAACTTTTATTAATGCTAGGCGTTTACATATTTTACTACTAATCCTTTTGTGAAGTGGAGAAATCTCGGCTACTTTATTTTTTTTGCTCCGCCAGCCCGACGGAGACCCACGTCAAAGCACACTCCGCTAGGCGAGTTGCTCTTCGCAACTGCGCATACCGCTCCGCGTTCTCTCCTTCTCCCCAAAAATTAAAAATTTTTGGGGACCCCGTACAAAAATGCTGCCGTAATTTTCTTTCAAAGTTATTTTTTCATACATTTTTGTAATTTCTGCCGTTTGGGTAAAATGACCTTGCAAAATTAATTTTGCAAGGTCATTTTACCCCCCCCCGCATTTTTGTCAAGTAATTTAATTATCTTTTTAAAAAAACTGCCAAACAATTTTAGCAGTTTTTTATTTTATTCCTTACTTTTATAACTTTGGCAAAAGTGGTGGCCGTTTTCTACTTCGCCTTTACTTACTTTTATTTCTTGTAAAGAACAATCACACCCACGCCTATTATGCTCGCAATCGCATACGTCGCAACATACACCCTTATTCTTATCTTCCATTTTTTAACCTCCAAAAATTTTTTTGAAACAAATAATATTTTAAATTTATTTATTTCTTATATTATTTTTTGAAAAAAACAAAAAAATATGCAATTTTGCATATTTTTTTAACTTAAAAACAACTTAAACTGTTAAAAAACAAGCTAGGCAAGGCTCGGCAAGTGTGGGGTCCCCGAAAATTTTTAATTTTTGGGGTTATAATTCGGGGTCCCCGAAAATTTTTAATTTTTGGGGCTATAAATAGCAAGCGTTAATATGACATTTTGCTTTTAGCAAAATTCATAATACGCGCCGCTTTTGACGTAGGAGTGAACCTACGTTTTAAGCCTAGTTTGAGCACGCTTGACGAGTTTTCGCAGCATAGCGATGTTTTTTATTTAAAATTTTTCAGACAGTCATCAGACAGCTAAAAAACAAGCTAGGCAAGGCTCGGCGGAGTCCCAAAAATTTTTAATTTTGGGGGTTATAATTCGGGGTCCCCGAAAATTTTTAATTTTGGGGGCTATAAATAGCAAGCGTTAATATGACATTTTGCTTTTAGCAAAATTCATTAAAAGCACAGCTTTTGACGTAGGCGCGTACATTCGTACGTAACTGTCTAGGCTCGTTGACAAGTTTTCGCAGCATAGCGACGTTTTTTATTTAAAATTTTTCAGACAGTTATCAGACAGCTAAAAAACGAGCTAGGCAAGGCTCGGAAAATGAGGCTAGGCAGGCGCGTACTTACGTACGTAACTGTCTAGCCTCGTTTGACGAGTTTTCGCAGCATAGCGACGTTTTTTAGCTGTCTGAGAGGTTAGCCTTGAATTGAACCAACTGTCCTTGGGAAAAACTCCACGTCACGAATGTTTGATATTCCAGTTAAATACATTACTAATCTTTCAAAACCTAAGCCGTAACCGGAGTGCACGTTTGTTCCGTAGCGTCTTGTGTCTAGGTACCAAGCGTAATCTTCTTCGTTAAGCCCAAGTTCGTGTATTCTTTGCACAAGTTTATCTAGCCTTTCTTCTCTTTGGCTGCCGCCAATAAGCTCGCCTATGCCCGGAACAAGTAAATCCACAGCGCCAACAGTTTTGCCGTCATCGTTTAAGCGCATATAAAACGCCTTTATATCTTTTGGATAGTTCTTTAAAAATACCGGCTTTTTATAAACTTCTTCCGTTAAATATCTTTCGTGTTCAGATTGTAAATCTACGCCCCATTCAACTGGGAATTCAAATCTATCTTTAACCTTCTTTAAAATATCTATGGCTTCCGTGTAATCTAGGCGAACAAAGCTGTTTTCTACAATGCCCTTTAATCTTTCAATTAAGCCAGTGTCTACAAATTTGTTTAAGAATTCTAACTCGTCTTTACACTCGTCCATTACGTATTTAATTACGTATTTTAGCATCTCTTCTTCGTTGTCCATAAGCCCGTCTAGGTCGCAGAAACATATTTCTGGCTCCATCATCCAGAACTCTGCCGCGTGGCGCGACGTGTTGGAGTTTTCCGCCCTAAACGTTGGCCCGAAGGTGTAGGTTTTACCAAAGGCGTGCGTTAACGTCTCTTCATGAAGCTGTCCGGAAACGGTTAGGCTGACCTTCTTTCCAAAGAAATCTTGTGAGTAGTCCACTTTGCCGTCTTTTAGTGGAAGATTATCTAAATCTAGTGTAGTTACTTGGAACATTTCGCCCGCACCTTCGCAGTCGTTAGCCGTAATTATTGGCGTGTGAACGTATACGAAATTTCTTTCGTTAAAGAACTTATGAATAGCAAAGGCGGAAACCGACCTAATTCTAAACACTGCGTTAAATAGGTTACCCCTTGCCCTAATTGTTGGAATTGTACGCAAAAACTCTATAGTGTGCCTTTTCTTTTGAAGCGGATAGTCTGTGTCTGAGCTGCCTAGAAGTGTAACGGTTTCGGCACTTATTTCAAAAGGCTGCTGAGCATTCGGAGTGAGGACAACTTTGCCTACAACAGAGAATGACGCGCCAACGTTTTGCTTTATAACTTCATCGTAGTTAGAAATTTTTGCCTTTTCTACTACTATTTGCACGCTTTTAAAAGCGCCGTCGTTAAGCTCTATAAAGGCAATGTTTTTGCTATCGCGTATAGTTCTTGCCCAGCCGCAAAGCGTTATTGTTTGGTCTGCCCTTTCCTTGTAGCTCTTGTTTAAATCTCTAATTTCTACTCTTTTCATATAAAATCTCCTTTTAAGGTGTAAGCCTATCTGGCCCACGGAATATGAACATTGCTTCCTTTACCGTTGGAACGTTTAGTAAGTTCATGGTCATTCTATCTACGCCAATTCCAAAACCACCGTGTGGCTGGCAGCCGTACTTAAAAAATTGAAGATAGAATTCTACATCTTTATCTAAACCCTTTTCCTTAGCCTGAGCTTTTAAAACGTCGTATCTATGTTCACGCTGAGCGCCCGTAGTAATTTCCACGCCCTTCCAAATAAGGTCGTAGCCCTGTGGAACACCGTCTTTTCTCATGTGATAGAAGGCACGCTTTTCCGCACTGTAATCTGTAACGAACAAAAACTCGTGATTATAGGCGTCCTTAGAAAATTTCTCGCAAAGCCTTTCCGCTTCTGTGGAAAGGTCGCCCTTTTCGCTATCTGGAAGCGTGTAGCCGTAGCGCTTTTCAAGTTCTACATATAAATCTGCAAGTTTAATTCTTGGGAAAGGAAGGCTAGGAACGACCACTTCAACGTCAAATACGTTCTTTATCTCTTCTCCGTACTTTTCCTTTACCACCTTTAAAGCGTAGGCAAGCATCTCTTCTTCAAGTTTCATTACGTCTTCATAGCTTTCAATTCCTGTGAATTCAAGGTCGAAGCCCGTAAACTCTGTGGCGTGCTTTCTAGAATGTGATTTTTCCGCTCTAAAAACTGGTCCGCACTCAAAAATTCTTCCAAAACCGCTTGCCATTGCCATTTGTTTGTAGAACTGCGGGCTTTGGGCAAGGTATGCTTTGGTGTCGAAATATTTCACTTCAAACACGTCTGCACCGCTCTCAGATGCTGCGGCAATAAGCTTTGGTGAGTGGATTTCTATAAATTCTCTTTCTTCTAAAAAGTCGCGAAGTGCCTTTGTGAAAAGCGTTTGAACTTTGAACATTAAAAGGTTTTTTTCTTGCCTTAAATCTAGCCATCTATAATCTATGCGCTGGTCTATGTTACTTTCTGGGCCAATTGGATAAACTTCTGCCGTGCTTGTAACTTCTACGCTTTCAGCAAGCACTTCCTGCCCGCCCATTTTAACATATTCGCTTTTTACAAGTTCGCCTTCTACGGTAACCGTTGCACCGGTAAGAAGATGCGCAAAAACTTCGCCAACGTCTGCGTGCGCAAGCTTATCTACCGTAACTTGAATTTTGCCTGAAAAATCTTTAAGTACAACAAATTGGATATTCTTTTTATCCCTAACCGTTTCAATCATGCCTTGAAACTTAACTTTTCCTTCTTTTAATTTTGAAATTTGTGTTGTCATAATTCTCTCCTTCTAGGGCAATAAAAAAGCCCTAATGTAAACTACATTAGGACGAATAAACTCTATCCGCGGTGCCACCTAATTTGCTTTGAAAATTTCAAAGCCGCTCTTTAAGGGTTTTAAGCTCGGAAGTGTCTTTCATATATAGGTTGTTTGGCAATTTTCAGCTACCTTGCCTCTCTTTTAAAACAATTACCTATAACTACTCTCTTCGTCTACGCTTATTTTTAATACACAAAATTTAACACATAAGAAAATCTTTGTCAATTATTTTTTTATTATTTTTTTCAAATTAAACTTTTATAGCAAAAACTCATAAAATGATAGTGAAGTTTTGTTTAAAATAGGAATTCCTAAAATTAAACAAAAGATAAAAGTTAAACAAACCTTTAATTTAAACAAGGAGAAATATATGGACGAATTTGTAATTACAAGCACAAATGGCCTAAGTTTTTTAAGGTTCGATTCTTTTAGATGTTACCGTGGTTGCAGCAACTATAACTGCTGCAATAGGTGTTGCGGCGGTTCACTCTACCCCTGCCCAATATTCACAAACAATTTAGGTCAAGAGATATTTTAATAAAATTTCTAATTTATTGTAGAAAAATATAAAAAAATCAGGCAAAACCGCCTGATTTTTTATGGTTTTTGTTTAATTTTACTCTTTGCCGCTACCTTTATTCATTACTTTTCTTTGTACTTCTTCCTTTATAAAGGCTTTGGCGCTTAATACGTCGTTATCTCTATCTATAATATCATTTAATTTTTTCTCTACTTCTTCAAGTTCCTTTTTAGTAATTTTGCCAACCTTATAACCTATTCTAGTTTCATAATAAGCCTTAGTTGCTTCTTCAAACGTGATTGGAACAATGCTTTCAGAATTTTCCGCCGCCTGCTTTAAACTTTTTAGAGTTTGAACAAAAAAGTTGCTCGTTTCTGCATTTAAATTAAGTTTATAGGTATGGTTTAATAAATCTTCACTTAAAGCCAGTTCTTCTATTGCCTTACCTATTAAAGCTGTAGCAAACTTTCTTGCAGTTTCCTTCGTTTTACCCATACTTCTAAACACATTAACTAGCGCGTCTTCGGAAAAGTTTACGGTTGTAGATAGCTTTATAATAGAGTTATCTCTTCTATGTTTAGACCTATAAACCGCCCTTTTTGAATTGAATAGCACTCTGTTTACTATTTCTTCCAAATAGTTTTTTTGATTTAAAAACATTGCCATTTTAGACGCTCTTGAAACTTCTTGCTTAAACGCCTTAATGTTTTGAAAATTATACTTCATTACAAAATTAATTTCGTCTTGCGTTAGTTCCTTATATGTTAGTACTTTCTTTACAATATCTAAAAAAGCATCGTAATTTTCTTTGCCTATCTCTTCTAAGGTAAGGCTTGTTTTGGGGGCTTTAACGTTTTCTTCTATTAATTTTTTAATTAAAGAATAGTCTTCTTCGGAAAAACCTTTAATGCTTTGTAGATAGCTTTCTAAAAGCTGTTTTTTACCAACGCTTCCAAGCCCGTTTTTTACAAAGCTAATATTGCCAAAGGTGGCACCAAAATCCTTTAAAGGCATCATGGAATAAGCTAAGTTTTTAGATGTAGGGTCGGAATATATTATACCGTTACAATTGTAAATTTCGTCGTTTATATATGGAAGGCATACAGCATGACCAGTTTTGGCGCTTTCTACAAGCACACTCGCCCTAATGCATGGCACGCCAACCATGTTAAGCACGCTTGAAAGCAGTTCCGCAAAGCCTACGCAAACTATTCTATCGCCTGTAAGCACGTTTACAAGCGCTCTAGAAACGGACGGGTTTTCATCTTCTCTTTCCATGCTGTAATCAAAATAATTAGAAACGGTAACAAAGGCATAGAGATATTTTTCAAGTGGAGAAAGTTCTCTGCCATCCACCCTTGCACTGTTTATTAAATTTGCCCAAGCATGAAGCTTTCTATTTGCGTCTAAAACCTTATCAAGCGGATATGTTTGCGCGTTTACTTCGCTGTAAATTTGTGCATCTATACCCTTTGATAAAAATATGTTGACGTTACTTGCAAGCTTTTTTGTTTGCTCTTCATTAAAAATGCAGTCGGAGTTTTCGCTCTCTTCGTTTACAGAAAATAGCACTTTTGTTTGTTTATTTTCGAGAAGTTTTGCAACTTTTGTGTAAAATTCTTCGCTTAAAAAGCAGTTTGAAAATATAATTGTGTTTATGTCTCTGGAAAGTAGAGTTTTTAAAGTTTCGTCGCTTTCTTGACCTGTTAAAATTGTGGCATCTTTATAATTTAATGCAAAAACCTTTTCTAAGTCATTTTTTAAAAATGACTCAGATTTTATATCTTTTAGGATTAACCTATATATTGAAAAATCCACATTTTTTAACTTATTATACTTATTTGTACTCATATATTAAATATTAACATAAAACTTAACGCTAGTCAATATTGGCAGGCAACAAAAAATTTTTCTTTAAATTTAGCTCATAATAAAAACTATCAGACTGTTTAAAAACAAGCGATGCAAGGCTCGGAAAATGCCTAAAAGCAGGAGTTTAGTGACCTAAATGACTGTTTTTAGGCGTTTTACAGTAAACGCAGCATCGCGACGTTTTTAAGCAGTCTGATTATTCAACTGTTTCATCTAAATAAGTAGCCTGCACGTCGGCCATATGAAAGAGCAGAGCTATTGGATACTTATAAAATACATTTTTTAAAGCGTAGCCACCTTTAACGCGCGCGTCGTATTCGCCCATGTGCCAGTTTATAACCATGGCTTCTTCGCGCGTAAGCCTAATAAAGCCGTTTATTATGTACACAGACTTCTCTCCATGCCCATATGGGAGCGCGTCGTCTACGGTAAAGTAAGGCTTTTGTATCCACTGCCCGTCTACCTTAACGTTCTTTACGTCTTCCTTATAAAAGTTTACCTTACACACGTCGTGCAAAAGCGCGCAAATGGTCGCACTTTCCAAGCTAAACCTTTCCTGCCAGTTTTCGCCGTATTCACTTTCTAAAAGTTTAATAAACCTTTTATACACCTTGATTGTATGGTCTAAAAGCCCGCCTTTATAGTTGGAGTGAAAGTTTGTGCTTGCCGGAGCTTCAAAAAAGTCCGTTCTTTCAAGCCAGTTTAGCAAGTTTTCCGCGCCGTCGCGCTCTATGTTGTAAAATAGTTCTAAAAAATCTTCTTTTGTGTATTCCATAGTTTAAATGTATTACACTTTTAAAAAATTGTCAACAAAAATAGCAGTGTGAATTGACTTTTGCCGCCTTAAAAGCTATAATATCTAACATGAGAATTTGTAATTTAAGCTCGGGAAGCGACGGAAATTTAACCTACATAGAGTGCGGAAATACAAAAGTTTTAGTGGACGACGGACTATCTTCGAAAGAGACAATTAAAAGGCTTGTATTACTTGGCGTAAGCCCGCTAGATATAAACGCCGTGCTAGTTACGCATGAACACTCCGACCACATTAAAGGAATAGATAATTTTTGCTCTAAATATAACATTCCGGTTTACGTACACGAAGACGGCTTAAAGCCGCTTGAAAACAAGCTAACAAAACATATTAGAATAATACCCTTTAAAGATACGGGCTTTGAAATAGACGGACTCGGCGTGCAGAGTTTTGCCGTACCGCACGACGTTGTGCGTTGCACGGGCTATTCTTTTTACGAAAATCAAAAAAAAATTAGTATTGTAACAGATTTGGCGCATACTACTAGCGAGATTATAAATAATCTTGCTGGCAGCACTCTTGTTTATTTGGAAGCTAATCACGACGTTCAAAGGCTTTTAAATAATCCAAGATACCCAAGTTTACTAAAAAGCCGCATATTAGGCGAACGTGGTCACCTTTCAAACAACGCTTCCGCAGAAACTATTTACGAGCTTTTAAAGAGCGGTACGCGTCAAGTTGTGCTTTCACATTTAAGCACGGAAAACAACACGCCAACGCTTGCATATGAAAGCGTAAAGAGCGCGCTTGAAGAGCACGGCGTTATAGAAGGCACTCACATAAAAATAGACGTGGCAACCGTGAACCCTGGGGCAATATTTAAACTATAAAATAAGCTGCTGGCATAAAAGGAGTTTTTATGAAAGCAGTTTTTTTAGTTTTATTAATGGTGTTTAGCCTAAACCTTTCCGGCTGCACGCTATCTAGTAACATCGACACAAGCCAAGACATGACACCTAGGCTAATTTCTGTATCCGACGACCTACAAACAAGTGAAATGGTGGAAGAAGTTAAAAGCGCCGTTGTAGGAATAAGCGCCACGGTGGACGGTGGATACAGCGTTGGTAGCGGTGTGGCAATTGCATCCGGCGGATATATACTTACTAACCACCACGTTATTGAAGGCGCAAGAAGCGTAAAGGTTTACCTTTCCAACAACGTGGAAAGCTACGCAAAAGTGCTTTATAGCGACAGCGCCCTAGACCTAGCCATTTTAAAAGCCGACGTAAACATGCCCTACTTAGACACGGAGCCTTCAACCAATTTAAAGGTTGGCGAAGACGTTGTTGCCATTGGAACGCCGCTAACGCTTCAATTTAAACACACGGTTACAAAAGGAATAGTTTCCGCCTTAAATAGAACGCTAGAAATTTCTAACCTTGGCGGCACTTCTACCCTTATGCAAGATTTAATTCAGCACGACGCAAGTATAAACCCGGGCAACAGCGGCGGGCCGCTAATAAACTCTGCGGGGAAAGTTGTGGGCATAAACACGCTTAAAGCCACAGACGCAGAAGGCATTGCCTTTGCCATTCCAATTGAAGTGGCAACGTCGATTTCTAGTAAAGTGATACAAAATGTAAACTACACCGCGCCCAAGCTAGGAATATTTGCTTACGACGTAAATATTGCCCGCTTTGCTTTAAAAACGAAGGCACAAAACGGGCTGTATATAGAAGACGTACAAAAGGATAGCGCGCTTTATAATGCCGGCGTAAAAAACGGCGACGTAATTCTTTCTATAAATAATTTAGACATGAACACGTCAATAGATTTAAGAAAATTACTTTACAGCCTAAACGCTGGCGACGAAATAGAAATTAAAATTTTAAGAGATGATGAAACGCACATAATTAATGCAAAAGTTTAAAATTTAATTAAAAAAGGCTTAATTTTAATAAAAATTAGCCTTTTTATTTAATTTTTTTAATTATTTTGTTAAATTTTTAATATTTTTATTTTCTTTATTTTTCTTAACTGTTTTGCTTAAATTGTCTACAATAAAAATAGCGTCGTTTAAAATTCTTGCGTTTTTATTTAGCCTTTTAGTATCCGTTACACTATCTAGGTCGCCGTCGAAATTTTTAAGTTCTTGATAGGCAAGAGCTATATTTTCTCTATCTCCAATATCAAAATATGCGTTCACGGCATTTGCTAGCATGTCAAAATTTTCTACACCTATTTTTTTGGCAAACATAAAGGCGTCCTCGGACATCAAACATTCTTTTATATCTTCTAAATTATCTTCTATAAAATTCTTTAAAAGCGGAAAGGCGTTTGCATAGGTGGACGGAATAAACTTTTCCCCGCCAACTACAAAACCGTCCGCCTTCATCATGTCGTAGACCTTTAAAGCTAAGTAGTCGTTTACAACTTCGTCTAAAAGCTCGTATTGTTTAGAACAAAATCTAAAACCCGTTTTATAACCTAAAAACTCGCCGTGGTCATTGCATACCCTATCAGTTGCAATTATATGGTTACATTCATGCACAAAAGTTTCCGTGCCAAGCTTTGTAAATTCGTTTAAAAAGCATAGCGGATGAAGGGTGTTTTCTTCGTCTGTTGTGGGGCAAGTGAGCCCTGCCGTTTGAAAGTTGTTTATAATAAACTGCTTTATAATGCTTTTATAAGCTTCCGGATATACAAGCAAACCTAAACTATTTAAATAATTAAAAGAGCTATTTATATACACGCATTTTTCAATTAAATTTTCTAGCATTTCCGTGCGCAATTTTTCATAAGTCAAATTTAGTTCTTTATTATTTATTAATTTTTTTATTTCTTCATTTGAATTTAATTCTTCAAAATTATTTACATTAAAGCCTAAAAAGTTAAATAATTCTAAACAATCTTGTTTTCTTAATTTAGATGTAATTTTTTTCTTGGAAAGAAGTGCTTCTAAGGCAGAAATATAGGCGTCCTTTTTTATTTTACTAACGCTTGTAATATCTATATTCCTATGCTTTAAAAAATAATTTTTAAAAAGGTTTTCTATTTGTTTGTCTGCATCTAAATATATTTCTTCAATATCTCTTTCTATTTCGCCTAAAACAAGGCTAGTTTTGCGCTTTTCTTCTCTTAAATAATCTAGTTTTTCTTTATAGTTTTTATCCCATAAAGCCTTCATATTTAATAGCTCGTCTTCTAAAACCTTTAAACCTTCGCCATCTTTTAAAAGCTCGCTTGCGCTCTCGTCTTTTCCTAAAAAACCTTTAAAAATAAAAATTTGTTTAAAATTTTTCTTGGCGGTTTCGTAAATTTTGCCATATTTTTTAAAATAATCAAGTTCGTCAAGCATTTCATCTATATTTTTAACGTCTAGGTTCAAATTTAAGGGCAAATTATTTTCATTTAAAAAATCTTTGTAAAGGTTATTAATTTTATCTAAAAAATATATGTTTACGTCCGTTTTTGTAGTCATTTTGGAATACGGGCTAAGCCTGCCTAAAAATAAAAATGTAGTACTTTTTAACCTTTCTTCTATTCTTTGCCTATATTTTTCGCCATAAAACTTAACAAAATATTCTATTACTTTGTCAAGTTTTCCTTCTATTGGGTTAAAAATATTCGTGCCTTCTACTATGCACTCTAACATTTTTATTTTCTCCTAGTCTTTAATAAAGTCTAAATTTACTTTTCGTTTTACGTTCTCCGTAACCTTGTCTACGGTAACAAAAGCGTTGTATAAAATTGTTGCGTTTTTAGATAGCGGCTCTTTAAAATTATTTTTTTCCTTAGCGTTTATTTCCTTAGTTGCAGCAAGTATCTCTTTTTCGCTTAAAAAGTAACAATCTTTCATTGCGTTATTAAGCATGTTATAGTTGTTAAGCCCTATTATTTGAGCAAACAAGTTTGGGCTTTCCGACATTCTGCATCTTTTAATTAGCTCTAAATTATTTTCTAAAAACTCGCCCAATATTATAAACATCTTAGAGTATTCCGATTCTATCGGCTCTCTTGACCCCACTTCATAGTTATGACGCTTAAAAACATCATAGGTTTGATAGGTAATATAATCGTTTATCACTTCGTTTAAAACGTCGTTATCAGACCTTTGTCCATTGGTAAGGGTGTAGCTTATTCCACTTTTATACCCCACAAACTCGCCGCAATGAAATATATAGTCCGATTCTAATATGTGGTTCACTTCATGAATAAACGTAGGGGTATCCAACTTTAAATAGTTTTTGCAAGCGCAAACAAATTTTGGAATGCTACTGCCGCTATATTTTATAGTTGTAGCCCAACCAAGATTATTATCTCTACCCACAAACGTTCTAAACATAGACCTTACAAGGTTGTCGCTAAGTGGCACGCCGCTATTTTTTAAATCTTTATACGCTTCGTCTAGATACGCGCAGTACGCTGCCTGATTGTTTAGCTGGGTGTCAGAAAGTTCGTAATACTTATCTAAAATCTCCGGCGATTTTAAAAGCTTAATTAAAAAAGTGTCGCTCATATAAGCATCGTAGTCGTCGCCATGATCTATGCCCATAAATTTAAAAAGGTCTATTCTATCTTTTTTATCATAATCTGTAATAAACTCTTCTCTCTTCTCTATTATATCTATAAAGGTATCTATATAATTATTTATATCTTTATCTTGTTTTATGTCTTCTATACTCACGCTTTTTACACGAGCTATAACGCCTGCAAAAAATTCGTTTATTTGATTTTTATAGTACTCGTTTATTTCCTGTCCACTTTTTTCAATAGCTTTTATAACGTTTTCATTTTTACTCTTTTCAAAGCACACAGATAAATATTCACGTTGATATTTAAGCATCCACAAACTTTTAGCCTTATTAAATTTTGCTATGAATTCCGCACGCCATTCATTATCCGCTAACAAACTTTTAAATTCTTTAAGCGTTACAAGAAGGTTCTCGGGGCTGCCACCATTATATTCTATTACGCCTAAAATATTTAAAAATTTAAAAAGATTATCCGCATTCTCCTTAGAAATTTCAGAGAGTTTATTCTGTGCAATATTGTTTACGGAATTTGTAAAAAGTTGAAAACTATCCATGTTTAAACTTTTAATATAGCTATTTTCTTTGCAGCCTAGTTCTTTAAAAAAATTTTCTCTTATGACTTCAAGCCTAAAACTATAAAAATTTGTTAAATCTGAAAGTGTGGAAATTTTTGTATTTTCGTCTATCTCTCCAAAAAATAAAAAGGTAGTGTTATTTATGCGTTCTGTAATTCTTTGCCTATATTTTTCTCCGTAAAATTCAACGAAATAGTTTATAATGTCGTCTAGTTTGCCGTTTATAGGGTTAAAAATATCTACGCCATTTACTACGCATTTAATCATTCATCACCTCGTTGATGAGCGCAGTAAACTGATGGAAATTCTTAGGAAAATCGTTACTTCCATAGTAAGTGTACGTCTTCCCATCTTTTATAATTTTAACTTCATAGGTTAGTCCGTCTATAATAAGCGGGTTAATGTAGCTATCTTCCCAAGAAGAAACTATTCTTAAAAGGCGACTAGCAACCTTGTCCACATTAACGTTTTTTTCTTCTCCGTTTACCGTGCAACTCTTTTTTTCGTCGTCTAAAAGAATTTTTGTATTGCCCTTTAAATTTGTTAAAATTATTGATATTTGCATAAATAACTCCTTAAATTTTAATTATTTTACTATTTTTTTAGTAAAAAATCAATTATTTTAAAAGTTCTTCAACTATTTGAGTAGAATTTTTGCTTTTTTTATCTTCTGTTTTAATAGCATTGTTTTGCTTTAAATTTTGCCTTACTTTTCTAACGTTATTAAAGGCGTTTAAAACTATTTCTGCGTTTTGTGAAAGCGGGGTTGTTAAATCTTTTCTTTTTTTAATTTCCTTTATTGCCTCATCTACTTCTTCCCATTCTAATTTATTAAAGTTATTTAACGCCGTTGTCAATAATTTTACGTTATTTTTGCCAAATTTTTCTATTATCATATTGGGCTCGTCTGAAATAAAGCATTCTTTTAATGTTTGCATGTTTTCTTCAATAAAACCTTTTAAAAGCATAAACATCTTTGAATAGCCGGAGGGTTTATAGCCAATAGCCCCAACTTCAAAATTATCCTTTTTACATTTTTCATATATTTTTAAAGCAAAATAATCTGTAATAACTTCGTTAAGTAATAGTCTTGGCGAATCTATTAAAAGTTTACCCATTACCCCTAGCTTTTCATTAACTATTTTTTTATCCTTAAAAAACTTACCCCAAGATACTATATGATTCTGCTCGTGTATTAAAACTTGCGTAGATAAACTAAAATAGTTTGTACAAGCACAAATATAGCGTATTTTATCAGTTTTTACCTTGTTAAATAAATACGCCCAAGCAGCGTCATTGCTCAATTCCATAACGTATCTGTAAATAGGTATATATAAATTTTTTTCGTCTTCATCTATTCCATCTTTATTAAGCCTATCTATTACATCGTTATAAAATATGTTAAACATTGAATGTTCAGAAAAAGCATTATCAATTAGTCTATAATAAGGTTCTGTTATCTTACCATCATTTAAAATTTCTTTTAATTTTTCATCTTTCAAATATTCGTTATAATCGTTTCCATGGTCGAAACCTAAAAACTTAAATAATTTAATTCTTTTATTAATATCATAATTCGTAATAAATTTTTCGTTTTTTTCTAAAATGTCGCAAAATGTATCTACATATTCTAAAAGCTTGTCTTCATCAAGTTTATTAAGTTCTTCCTCAGTAAAATTTTTAACATTAATAAAATAATTTGTAATTAAATCAATAATTAAATCGTTATAATGGTCAGCAATTTTTTTAGCGTTTTCTTCTAAATCCTCAAAAAATTTTTTCGCCTTATTTTCTTCTTTAGCAATATTTAAATATTCTTTTTTATATTTTTCATTCCATAAATTATTTGCTTTTATTATTAAATTTGCAATTTTTGTATAAGTTTCTTTATCATTAAAGGTTTTTACACCTTTTTCTATGTATTCGCCAAATTCGCCATTTTCATCTAAAAGATTGCAAAAATTTAAAAATACGAATAAATTTAAAAGTTTTTCTTCTTTTTTTACGTATTTTTCTGTATCATTATTTTTAAAATCTTTTACTACTTTGGCGAGCTCTACAAAAGGTTCCTTACTTAACCTAAAATATGAAACATTTTCTAAACTTTCAACGCCAAGCTCTTTAAACAAATTTTTAGCCACTACGGCTTTCTTTTTATTGAAATATTCTTCTAAATCGTTTAAAGTGGTATGCTCTATGTTTGCGCCAATTTCTCCCGTAAAAAAGTATGTAGTATTTTTTAGCCTAGATGTTATCTTTTCTCTATTCTCTTCTCCATAAAAGCTCACAAAATACTCTATAAGCCTATCTAGCTTACCTTCTATTGGATTAAAAACGTCAACACCGTCTACAATATAACTTAACATATTCCACCCTCTTATTACTAAGAGTGTATCATACCTTTTTCACTTTTTCAATAGTAAAAATAAAAAAGCATGCATTTAGCATACTTTTCACCATAAAATATTTGTTTAGAGTTTTAGTCTTCTTCCTTAGGCTCTTCTATCTCCACTTCTATCACTTCCGGGTCTTCTTTATCTTCAACAAGTTCTTCCATTTCTATTTGCTCGTTTGGTTTATCTTCTAATTCTTGCTTCTTCTTGTTATGCTTTTTAGGTTTTTCTACTTCAAGCTCTTCTTTAATATCCTTTTCCACACTTTCCTTAGCTATAAGCGACAACCTTTCTTTTTTTTGCGTGTAGATAACAATAGAATTACCGCTCTTAGATTTAATTTTTCCGCCAATTTGCTGATAAACTATGGCGCTGCCCATCATGAAGTTTACGTTACCATCGTTCTGAGTGTTGATTTCTGCGCCGTCGCAAAGCTCGCCAACTTCGCCCATGTTCATTGTGCCAACGCTAGCCTTATTTAGCATATAACCAATATTGCCGTTCATAAGCGTTGCTATGTTCGTTCTATCAAGCATGCCTATTATGCTGCCATTTATCATAGTGCCAATTTTTGCATCATTTCTAATGAACATAATTTCCGCGTTGTTTATAGTGGAAATTTCCGCCTTGTCGTCTATAAACTTAATGCTGCCTTTGTTAAAAGTACCAATTTTTGCCTTGCCTTTAACGTAGTCTATGTGCGCGTCGTTTATGGTGGTGATGTTTGTTTTATCCTTTACCATATAAATTGAACCCGTTTTAATAAGCCCAATTTTAGCCTTGCCGCCAAGCGTTCTAATAGAACCTGAGTTCATTATTTGAATTTTGGAGCGGCCTACAACTTCAATATAGTCGGAATTTGTGCTTTCTAAAACTATGGCGCTGCCCGTTAGGCTTACGTTTTTGCAATCTATAAGCACATGTGCACCTTCGCTAAGAAGAAGGTTGTCTTCTGCTTCATGTGCGGTTGGTTCTGTAATTTTTTCTTTAAAAAGGTCAAAAAAACTCATAAATCTCCTTTAACACTCCGCGGAAAGCAAATTTTGCCCTGCAAAATTTTAAAAAGCTGCGCTTTTTCCTTGCTCCGCAAGGCTTTCCGCGTTATTTATAGAATATTATTACATATTTTATTCAAAAAACAAAACAAAAAGAAATAAAATTAAAAATAAATTTATTACTACAATAAGCAGCTAAGATTTCTTCGTTTCATATTAGCTTTTATATATTTTCCAAGTTTTCATCTAGTATTAACTTTAATTTAAGTATTACCACATTTTTTTATGGCCAAAATGACGAAATCTGGGCTAGCTAAATTTATAGTTAAAAAAATGCCAAGCAAGAAGCTAGGCATTTTAGTTATAAATCTTTATTATTTCTCTGGCTCGTCTATATAAGAAGCTATTTTTCTTAAAATGTGCTTGGCTATGTGGTCGAGCTGGGAGCCGTCGCGGTAATCTGCTGGCGCATAGCTGTTTACACGCCTATCTAGGTAAAGCTTGCGGGCTTCCTTTTTAGATTGCTCGTTATTTTCCTTATATACGCAAACGGAATTGCCGTTATACATGGTGAGTATTTTCATGCAAGGCACGTCAGTGATGCCGTCGCCAAAATATACCATGCGCTCGTATGGGATAACCTTGCTTTTATCTTTAATATACTCGTTTACGTCGCCAAAATCGGACAAGTTTTCAGTGAAGCCCTTTCTTATTCTATACATAAACTGCGTTTTGTTGGTGTAGTTCACTGAATGCGCTGGCCAAATTGCGTTGCCACTTTCATCGTACACATAGCAGCAGCCGAATATCTTTTTTAAGTGCGGTGCAATTTCCGTAGCTTCCATTATTTCGCGAAGCCCGCTTGAAATTACATAGTGGTCTATTTCTATGTTTAACGTTTTTGCATAGGCGTTTATTCTATCGAACCACGTTGTAACGCCTTCAAAAAAATTTACAGTTTTGCCATAGCTATTAAAAAATTCCCTAGTTACCTTAATCCCCTTCTTTTCAAGCTCCGTTTTAAAACAGTAGAGTGTTGCTAAAATTGGGTCCATGTTGTGTTTCGCGCCAAAGGCGTTTACTTTTGCCCACCAATCGTTTGGCGTGGAAATTCCTAAAACATTTTTAGTTATTGCCATTTCTGACGTACCGTCTATAAGCGTATCGTCGAAATCGTACATAAATGCTACTTTTACCATGCTCGTCTCCTTTTTAAGCATTTTATCATGAATTTATGGTTTTGTGAATATTTAATTTAGATTTTTTTTGAAAAAGAGTATTAATTAAAGGCTGAGATTTCTCCATAGAAAAATTTCTGTGCTTATGGCGGTTTTGCTATCGCAAAAGCACGCCGCGAACGCTTGAAATTTTTCTTAATACCGACCAAACGCAAACTCCAGCTTCGCTTGGGAGTTTGGTCGGTACTCTCTTGCGAAGTTATTCCTTCGAAGAATAAAAAAATTTTTTACTCTTTTGCGTTTATTATAAATCTTACCTAAACGGCAATAAAGCGAGCTCAGCAAGGCTCGGCATAGTAGAAACGCATTGAAAAGGCATAAAAGCAAGCAGAGCAAGGCTCGGCAAATTGGACTAGGTTAGAACAGAACTAAACGGCAATAAAGCGAGCCCAGCAAGGCTCGGCAAGTGGGGTCAGGCAGGAATAAACCTAAACGGCAGAAAAGCGAGCAAGACAAGGCTCGGCGGCACCGCTAAGTAGAAACCTTCTAAACGGCAATAAAGCGAGCCCAGCAAGGCTCGGCAAGTGCGCCCAAGCGGGAATAACCTAAACGGCAGAAAAGCGAGCAAGACAAGGCTCGGCAAATAGGGCTAGGCAGGCGCGTACATTCGTACGTAACTGTCTAGCCCTGTTTGCCAGTTAACGCAGTATTGCGAAGCTTTTATGCCGTTTAGGCCTTTTCAAAGATTTTGGCTACAAGCACCGTCATATCATCTCCCGCAGAACCCCCACTATTTTCTACCGCCTTTTCCACCAGCGTTTCTGCTAGCGTTTGCGGATTTGTAGCTTTAAGATTGTTGATAAATTCTTTTAGTTTTTCATTGCTTTCAAAGCTATCTGTTATGCCGTCAGTGCAAAGAAAGACGTAGTCGCCGGTAGAGAGAACGGTTTTATTTATTGCCGGCGGAGCATCTTGAACTATGCCTAGCGGAAGAGCGCCGCTTTCTACCATGCTAATTTCGCTTTCATGCTTGATAAAGCTATTTGGCGCACCCATTTTTATAAAGTCCGCTATGCCTTGTTTTAAATCCATTACGCAGATATCTAGCGCGGAAAAAACTTCTTCCCTGTTTAAGCTTAAAAGTTTGTTTACGCTGGAAAGTATTATGTCGTTATCAAAACCCGCTTTGTAGAAATTTTCAATGAGCCCTATTGCTAAGCTGCTTGCTTTTTCCGCCTTTTCCCCGCTACCCATGCCGTCGCAGAGTGCAAACATGAACTTATCGTTCTCTATTCTTATTAAAGAGAAGCAATCTCCGCTCTTTTCCGAGCCTTCCTTGGTGCAGCTGGACGAGCCAAAGATAACATCGTATTTAGGCGCCGTTTTTAAAGTAAGCACTCGGTAGCCCGACCTTGACGACGCGACGCTGTCTGCTACCACCATTTTATTTCCGCAAACCTTGCTTACTATGCTTGGAATTTTAACTTTTTCCGCATCTTCGTTTCTTACAACTAGGGTTGCGCTTGTGACGTCTGTGTTCTGCTCATAAATTACGGCATCAGCGCAGACAATGTTGTTATAGGTAAGCTCGTCTATTAGTGTGTTTTCTTTGCCCGCATCGAAAATTACGTTTTTATTCACTTCGCCCGCCAAATTTTTCATGATTTTGGATACCCCTGAAAGCTGCTCGGCAATTAGCACGCGGCTAGCGTCTAGATTGTTCATAAAACTTGCGTATTGTTTATACTGCGCCGTTAAGTTGTTTATTACGCTAACTAAATTGCTTACCCTTGAACACCTTGAAGTTAAGTGGCTTGGAACGTCTAAAAGCGTTGTTCTACCCCTTTCAAGAGCGCAGTTCACAAGCTCTGAGAGCACCTTTTCTGTCTCCGCTTGGCAAACTCTGTGACAATAATTTTTTTCTTTGCAATCCGCGCAGACCTTTTCTTTAATTTCTCCTAGAAGAATTTCCTTTACTTCTTCCTTGCTCATGCCGCCCTTTATCATGGAGCGAAACACATAGTCCATTTCTCCGAATACTTCGGATAAGTTATATAGCCTTCGCGTTAAACCTTCCCTGCTTCTATTTACCACGTTTCGCATTGCCACGCTATTGGAGTTTGAAGATATTACCCCGCTAACATTTTCTAATATTCTATTTGGAATAAATAGGAAGGTTGCCGCCGCCAGCACGCATGGAATTACACTTATATATGAATAGGAATAGTACACGCCCACAAAATAGCCAAGGCATAGGTCTACGGCAATTAGCGCAAGTGCTGGAATAAATTTATATTTACTTTTAAAGGTTACTGCGGTTAAGCTAAATAATGAAAAGGGCGCCAATAGCTCTGGATTATTTGCAAAAAGTAAACTACCTAAGCCCATAGTTATGCCTACAACAAGCGTGGCGGACACATTGAAGGTGTAGGCGGAAAATAGCACCATGAACACGGCAAAAAGCTTGATAAGCTCAAAGCCCCAGAAGTTGTATGCCGTAAGCCCACAAGAGATTGCGCCGAGTAGCACGCAAGCGGAAATTATTTCTAGGCTAGATAGTTTATAGGCAAAACCGCGAACTAAAATAGCGCTAAAAATTTGATTGCAACACTGCATAAATAACACGCTACCCACAACGCTTAAAAACGTCGTTAAAACCGCGCCGTTAAAATAAACTTCGCTGAAAACAAAGCCTATTTGGCTAATTAGCGCGTAAACAAAGTATAGCGAAAGTTTTACTTGCTTTTTTAATTTGTAATGTATGCCAGTAATAAGTAGTATACTAAGCGCGGTAAAGCTAGACGATATTAGTGCTGGCACGCTGAACCCGTGAAGTAGCGTAGCTGCAATAAATAGCGGCGCTAATATGTAGCATTTTTCTCCACACCACACAAGGCTTAAAAATAGCCCGACGGCAAATGGAAATATGGCGCCGTTTATTCCCGCCCCTGCAAGAATATATAAAAGCGCAAAGTAGCCAAGATATTTTAAAACACTATATAATTTATTCATAATTCAATTTTAAAACTCTTTTTAAGGCTTAATCTAGCAAAAAAACGTCGAAAAAACGTCTTTTTTGTAATTTTTAACTTTAAAATACAAACATTTTCTTTACAAAGCGTATTGACAAAAATATGCCATAAGGGTATAATATAACCAAGATTAATTATAGGAGTTATTATGAAAAGATTTTTAATCTATGTAGTTGTACTTATAGGTGTGCTTTTTATAGGCTTCACCACATTTTACTTTGTACAAAACAAAGAAAGCATTTATTTAAAATATGGTAACGACACAATGCTTCAATATAACGTAAACGAAACGTTTACCCTTGAAGACGTGCTTGTACACACTCAACCAGACAAAGGAACAACGGTTGAAGTAAACTCTGACAACTCGGATATACTCTCATATTCCCAAGACACCAAAACCTTCTTAGCAAAGGCTGGCGGTCTTGCAAGAGTTACTATCACAACTTCTAACCCAAATTTCGACCGTTTTACCTTCTCTGTTCACGTTGGAGATGGTACACCAAACAATCCATATTTTATTAAAACGGCAGAACAGTTAGCTAGCATCGGCGGAGAAACTTGGACACTTAATAATAGTTATCAAGTTGTAAACAGCATAGACCTTAACACGCCTACTACTAACGAGTGGACTCCAATTGGCGGAAACACTTCCTTTACAGGAACGTTCGACGGTGGCAACTTTGATATTTACAACTTAAATATAACCACCGATGGAACATACGCAGGGCTATTTTCTATGATTGGAGAATCTGGCAGAGTAGAAAACGTTAACCTTGTAGACGCTAAAATAAATGGTTCTTTCACTTATGCAGGAACTGTTGCTGGATTAAATTACGGAAAAGTAGGTCTTTGCTCCATTGAAAACGCAAACGTTGTAAACACTAACACAAACGGCATAACAGGCGGAATTGTTGGTACTAGCCAATATAGAAACTCTCGTGCAGAAGTGTATATGAGCACGGTTGAGAACTTAAACCTTACCGCTTCTAACATTTTAGGCGGCGCGGTAGGAAGTGCCACTGGTGCAGTTACAACGGATATAAAAGTAACATTTAACACACTTACAGCAAACGAAAGTGCAAAAGTTGGCGGAATTGTGGGCGTAAACGCAGCTTATAAAGATGCAGACAAATATCGTCATTCAATGCTTAAAAATTCTTACACCGTTATTTCACAAGAAGACCTTACAAACAACGTTGGCGCGATATTAGGTGAAAATATAGAAGAGTCAAATGACTTCGGGCTTTCAAATATATATCAAAACAACCTATACTCAGCCGCAAACATCACAGGCTTTGCTGGTCAAACTGACCAAACAGGCGTGGTTGAATCTAGAACTATTGAACAACTCTACACACAATCAGCTTACACAAACTACGATTTCGACAATGTATGGACAATTGAAGAAAATTCTTCACTTGCTACAATAGATTTCTCTAACACATATCTTGGCACATCTATTTACGACCCGGGTAACAAAATTACAAGCGTAGACGCTTTAACCGACGCACTTGAAGTGTTAGTGACAAACCCAACAAGCGACACAACTTATGAAATAGAACTTTCAGAAGACACAGTTTACACAATGGCAGATTTTAGCGAAGGTATGACAACTTGGGAGCCTATTGGAACTATAGGTTCACCATTTAAAGGCAAGCTTATAGTTACAGGCGACCACACACTCACCTTTAAAGGTTTTGTAATAGAAGACGAAACCTACGCAGGCTTCTTTGGTTACACAGACGGAAACGCAGAAGTTAGCGGAATAAACTTTGAAGATTTCAGAATTTTAAATTCAGATAGCTTCACAAGTAGTTACACAGGAACAATCATAGCATACGCAGGCACGGCAATAGTTTCAAATTGTACGGTTACCGGCCTTGACATAACAACAGGAAACGTTATAGGCGGCGCAGTTGGATATATTGCAAATGGTAGAATTAATAACGTTTCAGTTCAAAACTCAGCCACAGAAAACTACGCTAATAGAATTAACTACACAAAAGCAGTAAACGGAAGAATCGGCGGCGTGGTTGGCGTTAGCGAAAGTGCCACACTTGAAAATTTAAGCATGGGTATTAACACCTCTTCACTTGAAGCTTACCTAGACACAACGGCACAAGTAAACGTTGGCGGCGTGGTTGGCGAAAACGGCGGCAGAGCTACAAGCCTATTAAATGAAAGCTTTATTATAACAGAAAACGCAGCAAGCACAGTATACGCTGGCGGCGTGGTTGGAATAAATCGTGGCAGAGTTGCACTTGCTACCCTACTTGTTAACATGAACTTAAAAGATAACTCTAGTTCCTATGTTGGCGGCGTGGTTGGTTCTAACGAAAACGGCGCAGAAGTAAGAACAAGCTACATGGAAAACGTATCTATTACAGGAACTTACATCGGCGGCATTGCAGGAACAAACTCAGGAACAGTTACAGAAAGCTATTCAGCTGGTGAAATTAATGGTAAATTCATAGGCGGACTTGCAAGCATAACAACAGGAAACATCAACAACTGCTACACAATAGCAACACTTAACGGACAATACTCCGACGGTTCAGTATCAGGACTTGTATACAGATTAAATGATGGCAAAGTTGAGTACTGCTTCAGCTCAGCAACAATTGGCGGACAAGGCAGTTTATATGCAGAAACATCTTCAGCATTCAGAATGAGCGGAATGATTAAATTCTTCACAAGCAACACAAGCTTAAAAACTGGCGAACTTTCAAATTGTATCATAATTAACTACGGAACATCAGAAAGACAATCTTCAGGAACAAACGGTGCAACAAACGTAATCAACCAAATCATATACTTCTGGGAATTCTGGCACAACCCATACGCAGGCTGGATAGATTGCAATGAAACAGAATGTACAGCACAAGGAAACTACTCAGCCTTCACAAACGCAAAATTCTCTTCAGCAATTTGGAACTTCGATTCAATAGACCCAGAAGCTTACCCAACATTAAGGAACATACCAGTAACTGCTGACGACGTAGTAGAAGAAGCTTAAAAATATTTGATTAAAAATATTTAAACAAAAATACCTAAACGAAAACGTTTAGGTATTTTTTTGTACGAATAAACCAGCAAATATAAGCTTTGTAAAAATTTTTATTAAATATTGTCGCCCGAGATTAGACTCAAAGCTTGAAGAGCAAAGCCGGGCGCGCGGCGGTGTTCTCATAGTCCGCATAGGTGGTTGCCACCATACCAAACTCCACAAAACTTACGCTGTCACCAGAGCCGTAGTCCGCGGAAGATGTCCAGTAGCTCGAGCCTCCTATTCCATGAATATCTTCTAGCATTAGCTTTAATTTAAGTTTTGCTTCACTTTCTTTCGGTCGAAATGACGACTGGGAGTACGCTAGAGATTTTAAATAGCGAAGCCCTGCTTTCGTCATTTCGACCGGAAGAAATTTTCGTTTATACTTTCTATATTCTTAATGCCAGACGTTAAATTTTTTTACTACTAAACCCAATGTGCAGTGGAGAAATCTCGGCT
>ERZ1643247.401-NODE-401-length-53036-cov-9.765331_pt1 | contig 53036 bp, 43 predicted proteins | sample MGYA00579264_ERZ1643247 | MGnify/ENA primary metagenome ERZ1643247 (study PRJEB29033, sample SAMEA4952262) | chicken gut metagenome | biome: Broiler Chicken; feature: Gastrointestinal Tract; material: Caecum | place: Ireland | collected 2018 | study: Broiler... | reverse complement strand
TTGCCAATGCAATAATGGTATCTTTTCCAAAACGTTCCCTCATTATTTTTTCAGCATCTTCACTCAATTTTTTCACAAGACCATCTCCTTTTCTTATTTATTCAGTTTCATAAACTGGACTTTACAGGTTTCTCATATCATCTAACTGTTTTGCTCTTTGATATGCACAAACTAAAAATTCCTGAATAGATAAATCTTCATAATCCCAATTCATAGGTTCCAGAGTTGTCGCACCTTGATAGCCTGTGAGCGTTATTTTCCTCATGACTTCTTGTCAATCAATATTACCATCAAAAGGAAGCTGATGCTGATTATGCTTTCCTCCATTATCCTGCAAATGTAACGCCATTAAACGTTTACCATACTTGTTCAGCAAATCAATATCAGATGCATGGTTTTGATGATGACAACTGTCATAACAGTAGCCTACAAATTTTGACTGAAAAGTATTCAACACACGATCCAGATTATTTATATTTGCTAAATTTTCAAAGGCAATTTGAATCTCTTCATTTTCTGCCTTATGAATAATATTCTGCAATCTATTTAACCCCAGTTCGTTAACCGGATATTGATCATCGGGTAGATGAATCACCATTGTAGGGATATGAAAGTCGACGCAATCTTCTACACACTGGAGATATGTTTGGTAGACGCTTTCTCCATTCAAATCATCTGATGATAAATGATTCTGTTCATGGACTGGTGTGTGCATATTCTCTATTTCCAATCCAGCATTTTGGGCAAGGCGAACGTCCTCCTGATATCCCGTCCCCCTTCCGAACTTGTCGCTCCACCATAACATCACGCAATCAAATCCAGCCCATTTTATTAATTTGTATCTATCTTCAAAAGACACATCAAAACTACCACCATAACCGAAACAATCATAGATTCCTACCATAGTCAGTCCCCTTTATAAATCCGAATTCGTTAATTTGATTATACTTTATTTTTTCATAAATCACTATAATTTTCAAACTGTTCTGATACTTGGATACATCTTTTTATTTTTTCTCAAGCATTCCCCGAATTTTTTCTGCCTTTAGTTATATTAAATGAGAGAGCTTGCAGTTTTATAAGGGCAAGATCCACCCCGGTAATACAAAAACAGATTTTCTGTCTTTTGTATGATCCGTGGTCGGCATCTTGTTGGGGATTACGATTTCCCCAAGCCCTCGTTGATCAGCTACACTTATAACTGATAGCGTCCGCAATAACTTACCCCGGTAACTATATTCAGAAACGACACCGAAATGCTACAAAATCATCAGTTAAAGCAATCGGCAGAATAATCCTAAGCTGACTATACCCGCCGTCAAAAAAGCTCATGTAAACCTACGAAAATTTCAAAAAATGATACCGAAACATGACCCAAATTCCTGCCCTGTCAAGAAACCGACCATCCAAAGAGCGCAAGTGAAACTGATTTGATATTCCTATTTTTTTGCTTTCCTCATCCGACATATTACCCATGCATTTACATGGTTTATTACAATAAGTCCACCGATCAAAATCATCACTTCCCATATCGGCCAGCTGAACACAAAATAGGAAAGCCTCTGTTCCATATAATATCGAACCGGAATCAGCACAGCCATCCCCATAGTCAGTAACAGACCGGCAGTGAACAGACAGTAATAACTACCTTCAGCTATGATCAGTTTTCTTTTCTGTCTTTCTGTCATACCTACACTCTCCATCACAGACAGTTCCCTTTTCCTTGTAAGAAAACCTGTGACCATGATATTGAAATAATTTGTAAAACCTGCCAGCAGAAGAACAACACTTATACTGCCAAGAATCATCCTGTTCCCTTGAATATACGATGCCGCTTCGCTCATGAGATCCGATTTACTGATACAGAAGATTCCGGCTTCTCCGCTTCCCCTGTCATAAGAAGTCTCTGTCATCAAGCTCCGGCGCTGATTCTCTTCTGAAATAATCTTCTGGATTTCAGCATTTACCGCTGATTCTTTTTCCCGGTCAATCTCCAGCTCCATGTACAATGTTTTCTTTTCTGTAGGTATTTTTTCAAACCCCTGTTCGCTAATCAGAAAGTACAGATTTCCTTCTGAACCATGCCAGGTCTGGCGAATATCAGGGAAATCATCCGCCTGGTTATCCAGATAGCCGCACAGGCTGAATTCTTCAGACTGTCTTGTCTGAAAATTACCTTCTTCCCCTTGTTCCATTCGTTCTGTATCGGTCATACTGCTCCACCAGATCTGGTCTGCTCTTGACCGCAAGGTTTCAAAATATACAGGCTCTCCCACGCTTTCCTGCGCAAACTGTTCCTGTCCCTTAGACAACGCATGATCGTGAAGAATCAACACTCCAGTACCACTTGCAAAGGACTCCATATCAACCGCAAGATCTTTGTCATTCACGTATTTTGTAAGTAATTCGATTTCATCGTCCCCGAGGATCTGAACCACGTCTTCAGACCATCCTTCGAGCATTTCCTGATCTTCCTTGTCACCGGCAGAAGATTCGTTCAGAGGTTTAATTCCCTTTCTCGAAATAACCGTATCGAGATAAGCGCCTTCCATAATATACGATTCTTCCAGATTCAAACCATCGATACCCATCAATTTTTTTCTGACATCCGAAGATATCGGTGAAAATTCATCATATTCATTATCATACAACAGAGCAAAGAAACTCCCTTCGGTCAGCATAGGGTCCTGGCCGGCGTCCCGGGTCTGATATTCTTCCCCGTATCCCCTCTCTCGCCCCCATGCACTGAATTGCCCTGCGATCAGAAAATCCGGCCGTTTTTCAATTACATGTTCATAATCGCTTCCGGACGTGATCACAACTGCCCAGATAAACGTTTCCAATCCAAGAAAAAGGGAAAGTACCGTCATGATAAACCGTTTCCTGTAACCGGCAATATTTCTTCCAGCCAGATAACGGATTTCCCCGGCTGGACTGCGTTTCTTTTTTCCGAAAACAGAATTCCTTTTCTGTTGATACCGGGATCCCGGCCGTTTCCCGGCCGATACTTCTGTGTAGCGGATACTTTCCGCGCAGGACATTTTCACTGTTCTCCTGATTACTCCGGCCGACGCAGCCAGAACAATTCCGTCTGTAAAGAAAATCGCCAGTAATAAAATTACCGGATGAAAAATGCGGAGTCCCTCCCCGCCGCCAATCTTCCGAAGATACTCACTGCTCAGGACCGTCGGGATAATTCTTGCCAGCAAAACCGCCGATAATGCAGCGCCGGTCGCTGTCCCGGGGACAAGAATCTGCAAAATCTGATGGGAATAAATTTTTGAAACCTGCTTCTGTGTTGCTCCGATCGTGTTTAAAAGCCCCAGCTGCCGAATGTCTCCCGCCATGGAAATCTGCAGTACATTGTGGCACAGAAAAAAGATGCCGCACAGAACGATCACTGTCCCAAGAACTGCTATTTCATAACCGCCCATAATACCTTCTACAGCCTGATGTACCGCAGTGTCGCTTACAGTAATCTTCTGTTCCTGATTTCTCATCTGCAGATCTTCATATAAACGCGTTTCTGTCTCCTGCCATCCCAGGCGGTCTGACTGGCGGAAAATCAGATCCGCCTCTTCCTTTGACCGAATTCCCCAGTCGGCCAGTTTCTTCTCCGAAATGTACCCCGGCGCATTCTCAATACCATGATCGGCAAACCATCCGCTCAGGATAAAGGTTTCATCTGAAGTTTGAAATAATCCATAAGAAACCGTAAGTTGTATTTCCATCCCTTTCTGTGGATTCCTTATTCCAAAAGCTACCAGAACCTTTTCTGAAAGCATAATCTCCTGTTCCTTTTCAGGATAACTTCCATAGATTTTTGTATAAGCCGGACAGATCAGCTTTTCCCAGGCATCTGTATCCACCCATTTTATTGTACAGACCGACTTTTCTGTATTCTCCTGAACAGTATCTGTTTTTGCTGGCTCTGCCGGTCCTACCGTCATGCATCTTCCTGCCTGCTCTATATAACTCAAGGATTTTAAACGGGTATACTGGGATGTACTTCCTTTTTCCACTGTCCCGGATGCCGCCGTGCCGGCTGTCCGGATTGTGCGCATCTCCTCCGCACGGATCTTTCCGCGGGTGATGCCAAATACCATGGTCAGCGTAACGACAGATAGAACTACAGCCAGAAAAAGAATCCTGTTTCTTCCTTTGGTCGATCCGGCGTACCGGACAGAGAGCATACGAATCACATTCCGGTTATCATTCGGGGTATAATTTTTTCTTTCCATAAGCTACCCCTCCTGTGTGAACTTCCCGCAGTTCTCACAGATCCGTCCATCTGACATCCGGAGGATCCGGTCTGCCATCTGGGCCACCGCCTCCTGATGCGTCACAACGATCATGGTCTGATGGAATCTGGAAGCGCAGGATTTCAGAAGTCCCGTCACTTCCATGCCGGTAACAGAATCCAGATTTCCCGTAGGTTCATCCGCCAACAGAACCGCCGGTTTCGTAAGAAGCGCCCTTGCGATTGCCGTTCTCTGCTGCTGGCCTCCGGAGAGAGTGCCTGGCAGCCGGTCTAATTTATCCGAAAGACCCAAAAGACCAGTAATCTCTTCAAAAAAACCTTCATCCACGCCCTGACCGTCCAGCCTGAGGGGAAGTACAATATTTTCATAAACACTGAGAGACGGAATCAGATTATACTGCTGAAAAACAAATCCAATATTCCGTCTCCGAAAGACTGTGCGCTCCTCCCGGTCCATATCCTTCAGACTGCTGCCCCGGATCCAGACTCCCCCGGAATCGGGTACATCCAAACCACCCAGCATATTCAGAAGTGTTGTCTTTCCGCTGCCCGAGGTTCCGACCACCGCAAGGAATTCGCCGTCCTCAGCCGTCAGCGAGACTCCATCCAAAGCATGAACTTCATAAGTATCTGTAACATAATATTTTTTCAGATTTACTGCATTTATCATATCCATATCAAATCTCCTGTTTTTGTTTTTTCAGTATATACAGTAAATCTTACAAATTACTGACAAAATCCATGATTAATCTTATAAAGGAAGATTTACTTCCATGATCAGTCCAAAATCCGCCCTCTTTGCCGTCAGAAATCCTCCGTGCAAATGGATGATCTCTCTTGCAAGGTAAAGCCCAATCCCAAATCCTTCCTGGATGGTAACACGCCGTCCCCGATAAAATCTACGAAAAATCAGATTTTCTTCCCCCTCTTCAATTCCAATTCCGTGATCCCGGACCTGTAACTTAAAATACAGTTCATTCTGCGCCAATATAACTTCGACAATCCCCCGCTGTCCACTGTATTTCACCGCATTGTCCAGAATATTATAGATCGCTTCACCCAACCAGTTAGGGTCGTGGCTGCAGACTGCCCGTTCCGGCATGTCAATGTGAAATTGAATTTCTTTTTCCTCCGCCCTGTTCTGGATCTGGCCAAAGGTGTTCTGGATCGTCCTGCACAGATCACATTCATTTTTACGGATCTGAATGACATGGTGTTCCAAGCGGGCCATCTTCACGAAACTGTCTACCAGAAAATGCAATTTCTTTTCACTTTCTTCCAGGGAAGATATGTACTGCCCGCTGATCTGTTCCATCTCTTTCTCCCCCGTCAGCACATCCTCGACTGCATTCCCCAAAAGACAGGTATAACTTTCAATATTTGCCAACGGCGTCCTCATCTGGTGGGCAACCTCGGAGATCAGTTTCTGGATTTCATCCCGGCTCTTTTCCGCTTCTTTTCTCCTACCCTCTAACATCTCCTGAATGCGTACCAGCTGATTTTCGATCCTGGATAGCATAAGTTCATCACCCGGAGAAGACACAAAAAGTTTTCTGCCTGCCAGAATATCCTCCGTCATAGACGCTGCTTTTTTCAGTTCCTCCATGCGCAGTTTCTTCTGGCGGATATATACGGCACATCCGCCCATGATGATTCCGATCAAAAAAGAAAGCAATGTTGTCAAATACATTTTTTTATTCCCCCATGCGGTAACCTAGACCAAAAACATTCTTTATATGCGACCGATCGCCGCCCAGCTTTTTCTTCAGCCGGCTGATCGTGACACTTACAGTATTCTCTTCTATAAACGCTCCGTCAAGTCCCCAGATCCTGTCCAGAATATTTTCCTTTGTCAATACCTGTCCCTGATTTTCCATAAAGAGAGTCAGCAGATGATATTCTTTTGCTGTCAGGATAATTTCTTCGTTTCCTGAAAACACTTTCTTTTTTTCCGGATATAAAGTAATGTCGCCGCAGGTAAGCATGCTGCCCTCTTTATGCCTCTTAAGAACCGCTTCTATTCGTTTCAGAAGCACCCTCATAGAAAATGGTTTTACGACATAATCATCCGCTCCGCTTTCAAAGGCCTCGATCATATCCTTTTCTTCGTCTCTAGCCGTCAGAAAAATCGCCGGAATTCTTCTCTCAGAAGTCAGTTCACGATATAAACTGATTCCATTCCCATCCGGAAGTCCAATATCTATTACAAACAAGTCCATGTCTTCAACAGATATATCCAATGCTTCTTTTTTGCAATGAACAGAAACAGTGGAATATCCATTATCTGTCAAATACTGATTCAATGCCTGATTCAGAAGGCGGTCATCTTCTATAATTCCAATCATCATACTTATAAACCTCTTATTTTATCTGCCAGTCAATCTGATTATACTTCTCTGCCCGTTAAATGACCACTCATTTTTCTTCTCACATATTTCCAAAAAGCTGAAAAATACCCTGTCAGGCATCCTGTGCTTCAAAGACCTGTCAGGGTATTTCTATATGTTCTTTTACGATGAATTATCAGGTTTCAGGTTCCTGTCAATGTACTACACCATTTTCATTTTTACATTCTGGCACTACACCATTTACTACACCATTTTTCTAAAAAATTGCACCATCCGACAACAGGTTACGATATTTTTTCTCCATTGCCACATTACCTTAAATCCTTATAAATCAAGGATTTCCGGATGCCTCTGCACCCTATTTCTCATCGCATACCTGGAAGATGTAAAACTTCAAATAATACGATTCATCCGCCGCCCACAGGATCGGATGATCCGGAGACTGCGTCCTGAATTCCACCTGACGAAGCCTTACATGCACATTTTTCGCAGCCTGAGCGATTGTCTTCGTAAACAGCTCATAGTCCATGAAATGAGAACAGGAACAGGTTGCAAGAAAACCACCGTCTTTTACCAGCTTCATGCCACGCAGGTTGATTTCCCGGTAGCCTTTCACCGCATTTTTAATCGAACTTCTGGACTTCGTAAACGCCGGCGGATCCAGAATCACAACATCATACTTTTCTCCCTGCTTCTCCAGCTCCGGAAGCAGTTCAAACACGTCCCGGCTGATAAATTTCACCCGGTCAGAAAGCCCGTTCAGATCCGCATTCTCCCTGGCCTGATTTACCGCCAGATCCGACGCATCCACACCAAGCACACTCTCCGCGCCCGCAATTCCCGCATTCAGTGCAAACGATCCGGTATGTGTAAAACAATCCAGCACCTTTGCATTCTTGCAGAGCTTCTGAATCGCCAGACGATTATACTTCTGATCCAGGAAAAATCCGGTCTTCTGGCCATCCTTCACATCCACAATATAACGGACACCATTCTCCACGATCTCAACATTCGTATCAAATTCCTCTCCGAGGAATCCTTTCACCTTTTTCAGTCCTTCCTTCTCTCTCTCCTTCGCGTCACTGCGCTCATACACACCGCGGATCCTGATACCATCCTCCAAAAGAATCTCCCGGAGCAGCTCAATCAACAGTTCCTTATATCGGTCAATTCCCAGAGCAAGCGCCTGAAACACCAGCACATCCGAGAACTTATCAATCACCATGCCCGGAAGAAAATCCGCCTCGCCAAACACAATCCGGCAGCTCGATGTATCCACCGTTTTTTTCCTGTACTCCCATGCATCTTTCAGGCGCATACAGAAAAACTCCTCATCAATCTCCTGATCAATATTCCTCGTCAGCATCCGCACACGAATCTTTGAATGCCGGTTAATAAATCCCCTGCCCATCGGATACCCGTCAAAATCATGGACAAGCACGATATCCCCATCATCAAACTCACCCAATACACTATCGATCTCATTATCAAAAATCCAGGCACCACCGGACTTCAACATCCGGCCCTCCCCCTTTTTCAACGTCACAACAGCAAAACTCATATCTCAATCTCCCATCTTTCACTTTCAATTCTCCCTTATCATATCACATCCCCCTGATCCCGTCTCCCATTTCCATATATTCCGAATCTTCTGAAAATTCACCATCGGGGACAGGTCAAAATCCATTAAAAACCACCCCAATCCCAGAAAACACAACACTTTCAAAAACATTCTACAATTTCGCCAACGGGGACGTGTTCCGATGCATCGGAACACGTCCCCGTTAATGAAAAATTATATAATTTCTACTACTTCGTAGCCTGCTTTTTTGACGGCGTTCCGGATGTCGTCGTCTGAGATCTGGCGGTCGTAGGATACGATGGCCTGTGATTTTTTGAAGCTTACTTTGGCGGCTGCGCCGTCGATTCTGTTGATGGATCTGGTCACGTTTTCTGCGCAGTGTTCGCAGTGCATGCCGGAGATTTTTACTGTTTTTTCTCCGATTTTTGGATGCTGCAGTTTCTTTTCTTCGGTTTTGATCAGTCCTTTGCTTCCTCCTCCGCAGCAGGCTCCTTCGCCTTTGAAGTGTTTAATAGTTCCTTTGACTGCGAAAATGATGATAACTAATACGATGAGTAAGATAATGATGTCTACCATATTTTTACTCCTTTATTTCTTCTTTTACATTTTGGGAAAAAATCTCCGTAATAACTTTAAATATCCGTACTGAATATCTGTAATCTGCTGTCTGTTCTATCGGTTTTTCCGTTTTTTTCTGATCCAGAGAACCAGCTGGTAAATTCCCATCGCAATGAGATAGATGAGAATGAATGCGCCGATGGCATAGAGCATGGAGTTTGTATCGCCCATTTTTCTACCTTCTTTCCTGAACAATCGGGCTGTTTTCATTCGGCTGTTTATTTCTTTTTCTGATAGAGGGAAGCGCTGCAGCCCGCGCAGGAACCGGAGCAGCCGCTGCATCCTGCGCAGCCTCCTTTCCCGCTCTTTTTATCCTGATGTTTTCTGTAAATAATGTATCCGCAATATCCAAGTACCAGTGCAAGGATAATGATATCGGCAATACCTGCTATCATGGTTTTGTTCCCTCCTTCTATTCATATGTGTTTGTATGTTCTTTCTGAATTGTTTAATAATAATTTCTTGAAATGTTCATGAAAGCCGGCCATGGTAAATCATAGCCAGCTTTCTTTATTATACCTCTTATCTTGCTGCCTGAACAGAAGTTTTGGTATAGACTTTCTGGTTTTTGTACGGATCCGGTCTGAACAGTAAAATCAGGAAAATGATTGCTACGATAAATCCGGCTGCTGTTCCGATTCCGAATGCTCCACCCATTACAAAGCTTCCGATCTGGTATACGCTTAAGCATACAAGGTATGCGAATATATTCTGGAATGCGATTGCAAACCAGAACCATTTTCTGGACTGCATCTGCTGCGCCATTGTGGCAATCGCTGCAAGGCACGGAGAGTCAAGCAGGTTGAACAGCAGGAAAGAGAATGCCGCGATGGTTGTCGGGAACCATGCTGCCACGCCCTGTGCAACGTTAACTGCATCTTCGGTATCCCCTGCTACGTTCGCAAGAACACCCATCGTGGATACGATCGCTTCTTTTGCTGTGAATCCGGACAGGGATGCTGCCACCGGCTGCCATTCCCCAAAGCCGAGTGGTGCAAAAAGCGGAGCGATCACGCCGCCGATTACCGCAAGGAGACTGTTGTTGCTGTCCTCTACCATTCCGAATCCTCCGTCTGCAAATCCGAATCCTCCGAGGAACCACATCACTACACATGCGAGGAAGAGAATCGTTCCGGCTTTAATAATGAAGCCTTTCAGTCTTTCCCATACATGCATCAGTACTGTCTTTGCAGACGGAATGTGGTACTGTGGAAGCTCCATTACGAACGGAGCCGGCTTTCCGGAAAATGGTTTTGTCTTCTTTAAAATGATTGCGGATACAAGTACCGCCAGAATTCCGATGAAGTACATCAGCGGAGCAACAAATCCGCCTGCCACATAGCTTCCTGTCGCATAGCTTGCCATAACGCCTCCCATAAGGGCAATAACCGGAAGTTTTGCTCCGCATGGGATGAAGGTTGCTGTCATAATAGTAAGTCGTCTGTCATTATCCTGCTCGATGGTCTTGGAGGCCATGATTCCCGGGATACCGCATCCCGAAGAGATCAGAAGCGGAATAAAGCTCTTTCCTGAAAGTCCGAAGTGACGGAAAATACGGTCCATAACGAATGCGATACGAACCATGTATCCGCAGTCCTCAAGGAGAGACAGGAACAGGAAGAGAATTGCCATCTGCGGTACAAATCCGAGTACCGCGCCGACACCGCCGATAATGCCGTCTACAACAAGCCCTGTCACAAGATCCCCTGCGCCGATCGCGCCAAGCCCGGATGAAACCGCATCCTGAATTGCCACTACAAAAACGTCATTCGTCCAGTCTGTTACAATCGTACCGATTGTCGTAACGGAAATGTAGTACACAACCGCCATAACTATAAGGAAAATCGGAATACCGAGAATACGGTTTGTCACAATCCGGTCGATCTTGTCAGAGACGGTAAGCTGTCCTTTTGCCTTTTTCACAGTAGATGCTACAAGCTTCTGTATGTAATTATAGCGTCCATCGGTAATGATACTTTCCATATCATCATCGTGTACTTTTTCCAGTTCTTTTGCCTCTGTCTCTGCCTGATTTAATACTGCATGTGGAAACTTCTTGTTTTCTTTGACTTTGCTGTCGCGCTCCAGAAGTTTCACCGCATACCATCTTTTCTTGTTTTCACTGATAGAATCCGGCAGCATTCCCTGCACGTCAGAAACCGCTTTTTCAATATCTTCTTCAAAGATTTCTCCCGGAAGCTTGTGTTCGGACTTTTTCGCAACTTTCACGGCTTCGTCAATCACTTCATTCAATCCTGTGCCTTTTAAGGCGGATGTTTCAATAATCGGGCAGCCAATCAGCATGCTCAGTCTTTTTACGTCGATTTTAATATTGTTCTTTGCCAGAAGATCGCTCATGTTTAACGCGATTACAACCGGAATTCCTGTCTCGATGAGCTGTGTTGTCAGATACAGGTTTCTCTCAATGTTTGTCGCGTCTACCAGATCAATAATGACATCCGGATCTTCATTCAGAAGATAATCACGGCTGACAACTTCCTCCAGTGTATATGGTGAAAGAGAATAGATTCCAGGAAGGTCTGTTACGATCACTTCCTCCTTCCCTTTTCTGCTTTTCACCTTTCCTTCTTTTTTCTCAACGGTAACGCCAGGCCAGTTCCCAACGTATTGATTCGCTCCCGTCAAGGCATTGAACATCGTCGTCTTACCACAGTTCGGGTTTCCGGCGAGCGCAATTTTTACTGCCATAAATCCTACCTCCTCAAGTTAGTTTATGTTAACTCATGTTTAAAAAAATATTGTTAGTTTTACTTAACCTGTACACACTCTGCATCATTTTTTCTTACAGAGAGTTCGTATCCCCTCACGGTAATTTCTACCGGGTCTCCAAGAGGCGCTACTTTTCTGATATAAATTTCGCTCCCTTTTGTAATTCCCATATCCATGATCCGGCGCTTATACGCCCCGTCTCCTTCAATTCTGGTTACTACTACTGTTGAACCAACTTCAGCGTCTTTTAATGTCATATTTCTTCTCCTTCCTATAGGTTAAAAACAGCCGGTGTTTTCCGTCAGACTATACCATTATGCGTTTGGCCATTTCTTCATTGATCGCGACTCTGGAATCCTTGATATTTACAATCAGGTTCCCGTTCAATTTGGAAATCACACTGACTTCCGCGTTTTCAACAAATCCGAGTCCCGCAAGAAAGCGTTTTGTTTCCTCAGCTCCGCCCACGCGTTTAATCCAGGCCTTATCACCCTGCTGTAAAAAAATCAATGGCTGCATAGAATCCCCTCCGCTTATTAGAATCTTTTTCCTTCCGGAAAATGGTTAGCATTTTCTAACTGTTATCAAGTTTACTACCACTAACTTCCTTTGTCAAGCATGTGTTTATACTTTTTTAATAATTTAAGAATTTTATGTTTCCTGTTCAATCGGTCATGAATCCGCTTTCTCTTCGGGGCTGTCAAATACATGGTATTTATCAAAAAGACGCTGTAATTACAGACTCCTGTCCATGATTACAACGCCTTTTCCACTGTGTCTGTTTTCTTTGCGGTATCTATCCTACCAAAACGTGGATCGCTTTTTCCAGATCATAAAATTCGGACTGTACTTCCAGATTCTCCACAATCTTAACCTGTGCTTCCTCTGTCAGTGCCAGCACCTGATGCCAGATCCCTTTCTTCAGGCATACCGGCTTGTCCAGTATAAATGCTTCGTATTCTTCCGGATTTTCATGCGTTGCTACCACAAGAACTGTCAGCCCATGCAGCGGTTCAAAACTTTCCCGGGATGTCGGGTGACACTCCATCCGTTGGATTTCTTTGTTTGTATACCGGAACACGGCAAGCCTCCATGGTTCCTTCTCTTCTGTAGTAATAATACAGAATGTTTCTTCTATGCCGGCCGGAAATTCCAGGACCTCTCCATATGGTAAAAATGTTTCTCTTTGAACAGACTGTAATGTTTTCATTCTTCTCCTCCTTCTATTTCAAGGTCATTTTCCGGTATATAAGCGCATTTTGATGATTGGCATCGTATGACAGCGCCTTGTCAAAAAATCCTTCTGCCTTTTGGAACTCACCCAGTCCCAGAGAAGAAAGCCCCATTAAATACCAGCAGTGGGCTTTATTTTTCCTGTTCAGGTCATCTTCAAAAATCAGAAAATCCGGAAGGGAAACCGCAAAATACTCAATCCGCATTTCATCATTCAGATGTTGTTCCCCGTAATCAAGCAGCTTAAAGAACCGTGATCTGGCTTCCTTTTCCTTACCCAGCTCCCGTTTTGCCAGTCCTTGATACAAAATCATATCCGCCGGCTGATCATAGTAATACATTACTCCGGCAGGTTCGATGTCTCCCAGAGAAGCCCGTTCAAAGTATCCGTGCGCCTCCTGCTCTTTTCCAAGCGCCTTATTGCAAATTCCCAGATAATAGTAAATATGATTATCTTTCGTTCCCTCCAGACGTCCTTCTCCAAGATTTTCAGGATACCTGAGCGCCTTCTCAAGATAGTCCTTTGCCTGTCCGTATTCTTTTACATCAATACATTCTTTTGCCATCTCAAGAAGTGCAATCTTATACTGAGTCGTAATTTTTCCTTCTGCTCCTTCCCATGGACGAAATGTGTGGGACATAATTGATTCATATGCTTTCTTGTAGTTTCCGAGCAGATTTTGTAATGTAATATATTCAATCCGTACGTCATCTCTTTCTTCTATGACTTCCGGATGCTTTTCATAATTCTGGATCCGCTGTTCAAACGGGACTTCCAGCTTTTTATATAACTGATCCAGTTCCAGGAACACCCGTGCATCTGTCTCGTCCAGTTCATATGCCCGCTCCAGCTCTTCCTGTGCTCTCGCCGGATCCTTTTTCTTATTATAATAAGCAATCGCCAGATTTCTATGAACCGTCGGGAAACTGTCATCCCGCTTTTCTGATTCCTCCCATAAAGCAACAGCCCGATCAAACTGCAGCTTGTCATAATAAAGATTTCCCAGATAATAGTATGCTTTTGCTCCATCACTGCAGGCTGCGATCGCATCCTTCAATACTGCAATATCTTCCAGCTTGTTCGGGAAACAGTAAAGCGGACTGCACGTTTCAGCTGTTTCATAAACCGCTTTCGCTTCCGTGGTACTGCCCATGCAGTGCAGATAATACCCTTTGTAATAGTAAAGCATCGGCTTTTCTTCCGTACATTGTGTCAGAATCGCAACCGCTTCCTCATAATTTCCGGATTCTGCATAGTCTCTGGCTGCCTGCAAATAGGATTCCCCAAAGTTTCTCATCCGCTTATTCATCTCAGCGAGTGCATCCGGACTGTCCTTTTCCAATAAAGCATTCTCAAACATAGACACAAAGTCGAACGGATCCACCTTCAGATTTTCTTCGATCTGCCGCTTTGCTTCTTCCTGTTTCCCAAGCTTTCGCAATATCACTGCTTTCAGACCTCTTGCTTTGATATTATGCACATTTTTCACCAGCCCCTTGTTGACGAACTCCAACGCAGCCTCATAATGCCCTCTTCCCGACTCAATCGCCGCCAGATAATAAAAGGACATTTCCTGCTGTTCATTTGACCAGGTTGCCTTATAAAATGCGTCAAAAGCTTTTTCCATTTTCCCCTGATAAAACAATGCCAGTCCCAGATTATAGTACGGCTCACTGTCATATGGATTCGGATTTTTCCAGGTCAACCTCTGCAACGCCTTCCGGAAACAGGATTCAGCCTCCTCAAAACATCCTCTTCGCATCAGCAGAAGTCCATATGCGTTATTGATTCGTATATCACCCGGATCCCTTTTTAATCCTTCCAGATAGTATGGATCCGGCAGATACGTCGCATGCCGGTACTGCTCAATGTGCTGTCCGGTGAGGAACAGTTCCTCATTTGTCATAATCTCTTCCGGATCTTTTGCCGCCTCCGCCGGCTTTGCAAGCTCCGGAATTCCAGCATCTTCCGACCGGTACTCAACAAGCAGCTCTTCTCCTGAAAATACCTGTACTTTGAGATCTGATTCTTTTTCCACCGTAATGTCCAGCACCTTCTCATAAATATCTACCGGCGAGATCATACAACGTTCCGAATAGATTCTTTCTCCTTGTTTTGTCACCACAATTTCCGCGTCATCATATGGCTGTGTACCATATACGCAGACATACAGGCCCTCTTTTCGTACTTCCATATTTAAAGCTGCATGAATCGACGCATTTTTTACCGGTCCGACCTTTTTGTACGGCATGAAATACTGGCAGAAGGTCTTCTCTTCAAACGGCTTTAACCATGTAAAATCCGGCTGATTGTCCGTATATACTCCCGTCATCAGCTCAATATACGGTCCATCCTCGTCCGTCAGATTCCGGTCCCATGCTTTTCCGAATTCCCCGCATCCCCAGGTCCACTGCTTCTTGCCCGGCGAAATGTGGTGGTCTGCCACATGCAGAATTCCAGCTTCTTTCTGATAATCATAGCCTCCCACGAAATCATAGTCAGACTTTTCCGCCATATAAGAAGTTGGCACAGGAATATTTTTATATCGTGAAATGTCAACTCCCTCACTGTAATCGTGTTTATAATACACCCCGTTGGCAATCGGGAAACGGGAAACATCTCTTTTTCCATGATCCATTACCGAATGGACATCCGGCGGAAAGATTGACTGCGTGTAGTCGTTAACCGCAACGGCCGGATTTGCCCACCACAGAAAGGTCTGCGGCAGCGCGGTCCGATTGTAAAGCTGTCCTCTGATTTCAATGTACGCCTTATCCGGATACAGCGTAAATCCTGCAATTCCTTTTGTCCCATACATCTGATCCACATCATTGACAAGAAGCGTCTTACTTCCATCTTCATGTTCCTGAATCAGATAATCTACCGGCATGAATGTCGTCGGCCGGTGATGCTGCGGCCAGTTGAATTCAATTCCCCCGGAAATCCATGGTCCCAGAAGTCCGACCAGCGCCGGCTTAATGACACGGTTATAATATACAAAATCGTATTCGTTCGTCTTATCATAGGCCCTCTGGATCCGTCCGCCAAGTTCCGGAAGAATCATCACTTTAATATACTGATTCTCAAGAAATACTGCCTTGTAAACTTTATCTGTCTTTTCCTGACTGATCTTTTCTATCGTCGGATAAGGATACACCTTTCCACTGCTGCCCTGATAGACTCTCTTTTCCAGAAACATCGGGTTTTTATCCGGTTCCCCAATCTCGTAGGTAGGAATGACTACCTCTTCTTCCCAGATCTTTACTTCCTCCATATTGATACTCCTCGTCTGCATTTATTATTTTAACCATATTGTAATATGCATTTTCCGCGAAATCATTATTGTTTCTTGTTCATCTATTTAAAAAAATTGCTGTTTCTTTTGCGTTTTACAGATAATTGCTTTACAATAGCATTAAAAGAAATGGAGGTATCATATGCGTTCTACCGAATTCAAAGTTTCACCTCAGTCAGACTACTATGTCTACACCCCAAGCGCCCTTGCCCGAAAGCTCTACCTCTATCCGCTCCTGACCGGATATTTTATCTATGAGCCGGGTTATTTCATAGAAAGAAATCATTTTGACAATTTTCTGATCATGTATATTTCAAAAGGAACCTGCACTGTTTCGGCCAGCTCACAATCCTGTACCGCCTCAGCCGGACAGTTTGTTCTGCTGGACTGCTACCACCCTCACAGCTATGGCAGTGAGGATTCCTGGGAGGCTGTCTGGCTGCATTTTGACGGTCCTCTCGCCCGCGCTTACCATGATGAAATTCTGTCTGAATGCGGTCCTGTTATTGCCCCTGCGCATCCGGAAGTTCCAGGCGGCCTGCTCTCCCGGATTTATGAAATCTTCCGCACTTCTTCTCCGCTGGAAGAACATGCTCTCTCCGATTATATTACCCGTATTTTAAACAGTCTTCTCTTTTCCGGGCAGAGCAAAAAGAGAAGCGCCCTTCGCACTTCCTCTATTGCGGATACCATCACCTATATAAATGAACACTTTCATGAATCCCTCACGCTGACTACACTTGCAAAACAGGCGAATGTCAGTCCATACCATTTCACAAGGATCTTCGCAAAAGAAACCGGGATGACACCCCACCATTATCTGATCGCCACCCGGATTTCCGCAGCAAAATTTCTTTTAAAATCTTCCGGCACTTCCATAAAAGAAATTGCGTTTCGTACAGGATTTCAGAGCGAAACCAGTTTTTGTAATACCTTCAAAAAATGGGAAGGATGCACTCCAAGCCAGTATCGCTCAAGCGGCACCCTCTCCCCTTCCGCCTTCTGAACATAAAAATCGGGAATGATTCCAATAAACCATTCCCGATTTAATAAAGTTTCTTTATTTTATTCTGCCTGAGGCACCTTTTGTTCCCCTGCTTTCTTTTTCCACAGGTTCACGACAATAATTCCCGTACATACCAGCAACAGTGCCAGCAGATTTTTTGCGGAAAATGCCTGGCCACCTTCTCCAAGAAGCAACGCTGATAAGAGTACCCCGATCACCGGATTGGTGAAGCCGTAAATCGCTACGCGGGACACCGGATTGTATTTCAGAAGAATGCCCCAGAGCGCATAAGCCATGGCGGATAAAAATCCGAGATACAAAAGCAGAAGGGATGACTGTAAGGTAAATCCTGACAACCGTCCGCCTGTTGCAAATCCAAGCACGGAAAGGATCAGTCCTCCCACAAGGAACTGATAGCCGCTTAACATGACCGGATCATCCTGCTGCGAATATTTCTTCAGATAGATAGATGAGATCGCATAAAATAATGCCGCAATAAAGACAAATCCCTCTCCATTAAGGTGCATCTGTGTTCCGATGGAACCCCCTCCAAGATTTGCTACAACGACACCGGCAAGACCGACCACACACCCAATCATGGTCGGAAGCGTCATTTTTTCCTGGCGGAAGATGAAGCAGGCAATCAGAATCGTCAGAAGACTGTTTGTTCCCGTGATGATCGATCCGGTTACTCCGCTTGAGTGTGCCAGTCCAACATAGAAGAAGAGGTACTGGATGACCGTCTGCATCATACACAGCTTCAGAATATTTCCAATGGAACTTTTTTTCGGAAGCAGTACTCTTCTTTCTATGATGCTTTCAAATACAATGCTCAGCACGCCGGCAAGTGTAAATCTCACCCCCGCAAATAAAATCTGTGTGCTGACATCATCCGCGGCGATATTCAACAGCTTATATCCGATTTTAATGCACGGAAAAGCACTTCCCCACAACGCACAGCTGATGATGGCCCCGATGGCCACCACCCATCCGTTGGTCAAAAGCTTTTCTTTTTTCATGTTGTTTTTTCCTCATTCCTATTTCTTTTTCTTCAGCATTTCCTGTACCTGCTTTAACGCTTCGGCATATCTCTTCGATACCGTATTCGGATTTCGGTGCAGCAGTCTTGCGGAACGTCTTGCCGCCCGGTTCGTCAGCGATCCGATGTTCTTAAATTCCTGCTCGATCTGTGTTTTAATTTTCTGAAGCTCTTCCCGCTTCTCCAGACCGGCATCTATGGACTCGTTGACTCTGTCAATAAGCTCCACAAGCATCATACGACGGTTTTCTCTCTGCCGTTCGATCATTCTTTCCAGGAATTCTTTCCGGGACATCTTTCGCTCTTCCCGTTTCATCTGATACTGCATCAGTCCATCCTCCGCAAATGCGGAAACAACTTCGAGACGCTTCTGCAGTCTTTGGATCTTTTCGTTGCTGTCGCTTAACCGGATCAGCATATCCCGCAGGTCCATTGCCTCGCTGAAGGACAGAGTAAAGTCCACAGCAAACGCGGAGGAACAGACAACAGATACTACTTCTGCAATCCGTTCCGGAATCTGGAGAACCAGATTTTCAATCGGTACATGGATCACCCGCATAAGAAGCACAGAAAACACACCCCAGCCAAGTGAAACCGGGAGACAGATATAGCCCTTCAGATTCAGCGGCATATGGCTGTAGTCCCAGTACCGCACCCGGAAAAGCCGCTCCATGCAGGCCCCTGTCACGTATTCCAGAATGGTTGCACCGATCATTCCGAAAAGAAAGGTCAAAACAATCTGATCTCTTACTCCAATCGTACATATCAGCACGATAATCGCACCGCTCCCATAAATGGGCAGCATCGGTCCGTGCAAAAATCCCCGGTTAATCCATTCCCGGTTCTTTGCAGAAACATAACAGCTCTCCCATACCCATCCGAGAAAACAGTAAATGAAGAAAAACAGCAGCCACTGAATAAAAGTATAATGATAGGCCAATCGAATGTTCCTCCTTATTAGTCGTCAACCCCGTTTTTTCCGCACAGATCACTTAGGCAGCATTTGTCACAGTACGGCTTTGTCCTTGCCGTGCAGACATCCCGCCCATGGTAAACAAGACGGTGGCAGAAACTGCTCCCCTCTTCCGGCGGCACCAGTTTCCAGAGCTCCATCTCTACTTTTTTCGGCTCCTTGATGCCATCCACAATACCGATTCTGTTTACCAGACGAATACAATGCGTGTCGGTCACAATGGCAGGTTTTCCGAAGACGTCTCCCATAATCAGGTTGGCACTTTTTCTTCCAACGCCCGGAAGCTTTAACAGGGCGTCAAAATCGTCCGGCACCTGTCCGCCGTACTCGTCCCTCAGAATCTTCATGCATGCGCTGATGTCTCTCGCCTTACTCTTTCCCAATCCACACGGACGCACAATTTCTTCAATCTTTTCCACAGGCGCATCCGCCACTGCGTTGATATCCGGATATCTGGCATACAAATCCTGCACCACCACATTGACTCTCGCATCGGTGCACTGTGCCGCCAGCCGGACACTGATCAGAAGCTTCCACGCCTCGTTGTAGTCCAGCGTGCAGTCTGCGTCCGGATATTCTTTCCTCAATCTTTCAATTACTTCTAAGGTCAGTTCTTTTTTGGTCATGTTTTCACTCCATTTTATTCTTCTGTTGTTGAAAAAAGAAGAGAGAGATGTTCCGGATTTTCATAATCCTTGCTGTATCCGTCATCATGATAATATTCATAAGATGCCATCTCATTTTGCACAAATTTCAAAAGCTCCAGATGCTCAAAATCAATGTCCTGCGTACACTGTGCCGGTTTTGCCAGCGGAATCAGCGTATCCGGACGCATGAAAAATACAACATCTGTCAGTTCCACATCAATGTACTGATGTCCTGCCGGACGGATCTCTGTCTCCATCGTTCCGTCCTCCTTAAAGCGTACCATCTTCATCGTCTCAGGCAGGTAAACATAACGCCCTCTCGCGTTCTGCTCATAGACCGGGGCAAGCATCAGCTCATTGCCAAGAAGCAGCTGATCCTCCACCTGAGCAGCATACTTATCGTCCGGATAATCAAAGGCCAGCGGGCGGAACATCATTTCGCCGCGGAGCGCCGCTTTCATATATTCACTGTAAAGATACGGGATAAGCCGGTATCTCAGTCCGATCACATGCCGGAATCCCGCTGTATTTCCAAACCGGTAGACTTCCTGCTCCCTTGTTCCGGCGGCGGAATGGTTCCGCATGAGCGGCGTGAAAATGCCAAACTCCAGCCAGCGCATCAGAAGTTCCTCCGTCGTGTCCGCTCCGAATCCGCCCAGATCCGCTCCTGTATAGAGGAAACCGCACATATTCAGAGACGGCATCATCTTGATGTTTAAAAGCAGGTGAGACCACCAGGACTTGTTGTCACCCTGCCAGATTCCGCCGTACCGGTGCATGCCGATATAGGAAGAACGGGAAAACATGAGAATTCTCTTGTCCGGTTCCAGACGTTCAAACGCTTCTCCTGCCGCCTTTGTCATATTGTATCCAAACAGGTTGTGCACCCGGTCATGGCGCACCCGGACACCGTCCATATCATGGTAAAATGCTTTATAGTCTTCCGGATTGTTGGAAAGACCTCCCACAAGTCCCTGGAATTCAAAGAAACTGTCCAGATCCAGATTTTTTCCTTTATAGGTGTCGATTTTTTCCATTACCGCCTTCAGGCTGTCCTCCGTATAAAAGATGGACGGCTCATTCATGTCGTTCCAGAAGCCCTCGATCCCCTGATCCAGAAGAAAACGGTACTGATCTCCAAACCAGTTCCGCGCCTCGGTATTGAGCATATCCGGGAATAAGGCTCTGCCCGGCCAGACTGCTGCCACAAACGGAGTCCCGTCTTCTTTTTTGCAGAAGTATCCTTTCTCGATTCCCTCTTCATATACCGGATATCCCTTTTCTTCCTTCACGCCGGCATCGATAATCGGTACCAGGTGAATGTTTTCCTTCTTCATTTCTTCTACAAAGTCCGGAAAATCCGGAAATGTTTCCTGATTGAGGGTAAAATCCTTATACCGCTCCATATAATCGATATCCAGATATACGCTGTCCAACGGAATCTGAAGATCCCGGTACGCTTTCACCACTTCCCGGACATCATCCTCACTCCGGTATCCCCAGCGGCTCTGTCCATATCCAAATGCCCACAGCGGCGGAATGTAACTGCGTCCGATCATTTTCCGGAACTGCTTTACAATATCTTTCACATCCATGCCTGTAATCACGTAAACATCCAGATTCCAGTCCGATGCCTGAATTTTCAGTTCCTCCATCTTCGTATATCCAATATCAAAACTTACAATTCCCGGATAGTCCACGAAAACGCCAAACGTCTCCGAACCGTCCACTACAAAAAAGTTATGGGCAGCATAAAGAGAACGCTTTTCTTCCATATGATTCGGGTCATCCGTACATTTGCTTTCATAGATCCATCCACGCTTGTTGATTCCGCGCAGATTTTCCCCCAGTCCGTATACCCGGTCGTGTTCCGCCATCCGGTATGTCAAAGTCATCTGTTCTTCATCTACCACAAAAAAAGGAAGCGCTCCCGCCTCGATCTCTGGCTTTTCCGGCACCGCACCGGTTTCAATGCAACTTCCATATGTATATCTGCTGATCATACTCTTTCTTCCTTTCTTCTCATAATTGCATACTCCTATCTAATCACTGTTTTTTCCTGTTGTCAAACGAAACCTGAAAAAAAATTCAAACTGTATATATCTAATATTGACAGTAGTGTCAGTTCGTGCTAGACTGTACTTATCGAACAAGTACAGTATTAACAAAAAAGGAGTAAGCTTATGAACAACGAATATATTTCCTTTCACCATCTATCCAAAAAGTTTCAGAATGACCTCGTTCTGAAAGATATCAGCGCCGTCCTTCACCGAGGCGAAATTCTCGGTTTTCTTGGCCCTAGCGGTGCTGGGAAGACCACAACCATCAAAATCCTGACCGGACAGCTTCTCCCTACTTCCGGGGAAGCCAAAGTGCTTGGAAAACGTTGTCAGGACATTGATGAGTCCATCTATGAACAGATCGGAATTGTTACGGATCAAAGCGGAATCTATGAGCGGCTGTCCGTCTATGACAATCTGAAATATTTTGCAAGGCTTCTGAATGTACCGCTCAAGGATATTGGCCCTCTTCTGAGGCGGATCGGGCTGTATGATCACCGGAAGAAACCTGCCGGCAGGCTTTCCAAAGGCCAGACACAGCGCCTCATCCTTGCACGGGCCATCCTTCACCGCCCCAAAGTACTCTTTCTGGATGAGCCGACCAGCGGACTGGACCCGACGACCGCTCTGGAAATCCACCGGATGCTTCTTGAGTTGAAAGAATCCGGTATGGCCATTTTCCTGACCACTCACAATATGGAAGAGGCCTCCAAACTCTGCGACCACGTTGCCCTGCTAAACGAAGGCACCATCGTAGAGTACGGCACACCGGAATCCATCTGCCTGAAATATAATACCCTCAAGAGGTACCGGGTCCGTTTACAGGACGGAAGCCGGCATGAGCTGGAACAAAGTGAAGAAACCAGCCGGAAACTCGCCGGCTGGATTTCGCAGAACGTGATTGAGACGATTCACTCCTGCGAACCTACACTGGAAACTGTATTTTTAACTGTGACAGGGAGGACATTATCATGAAAACCATTCATCTTAGAAAACTGACCGCAATTATGGAAGTAAAAGGCCGCACACTTTTCAGCAAAAACCTGATTATCATGCCGGCATTTTCTCTGGCCTTTACCTATCTGATCAAAATGATATACGGAAATATGGACATCGGCGTTGACACAAGCGGCTATGCACTGTCCATGGGTGTACTGATGAATATCTGTATGACCGGCATCTACTGCGTTGCCGCTCTGCTTGCCGAAGAGAAAGAAAAACATACACTCCGCACCCTGATGACCTCCTCCGTAAACGGACTGGAATTTTCCATCGGAAGTCTTCTACCGTCACTGGCTCTGCTTATCATCGTCAATGTGCTTTGTGTCTTCCTTTCCGGAATGACCTTTGACGCTTCCGAATGGATGGCTTTCCTGGCTGTTTCGACAGCTGCTTCTATGATCAGCTGTATCATCGGCATGATTTTCGGAATCTTTGCACCAAACCAGATGACCGCCGGCACCATCACCACTCCGGTTCTGATTGTACTGATGCTCATCCCGATGCTCTCCGGTCTGAACGAAACGATCGAACGGATTTCCGGCTTTCTGTTTACCGGAACGCTTAACACGGCCATCACCAATCTGGATCTCGGAGCGTCTGTGATCGATACGAAAGGAATTCTGGTACTTGTCCTGGAGGCCCTGCTTTCCATCCTGCTGTTTCTCATCCTTTACCGGAAAAACGGCTTTGAGTCAAATTGATTTTGACTCCTGCCTTTTTATCAGGTAAACTGTACAAAGACAGTGAAACAGATGGAAAGAAAGGTGATTATGTGGAGATCATACTGAGCAGCTCCAGCGACAAACCAATATATGAACAGATTACATCTCAGATCAAGGAGATGATTATGAAAGGCGAGCTGAAACCCGGCGAGGCTATGCCCTCCATGCGCAAGCTCGCCAAAAGCCTGCACGTCAGCGTCATCACGACGCAGCGTGCTTACGACGATCTGCAAAGAGACGGATTTATCATCACAGTTCCTGCAAAGGGGACTTTTGTATCAACCCAGAATCAGGATTTCATCCGTGAAGAAAATCTGCGCAGAATCGAAGAGCTCCTGACGGACGCCGCCACCCTCGGAAGAGAGAACGGACTTTCCCTCGAGGAGCTTCAGACTACACTTGAACTTGTTTACAAGGAGGACTAATCCCATGCAGCAAGCACTGGTAATTGAAAATCTGACAAAACGCTATAAAGACTTTACCCTGGACCATATCTCCTTTTCTCTTCCTCAGGGTACGATTCTCGGTATCATCGGTGAAAATGGTTCCGGAAAATCAACTCTGATCAATGCACTCCTCGGCCTCATCCCAGCTGATTACAGCCGGCTGGAGCTGCTGGGAAAAGACATCGCCGCACATCCGAATCTGATCAAGCAGGATCTGGCCGTCATTTTTGATGATGCAGGGTATGATGAAAACTTTACCCCTCTTCAGATCGGGAAGTTTCTTTCTCATGTATATAAAAACTGGGATGCGGACAGTTACCGTTCCTATCTGAAACGCTTCGATCTTCCCGCAAAGAAACGCCTGAAAACATTTTCCAGGGGAATGAAAACCAAGCTGGAGTTTGCCATCGCGTTCAGTCATTCTCCCAAATTTCTGATCATGGATGAAGCGACCAACGGCCTGGATCCGGTATTCCGGGATGAAATCCTCGACCTTCTCCGGGAATTCAGCGAGGAAGAAAATCATACGGTCCTGATCGCCTCCCATATTACAAGCGACCTGGACAAAATCGCCGACTATGTGGCCTATATTCATCATGGCAGGCTGCTCTTTTTCCAGTCCTATGATGAGCTTCAGAATGAGTACGGCATTATCAACTGCAAAAAATCCTTTCTCGATAACCTGAATCCGGAAGACGTTGTCTATTACCGGAAAGAGGACTACAGTTACCGTGTCCTTGTCAAAAACAGATACGGTCTCAAACAGATTTTCCAGGATGTGGAAATCCATTCTGCCGATCTGGAGGAAATCATGCTATTTTACGCAAAGGGGGAGAAACTGGAATGAAAGGAATTATATTAAAAGATTTTTATGAGAGCATTATCATACGTAAGAACCTGCTGAACTGGATTTTTGCCACGGTCATGATCGTGGCACTGACCCTCGTATTCCAGACCAGATATGTATTTGTTCTTTTCTGCGGCATGGCGATTCCGATTCTTGGCACTTCCATGCTTCAGTTTTCCATGGAGCAGGATGAGATCGCACACTTTTATAAATTACAGCGTACATTTCCGCTGACTGTGAGGCAGATTGTTCTTGCCAAATATATCCTGGCACTGCTCTGTACAGGATTTTTCCTGCTGGTCTCCCTTGGATTTTCACTGATTTATATTTCTGTCTACAAGGTGGCCTCTTTTACAGAAGGGATGCAGATCTGTGCCATGGGAATCCCGCTTTCCCTCACCTTTATGGCAGTTACCTACTTTGGTTATTTTCTCTTTGGCGCCAAGCTCGGAACAATCCTGTATGTCATTGTCACCTGTATTACCGCAATGACATATGCCATGTCGGCATTAAATTTCAACATTCTGGACCTGTTATTCCTCAACAGAACCCTGTTGTTTGTGATCGGGCTTCTGATTTCCATTGTTCTTCTGGTCATCAGCTTCTTCTTATCCGTCCATTTCTATGAAAGAAAACTGAAATAAGACACTATTGCAAGAGGCACAGGATCTGACATCCTGTGCCTCAATTTGTCTTTTCAGAATCTTAATGAAAATCTTATTCTTCCGGAACTACGATCAGATCTTTTGTGAAGTGGTTCAGTACTTCGCATCCGTCCTCTGTTACGATAACAAGGTCTTCGATACGAACACCGATTCCTTCGTCCATCAGGTAGATACCCGGTTCGATGGAGAATACCTGTCCAACCTGGATGATGTCTTCGTTTACAGAAGAAACATCGCCGTATTCATGGTCTTCCATACCGATGGAATGTCCTGTTCTGTGTGTGAAGTATTCGCCATATCCTTTTTCTGTGATGTAGTTACGGCAGGCAAGGTCAACGTCACACATTCTTGCGCCTGGTTTTACAGCATCGATACCTCTCTGCTGAGCTTCTTTTACGATCTCGTATACTTCTCTTGCTTTGTCAGATACTTCTCCGATGAAGACTGTTCTTGTCATATCTGAGCAATAGTCATTTAAGATACCGCCGATATCAAGTACAACGCTGTCTCCACGTTTTCCTTTTGTATCATCTGTTACATGATGCGGATCTGCACCGGATTTTCCGTATGCTGTGATCGGGTCAAAGGAAACTCCTGAATGACCTGTAGCCGCATACATTTCGCGAACTTTTGCGTTCAGTTCGTTTTCTGTGTATCCTTTTACTACAAGCGGAATCAGCTCTTCCATAATCTTGTCGTTTGCAAGGGAAGCTTCTCTCATCAGCTGCTGCTCATGCTCGTCTTTTACCATTCTTACATAGTCAACGATCATAGAACCGTTAAGGAATTTGCTTCCTGCGCCTAATTCCTGAAGTCTGAGAAGGAATCTTGCCGGCCATACTTTATCAATTCCGATCGGTTTGTCTTTTTCAACAAACTGGCTTAAGATTTCAACTGCATCCTCTACATCATCATACCAAACAAGCTCAACACCAAGATCTTTTTCCTGTGGGAATAACTTATTAATTACAAGTTTGTGATTTCCGTTTACATTCAGGTAAAGAGCTAACATTCTTTCGCCCGGATGAATCCACTTACCTGTTAAGTAATAAATTGTCGGAGGATCGGAAATGATCATCTGCGGCATTCCCTGCTCTTCCATCTTTGTTAAGATTCTTCCTAATTTTGCTTGATCCATTGCTAATACCCCACTTTCAATATGTTTTTATCTAGCTGATATTATTATAATCTTGTCATATATAAAAGTCAATCATGGGGATGTTCTGAAAGCACTTTCAAGATGCCAAAAGCGTTACTCTTTAAAGAGCTCCACTCCGTTTGTCCGGATCACATTCTGGTACCAGTAAAAGCTGTCTTTTTTATAGCGGTTCAGGGTACCGCCTTCCTCTTCTTCCCGATCTACATAGACAAATCCGTAGCGTTTCTGGTAGCCGTTCAGCCAGCTTAAGAGGTCGGTGAAGGACCAGGTGCAGTACGCAAGAACCTGACATCCCTCTTCAATCGCTTCTCCCAGCGCCTTGATATGTTCTTTCAGATAGCAGATCCGGTACTCATCGTGAATCTCATTTTTTTCCGTTTTCTTGTCAAATGCGCCTAGTCCGTTTTCGGAAATGATAATCGGAAGTCCATAACGGCTTGTAATCTCACGGCAGCAGAACCACAGTCCGGACGGATCAATGCTCCAGTCCCAGTCGGTTGTCAGAAGATATGGATTTGCCGGATTCTTATAGATTCCCTGAATTCCCACTTCCTGAGCAGAGCCTTTGACACCGCTTGTATTCATCGTTCCATACGGTGTTACCCCATCTATCGGATTGTATTCGCAGACACAGCTCTGATAGTAATTTACGCCCATAAAGGTGATCTCTTTGGCCGCCTTTCTTAAGATCTCCTCATCGCCTTCAGCCATGTCCGGTGCGAATCCTTTCTTTCTTAAATAAGTAAGAGCTGCAATCGGATAACGTCCATATGCATAAACATCCATCCACCAGTAATTTTTCAGATCATCGTAATTTGCTTTTGCCATGGCATTGATGGGTTTACAGTCCAGCGCATAGGACGGGGTGTATGCAAAACTTGCACCGATCTCGCCTTTTCCGCCCATCTCCCGGTAGGCAAGCACAGTTTTTGCATGAGCCATGAAAGCATGGTGATTCACCTGATAAAACATTTTCTGGTCATCAAATTTTCCAGGCGGATGCTGTGCAGTGAGCCATCCAAGGGAAGTGAAAATATTCTGCTCATTCAGTGTAATCCAGTATTTCACTTTATCTCCAAATCGTGTGAACAGTGTCTTTGCATAATTGACAAAGTCATCGATAATCTGTGGGCTTTCCCATCCCTGATAAGCGTCCACAAGTGCCTGAGGAAGATCCCAGTGGTAGATCGTCACCATTGGTTCGATCCGGTATTTCAGACATTCATCAATGATATTCTGATAAAAGGCAACGCCTTCCTCATTAACTTCCCCTTTTCCTTCCGGGTAGATTCTTGCCCAGGAGATGGAAAAGCGGTAGGTCTTCAGTCCCATTTCTGCCATCAATGCAATATCCTCTTTGTATCTGTGATAATGATCAACCGCCACATCGCCTGTTGTCGCTTTAAATGTCTTTCCAGGAATACGTACGAATGTATCCCAGTTTGTTACGCCTTTGCCGCCTTCCTGCCAGCCGCCTTCAATCTGGTATGCGGCAGATGCGCTGCCCCATAAAAATCCTTCCGGAAATCCGGCTGCTTTCATCTGTTCCATTGCCTTTCCTCCTGCTTTCTTTTCTTATTTAATTACTAAAATCTCATCCAGTTCTTTCACCGGCCCGGTCACGTCAGCCTCCACGTCTTTGAATTTATCTGTGTTGGAGACGATAATCGGAGTCGTAATGTCATATCCCGCCTTGACAATTTCATCTTTGTCAAATTCCAGAATCACTTCTCCTTTTTTCACCTTGTCTCCGGATGACTTTTTCGGGTAGAAATATTTTCCTTCCAGATTTACAGTATCCATTCCAACGTGAATCAGAAGTTCTACCCCGTCTTCACTTGTCATTCCAACTGCATGTCCAGTCTCAAACATCACGTCAATCCGACCGTCGAACGGCGCTCTCACTTCCCCTTTTTCCGGGATCACCGCTGTTCCTTTTCCGAGGATTCCCTGTGAAAATGTCGCATCTTTTACCTCTTCCAGCGGAATACATTCTCCCTGCATCGGGCTGGATACGTGAATTTCTTCTCCTTCTTTAAGGAGTTTCTCTTCCAGTGCTTCCTCTTTTACATCCGCTTCCATTGTCACTTCATCCAGATCATCGTCCTCATCCACAATATCCTCAAATCCGATAATCATTGTTGCAATAAATGTCACTACAACTGTCAGAAGAATCGTAAGTGCTGCGATCAGAAGGCTGGATGCCCGGTCTTCCTCTACATACTGTACAATCGTTACAATCGCCGGTGTTGCAATACCAAAGCATTTCATCTGGAAGAATCCGCCGAACAGTCCTCCTACAGCCGCTCCAATACATGCGCCAAGCATCGGCCGTTTCAGACGAAGTGTTACACCGTAAAGAGCAGGCTCCGTAATTCCGGCAAACAGTGCGGAAAATGCGGAAGAACCGGCAATCTGTTTGAAATCTTTGTTTTTACTTTTGATGGATACTGCAAGCGCCGCCGCACCCTGTGCCATGTTGGAGCAGAGTTCTCCGATACAGATAAAGTTTTCATATCCTGTTGTCGCGATCATTCCAAGCTTGATCGGTGTAAATGCATGGTGCATTCCTGCCATCACGACAAACGGATAGATTCCGGCTACAATACCGATTGCGATAAATCCAAGCTTGTCGTGAACAAAGTATACCGCGTCAGACAATACATTTCCGAAAATAGCCCCAAGAGGTCCTAACACGATCAGTGCAATCGGTGCTTCAATCAGTACGACCAGCATCGGTTTTAAGAAGTTCTTTGTCACCACAGGAGTAATCTTGTCTACCAGTTTTTCCACATATTTCAGCGACCACACCGCAAGGATAATCGGAATAACCGAGTAGGAATAAGATGCATACGTTACCGGGATGAATCCCAGAAATTTTACTATTTCGCCTGCTTCATTTGCCTCGCTCATCAGAGAAATAAAATTCGGATGCAGCATAATCAGTGCGATACTTGCCGCATAATACATATTGGTGCCGAATTTCTTGGATGCGGAAATCGCAATCAGCACCGGCATAAAGAAGAATGCACCGTCACCCATTACACTTAACAGATTGTAGGTATCTCCTTCAGTACTCAGCACTCCAATCATCGGAAGGAGCGTTAAAAGTACCTTGATCATTGCCGCACCGATGATGGCCGGAATAACCGGAGCCATAATGCCGGAAATCGTATCCATCAGCATGGAAACCACATTCTTTTTCTCTTTCTTCTCCGGCGCCTTTTTCGGAGCCTCACTTGAGAAATTGCCAAGCTTATTGAGCTCTGCATATACATTGGCTACATCATTTCCAATAATGATCTGATACTGGCCCGCCTTCTTCATGACGCCCATAACGCCTTTTGTCTTTTTTACCGCCTCATCATCTACGATGGACTCATCTTTCAGTGTGAATCGAAGTCTTGTCATACAATGTACAAGACTGATTACATTTTCTTTTCCCCCTACACGCTGCAGGATTTTTTTGGCTACACTTGCGTAATCCATGTCTTCACCTCTTCATAAAATATTTATTTCTCCGGCATTTCCCGGAAAACACAAAGACCTGACCGCAAAAAGCACGTACATTCCCGGGATGTACGTTCTTTTTGCGGTCAGGTCTTGCTTAACTGAATAATAACAAACCTGTGAACTACTCTTGTTGTTCATCCAATATTCTTTTTATATGAATCAGCAGATACAGCTCTTCGTCAATACTAAGCCTGTACCCGTACTGCTTTTCGATAAACTGTGCCACTTTTTCCACGCCGGTATATGCCCGGCTGTTCTGCACTACCATGGCACGGTAGATTTCCTCCATGCTGTCCTTATACACTTCGCCGTCCATAACCCGGGCGGAAAAGAACTTCAAATGTGTCAGAAATCTCTGATAGGATACGGAATCCTCATCGAAATCAATTTTAAAATGCATTTTTACAATCTTGATAATTGCATTGATCAGTTCCGTAATCTTCTGAACATCCGAAACTTCACTTGTCTCAAACTCGGAAGATACAATATGCATGGCGATAAACCCTGCCTCATCTTCTCCAAGATCAATCCCTGTCTTTTTCTCAATCCATTCAATTGCCTGACAGCCGATCCGGTACTCCTGAGGATAAAACTTTCTGATCTCATGACGCATCATGTTTTTCAGGCTGATCCCGTTCTGATAACGCTCGACTGCGGAATTGATATGATCAGTCAGCGTTACATACAAAGTATCCCGGACTTTCAATCCCGCATTTCTCGCCGAAACCACGACTTTCCCGGCCGTCTCCAGATACTTCTCTGAAATCTCCCGAACCACCTGCTGAAGCCGGTGATTATCTTCTTCACTTTGCAGGCAGTAAATCTTCTCTACAAGAGATTTATCCAGTTCCTCGCCTTTTTTCTTTTTAAATCCAATACCGGCACCGGTGATGATGATTTCCTTTCCCTGCCGGTCTGTCGATACGACCGCGTTCGTGTTTAGAACTCTGACAATTTTCACTTGCTCTCATCCCTTCCGGTAAGCGGCGAAACAGCGAAGTACTTTGATGCAAAATAAAAAACTGCCTACAATACCAGTCCATCAGTATTATAAACAGTCTTGCTTACCATTACGTAATAACAAACTTCATTTACGCATCTATATTATCAGCTTCAGCTTCATTTGTCCACTATAAATTTTCTTTTCATCATTTATCATAATTTTATTTCTTTATTTTTAGGCAAAACATCCAAAAAAATTTCCCACAATCTTTTTGGATTTTTCCTATAATATCTAGTATAATCATAAATAACCGACTAAGGAGGATAAACACATTATGAAACTGCTTGCACTTGACATGGACGGAACCTGTCTGAATTCCTACAGTAAAATCAGTCCGACGACAATGGATGCGTTATACCTTGCCCGGACATCGGGGATTGAGATTGTCCCTACTACCGGACGCGCGCTCTCCTGTATTCCGCATCAGCTCAGGAAAACGGGCCTGTTCCGCTATGTCATCTCCTCCAACGGCGCTGTTGCCGTAGATCTGAAAGAACGAAAGACTCTCTTCCGTGCTCTCATGCCTTACGAAGCAGCGGCGACAATTATTGAATCCTGCCAGGGGCCGGATCTGAAAATGGCGGCACATATCCGCCATGATTATCTATTGCAGGGTCAGCTTCTGCCTTTCTTCGGACATCTGATCTATGGCCGTGACGCCTCCCAGGCAAAGGCGGTGCCGGATCTTGCAGAATTTATCCGAAGCCGGCACGCGGACGTGGAGGAGCTGCAGTTTTTCCTTCTCACCAAAAAAGCCAGGGAACGTACCAGACGCATCGTGTCTGAGTTCCCTGAGCTTTCTTCTGCCCGCACATCGTATTATGCGGAAATTTATTCCTCCAATGCCACCAAGGGCACTGCCCTTTCAGCCGTGGCAGACTATCTTTCTGTCTCAAAGGACGAGATTGCCTGCATCGGTGACGGTGAAAATGATATCACCATGTTTCAGGCATCCGGACTGCGCTTTGCGATGGGGAATGCCGTACCGGCCTTAAGATCCATGGCCGATGTTGTTGTTTCCTCCAACAACCACGACGGTGTTGCCGAGGCTGTGCGTTCCCTGCTTACAGCTTTTTTATGAACAGTGCCCGGATCGCATTCAGCACTGCAAGAATCATAACCCCGACATCCGCAAAAATAGCCAGCCACATATTTGCGATTCCTACCGCTCCCAGAAGCAGGCAGATCAGCTTAATACCGATGGCAAATACAATATTCTGGTAAACAATCCGCAGGCATTTCCGGGATATCCGGATCGCCTTTGCAATCTTCATCGGATCATCATCCATCAGCACTACATCCGCCGCCTCGATCGCTGCATCCGATCCCATGGCTCCCATGGCGATTCCGATATCCGCACGTCCCAGAACCGGGGCGTCATTGATTCCGTCGCCCACAAATGCCAATGCCGATTTTTCCGGTTTTTCCTTTAAAAGCTTTTCCACTATTTTTACCTTATCCGCAGGAAGCAGTTCACTGTAAACCATATCGATTCCAAGCTCTGCAGCCACTTTATCCGCCACTTTTGCAGCATCTCCGGTCAGCATCACTGTTTTTGTGACCCCTGCTTTTTTCAATGTCTGTACAGCCTCTTTGGCATGCGGCTTCACAATATCCGAAATCACGATATGACCTGCATACGCGCCGTCTACCGCCATATGGATAATCGTTCCGGCCAGATGGCAGTTCTGATAAGGAATTCCCAGATGCTCCATGAGCTTGTCATTTCCCGCCGCCACTTCCACACCGTCCACACGGGCCGTCACACCGTTTCCACTGATCTCCTGAATGCCCTCTACTCGGGACCGGTCGATCGGTTTCCCGTAAGCATTCTGCAGACTCCTGCTGATCGGGTGGGAAGACGCACTCTCCGCAAGAGCCGCATATTCGAGCAGTTTTTCCTCCTCCATGGAATTGTGATGAATGGCATTGACTTCAAAGACACCTTTCGTCAGTGTCCCGGTCTTGTCAAAGACCACGGTCTTTGTCCGGGAAAGTGTTTCCAGATAATTGGAACCCTTTACGAGAACCCCTGCATTACCTGCCCCTCCGATTCCTGCGAAGAAGCTAAGTGGAATACTGATCACAAGGGCACACGGACAGCTGATGACGAGGAAGGTAAGCGCCCGGTAGATCCAGGTTCCCCAGTCCGCCGGAAGCCCCATGAAAAGCATCCGGACAAGCGGCGGCAGGAACGCAAGTGCCAGTGCCGCATAGCAGACCGCAGGCGTATAGACCCGGGCAAATCTGGAGATAAAATCTTCCGAACGGGATTTCCGGGAACTTGCATTCTCCACCAGATCCAGAATCTTCGATACCGTAGACTCTCCAAATTCTTTTGTGGTCCGGATTTTCAGAACGCCTGTCATGTTAATACATCCACTGATAATCTCATCCCCTGCTTTCGCATCTTTTGGAAGACTTTCTCCTGTCAGCGCACTGGTATTTAAAGTGGAGTTCCCCTCTACAATAATACCGTCAAGGGGTACCTTTTCTCCAGGCTGAACTACAATCGTACTTCCAATTTCTACATCATACGGATCTACTTTTTCCAGTTTTCCGTCTCTTTCCATATTGGCGTAATCCGGACGGATATCCATCAGCTCGCTGATATTGCGCCGGCTCTTTCCAACCGCATAGCTCTGGAACCACTCTCCGATCTGGTAAAAGAGCATGACGGCGATTGCCTCCGTATAATCTCCGCTCCTTTCATAAAGTGCCAGAGCAATGGCTCCGATCGTTGCCACTGCCATCAGGAAACACTCGTCAAACACCTGGCCGTTCCGGATCCCTTTGAATGCCTTCAGTAAAATATCATAACCGATCACGAGATACGGGATCAAGTACAGTACAAACCGGAGCCAGCCTTCTGCCGGGACAAAATTCAGTCCGACAAGAAGCAGGGCCGCAATCAAAATCCGCACCAGCATGATTTTCTGTTTTTTTGTCATAGTAATTCCCTTCTTTCATTTTTATATATGCTCATATATTCATATATTATTCTTAAGAAATGCACCGCAGAATCTTTCTTGTAAATCTACGGTGCACTTATTCAAAAACGAACATTTTAAAGAAAGATCTCACAGTCAGCCTCTACCTTTTTGCAGTTTTTGAGGACTTCCTGCATCACTTCCTTCGGATTCTGTCCATCTTCAAACTCAACATTCATCTTCAGCAGCATAAAATTAACAACAGCATCTTTTACACCCGGAGTCTTCTTTGCCGCAGCTTCCATTTTATTTGCGCAGTTCGCACAGTCTACTTCGATCTTATAACTTCTTTTCATGATTCTACATCCTTTCTGTTACTCTCGCTTAATTAAACAACTGTTTAATCGTTTGTCTTTATGATAGCATATCTTCCTTTCAGGTCAATAATCATCTCAAATTCCCTTCCAAACCGGCTAAATCTATTTCCTTTTGGGCAAATTCCTTCTTCTTCACGGAAATTTCTTCTGCCTTGTTTTCTTTCGTTCATGCTGTTATAGTAAAAATAGCATCAAAGGAGGAATCGCTTATGAAAACTTTACCACATGATCACGGCCAGACATTTGAACACATGCCGGATCAGATTCCAAATCCGGAAGACTTTCAGATTGTCGCGGATCTGTTCAAACAGATGAGCGATCAGAGCCGGATCCGGATTTTCTGGCTTTTATGCCACTGCGAGGAATGTGTCATCAATATCTCCTCGCTTGTAGAAATGAGCAGCCCGGCAGTCTCCCACCATCTGAAACAGTTAAAAATCACCGGACTGATTGTCAGCCGGCGTGAAGGAAAAGAAGTCTATTATAAAGCGGCCGACACGGTACAGGCTCACCTGCTTCATCACATGATCGAGCAGGTGATCCAGATTTCCTGTCCTTCTTCCTCACCCAGTCATAAAGAGGGGAAATAGAATATGAAACATGAACCATTCATTCAGATCGAATCTATTTTATGCGATATTCCAAACGGTTCCCTTGTTCTTGAACAGCACACGGACGATCATCAGGGAAGCAGCCTGTTTACAGAGCAGTTCGAATCACAGACGTCCGGAAAAGGGAAACTGGAGATCTATCCTGTATTTCCCGGCATCCTGCTTTCTCTCGACTGGTTTCTGGCAGATCAGGTCTCTTTCCGGCACGGTGCCAACCGTCATATTCTTGAGATTACCCACTGCCGCTTCGGCCGAATCGGCTGGAATTTCAAAAGCGGAACCTCCGTCTACCTCGGAAGCGGGGATCTGTCCCTGCACAGTACAGACTGCTGTGCAGATTCTGTTATGACATTTCCGCTTGGTTACTGCGAAGGGATCAGTATTTTTATCAATCTGAAAGAACTTTCTTTGCACATGCCTCCGATTTTACGGGACATAATGCTGGATCCGGACCTTCTATATCGATGGTTCTGTCTGCCGGAGACCCCGGCCGTTCTTCCGTCCGGGCCGGATATTGACGTCATTTTCCGCCCATTATACGGACTTCCGGAACAGCTCCGCATGCCATATTTTAAATTGAAAGTTCAGGAACTGCTTCTCTATTTATACCGCCTGTCCCCGGAGATCTCGGCCCCTGCCCAGGTCCAGTCCCGGCAGGCCGCACTGATGCAGGAGATCCATCATCAGCTTACGGAACACCTGGACCGCCGGTATACGATTGAAGAGCTGTCCCGCCAGTATCTGATCAACACTTCCTCGCTCAAAGAAATTTTTAAAGGCGTTTACGGAATGCCCATTGCAACTTATATGAAAGAATTCCGGATCCGTAAGGCGATGGAACTTCTGCAGCAGACAGACGATAGCATTGCCGAGATTGCCGCAAAAGTAGGATACGAAACACAGGGGAAATTCGCCAAGACATTTAAAGAATTCACCAATCTGACACCGAGCAGTTATCGAAAAAAATACAGAGAAGGAAATTTTATCCAGCAGAAGCGGACAGACGTATGAAAACGTCTGTCCATTTTTCTACTTCTTCCATTTGGACTAATTTTATTTCTGATTGGGCAAGTCAAACTTTTTGTTTTGGATTATACTAAAGCCACACAGATACTCATACCCCGTATATGTGTATCTGTTTCCTCATAAAATATACATGGTCATGATACGCCGGTTTTCTTCCGGCCGTACAGCCAGAAAGGAGAATAGATATGCAGGAAAAATATAATGTAACCGGCATGAGCTGTGCTGCCTGCTCTTCCCGTGTGGAAAAAGCAGTCTCGGCTCTTCCCGGTATGAAAGAGTGTTCGGTCAACCTCTTAAAAAACAGCATGGTCGTCAACTACGATGATCAGACTTTATCCGAAGCCGATATCGTTCATGCAGTCGAGAAGGCCGGATACGGTGCTTTCTTGCAGGCGGACGGTCAGAAGAAAACTTCTGCCGCCACGGTGCAGTCCTCATCTGCCATTGCCGCGAAAAAAGAATATGAGAGCATGAAACGAAGAGTGATCTGGTCCTTTATCTTCACGGTTCCACTGTTTTATCTTTCCATGGGACATATGATGGGCTGGCCGCTGCCGGGCATCTTCCTTGGCACGGAAAATTCCATGATCTTCGCCTTTACCCAGTTTCTGCTCCTGATTCCGGTCGTATTTATCAACTTCAAATACTATCGTGTCGGGTTTAAGACACTGATTCACAGATCCCCGAATATGGATTCCCTGATCGCTCTCGGATCCGGTGCCTCTCTCGTATACGGCATCTATGCATTGTACAAGATCGCATTCGGTCTCGGACACGGGGATATTGCAATGGTGCATCAGTTTTCCCACGACCTGTACTTTGAGGGTGCAGGCACGATCCTGACTCTGATCACCCTCGGCAAGTTTTTCGAGGCACGTGCAAAAGGCAGGACTTCCGATGCCATCAACAAGCTTCTGAACCTCGCCCCGAAAACCGCAACCGTCATCCGTGACGGCGTGGAATCTACAATTCCGGTGGAAGAACTGGAAAAAGGTGATATACTGATTGTAAAGGCCGGCGAATCCATCCCGGTGGATGGAATCCTGATGGAAGGTTCCGCCTCCATTGATGAATCCGCCATTACCGGAGAAAGTATTCCTGTTGACAAGCAGGCCGGAGACAAAGTCATTGGTGCAACCGTCAATAAGAGCGGATACTTCAAAATGCAGGCAACCAAAGTCGGAGACGAAACCGCTCTTGCACAGATTATCCGTCTTGTGGACGAAGCGACCAGTTCCAAGGCTCCGATCGCAAAGCTTGCAGATAAGGTAGCCGGTGTTTTTGTCCCGATTGTCATTACCATCGCTATTGTTTCCGCTGTTGTCTGGATGATCTTTGGAGCATCCTTTGAATTTGCGCTGACTATCGCCGTTTCCGTTCTGGTTGTCTCCTGTCCATGTGCGCTTGGACTTGCGACTCCGACCGCAATCATGGTCGGCACCGGCCGCGGCGCCACAAACGGAATTCTGATCAAGTCCGCAGAGGCACTGGAAACCGCCCACTCAATTCAGACGGTTGTCATGGATAAGACGGGTACCATCACACAGGGAAAACCGATGGTGACTGATATCGTCTGCGAGCCGAAGGTTTCGGAAGCCAGACTGCTTCAGGTGGCTGCCTCCCTGGAAAAGCTCTCTGAGCATCCACTTGGACATGCGATTGTCGAGGAAGCAGAAAACCACCAGATCACGTATCTTACGGTGCAGAACTTTCAGCAGATACCGGGGCAGGGCATCAAGGGAACAATCGACGGCGTAGAATATCTGGCCGGCAACCAGAAGATGATGGACGCCTTTTCCATCCATGATCCGGCACTGGAGCAGTTACAGGATAAAATGGCATCCGACGGGAAGACGCCATTATACTTTGCCGAAGGCGGACGGCTTCTTGGCATGATCGCAGTAGCCGATGTCGTAAAACCGACAAGCCGTCAGGCCGTCAAAGAGCTTCAGGCCATGGGAATTGAAGTCGTCATGCTGACCGGAGACCACAAAAAGACTGCCGAAGCAATCCGCCGGCAGGTCGGTGTGGACCGGGTCATTGCCGAAGTGCTTCCTCAGGATAAGGAAGAAGAAATCCGCCGGATTCAGGAGAGCGGCAAAAAGACCGCCATGGTGGGTGATGGTATCAATGATGCTCCGGCTCTTGCCAGAGCGGATGTCGGAATCGCCATCGGTGCAGGCACTGACATTGCCATGGAATCTGCCGACATTGTCCTGATGAAAAATGACCTGCTGGATGTAGCAGGCGCCATCGAACTGAGCAAAGCGACCATCCGCAACATCAAGGAAAACCTGTTCTGGGCTTTTTTCTACAATGCAATCTGTATTCCGGTTGCAGCCGGATGCTTCTACACCGCCTTTGGGCTGAAGATGAATCCGATGGTTGCGGCTCTCGCCATGAGCTTCAGTTCCGTCTTTGTCGTAAGTAATGCGCTCCGTCTGCGCTTCTTCAAGCCGAAACACGGATCCGCTGCCGCTTCCGACAATACGGCGACAGATACTAAGCCATTTACTGTTACACACACGACGATAGCAGAACACGTCTCTTCCGAAGAGCCTTCCGCAAGGGAAGCCCTCCCGCAAGAAGACTGCTGTCAAAATAAAACGAAACAAAATACAGGAGGTATCACAATGAAAAAACAACTCTCAGTAGAAGGAATGATGTGCCAGAACTGCGTAAAGCACGTAAAGAAAGCTCTTGAAGCAATTGAGGGTGCAACGGATGTTGTTGTCAGCCTGGAAGACAAGACAGCAACTGTCTGTGTACCGGAATCCGTTACTGATGAAATGCTCACTGCCGCTGTGACAGAAGAAGGATATGAAGTAACAGGAGTTCAGACCATTGCTTAAGTAACTTCATTACTCTCTATTTGCACAAAAGCTGGAAGAAACCGTGCCTTTCAAAAGGACTGGTTTCTTCCAGCTTTATTTTTACATATTAGTAGTTCTTTTTATGCACCTCAAAGTAAGACTGGCTGTAGCTGCATACCGGGCATACATCCGGGGCTTTTGTCCCCACATGGATGTGTCCGCACACACGGCATTCCCATACGGTTTCTTCGATTTTCTCAAATACCTGTCCCTTTTCCAGATTCTCCAGAAGCTTTCTGTAACGTTCCTCATGGCGCTTTTCGATCGCGCCTACTCTCCGGAACCGTTCTGCAAGATCATGAAAACCTTCTTCCTCGGCATCTTTCGCCATGCGCTCATACATATCGGTCCACTCATAATTTTCTCCTGCTGCCGCCGCCAGCAGGTTTTCTTTACTTGTCCCGATGTGTCCTAATTCCTGATACCACAGACGGGCATGTTCCTGTTCGTTGCGTGCTGTCTGAAGGAATAATTCCGCGATCTGCTCATATCCTTCCCGCTGTGCAACCTGTGCAAAAAATGTGTATTTATTTCTTGCCTGGCTTTCCCCTGAGAATGCTTCCTGAAGATTCTTTTCTGTCTTTGTTCCGGCATACGGAGAAGTTCCTGCTGCCGCCGGCGTTTCTTCCATCTTTTCAAAAGAGGATGCCGGCTGTTTGCAAATCGGACATACAAAGTCTTCCGGCAGCGTTTCTCCTTCATAAATATAACCACAGATCTTACATTTCCATTTTGTCATTGTGTTTTCCTCGTCTCTTTCTTCCGTTCCTTGTTCTTTTCTATGTTTCGTTAAATCTTCTGCTCTGCTGATGTAGGCAGTATGAAGCATCTTCTCAGCCAGGCTGCTTAGCGGTGTACCGTAAAATTCTTCATAAAGCTTTTGGATTTCCGGATTTTCGTGACTGAACCGCAGCGTCATCTGCTCGTCCCTGCTGTAAAGCCCTGCTATCCTTGCCTTTCTCGTCTGATCGGCATCCGCCTCCAGGTTACGCGGCTGTCCGCCTCCGCCGATACAGCCTCCCGGACAGGTCATCACCTCGATAAAGTGATACTCTTTCTTCCCCTCCTTCAGGCGTTCGATCATCTTCCTTGCATTTTGTGTACCGTGCACAACGGCAACATTCAACTTTGTTCCGGCAATATCAAGACTCGCTTCCCTGATGCCGTCATAACCTCTCACCGGCTCTAACTGGTAGAACTCTTTCGGCGCATTTTCCCCGGTAAGACTATAATATGCGGTTCGGAGTGCGGCCTCCATCACCCCTCCGGTATTTCCGAAAATCACACCGGCTCCGGAAGCTTCTCCCATCAGTGAATCGTATCCGCTTTCTTCCAATTTGGCAAAATCGATTCCCTCTTCCTTTGCCCATCGTGCCAGTTCACGGGTCGTCACAACGTGATCCATGTCGCGCATATCCGGCTCTCCAAGCTGTTTTCCGGCCACATTCATTTCCTGTCTGCGGATTTCAAACTTCTTGGCGGTGCACGGTGTCAATGCTACATTCACAATCGCTTTGGGATCAATTCCCATCTTCCGGGCAAAATACGTTTTGATTGTCGGTCCCTGCATTCCGATCGGGCTTTTTGCCGTAGAAAGATTTGGCAGCAGTTCCGGATAATAGGTTTCCGCAAACTTGACCCAGGCCGGACAGCAGCTTGTAAACTGTGGCAGCGGCGCTGTCTTTTTTGTAATCCTTTCCAGCAGTTCGGCCGCTTCTTCCATGATGGTAAGATCCGCCGCAAAATTCGTATCCAGAACATAGTCCGCTCCAAGCGCCCGCAAAAGAGCAACCATTTTCCCCTGGACAAAATCGCCGGGCTTCATACCGAACTCTTCTCCCAGTGCGACTCTGACCGACGGTGAGGTGCTGACAATGACCACTTTGTCTGGATCTTTAATAGCATCCTTTACCGCCTGATACTCATATACCTCCGTGATACTTGCAGGCGGGCAGACGTTGGCACACTGACCGCAGTGAATACAGATCGCCGTATCCCCGGTTTCTTCCAGTGTGTACGTACCGTGTACCCCAATTACATTCGTACACACGTCCCTGCACATCCCGCATTTGATACATGCCTCTTCGTCCCTGCAGATACTTGGATTGTCGCTTTCAATCGGAACCCGCACGGACAAAGGTAAATGTTTTGACATGACTCTTCTCCTTCTTCCTTTGTATTTTCTTCTGCAGCATCCTGCAAAAGAATGCTTTTGAAAACCCGGAATAAAAGGTAACAAAAAACGGATAAAACATCTGCTTTATCCGTTGCACAATACATATCGGGGGGAATCCGGTACATTTAATAATACTGCAACTGGCTGTCATTCTCATATTACTATGGATTAGACCCTATAGTTTTGCGTCGCCATCTTTCGAAGGTTTTGCCCATAATTATTCTTTTGTTTTCTGTTACTATCAAATCACACTCTATCCCTTTTGTCAAGTGATATTAATCGTGATGGTCAGAAGCACTACTCACCAGGACGGCTTCTTTCCCGCTCTCTGAGCACTTCTCTCTGAATTGTCTGTTCTGCTCTTCTGCCCTCGTAATCTGATCCTTCCCTTTCAACTGTTCCTTGTTTTCCTTCTCTTTTCTTTGTTGTTTTCTCCTCTCTTCTTCACAGTTTTCATGATAACTCCGCTCCGCATCCCAGTGTTTCCGGATCACTTCGGCCAGCCGGATAATCCATTCCGGGTCTTCACCCCCATGGGCTTCTGATGGTGCGCCGCCGGAAATCTCTTCTTGTTCCATAAGCCCGTATGCCAGAAGCATTGCCTTCCACACACTCATCAACTCATAATAAAACGGCATTTTCAAAATCACTTTTTCCATATTCCGCATCATTTCCATCAGATCATTGGTCATTCCATAAATGCTGCATCCACGGTCGATGCATGCAATTTGTGATGCTATACTCCCCGCATGATCGGTCCATTTGATTATATCGTCTGCCTTTTCCAGAATTTCCTGTTTCCTTTTCTGCGCCAGTACATATTTTTCATCCATGCTGATCCGGGTATCCGGCAGAAAATATATATGCTGATTTTTCCCGTCCTTATCCTGCGGTTTATACCGATAACTCTCCCTGCCATTATGGTCATAGCGGAACATCGCCTTTTCAAGCAAAGTGATCTTTTCTTCTTCTGATATTTCTCCAAAATATCTTTGGTCAATCCCGAAAAACTCTGAAAGCTGCTCTTTCCTTTGCTCCGGTATTTCTTTTTTCCCGTTCTCCCACGCGCTTAATGCCTGTCTTGTAACGCCAATACACTCTGCCAGATCATTTAGTGACAGATTGCACCGAACCCTGATATATTTTAATCCATTCATTCTGAATCCCTCCAAAGATTTCTTAAATGAATCAGTGCACCGTTCATGTAGCTAAATCATATCTTTGGTTGACAGGCATTGTCAATCCGCAACCATCAATCTTTTTCTCAATGTTCCGGTGTGCTTTTCATCGGCACAACCGTGTACAGATCTTTTCCCATCTTTTTCTCAAAATATTCCCTCAGCGCCATATTTCTGTCCCATTTATCCTGCGGATAATAACCGTAACGGCTTTTCACATCATTCATCCGCTCTTCCAGAGATACAATCCCGTCGGCCACAGCAATGGAATCGCAGAGCTGAATCAGATAGTCGTATTCATCGTATTCCATTGCATCCAGCAGGTTCTTCAGCTCTTCCTGCTTTTCTTCTGATATGTCGAACTTTCCAATATAATCTTCCATCTTTTTCCGGTTGAACGAATGGGAAAGCGCCGTCCTTGCGGCTTTCTCATAGCCACGCTCCATCAAAAACGTATATCCGTCATAGACATGCGCCAGATAACTGACCCCGAACCGCCGTCCAATGTCATGAAGCAGACCGCAAATATAGGCTGTTTCCTCATCCATCCCTTCGCACTCGGCCGCAATTTTTCCTGCGGCCTCTGCTACATATTTGCTGTGTCGGATCCATGGTCCCGGATTCATCCTGCCGCCCTCTTCCAGCAGGGATCGTGCCTCATCCATGGATGGAATTCCTTCTTTCTCCCTCGTTCGTCTTCCTGTCTGTATAAAATGGATCAGTTCCTCCACATCGTCAAACTCATCGTAATCACCGTTGATGCCTTCCCGGTGATAGATAATCCCATTTTGTTCATTCCGCTCCAGACAGTCCAGCAGCGCATTCTCGCCATATCGTCTGGCAAACAGCGAGAACGCATAGGGCTTGATCTTCGTCAGAATTCCTTTCCGGCAGTCAATTTTGCATTCATAGCAATGGCCGATTCCCTTTTCCATTGTGCATTTTCGATTCTCACACCAGTCCTTGTCCGGACAGGTATCCGCATTACATCCGGCACAATTCTGATTTTCTGAGCAAATACAGCAGGCAAGCCCGCATCTTGCAATTCCAAGTTCTCTTCGCATAATAAGTCTCCGTTTCAGTTTCTGCTTTTCTACAATTTCTCAATCCATTATACACCAAAAGGCCATTTACCGGAGCAATGATCTCCGTCTGTAAATGGCCTTTTTTATTTAGTTTAAATTACTGCCTGCCCGGTGCATTATTAATTAACTGTGCTTTTTCTTCCACGCTGCAAGTGCTGCTGCCAACGCTCCCATTCCTGCTGCTGTATAAACCGCTGGTTCTGCCGGATCTCCGGTTTTAACAGTTTCTCTTTGATCTGTTTTCTTCTGATCTGCTTCTGTTTTTTGAGTATTTTCTTCGTTCTGCTCCGAAGAAGTTTTCAAAAACTGATCATAACTTTCCTGTGCGTCAGCAAGATCAACAACAGCTTCCGCATAAGCCAGTTTTGCCAGATCATATGTATTTTTTGCCTCTGCAAGTGCAGCTTTCTTATCTTCATGTACAGCCTCAGCTTCCTCAACCTGTTTTTCGGTCGATTTCACCTCATCTACATATGCATTCAGATAAGAAAAATTCTCACCTTCTACCGATGTCTTCATTGCTTCTGTCAAAGACAGCCCGTCAGCCTCTGCTCTCTTTGCTGATGCCTGTTCCAGTGCTGCTTTTGCATCAGCAACAGCCTGAACTGCCTTTGCCTCTTCTTCTACAGCCTTTTCATAGTTTTCTTTAGCTTTCGCCTCTTCAGCAAGAGCTGTATTGTATGCTGTCTTTGCCTCGCGAAGTGGTGTAATAGCATCTACGGCATCCTGATATGTCTTCTGTGCTTCCACAACTTTTCCTTCGCTCTCTTTGCGTGCTTCTTCTGCCACAGCAACAGCTGCTTCTGCTTCAGGTTTGTTTTCTCTTAATGATGTCAGCTGTGATTCAGCATCTTTCTGTGCTTCGGTATTCGTCTGAATATCTGTCTCAGCGTCTGTCTTATCCTGCTGTGCTGTTTGCAGATCTACTTTACAATCTTCTACTGCCTGTCGTTTTTCAGCAAGATCTGCTGCCACAACAGCTTCGATTTCGTCTCTTTCCTGTTCTGTCTGTGTGAGGGCTGCCTCTTTCGCTGCTGTCTCATTCTGTGCAGATTTCAGATCTGTTTCTTTTGATTCAGCTTCTGTCTTTGCCGTACTCAGTTTTTCATTAGCTGTCCTAAGGACCGCTGATACTGTCTGATAATTCCGTTGCGCTGTCTGTAAGTGCGCTGCTGCTGTCTCAGCATTTGTCTCACCAATTTCTTTGCCTGCAAGTGCTCTGTATGCCTGACGTTTCTGCTTAAGATTTGTCTCCTGCTCTTCTTTCTTCTGCGCTTCCTGCTCCTGAGAGGCTTTTGCAGTCTGGTATGCCTGCTGCTTGTCAGAAAGTGTCCGCTGTGCTGCGTTTACTTCTGCCTGTGCGCTCTGCACCGCCTGTAATACTGATGTTACTTTTGCTGATGCTGATGTCACAGCTGCAACTTTCTGAGCTGTTGTCTGTTCTGCAGCCTTAACTTCATTTTGAGCTGATGTTACTTTCCGGGCTGCCTGAGTATTTGCCTGTTGTTTCTGCCGAAGGACTGTAGCTGCCTCGGCCGCCTTTTTCTTTGCAGCCTCATATGTAGTCTGCGCAGATGCAAGTGCATTCTTCGCCTCTTCCAGCTTCTTTGCTGCCTCCTCGGCAATCTGCGGAGCATTCATCAGACCGTCATAGTATTTCATGAAACGGTTGGTATAGTCTTCGAGGGTCATGGCGTTGTCGTTATATTGCTCACTATAATTTTCCCAATTAAATACTTGTCCATAGGCAGCCCCATATCTGACACTATATTGATTCACAGCAAATCCCGTATAAACAAAGCCTTCCTGAATGATATTGAAATAGTGCCCGCTATTATCCGGGTTCCCCGTAGTCTCATAATCCTCTTTTTCCTCTGTATACCATCCATAAAATGGGTCGTATGAACCCGAACCCCATGCCAGATTTTCTCCACCGACCTGGAACTGCCCTGTATGACCAATATAATTCCCTGAAGCATTCGTATTCGATTGTGCAATTGCCATTAATGAATCAGATACCTTTAAGTCTGCACATTGATGATTTTCCCGAAGTTCATTACACTCTTTAATCCATTCCAAAGCCGCTTTCATATTTTCCAGAGAAGTGGCATCCTTTTCATTCCCTTGCTCTGTATACTCTTTTAAAGGAGCATTATTCAAAATATCCAGCGCTTCCTCTGCACCCATTTCCTCAAAGAATCCAAACGATCCTTTCGCAATCTGGGCTTCTGCATTGTCGCTTGCTTTTTTTGCCTCATCATAAGCTTTCTGGGCTGCGTCAACTGCGGCCTGTTTTTCTTCCACCTGTTTTCTTGCTGCTTCCGCCTGTGTATCCGCGCTGTTTTTGGCTGTCTGTGCAGACGCAACTGAATTTTCTGCAGCTGTCTTTGCTTTCTGCGCTTCCTGAAGCGTTTCTTTGCTGGCTGCTTCCGCCTGCTCTGCCGCTGTTTTTTCCTGTTTTGCCTTCTCAAGAGCTGCTTCTGCGTTTGCTTTCTCCTGTGTTTTCTGATTCAGTACAGCATCTTTCTGATCTTTTACAGTCTGTGCCGCATTCAGTTCACTCTGTGCTGAATTTAATACAGACTGTGCCTGCTGCTCTGTCTGTACTGCTGCCGCAAGGCTTTCCTGTGCTGCTGCTACAGCGCCTTCTGCCTGTGCGATCTCAATCTCTTTCTGTGCCTGATCCACATCTGTCTGCGCACTCTCTGCGGCACTTTGTGCCTGTGCCAGAACCGCATTTGCCGTATCCAAAGCTGCCTGCTTTTCTGCCTGCACAGCCTGTGCTTCACTTAACGCATCCTTCGCCTGTTCCACCTTTTCCAATGCAACCTTGTATTCTGGAGAACCTTCTGCGGCTTCTGCTTCTGCCTGCTCATAAACTGCTGTTGCCTGTTCCAGAGCTGCCTGGGCTTCTACAATATCCTGCTCTGCCTGGGCTTTTGCTTCCTGAGCCTTTACAATGTTAGCTTTCGCTGTCTCAATCGCAGCTTCTGAACTGCTGATCTGTCCATTAATCTGCTCCAGGTTTTCCTGTGCTTCCTGTACGGCTCCCTCTTTTTCCGTTAAATCTGCCTGTGATGCTTCCAGAGCCTCCTGCTTTTGCTGGACCTCTTCTTCCGTCACAGTAACTTTTTCCTGTACCTCTTCCAGATACTCCTGCGCTTCTTTACTAAGCTCCTGACTATCTGTATACGCCTGGCTCTTTTCCTGCGTATTGACTGCGGCCTGCATCTGTTCTACCTGCTTCTGGTCAAAAGTATCCTGAGCTTCAGCCTCTGCCTTCTCCGCTTCTGCTACTGCTTCCTGAAATGCCTGCTCTGCTTCCTTTTTCGCTTCCTCTGCCTTGGCAACCGCTTCTGCCGCTACCTGTGCCGCTACCTGTGCCGCTTCACTTTCTTCGCTGCTTCGTAGGCTTCCGATGCCTGCTTTTCTTCAGAAGCAGTTTTTTCTTCCTGCTCTTTAGCGATATTCAGATTTTCTTTTGCTTCATCCAGACTGACCGGAGCTGCCTTTTTCTTTTCTGCAGTCCCTTTTACCTGCTTATCCTCCTGTCCGTCAATCTGTCCTGCATCTGCTGCTGTAGCTACATCCTGTGCCATCACAGATGAAGAAAGAAGTACTGCGGCCGTCACCGCTGTTGTCAATTTCACAGATTTTTTTCCCATTTCTCATTCCTCCGTAATATTTACATTATTTACAGCAATAAAACTGTATTCTCAACCTCTTCTGGTAATGAATAATTCCTCCTTCCCTGCTATATTCATTTCTCCCCTTAAAATCCCATATATGTATTTTACACCTGCCGCTTTCGTTTTCCAGCGTTGCATCTCATCTTTTCATTATTTTACATGCCCTTAACTTACTGAAAAAGGCACCCTTTCGGATGCCTACATCTGTCTCTTCTTCGGTTCCACCGCCTCAGCCCGGACATTATGTCCCTGATTCTGATTTTCCGGTTTCACCTTCTGCGTGATACTGTTGAACTGATTCTGATTTTTCTGTCTTTCCTGTTGTTCTTTCTGCTTTTTACTCATACAACCACCTCGGAGATAGTATGTGCAGGTTTGGGAAATCGATGCTTTTCATTCAAATCCATTCTTTAATTTCTATCATAACTTTCTCCTGTTTATTACTGTTTCCGTCCCAAAACCACAATGTTTTCTATATGCTCCGTATGTGGAAATAAATCCACCGGCTGAATCATCCGGACTCCCCATCCTTTTTTCTTCAGGATCTCCAGATCCCGCTTCTGGGTTTCCGGATTGCAGGAAATGTAGACGAGCTTTTCCGGGCTCATACGGCTGACAGCATCCAGAAATTCCGGTGTGCTGCCCGCCCGCGGCGGATCCATAAATACGACATCTACCTTTTCACCTCTTGCCGCCATCTTCTGAATAGCCTTGGTTGCATCTTCGTTCAGAAAACGGGCATTCTGAATTCCGTTGTCTTTTGCATTCTGAATAGCGCATCTGACGGCACTTCCGTTTTTCTCGACTCCCAGGACATGCTTTGCGTGAGGAGCCGCCGCAAGTCCGATGGTCCCGACTCCGCAGTAGGCGTCCAGAACAGTCCGGGTACCGTCAAGCCCGGCCGCCTCGATAGCTGTCCGGTACAGGATTTCCGTCTGAACCGGATTGATCTGGTAAAAGCTGGATGCAGCAATCCGGAAACGGATTCCGCACAATTCATCGACAATATACCCTTTTCCATACAGAATCTTCTCGGAAAATCCAAGAACTGCACTGGTGGATCTTGCATTGATATTCTGGACAATGGTCGTGACGTTCGGGCAGAGTTCCCGTACCTTTTTGACAAAGGCCTTTGCACCCGGAAGAATCGGGGAAGCTGTAATAAGTACCACCAGCACTTCATCTGTCAGAAGGCTGTGGCGGACGAGTACATGGCGGATCAGTCCGGTCTTTCTGTCCTCATCGTACGGCTTGTATTTACAGAGTCTTGCCGCTTTCCGTACTGCGCGCACGGCCTCATCCAGTGCCGGATGATGCAGAAGGCATGTTTTGACCGGAATCACATAGTGGCTTCCGCGGGCATAAATTCCGCTGATCAACTGTCGCCCCGGCCCCTCCGTGAAGGTAGAAATCGCTTTATTCCGATAATGCCATGGATTCTCCATCCCGATCACCGGGCGCACCTTGCCCAAATTCCCCATCAGCTTTTTCATCGCTTTCTGTTTTTTCCGCAGCTGCTCCTCATAGGGCAGCGAAAGAAGCGGGCAGCCTCCGCACCCTTTCTGCTGCAGACTGCATGTGTATTCCTGTCTTTCCATGTCTTACCTCTCATCATTTTATCTATTTCTGTTTCCCATTCTATCATAAAACCGCCTGTAAAACAGCAAAAAGCTGAGGCTGGTTGATCTATCTGCAGAAATTTTCTGCAAAACAATCCGCCGCCTCAGCTTTTTCTTTTTTAATCATTTACCGTTGATATTCGCGCTTGCCATTTATATAGAGGGTCTCCACTTTGACCTGGTCAATCTCCTCCGTCGGAACTGCAAACAGATTCCGGTCTAACACCGCAAAGTGCGCCTTATATCCTTCTTTTAACTGCCCGATTTTCTGGAATCCTGCTGCCTTTGCGGATTCTCTTGTATACAGTTTCACTGCCGTCTCGATATCCACCCTCTGGTCCTGCCCGCAGTCGGTATCGTCATAGGCCCGCCGTGTCACCGCTGCTTTCAGGCACGGGAACGGGTCGGACGGTACTGCCCAGGATGTGGCCGGAGCATCTGTGGAAAAACAGAGCTGCACTCCCTGATCCAGCATGGTCCGGACCGGATAACACGTTTTCATCCACGCTTCTCCCAGATTGGTGAGATAGCTTTCGATCTCCGCGTACATAAAAATCGGCTGTGTCACAAAGAACATTCCTTTTTCCGCCGCCTTTCGGATACTGTCTGCCGCCGGGTCTGTGATGTGCTCCACCCGTACATACGGAGTGTCGTCTTCCATCCAGTTCTCTTCCCGGTATGCCCGGTCTACAACACGACTGATGGCGCTTCCTCCCATCGCATGCATGGAAAGCTGGCAATGATGCTTCTTACAGAAAGCAACGGCCGATTCCATCAATGAATCCGAACAGGTAGAAATTCCATATTCATCCGTTGTCCCAAGATACGGCTTATCCATCCAGGCCGTTCTTCCTGAGACGCTTCCATCTCCAATCAGCTTAAGTCCCGCCGCAAAAATCTGGCTGCTTTTATCCCGATGTGTTTCCGGAATGATAAAATCCGGATCGTCCGCAAAATAATCCCACATATAGTAAATTGCCGTCTCCTGGCAGTATCCTCGCCTGGCTGCTTCCTGATACAGCGGAAAATTGTCGCCATTATCCAGATTTCCCATATCACAGACCGCCACAATTCCCTGAGATTTCAGGAGATTTCCAAGATCCACCAGATTCTGCACCTTATCATCGTGGCTCTCTTTCGGTATGAACGGAAGCACCAGATTTCTTGCATTTTCCTTTAAAACACCGGTCGGCTCGCCGGATGCATCCCGCTCGATCTCGCCGCCCTCCGGATCCGGCGTATCCCTTGTAATGCCGGCAATCTCCAGAGCTTTGCTGTTCACGCAGCGGATATGTCCGCATGTTCTAGTGATGGAAACCGGAGAATCGCTGCATCCCTGATCCAGATCATAACGGTTCAACGAACGTTTCTCCTCAAACTTGCCTTCATCGTATCCCCATCCTTCAATCCATTCACCCGGCTGCTGCGTCTCCCGCACCTGACGGATCTTCTCCTTTAATTCCTCAATCGAATGGACTTCCGGCGGAAGGGCGGAAATCTTCTTGCTGAAATCTGCCAGCATCACCGGATGCATATGCGCGTCCACAAAACCAGGAACGACACAAGCCCCTTTCAGATCCGCATGCTCATAATTCCCGTCCGGAATATTCTCCTTCTTTCCGATCCATTGGATCATTCCGTTCGAGACAAGTATGGCATCTGCATAAAGGTTTGTGTCGTCCGATGTAAAAATAATTCCGTTTTCAAATAAACAGTCTTTCAAATCTGCCGCCTCCTTACTCTGATTTATTCAGTATAATCCTTCCCTGCTCCCCTTGCAAGAAGGAAGGAGGCGGTTTCCCCTTTTATTCATAATCAGATTTTCATTTGCCGGTTATCATCAGGCTTTATGCCGCGGAGTTTCCTCTTCTCCTCCCGCCTTTACAGGCCGCCTCATATTCCCGAAGCTTCTGCTCCGCCTCCGGACTTAAGGACGTCGGAACCTGGATCTGTACCGTCACATACTGATCACCGTGTACGGACGGTTGGTTCATGGAAGCAACACCTTTTCCTTTCAGCCGGATCCTGGAACCGGACTGGATTCCCTTCCGGATTTTGCAGAGCACACGCCCTGTCAGGGTCTCCACCATAACTTCTCCGCCGAAAACCGCTGTGGTAAACGGCACCTGAACCGTTGTATAAATATCGGATCCCTTCCGTTCAAATCCCGGACGTGTTCCTACATGAACCTTCATAAACAGATCTCCCGGCTGGCCGCCGCCCGTTCCCGGCGCTCCCTTGCCGCGAAGCCGGATGCTCTTGCCGTCCTCCATTCCTTCCGGAATGTGTACCTGCAGCGTCTGAATGGAACCGTCCTCTTTCTGAAGCCGGATCATCTTATCGCATCCAAATGCGGCTTCATCAAAGCTGACCGAAATCTCTGTATGGATATCCTGTCCTCTGCTCTGATAGGAACGGCCTCCAAATCCCTGGCTGTGGAAGCCACTGAATCCGCTATTACTTCTGCTGCCGCTTCCGCCGAACATACCTCCAAAGATATCTCCGAAAAGATCATCCATATTTCCGCCTTCGAAATGGAACTCCCGGTAGCCGCCGTTCTGACCGCCGAAACCTCCAAAACCACTGAAGCCCTGCCCGGCTCCCTGCGCGTTCTGATCAAATGCTGCATGGCCGAACTGGTCGTACATCTTCTTCTTCTCCGGATCTCCCAGTACATCATAAGCCTCATTTACCTCTTTAAACATCTGCTCTGCCCGGGCATCTCCCTGGTTCGTATCCGGATGATATTTCTTTGCAAGTTTCCTGTATGCTTTTTTAATTGTTGATGCATCTGCATTTCTGCTGACACCAAGTACATCATAGTAATCTCTCTTTGCTGCCATAATCTCACCCTCTCCGCTTTGAAAACAATCCTTTTATCTATCTTCTTTGAAAATACCCCGGATTCATCCGGGGCATCTTGTCATCTGTTCTATTTATAATATAACAACTATGTTTTTCAAAGTCAAGAGGCAGGATGCGATTTTCGCATCAAATTTCCTGCTTCATCTTTCTCTGCTCATATTGCTCCTTCGTCAGTAAATATTTCACCGCTTCTTTTTCCTGCCCGAAAACGAGTTCCTTTCTCCTGATATCTGTTGGAAGAAAGCCCACTTTCCGAAACAATTTTACGGCTTCGAAACGATCCTCCGGGAACCAGTCAGACAGTATCTCCGCCTCGTTTTCTTCAAAAGCTACTTTTTGCAGACTTAACAGTGCTGGATATGCATAACCTTTACCCCTGTATTGGGAAGCAATTACAATTCCAATTTCGTATTCCCTGCTATTTTCATCATTCTGAAAATATACTTCGCCCACCGGTATTTTCATCTCTGCATCATAAATATATGCAATATATCTATTGTGAGACTTCGTCCATTTTTTATACCACTCCTGCATCTGCTCATCTGTTTTGCAGATTGTTCCAGACACTTTATCATAGCCCTCCATTTCCATATCATATCCTGCATTATATGACATCGTTTCCGGATCCATCATCCATTTTTGTCTATAATAAAGTTCCTCCACTTCCGGCGTTTTTAAATAAATAGATTTCACCCTATCCCTCCTCACACTTCATTTTAGCATGATAGGCGTTTGCGAAACGCCACAAACCGTATAAATACGGTGTTTTTTGTTGCTAAAATACAAATAACTCCTCACCGGATATGGTATAATAGAGTCGTCCAAAATCCATAAACCACCATCCAAGAAAGGAGTTATTCTGATACTATGATACCATATAAACAGCTTTCTCTGGCAGATATTTTTTCAGATTGCCAAGAAAAATTTGAAAATGACAAACCTGCGTTTCTTTCCCTATTAGAAACTCATATCGATATTGATGAAATTATTCCGATTTCTTTCAGAAATCATTTTTATGCATCAACGGGCAGATCCCGTAAATACCCTTTGCAAGCTTTCCTGTGGGCTTTGATCATTCAACGTATTTTCTCAATTCCTACAGACCAGCTTCTCCTCATTTTTCTCGCTTACTCAAAACCTCTTCGTGAATTCTGCGGGTTTTCCAAAGTCCCGGATGCTTCCAAAATCACTCGCTTTAAACAGGACTTTTCAGATGACCTGCAGTTTATCTTTGATCATCTTGTTGATATTACAGAGCCCATCTGCCAGGCTATTGATCCTGCAAAAGCAGATTTAACCATCTTCGATTCTTCCGGTATTGAAGCTTTTGTCACCGAAAATAATCCGAAGTACGCTAACAGAATCATTCGGCAGGTTAAGGCCTATGCGAATGCTCATGTGTCATAAAGTAACACACAAGAATTGATAGACAGCAGCCCATTATTCCCGTGTAACAA
>ERZ1643247.400-NODE-400-length-53217-cov-179.069279_pt1 | contig 53217 bp, 39 predicted proteins | sample MGYA00579264_ERZ1643247 | MGnify/ENA primary metagenome ERZ1643247 (study PRJEB29033, sample SAMEA4952262) | chicken gut metagenome | biome: Broiler Chicken; feature: Gastrointestinal Tract; material: Caecum | place: Ireland | collected 2018 | study: Broiler... | reverse complement strand
ATGCGCTTGAAGCGCCTAATCAAGCCACCGGCTCAGCCGGTGGTACTTGACTTAATAAAAAACAGCTTTTTTGCATATTATAACGGGTTTTGCAAAAATGGTTTGCGGCCTGCACAATGCCGTGCGGAAGGGTTCATCGGCGGTTTTCCTTTTTCTGTTCGAAGCAGACCAAAACGAAACTGACGAGCGCGCCCGCGAGAAAGAGTACGATGCCGAGGCACAGTTCCGCCGCAAAGCCGCCGCCCGCCCATTGTCCGTATACGGGTACGATGTCGGGATTGTAGAACATGGTTACGACCGAGCCGCAGGATAGCCCCGCCAACGTATAATAAAAGGGCGTTTTGTAATTTTGCGAAATTTTGGAGAGAAATTTGGAAAAGGTGAACAACCCCAGCAGAAAACCTGCGGCTAGGCAGGCGTAAACCAAAAACACCATCGGGTTACTTTGCCAATAGGTGAGGCTCACCGAATCGAGCAGGGGGCGGAAATAGCCGAACATCATCAGCATCGCGCTGGCGCTCAACCCCGGCACGAGCTGCGTGATGGCGACGATATAGCCGAGCAGGAGAAAGAGCAGGTAGTGGTAAAAGCGCAGATTTTCGAAAGAGTGCGTTTTTGCGGATATGAGTACGGAGATCACGCTCACGGCGACGGGGAGCAGCAGCCCCGCCGCAAACAGTCCGCCGCGCTTTGCCGTCGGGCGCGTCGAGCGGATGGGGCCGAAAACGGCGGGCAAAGCGCCGGCCATCAGCCCCGCAAACAGAGAGATGACTGCGAACGGCTGCAGTTCGAGCAGGTATTTTACCGAAAAAAATCCGGCGATAACGCCGACGATTAACCCGACGGCGATCGGCAGCAAAAAGCGGATGCATTGCTTAAAGCGCCGAAACAGATTCCCCACGGCGAACAGCAGTTTGTCATACAGTTTGAAGATGATGGCGATGGTGGAGCCGCTTATGCCCGGCACGATCACGGCGAGGCCTATCAGCGCGCCCATGATCCCGCCTTTGGCGGCGGCGCGGCGGCTCGGATATTTCAGCTGTTCGGCTAATTTTTCAAATTCTTCCGCCCGTTCGGGTTCATGTGCCGCGTTTTCCGGATGTGTCATGGTTTCTCCCTTTTATGGCAAATGTGCAGCGTGCGCCCGCCGGCTGCGGCACAGGCGTTTTTTCCTATCCGCTACTATATAATACCGCATCGCAGGCGTTTTCGCAACTGTCCGCGGCAAAAGTTTTGCGAAAAACGTGTCGTTTTTGGGTGAAGCGATGCAATTGCGTGCTCTGTTCGCATAAAAATTGCCGCAAATGGAAAATAAACGTGCGTGAGATCGTTGACTTTTTTATGCCCGCCGCCTACAATAAAAAGTGCGGCGGGGCTGTTCCCGCGGGTTCATACATACGGAGAAAGGGTAGAATGTTAGCTTTACAGATCGTTTTGCTCATCGTCGGCCTCGCGCTGTTGGTCAAGGGCGCGGATTGGTTCGTAGACGGCAGCGCGGGCGTCGCGCACAAATGCAAAGTTTCGTCATTGGTCATCGGGCTCACCGTGGTCGCGTTCGGCACGAGCGCGCCCGAACTCGCCGTATCCGTAACCTCCGCGATCGAACATTCCACCGATATCGCCATCGGCAATGTGGTCGGGAGCAATATCGCCAATATTTTGCTCATTTTGGGCGTTTCTGCCCTCTTTCACGCCCTTCCCGTGCAAAAAATTTCGCTGAAATTGGATTTTCCCGTATTGCTGACCGCGAGCGTTTTGCTCATCGGGCTGGGCGCGTGGGGTTCCGCCCTGCAATGGTGGGACGGACTCATTTTGCTCGTTGTTTTTTCGGGATATATGGCCGTTCTCCTCACAAACGCGCGGCGGGAGCAAAAGCGTTTGAAGGCGCTCGCGGAACTTTCTCCCGCGCCCGAAGAATCGGAGCCGAAGGAGGAAAAAAAGTCCGCGTTCGGCCGCTGGTACGGGCAAATGCAGGAGAAATTGTGGTTTCTTATCCTGCTCATCGTGATCGGCCTGGCGATGGTCGTGGGCGGGGGCACCCTCCTCGTAGACGCCGCCACCTATATCGCGGAATATGCGGGCGTGAGCGAACGCATCATCGGGCTCACCATCGTTGCGGTGGGCACGTCGCTGCCCGAACTCGTTACCTCCGTCGTCGCGGCGATCAAGGGCGAAACGGATATCGCCGTGGGCAATATCATCGGCAGCAATATCTTCAATATTTTCGTCGTTGCGGGCGTTTCTTCCCTCTTTTACCCGCTCGCCTTTTCGCAGGCGAACCTCATCGACGCTTGCGTCGCGCTCGGCGCGGCGGTGCTGCTGTATATCCTTTCCCTCGTCAAGGGGAACCGCTTGGGCAAGGTGAGCGGCGTTTTGATGCTGGCATGTTTTGCGGGGTATTACGTCTATCTGTTCGCCGCATAAATTTCGCTTTTTATACAAAAAAAGGCCCGTCCCGTGCATAGGGGGCGGGCCTTTGTATCGTCCATAAGTCGATTTTCTCAAAATGAGTTTTTCCTATCGTCCGTTCCGGAAGGGGTTTGCCGTACAAACGCCAGCACCGCGCCGTTCAGGCGGCTGATCTTTTCGGCGATTTTTTCTTCGGGCTCGGCTTGCTGTGTGCGCAGCCAATCGGAAATGAGCCCGATCGAGCCGGACAGGATGTAAGTGAACAGGCTCTCCGCCTCCTCCCGCGGCAGGGCGGGGGAAACGCGCTCAAAATCGCCGACGTACATATGGCGGAAATAGGACACGACGTTGCGGAAAAAAACGCTGTTTTGGATATTGTCGAGCACCGCTTTCACGAGGACGGTATTTTCTTTGATGACGCGCAGCACATTCAAAAAGAATTCGTAGGAAAAAGCCGAACTCTTTTTCAGTTCGCTCGCAACGCTCTCAAACAATTCGTTTTCCAGCGTTTCCTGCACGTCGGCGATGTCTGCAAAGTGGTTGTAAAAGGTGCCGCGGTTGACGCGCGCCCTGCGGCACAGTTCCGCCACGTTGATTTTATCGGAACTTTGCAGGGAGCGCAAGTATGCCTGTTTGATGGCCTCCTGCGTCGCCCGTATGCGTGTATTTTCCTGTTTTTCGCGCATGAATCCCTCCGTTTTCGACACTTTTGCGGGAAGTGTGCGCCCGCGCGGCGCTCTCTTGTTTGACTTTTGAACACCTGTCGATTTATAATACGATGGTACAAAAAAAATCGGACGGATGTCAACGGATTTCAGGAGAAAATTTTGATACGCGCTGTAAATGTAAGCAAAAAATATGCGGTCGGAGAAACGGAGATCGCCGCTCTGAACGGAATGGATTTTGCGATCGAAGAGGGGCAGTTCGCCGTCGTGCTCGGACCGAGCGGGGCGGGAAAAACGACTCTTTTAAACCTGATCGGCGGCATGGACACGCTTTCGGGCGGGCAGCTTTTCGTCGGAGGCGAAAATATCGGCGCATTCGGCAAAAAACGGCTCACCGTTTATCGGCGGGATTGCGTGGGGTTCGTGTTTCAGTTTTATAACCTGATGCCCAATCTTACGGCGTTGGAAAACGTGGAGCTTGCCACGGAGATGTGCAAAACCGCGCTGCCCGCGGCGGATATGCTGCGGGAAGTGGGGCTTGCCGAGCGTTGCCGTAATTTTCCCGCGCAGCTTTCGGGCGGGGAACAGCAGCGCGTATCCATCGCGCGCGCCCTCGCGAAAAACCCCAAACTTCTCCTGTGCGACGAGCCGACGGGCGCGCTCGATTACGCCACGGGCAAGATGATCTTACAGCTTCTGCACGATATGTGCCGCAAGAACAAAAAGACGGTCGTCGTGGTAACGCACAACAGCGCGCTCAAAGACATGGCGGATAAGGTCATCTATATGAAGAACGGCAGGGCGGTGCGCGAGGAGAACATCGCCTGCCCGAAGCCCGTTTCGGAGATCGAATGGTGATGAAAACGTATTTCAGATCGATCCTGCGCAGCTTTCGCAGGAACACGGCAAAACTCATTTCTCTTGCGGTCATCATGCTGCTCGGCATCGCGTTCGTTTCGGGCCTCGGCACCCTTTCCCCGACCGTTCTCGACTCGCTCAACGCGGAACTTACCGAACAAAACGCGCCCGACCTCATCGTCAAAAGCGAGTCGGCGTCCGGCTTTACCGCCGAACAGCTCGCGCAGTTGGAAGAACTTTTGTATGTCGGCGCGGCCGAAAGCCTTACGGTGATGGACATGGAAGACGGCGGCTCGAATACGCGGGTTTACGTTTATTCCTCCTTTGAAACGGAAATAAATCGTTTGAACGTGGAGGGGCGCTTGCCGCAGGCGGCGGGGGAGATCCTCGCCGAGCGGCAGAACAACGAATCCCTTCCCCTCGCCGTCGGGGATACCGTCTCCGTGATGGGCATGGAGTTTAAAATCGTGGGGCTTGTCTCCAATCCGCTCATCTTCGACCGGTTGGGCGAGCCGGATATGCTCGCACAGGAGCCGCTTGAGCGAATTTTATATCTATCTTCAGAGTATCTCCCCATATCCCTGCCGACGCCCGACGCATATGTGCGCATCGCGGGGCTGGAGGAGCGGGATATTTTTTCCGACGAATATCAGGACGCCGCCGCCGAAACCGCTGCCGCTCTTTCGGCTGAATTGGGGGAGGGGTTCACCGTGCTCACGTTGCAGGAGAATAAGAGCGTCGCCACGGCGGAGAGTTACTGCGAAAAGGTTTCCGTCATCGCGGCGGTGTTCCCCGTGTTCTTCATCCTCGTTGCCGCGCTCGTGGTCATGACGACGATGACACGCATGATCGAGGAGGAACGCGCGATCATCGGCTGCCTGCGCTCCCTCGGCGCGGGCGACGGCAAAATTTTATTCAAATATCTGTTCATGGCTGCGGTATGCTGTATCGTCGCCGCGGCGCTCGGGTTTGCGCTCGGGCTCACCGTTCTCCCCGCGGCAATCTTGCCCGCGTTCGACACGGTGTTTTTCATGCCCGCCGCCGCGGGAATGCTGCATCCGCTCATGGGCATCGTGTCCGCCGCCGCGATGTTTGCCGTCGTTCTGGCGGTTACGGCTGGGGTGTGCAAGGGGCGCCTGCGCGAACAGCCCTCGCAGTTACTCGTTCCGCGCGCGCCGAAACCGGGCAAGCGCATCCTGCTCGAACGGATAGGTTTTGTATGGGATCGGCTCTCTTTCAAATACAAATCGAGCATCCGTAACATCTTCCGCTATAAAAAGCACCTCGTCATGACCGTCGTTTCCGTTGCCGGCTCCACGGCGCTCGCCTTTGCGGGGTTCGGGCTGTGGAATGTTTCCGGCTCGGTGGACGGCGGAACTTTCGCGGGGTTCGAGGATTCGCTCAAACCCATCTCTTTCGTCGTCATCGCCTTTGCTCTGCTCTTGTGCGTGTTCGTCATCTACAATTTGACGAACATGAATATCGGGGAGCGCAAACGCGAGATCGCCACGCTCGCCGTGCTCGGTTACCGCGGGAGGAAAATTCTCGGCTATATCTACCGCGAGATCATGATGATGGCGGCGGCGGGCGCCGTGCTCGGCGTGGGGCTTGGCTGCGCGCTCCTTTGGTGCGTGCTCGGCTATCTCGATTTTGGTTCCCTTGCCGATGTGCGGTGGTATTCGTATCTGGCGAGTTTTGCCCTCGTTTTACTCTTTGCAGGCATCACAGATTTGCTCCTCAGCCCCAAGATCCTCCGCATCGACATGGCGGAATCGCTGAAAGCGAACGAATAAACTTTTTTGCGGCAAAAATTAAACGAAACCAATAAACGCAAAGCGCGCCCCTTGCGGCGCGCTTTTTATATAAAAAAAGAAATCCACCGGCTATGCCGGTGGTGGCGGGGGACAGGGAAAAGGCTTTAGCAGCAGCAAACGTCAGTATACAAAAAAGCTCCGGTGTGCTAAACTGAATGTAAGGCTCGCAACCGTACACAAGAAAAGCACACAGGAGGACGTTTTGATGAAAAATCAAGAAAACGACACATTCAGTTTAGCACAAGAGAAATATCCTTAGGGATTTATAAAACTAGGTAAGGTAAATAAACAGCAAATTCGTTTAACAGACCGCCATCAGGCGGTCTGTTTTTATATAGAAATCAGTGTTAAATATGGGTGAATCATATTATCAATAGATTATTTCGTCCCTTTAAGCGAGCGGTAATGTAATACAAAATGTCAGTATTCCGTTTTCTTGCGTGTAGGTCAGATCGCCGTTCATGGATTGCATATATTTTTTGGCGATGTATAGTCCGATGCCGGTATTTTCGTCGGAAGAGGTTTTCGAATAGTAAGGGCGGAATATATCCTTTTCCGGGGAGATACCTTTCCCGTCGTCGGAAATAGAGATGACGCATACGTTTTTCTTTTTGACGGCTGAAAGACGGATATGTTTGCACTTGTCATGTTCTATGGCGTTTAAAATAACATTGCTGATAACGGCATACAGGTTTTGCGGTTTTCCGAATACGGTAAAAACACAGGGCTCGACTTGCAAAATAATGCCGTTCGCTGTGCAATCCGGTTCGAAATTTTCATAGACGCGCACAAAGCATTCGTTTAATTCGATCGCTCCGGGACATTCCGCCGTAAAATTAGTTTTTGAGTAAGAAGATAAATCTGTAAAACTGCGGGTCAATTCGTCCGCTTTGCGGGCAATGATGTCGATCGTTCTGATTTGTTCGGAATCGCTCTCATGCTGGCGGAGGACTTGCAGAAAGCGCGAAATGCTCGTCGTCGGCTTTTTCATATCGTGTGAAATATATCGCAGCAATTCGTCGCGTTCATCGATTAAAGCCTGCATATCCTTTACTTGAAGAGTTACCTCGGTTTGGAGATTTTCTGTCAGGTATTTCAGCTTTTGTTCCTGCCTCGTAAAAATCAGGCCGCTTAAAATTGCGGTATAGATCAAGATGATGCCGCTCAGCCAAAATACAGGGTGTAAATAGGGAGTAACGTTTATTTCCGGAATGCAGGCTGCGATTCCGAGCAGTCCGGCGAGCATAGGGTTGAGCAATATGGATAGATTTTGCTTTTTGTTTGCCGCCAAAACAAACGTATAGAGCAGAGTTGCAACGGAAAATAAGGAGATCACCGTCAATTTATAGATTTGCTCCCAAGCGCTGAAATCATAAGGCAGTACTTCGAGCAGGGGCAGGGAAACTCCCAAAATCGAAAAAAGTATTGCAAGCGTTGTCCAAAGCGCGGAATGTTTTATTCTTTGCCGCAGGGAAGTAAAGGCGGAGATCAACAGGAACGAAAGGGAAATGGCGCGCACAGACTTCCATAGATACGGGTAGAAAGTCGGAGTCGATAAAATATAAGACGAGAATAAAAGTCCGAAAATTCCGAAAACGATCAGCAGCTGCGGCAAAAAGTGCAGAGAACGTTTCAAAAAGCAAATAAATATGAACAAGGCAACGACCAACGCCGCGAAAACATAAAACGCCGTTGTAAGTCCTCGGTCTAATGCTACTTTACTGCGTATAGAGGCGTCGGAGCCTATCAGCGGCATTCCGTCTATGCCCGTCGTTTTGCGGCTTGTTTCTTCATAATGAATTGTTACTACGGTTGCCGCGTTGAGCGGATCGGAAGTAATTACATGTTGTTTTGAATAAAATGCGAGGTCTATAAACAGAGGCTCTGTTTTTGATTTGTGGTATTCGGTTTTGCCCGTATAATCGCCGTAATGAACGAAATCATACTCGCCGATGTCTTCGACGCGCTGCGTTAAGGAGTATTCGACGTATACGTTGCACGCCGACCATATGCGCGGGATGTATAGCGTAAAATGCCAATACCCGTCGCCTTGCAAATACGGTTTGAGCTGTTCCAATTGTTCCTGAAAATCGGGAGAGAACGGGTCCAGATTGCGTATTACATAAACAAAAGTGCCTCTGTGGGCAAAATGCTGTTTCGCGGTTAAATCGATAGGGGTACCCTGTATCTGGGAATTGGGTATCAAAAATTCATCGGGCGTGTAATTGACTGAGGGCAATGTATTTAATTGCGCCAAATCGATAATAGAGACGGATGACAGTTGTTTTCCGTCCGTTCCGGCGAGCTCTGTATCGGACGGAGCGATTTTGGAATTGGTGCCGCAAAGCGTCAAAGATAAAATGAGCGCCGCCGCCAGCAGAAAAACGGCGCCGAGTACTGCATAACGGAATAAGTACAAATTTTGTTTCATAAAAAAGGATCTCCGAGGAAAGAATACCCCTTGCCGAATTCCGTAACGATGAGGTTGGAATTCGAAATTTCTTGCAGCTTTCTGCGAAGGGTTGAGAGGTGGCGGCGGATGGTCGTGGTTTGCAGGCTCGGCGCGGCCCATACCTGCTCGTAGATCTCGTCCGCCGAAAAAAATTTGTTTGGATTATTCATAAGGAACCATAAAATATTAAATTCGCTCGACGTAAACGCAACGGGAGTATCTTTATAAAAGACCTTTCGCTTGTGGCTGTCGATTTTCAAGTTTTCGTATTGGAGCACGGAGTTCGGGCTCGGATGAAGCCGCAGGCTCATTCGCGTTTCCAAAAGCCGCATGGAGCAGGGCTTCACTACATAATCGGTTGCGCCTGCGTTGAATCCGTCGAGCAGATTTTCTTCACTTCCCAAGTCGGACAGTACGATTACGGGCGGCAAAGACACTAAATTTTTGAGAATGTCCAGTCTCGTTCCGTCCGGCAGGATTATGTCCAATATGATTATATCCGGCAAATGATGTTCCAATACCGCTTTGGCGCCGCGCACAGAGGTCGCTGTCCAAACGGTATTATTTTTTGAGCGGAACCAGTTTACCATTTGTGCGAGCAATTCCGTATCATCTTCAACGAACAAAATTTTGCGAAAGGTTACCTCCATGCGGATACTTCCTGATTATTTTTTTGATTGTTTTTATTATATCTGAATATAAGGTAAAATGCAAGCCGAGAATGTTACGATTTGTTACGATTGCGCTTTTGGTGGATAAAACAGTGGCTTTATTGTATTTTTATACAGTAATATATTAAAAAAAGAAATATAGATAATGATTATTATTATAATTTTTCCGGAAAATGCTTGACATTTTGCGATGGGGGGGGGTACAATGTAATATGTGATATTATATGTGTATATGTGTTTTTTGAGGGTATGGATAAATTTTCCGATCAGAGATAAAGTGAGGGTTGCCAAATACGGCAACCCGGCCGGATATTTAAAAAACGCGGGGGCTGACATATGGAAAAATCAAACAATAAAATCAGCATTATAAAAACGATTATATTGACAGTATTGCTGGTAATTCTTTTGCCGAACGCATGGGCGAGGCAGGGTATATAGCGGGCAGAAGATACGACGCGGTCAAAAACGCTTTCTTATCGTATCAGACGGCGGAACGCAAGCCGAAAAAGGTGCGTTCACGCATATCGCGCAGCGGAGAAACGTTCAGCGCGGGCAGAAAAATATTGGGGAAGGTATGTATCGTCGGCGGATACATACGCCTGTTTTTGGCGCTCGATCCAAAGCAGTATAATGCCGATAAATATCATCACAAAGACTATTCGGAAGTTGTGCGGTACGCAAAATTTCCTTTCATGATAAAACTTTCATCCGACCGTCAGGTAAAGTACGCGCAGGAACTGATTGCGGACGTGATGCGGGAAAACGGATTTGAAACCGATCGTTCCTACTTCCCGCAAGATCAGGCATTTATCTTTAAAAAGCCGCGGCGCAAGGCTGTTGCAGAGGCTGCGGAGGTCTCGCCGCAAATCGTGTATCTGCCGTATGCGGATGAAGAAGCGGCGGCTTCGGAAGATATCGGAGAACCTGAAGCGATCGACGTAAAGCTGCCGAAAAGGGCGTCGGTCGTCGATAAACAGGGGAACCGTATCGGAAAAATCCGCCAAAGCGTTTGGTATGACGAAAATGAGGTGGAAAAGGGCACCTTCCGCAAAGAGGAAACGAACGTATTTTTATATGAGGGCGCAACGCGCACTGCATATCTCGACAAAAACGACAATGTTCTCACAACAGAGAATAAATATGTTGCTACCATTCGCCGCTCGTCGCACAGAGTGCTGTTGATCATTTTTCTGATTTTATTGATTGCGGCGCTCGTCACTTCTATCGTGTGCGCGTGCCTGTTGTCGCGCTCGGACAATACCGATTATGCGCCCGTCCTGTTTATCGCTACGGAAGACGGCGCCGAATGGAAAGATTCGGAAAATCTTCCCGTTTTCGTAAACGAGGGATTCGGCGATGCCACCGTTGCGCCGGGAATGCGGGGAGCCTATCGTTTCATCTTCGAAAACAGAAATAAAGACGTGCTGGAATTTTCGCTCGGATTTTCGGAAACAAACGAATACGGCATCGGAATGCGCTATCGTTTGAAGAGGGACGGGGCATATGTTTCCGGCGTCGGCGACTATGTGCCTGCGGCGGAACTCGGTTTGGAAAATATGACCGTCGAGGCGCAGTCGAGTTCCGTGTTCGAGCTGGAATGGTTTTGGGAGCACAGCGATGAAGCGGATACGGCGGCGGGAGAAAACGGCGCTACATATACATTGCACATATCATTTTCGGCTTGGGTAAGACCGTAGTCTGTTATCTATGAAAAAAATTATTCGCGTTGCGGCAACGGTTGTCAAAGTTATCCTGTATGCGGTTGTTGCGTTGCTGCTTGTTTACAATGTTTATATTTTGGCGGCGCGGTATCTGTTTCATAACGGAATGCCCACGTTTTTCGGGTTCGGTATAGCCGCCGTGGCGTCGGGCAGTATGGAGCCCGAAATCAGTACGGGCGATCTTGTCGTGACGCGGACGCAGGGCGATTATGCGCAGGGCGATGTGATCATATTTTACGACGCGGAAAGCGGCTCGTATATCACGCACCGTATCATACTGGTTTCGGACGGGATGTATGCGACAAAGGGCGATGCAAACGATTCCGCCGACAATTTCAGCGTGCCGAGTTCCGCTGTGGTGGGCAAAGTAGTTGCGGTACTGCCGAACGTCGGCAAGGCTGTCGGTTTCCTGCAAAGCCCGCTCGGCCTTGTAGCCGTGTTGGGAGCAGGAGCCGTTATTTGGCTGTTGACAAGCTTGTTGCCGGAGGTGTTCGGTGGAAAGAAAAACGGAACAGAATAACTTAAAAAAATACCCGTTATCACCTATTTGTGCTGGCTGCTTGCCGTCAGCGTATTGTTTACGGCAGTCACATTTTCGCGGTACACGGGGGCGCAGAGCGGCGATGCCGGAACATCGCTCAGCCGTTTTGCCTGTTCGTATGAAATAAGCGATGTGTCTGCTTCCACCTTTTCCAATGCCGATTATTGGCTTGATACGGAATTAAAAGATACGGCTATGAATACGGCGCGCACGGTACGTTTTGCGGTGCGCAATCACACGTTGTTGCCGGACGGCAGGGTGGAGCGTATCAGCGATGTCGATCTGCAAAGTTCATTGCGCTTGTACGCGCCTGCGGAATTTGCGGGAAACCTGGCGCTGCAAGTGGCGGAAGTGGTAAACGATGAGTATATTACGCGCACGCCGCAGTATGTTCTAGGCAATCTGATTTATCAGGTAGACGGGCAGTCAGGCGAGTACGAATACGTTACGGATGCCGAAGGAAATAGGATGTTCGCGCAGTACGGCGGTTCGGATACAGAGCTGGATACGGCGCTGTTTAAAGATTACGAGGCGCGCGGAAACCATGAAGACGAAACGCTTGTCATGAGCGGCGGTTTTACCTCCGAAACAGGCGGCGGACATACGGGTACGGTGAGCGCGTATTGCGAAAGTACGCAAAACAGAGTTACAATAACGGCTGCGATGTCGAAAGCAGAGTATTGCGTCGGATTTTCACGCGGAGACGTGCCGAATGAGGGCGATTTGGTGCCGTCGGCGGGGTCGGCGTCGCTGCTGTACCTCGATTGTGAGAAAGTAGTGCCTTTCTATACAGTGGATATATCGATGCCGCGTTTGCTGTTTGAGCAAGAAGACGGAGCGCAAGCGCGTACGTTCGTGCTGTTCATAACATTGCTGGAACACACAGAAAACGGAGACTTTGACGCTGCGTGGGGCGCGCAAGAGATGGATGATCTGCTCGTGCCGCCGCAAAAAGCGGGAGATGCCGTAAAAACGTTCAACGGAGCCACGGTAACGGGGTATCACTTTGAAAAAAAATTACCTGTAGTCAGTCTGCCGGACGAAACAAAAATCGGGGATACCACGGTTCGCGTCGAAACAACGTACGATTATAAAAACGGCGGAACAAGGTTTTCGTTCAGCCATGTTGCGCCGCTGTCTGAAGAGACGGCGACCATCGTTCATCCCATCGAAGCGTTTTACGATAAAACGCTTACATCGCAAACGTCCGATTTTTCGGCTATTGCGGACGTGCAGGAATATTACGGCACTTGTTCGAACGGCGGAAAGAGCGGTTATATTTCTTTTGCAGATGTTCCGGGCAACCCGTATTATGCGTCGTATGACAACGAGAGCAAGCAAGGCTCGAAAGATTATACGATCGGAGAAGTTTTGAGCAAGGGCTATGCGACGAAACTGAACGTACTGTTTGTGCAGGTATCCGAGCCTGCGGGAGGACAGTGATTATGACGAAAAAAACGCGTTCAATTTTATTGGGAACGTTTTTGAGCCTGCTCATCGTCACATTGATGGGGTTTTCGCTTACATACGGCAGGTTTTTTCAAGAAGCGGAATCGGGCGGCGATTACGGGAGCGATAACGAGTACGTCGTATCCGATGAGATTATAGTAAAAAATGAGGATGAATTTGCCGGCGCGATTGAAAACGGATATTCCAATATAAAAATCGATGAAAGCGCCGAAAGTCCTCTTTTTATTACCGACGGTGTGCAAGACGTTGCCGCCGACCTTATTCTCGATTTGAACGGGCACGAAATTTTCCGCAACAGCCGCGAACCGATGCTGAACATAATCGATGGCGTCAATATGACCATTATCGATACGTCAGCCATTGATGCGCAGACGGGCAAGAAAAAAGGTGCTATGTATAACCCTGTGGGCACCGTGCTGAGCGTGGGCGGCGGCACGCTTACCGTTGCGGGCGGAAATTTTGAAAGCGGTCCGCGCGCGGGCGAATATGTTAAGAACGGCTCTGTGACAGAAACGGGCGCACTGTATCCCGTTATGAGAATTTGACCGTGTATACGCGGTTGGGCAACGGCTATACCAACGCGGGGACAACGAGTATGCCTGTCATTGCGCCGGACGGATTAAACGGCAACATGTATTTTGAAACGGGTATCGCGGGCAATACGTATATTCAAGACGATACGTTTTTGATCTACACGCGCGAAGACGGTATCGACAATACGGTCGCTTGGCGCGAGGGCGGTGCGGATTTTTATTATAAGTATACGGAAACGGTCAACGGCAAGGATTGCGAAGTAATTATATACGGGTATAATTTGACCGTAGGATCGGCGGATAGTGCGAAAGGTGCGCAAAAACCGTATGCGGCAATTCGTATGGAAAGCGGCAATATGTATGCGCGCGGCGGGTTTTATTATTCGTATTTCGGTGTAAACACTGCGTACGGGCTGTATGCGAAAGGCGGATATATGGCAGTGGAAGAAGGTACTTTTAAAGTGACAGATGCAGGCACTTGTATCCGCTGCGAGTATGTCGATCCCGGCATAGAAGATCGTCTGAGCATTTCTAATGGTACGTTTTCGTCCGAATATGGCGATACGGTGTCTATCGATGGCGGCAAAATCATTTTAACGAGCGGTACGTTTACGAAAAATGCGACAAATACGCCGATCTCATTGCTGGAAGCACAAGTGGGTAATGCCGCCATACGCGTGGAAAACGGCAATATAGAAAGTGCAAGCAATTCTGCCAAGTTGGATTTTGAGATACACGGTTCCAACCAGTACGGTATTTATGCAAAGGCGGACGAGGAAGAAAACGGCATAATCAATGTTGTGTTGAATAGAACTTCGTTTACGTTTGCAGACGGCGGTAAAAACACGGGTGTATACGCTTCGCTCGGAAAAACGGAAGGGGGTACGAAGGGACAGATCACTCTCCGCGGCTGTACTTTCAATATGGGCGAAAAAGATGTGTCAACGGGGCAGATAAAATCACAAAACCTGGAAAATACGGGTGTGCGCGTAGAGGGCGGCACGCTGAATTTTGAAGGCTCTACAAGTATTTCTTCGGACGGTGCGGGCGTTTTGGTTTCGGGCGGCAATGTGATTTGCCGTGAAAACTCAACAATAAATATAGCAAGCGCTGCTCAAACAGGCGCGGATGTTTTTGATAGTGTTTATGTGGACGGCGGTTCGTTTGCTTCGTACGGAACGTTGAATATCACGCATACGGGGTTGGAAAATGATGATCAAGGTACGGATAATTTAAATTTATATCAGAATTTTATCATAAAAAGTTATGCCGTGCGTGTGGAAGACGGAAGCTTTACGATCGTGAAGGGCAATATCGTAAATTATTGCGGCGGCGGAGTGTATGTTTCGGGAAATGATAGTACAAAAGTTATTCTCGGTACGGCGGATGAACAGGGCAGTCCGTTGGGCAATAACGATGATTTAAAAGTGAGCGTTACTCCCTCAGGGAGCAATTTGGTTCATGATACGTATATTAAACTTGGAGGAGAAAACAGCAACTGGAACTATAAAGGCAACAAAAAAGGCGGCCCCGCGGTAAAAGTAAACGGCGGACAATTGACGATACATTACGGCACCTATACCACGATGCAGGGCGACGGTATTCTTATCAGCAAGGGAACTGCCGTCGTAAACGGCGGACGTTTTGAAGGGCGCGATAGTTATTATGCTCCTAATTCAACCGATGCCACTATAGCGGGCCCTGCGGCATCGTACGGGTTTAAAATGTACGGCGGTGAGGCTACAATTTACGGCGGTACGTTTACACATTATAATTACCAAGGAAACAATACAGCGGATAAAGGCAGCGGCGCGTTCGTTATGGGTACCATCGGTAATGATGGCAAAGTTGTAACCGGCACTGCAAAAATTTACGGCGGAGAGTTCCTCGCGAGAGGCCAATTAGGGTTTTCTGTATATGAATATGCCGACGTTACGTTCGCACCTTATGGCGATGTGGAAAATCCCGATAAAGGCGGAGATATTTCGGTTGAAGGTTCGGCGGCGGGCCTCGGTATAGAAAATACCAATGGCATAAGCGCTACGGTTACGGTTCACGGCGGTACGTTTACCAGCACAAATGCGAGTGGAGACAGCAGCGGCATATGGTGCGGAAACGCTTATGTAAACTTAACGATAGAGGACGGCACATTTATAGGCCGGCCGAATGAAAATAATGATTCGCAGGGTAAATCAGGTTTATTTGTTGCATATGGGCTTGCGGGAGGGTGCATTAATATTTCCGGCGGTACGTTTAAAGGCGGTTCTGATGCAGGTTTGTGTTTTAATCAGTCGGTTTCGGACGGAAGTATAGAAATTTCCGGCGGTACGTTTACGAGTACGAATTCGGCTGGCCTGTATTTTGCACAGTCGGTTTCGGGTAATGCTATAGTTACTATCAATGACGGTACGTTTATGAGTACGAATTCGGCTGGGTTGTATTTTAATGCGGCTCCGACCGATAGCGGCAATGCTAAAGTTACTATCAATAACGGTACGTTTACGAGTGTGAGTTCAGCTGGATTATATTTTAACGCTAATTTAAGCGACGGCACAATGCAAATTGTCGGCGGTACGTTTACAGGGCCCCCGACTCCAGATGATACTTGGGTTCATGGCCAGTACTGGAAAGGCGGAGCTATCGGTGTACGTACGGATGAAGTTTGGCCGGGGTCGGCATACAATGGCGTAGAAATTGATGTAGCGGATATTATTTCTGCAGGCAGTATCATGACAATAGGCGATACACAGAATATTATATTGAAAGAAGGGCAAATTCATAAAACTCTTTCGCAGTATGAGAAAATCGTAGTTGCGCCAAATGCTTCTTCTAACTAAGGCCGAAATAATTATTTTTTCAGATCGATAAAATTAATTTAAGTATAAAAAAAGGGGCGAACCTGTCTTTACAGGTTCGCCTCGTGTTTGTCATGAATAAAAAATATCTGTTTGGCTGATATAGAGGTCAAGGGCTCAAGATTAAATTTTTGATTTTCTGCATGACCGGATTCGGGAACGGAGTGTCACAGATGACGTCGTCAAATTCGGAAATATCGCATAAATTGTGCCAATAGCTTTTATTGATTTTGGTACTGTCGATTAATAATACTTTTCTTTTTGACTGTTTCATGAGCATATACCGAATATCGTTTTCGGGAACGGAGGTGTCGGTTGCGAAGCCCGTTTCCGAAAGCCCGTGGCAAGAAACGAAACAGATATCGGCATTATATGATCGTAAGGAACTGATTGCGTTTTGTCCGATAAGGGAAAAAGATTTATTGATTGCTTCACCGCCGGTGCAGATAAATTTTATACCGGTCTGGGCGAGCATATACGATGTTTTGATTCCGCACGTGATTACGACGATGTCTTTGAATTTTTCTAGATATTTGATCAAATGCGATGCGGTGGAGGATGCGTCGAGCATGATCACATCTCCGTCGTTTACGAGCGAAGCCGCTTTTTCCGCGAGATTGCTTTTAATATTGTACATGTGTTGTTCGCGGGCGGAAAGTGCCATATTAGTATTTGCTGATATTTTGTTTGCTATAACTCTGCCGTGCGTTCGCAGGATTAATTGCCTTTTTTCCATACCGGAAAGATCACGTCGGATCGTCGGTTCGCTGACAAACAACAAATCAGCCAATTCTTTGACGGAGATCATATATTTTTTTTCTAAGATCGTTAAAATTTCTTTTTCTCTTTCTTCGTTCGGCATATACACCTCCATATTTTATATTATAATGTATTAAATTTGTCTTGTCAATCGATAAATCAGAAAGATTGATTATTCGCGTGATCGATTTGATCGGATTTTATACAGTATAATTTCAATAATTGATCATAACGCTTAAAAAACAGTGTGAGTATTGACAAAAATGCTCATTGCAATTACAATAGGTATCGAAATAAATACTGACATATAAAATGGGAATTCCCGTTTCTTACCGCTTTGCGGTAAGAAAATACTTTATAGGAGGAAACGGTTTATTTATGGAAACTGCGGCATGTTTGGAAAAGAAAAAAACTGCAGATGCACAACCGTTGAAAACAAAAAACAGTTTGAGCAAAAAGCAACGGAAAAAGTATCTGTTCGTGTATTTGATGCTTTTGCCCGCTTTTGTCAATTTTGCAATATTTTATGTTGGAATCAACGTCAATTCGTTTATCATGGCATTTCAGCATCCCATAGGAATGGGAAGCGAAGGATTTTTAATCGAATACGGTTTTACGAATTTTATCAGAATATTTCGCGAATTGGCAGTTCCGACAAATAACTTAACGATCGGCTTAAAAAATACGTTGTTGTATTTTATTACAAATATTCTGATTACCGTACCGCTGAGCTATTTGTTCTCCTATTTTCTTTATAAAAAGATGTGGGGCTATAAATTTTTCCGCGTAGTTTTCTTTCTTCCTTCCATCATCCCGGGACTTGTATACGTATCTTCTTTCCGTGAGGTGCTTAATTTCGGCGGCCCGATCGATGTGATGTGGGTTGCATTGTTCGGTGAAAATCTGCCTCCTTTATTGAGCGATCCTTCCACGGCAACCTGGACAATCGTCTTTTTCTGTATCTGGACGGGATTCGGCGTTAATCTGCTTTTGTATCAAGGAGCAATGGGTCGTATTCCTGAAGAGGTGATCGAAGCGGGCAAGCTCGACGGGGTCAGTTGGGTCAGAGAAATGTTCCAAATCGTTACGCCGATGATTTGGACGACGCTTTCGACGACGATTGTTCTCGCGCTTTCGAAAATTTTTACGTCGACGGGGCCGATCGTTTTGTTTGACGAAAACGATTCTGCGAGAACGTACGAAATGTGGACGATATCTTATTGGATATTTAATCAGACATATAGTACTACTGCGGTTGAATATCCGGCTGCGGTCAGCATCTTTTTTACGATTTTGAGTTTTCCGTTTGTTATGTTCGTTCGTTGGTTTTTTAACAAGATCGATCCGGAAGTTTCCTATTGAGAGGGTTCGCGTATGGAAGAAATTTTAAAAGATAGCAATGAAATCGTTCCCGAAAAGCGAAAAGAAAAGAAAAAATCGGGCGGCAGGGGATGGCTTGTTTTCAAAATCATAATGTTTGTCATTTTTTTGCTATATGCGATCAGTCTTATTTATCCGGTATTTTACGGATTTTTAACTTCTTTGAAATCGCAGAGCGAATTTATGGAAGATCCGAACCGGTTGCCGCAGGAATGGTTGTTTTCCAACTACATAGTTGTGTTCAACGAGCTTTCTGCCGACGGTTCGAATATGTTCAACATGTTCTTTAACAGTATTTGGTATACGTTGGGAGGCACGATTCTGGGCGTATTTGTTTCCATGATGACGGCATATGTTGCCGCAAAGTATGAGTTTCCAGGCAGAAAACTTGTTTACGGTGTCGCCATGTTCGTCATGATGATTCCCATTGTCGGGGCAATGCCTTCGCAGTATCGCATGTATACGGTTTTCGGCATCATTGATTCTCCCTTGCTTGTGATCACGTTTGCTTCGGGCCTCGGTTTCAATTTTATCGTATTGTATTCCTTTTACAAATCTCTTTCTTGGGAATATGCGGAGGCGGCATTTATCGACGGAGCGGGTGATTTTCGGGTGTTTATACAGGTTATGGTGCCGCAAACGCTCTCTATCGTTCTCGCATTGTGTGTAGTGACGAGTATCAATTTCTGGAACGACTATATGGGGCCGCTGCTCTTTTTGCGCAGCTATCCTACTTTGGCGACAGGTATCTACCGTTACCGCGCCATCACGGCCATCATGAATCAGAATACGCCTGTTTATTTTTCCGCGCTCATTATCAGCATGATACCGGTGCTTGCGGTGTTCGTGGCTTTTCAAAATAAGATGATGGATCTTTCTTTGGGTGGCGGCATCAAAGGATAAATATTTCGCATAAGGAGAAATCGGAATGAAAATGAAAAAATTGCTTGCCTGCGTTCTTTCCGCGGGGATATTGTTTTCGCTTGCGGCTTGCGGAGAGAACGGAAACGGAGGTCTTTCCGAACTTCCGACGTACGAGCAAGATAAAGAATTTTTGATCGGCGGTTGGGACGTGCCGCCCGACACGGAAAATGCTTTCCGAATCGCTTCGGAAATGGGACTTACGTTTATGTTTATGAATGCGACGTTTGCCGGTTATGGAACGGACCGATATCGCGAGATGATTGCTACGGCAGGAGAGCAGGGCGTCAAGTCTATGCTGATGTTCGGTAACGGGCAAAATCAGCCGCAAAATGCTTACGAGTGGGCAGCTGCCTATAAAGACGACCCGAACGTTATCGGTGTCAATTATTGGGACGAACCTTCTGTTCCCACGCTGGATTCGACTATAAAAGAATTTGCGAAATGGCATAACGCACAGTTTGCCGGCACGGATAAAAGTTTTTATGTTAATTTGTATCCGACATACGTCAGTTCAGACGTTCTTAAAGGTTCGTACGACGAATATCTCGAAACGTATGCGGAAATCGTGGCCGGTGCCGAAACGGGCACATCGTGGATCAGCGTGGATTATTATCCGCTGAAACTTGCGGCGAGCGGGAGCACGGTGGACACAGGGTGGCTCGGCAACCTCGAAATGCTCGCCAAAGTGCGAAAAGACAGTGATATCGATACGTTCCATTCTTTCCTGCTTTCAACGCAACACATGGATTACAGGGAAATCGAAGAGGAAGATCTTCGCTACCAAGCTTGGGTGAATATGGCGTACGGAGTCAATGCGATGACTTATTTTACATACCGTAAATCGCTCAATGAAAGCTTTTCAACCGCACTCGTGGATATGCAGGGCAATCCTACCGATAAATATTACGACGCGCAGCAGGTGAACAAAGAACTTCATGCAATGGAAAACGTGTATCTCTCTTTCGATTGGGAAGGGGTGTATACGGTAACGGGAAGCCAAAATGAATATGTGGATGCGAACGGCGTCAGCGATTATTTCCGTCGGCTGCAATATTCTTTGAACAGCTTGGAGGGAGTAAAATCCGTAGAGGCTACGCAGGATACGCTGATCGGTCAATTTCGCGATGCAGAAGGGAACAAAGGATTCGTTGTAGCAAATTTTGCCGATCCGTATTACGGAAAAGAGAGCGCCGATACCGTCACGATCAATTTCGAACATGCAAACCGCGCGATTATCTGCCGCGGTACCGACGTAAAAACATATGAAGTCACGGATAATACGCTTACGCTCAATTTGCAAGCGGGCGAAGGGGCGTTCGTCGTTCCGGTGTGGCTCAATCGATAAAAAGGAGGACTTTTTTAAACATGAAAAGATTTTTAACGGTTATTTTGGCAGCAATGCTTGCCTGCTCGGCATTCGTGTTTGCGTCTTGCAAGCAGAATACGGGTTCGGAGGTCATTTCCGGCGGTACGGGCGAGAACGGCGAATTGGAAATTGTTTGCAGGGATGCCGGTTACGGCCTGGATTGGCTGCGCAATATTGCCCGCGCGTTTTCCGAGCAGTACGACGTGAACGTGACGATAGACAAAAGCACGAACAGCGGACCGGATATCAGCCTTGTGCTGGACGGACAATCTCCTTACGACATCGTGATGACCGTCGGTTCGCAGCACCGCGCTATCGACGAAGGCATGGTGGAAGATCTGACGGATACGGTTTACAATAAGGTGCCGAAGGGAGAAGAAAAGACGGTTGCCGATAAAATGGACCAAAATTACTATAATAGGCTTTTGCGCGACGACGGCAAGATTTACAACATGAATTGGTGCAATTCGGTCAGCGGAATTTTTTACAACCAGACCATGCTTGATAAATACCTAGACGAATGGGAATTGCCCAATACCACGACGGAACTTATGACTCTCTGTGATCGTGTGAAAGGTGAAAATCAATATGCGTTTTCTCTCTCGACGGGTTCGGCATATTGGGATTACATGACGTATGTATGGGCGGCGCAGTATTGCGGCGTGCAGACTTATTTTGATTATTACGACATCGTGTATCGCGACGCGGAGGGCAAAGCGCATACGGCGGAAGAGTACGACGATCTCGCCGCCGCGAACGAGGCGCGCGCGTTGGTGTTGGAGTTCGAATCGCAGCTGCTCAATTCCGCCAACGGTTATGTGCATAAGCAGGCGAAATCGATGGATTATCTGCAATCGCAGATCGCGTTTGCGGGCAACGGTTTCCGTACCGATAAAACGGAGTGCGCGTTTATCGTATCCGGCGACTGGATGGAAAACGAGTTGGCGCAGTATCTGGCAAAAAATCCGCAGACGATCGGCTATATGCCCACGCCCGTCTTTTCCGGTATCGTGGCCGTGCTTGACGACAAAACGATGAAAGACTCCGAACTGTCCGAATTGGTCGGCTTTATCGATGCGGATATGTCTCTCGAGGATATCCGTAAAGAAGAAGGCTGGAGCGACTTGACCCAACACGATTACGATAAGATTGCGCAGGCGCGCAACATGGCTTACGTTGCAACGATGGATCATATGGTCACGGTGCCCACGACGGCTAAAAATAAAGAAAATGCGTACAACTTCCTCGTGTTTTTGGCGTCCGATCAGGCAGGTAAAATTTACGCGGATGCGCTTGAGGGGCGTTCTTTGATTTACGGTTATACGCCCGATACTTCGCAGTCGTCTTTCTTTACGCAAACAACCGTAGCTGCAATCGAAGATTGCGAACCCGTTTACGTGGACTATTCTTCACCGTATGTATATCTGGGCGGATTCCGTTATATTGCGGTAGACAATCGTTACCTGAATATGTACGACGGGATAGATGCATCGAAGATCGAAAGCGATATATGCGCGCATTGGGTTAAAAACTGGCCTACGATTCTTGAATCGGGATTAAAAAAATAACGGAATATAAAAAGTAACAGAGAATTAAAAAACGGATAATAAAAAAATACCAGACAATATTTCGGTAAAAGCGGGCGGACGCGTTCGGTGCGCCGCCCGTGAAATAAAAGGAGGGAGCGATGAAAAACAAAGTATTGCACCTGTTTGCATTGGCGGCACTGGCCTGTTGTTTTCTTTTGGCGGGCGTGCTCGTTGCGTGCGACACAGGTAAAAACGGCGCTCATATCGACGTTCCGTCGGAAGCAATCGAAGTTCAGATCGGTGAATATGAGGTCCCGATCCCGGACGTGGTGGATGCCGACGGCGTGGTTTTGAGCGGGTATGAAGTGGGTATTCAATCCATTAAAGACAAAGACGGCAATAATATTGCGTATCAGAACGGCACGATTGTTGTAAGCGAACCGAATACGGTATATATCGTATATGTTGCCGAGGGTGTGGAAAATGCGACGCTTACCGTCAATTTTGTCAAGACGGAACCTCCCGCACTCGTATTCGAGGGGGACGGATTCCCGAATTATTTTTTCAGCGGGCTTTGGTATAATATTCCGGCTTACAAAACGGACGGCCTCGATCTGGGGAAAACGGTGATTTCCGTCTATTGGCTGGAAACGGAGAACGATGCGGATCCCGAATTGGTGAAAGAGGACGTAACGATGGACGGCGGCTTCGAGATCGAACACAACAGCGGTTATTACAAGGTCGTTTTCCATCTGGAAGATAATTACGGCAACGCCAAAGATTATCCTTTCACCGTTCCGCTCGGCGGGCCCGAATCGGTCGTGGAAGATGCGTTCGTGTATTTTGAAGACGCTTTCGGCGTAGAACAGGTATCCGGCAAATACGGATGGCTCGATTTCGAATACGTTGCGGCGGCAGATCTGCCGGATGGCGTTGCCAAGGGCAATGCGGCGGGCTTTACGCACGTTACCGTAGATGAGGCTCTGGAAACGACCACCGGTGAATTCGATATCAGCGTTGACTTGCCGTATATTCAGAGCATCGACGTTGACGGCGAAAATTACCGCTATCTCTATTTCGACGTATACAATGCGAGCGATGCCGTCATTCCTTTGCAGCTTGCATGGACGGAAACGAGGCCGCTTGCCCCTCATGCATGGACGCATGTCGCGTATCCGCTCGATCTTATCCGCGGCGGAGTGGTGAGCGACCATGTAACGCCTGCCGATATTACGGGCTTGCAGATTTTCCTCGGCAACGATGTCAGCAGCGGTAAAAATAATGCCATAATCGCCAGAGAAGATATCGATCTCTATTTCGGCAATATGTATCTGGGCGAACAGGGCACGAATCACGTCGTTCCCGAAAATAACAGGAATAACGATCAGATATTCTACTTTAACACGGCTGCGGGTGTAGACCATATTTCTTATCGTTCGGGAAATGCGGGCGGTTACAAATTTACTTTCAAAGATGGTTTTAAAGATAACGATACGGGCCTTACGGGCGTTACGGTCATCACGAATAACGATCCTGCCAAAAAGGGCGGCGGCGCCAGCGGCGACTTTATTCTCAATGCTGCCTATATTACCGATGTGTCCGATTACGGCTTGGTCGCGTTCCGCGTATATAATCCGAACGAAACGACTACCGCATATATCGGCATCCTTACGTCGGACTCTCCGAACGGAACGTATATGCAGTATGATATCGCGCCCCTAAGCTGGGCAATCGTTTACATGAATGTAGACCAGATGACGGCGACGTCCGTGGTGAACGGCGTTTCGCTCGGTATCAATTCCGTTAAGTTTGTAATCGGAGGAATCAAAGAGAACGAGCAGCTTTATCTCGGTGCCGCATACGGCATTAAAACGGAAGACGTTGTAATGTCTTCTGTTCCGGAACTTGGCGAGGTTACGCTTCTTCTCAACGAAAAATATCGTCCCGATGCGCAGGAGGTAAGTATATCGCAGGATTGCAGCCTTACTTGGGCGCGCGGCGACGTTGTTCCCAATTTTTCTTTTAAAGTTACGGGTGCTTTGCTGAACGGAGAAAAGATCGATGTTTCGGCAGACGGTTCTTTTGCTCCTCCCGAAAGCGGCACATATACGCTCGTCTATTCGCTTGTCTTTGCGGGTAAAGGCGAAACGGTTTGTGATTGGGCGGATCCGGTAGAAGCTACGGTTAAAATTACCGTAGAAGAATCCGCACCGCCGGTAACGCTGGAAGAGCACTATGAATTGAGCAAGACGGATGGCGATAAAAAACTGACGATCACTCCGGAAGAAGGAAAGATACAGGGCGAGTTTGTTTCCTTGGAAGATACAAACGGAAACAAAATCGAATGTTCGTATAAAGACGGCGTGTTTACCTTTACGGCGGAAGCGCTCGAAGCCGCGGCGGACGGCGAAACAGTATTTACTGTATTCACCAAAGACGGCGGAGTGAATCGTGTTTACAAAATTTCGGTCACGGTATGGAAAAATATTATTTCCGATCCGACGGAGTTGCAGGCTTTTGCGGCTGATTTGGATCAGGCGACGACCGAAGCATCCGCCCTGAAAGGTTGGTATAAACTCGATGCGGATATCGATATGACGGAAATCGACTTCGTGTTCGGCGATGCGTCCGGCGATCCGAATAAAAATGAAAATTGCAGATATTTTGCGGGCTTGTTCGACGGCGAAGGGCACTCGATAAAGGGTATGAAAACGGGCAACAGAGGTCTGTTTAATATGGTTCAGCATGGCGCAGTCGTTAAAAACGTTGCAATCATCGATGCATATGCTTACGGCTATAAAGCGGACGGAGTGCAGGCGGAAAAGAATGTTTCGCACGGTTCGAATATTCTTGCTCAGAAGTTTTACGGTACGCTCGAAAATGTATATGTGAGCGGTTCGGTCGGAACGGGGCGTTGGAGCTATTCGGGAGTTGTGAGTCAGATGCGCGCGCAGTCGGTCAAAGATTGTCTCTTTGATATTGAACTTCGCGCAGAAGCTACTGCAGCAAACGATTCGGCTTTGGGCATTTGGGTGACGGCCGAAAACGATGCAGATCGAATAAAGGCGGCGGAAGATATTGTACTCATCTATACGGGCGCGGAAGGTAAACAGATGCAATGGCTTGGCGACGCGACGATTACGATATCGACGTACGCAGACAATGCGGAGTGCTATGCCGGAATCGATATCTCCAAATTTGATTCCGCGTACTGGAAAAAAGAGGCGGACGGCATCTATTTCGGGGATGAAAAAGTTGTAAATATGGCGCAAGAAGCATAAAGCGGCTTGTGCGGAAGTAAGTTGTTTAAGCAAAAAGCCGCGGCGGCATTCTGCCGCCGCGGCATACTTTTTAAAAGCGCGCCGTTCGGCGTGCGGCATATATTGCGATCAATATGGATTTTAGGTCAACGTTAATATTTTGTGCGGCAATTTTGCACAAAAAGTGAGGCTCAGATGGAAAAGATTATGAAAGCGGCCGTGTTTTACGGCAAACATTCTGTTAAAGTGGAAAACATTCCCGTTCCCGAAATCAAAGACGACGAGGTGCTTGTCAAAGTCGCATACTGCGGCGTGTGCGGAACGGACGTACATATATTCGAGGGCGATAAAGGATGCGCGGAAGTGCATCCGCCCATTGTGCTCGGGCATGAATTTGCCGGAACCGTTGTTTCCGTAGGGAAAAACGTGAAAAACAGGAAAGAGGGCGACAGGGTAGACGTAGACCCCAATGTGCTCTGCGAATCGTGCCCGCCTTGTCTGGCGGCAAAGGGACATTTTTGCGAACATATGACGGGCATCGGTACGATGGTGAACGGCGGATTTGCGGAGTATGTCGCCGTTCCAGCAAAGCAGACGCATTTGGTCGGAGAAAAGACGGACTTGAAGGCCGCGGCGATGACGGAGCCGCTTGCCTGTTGCCTGCACGGCATCGACATGTGCGATATCCGCCCCGGCAGCCGCGTACTCGTTATCGGTGCGGGTATGATCGGGCTGCTGCAGCTCGCGCGCCTTTCCGGTGCCGCGCTCGTCGCAGTTTCCGAACCCGTCGCAGCGAAGCGCGAAGAGGCGAAGAGATTGGGCGCTGATATATGTTTCGATCCGTTTGCGGTTTCCGAGGATGCGTTCGTTGCCGAATGCGAAAAATATAATTTCGATTGCGTTATCGAATGTGCAGGGAATGTAAAAACCATCGGGCAGGCTATCCGGGCGGCGGGGAAAAAGGCCACGGTCATGATGTTCGGGCTTACAAAGCCTGATGATATTGTTTCGGTCAAACCGTACGACGTCTTTTCGAAGGAACTCACGCTGCGTTCTTCGTATATCAATCCGTATACGCAGGCACGGGCGCTCGCATTGATCGAGAGCGGCAGAGTGGATGTCGTCAGTATGCTTTGTCCGGCCATTCCTTTGGAAAAACTTTTTGAAGTACTTTCTGATGAAAAAATGCGCGAAAAAGGAAAATATGTGGTACAATTATGATTAAGGCAGTAGTATTCGATATGGACGGAGTAATCGCCGATACGGAGCCTCTGCACGAAAAGGCGCGGAACGCTCTGCTCGAATCGTTGGGATTGGATGTAGAAGAACTTTCGCCGCAGGCGATCGGGCGGAGCAAGCGGTCTTTTTGGTCGGAGATATCCCAAAAATTCAATCTCAAAGAAAGCGGCGACGAATTGACTCTCCGTGAATTTGATATAATTATGCGCATCGCCAAAGAATCGAACTTGAAACCGTCGCAGGGGATGAAAGAATTGCTCGAATTTTTGGAAAGAGAAAAAATAAAAGCGGCAGTCGCTTCTTCTTCCGACCGTAATTATGTGGAAAAGATACTTGCGCTTACCGATCTCGGCGGATACTTTTGCGTTACTGCTTGCGGCGACGAGGTGCCATGTGCGAAACCCGCGCCCGACGTATATTTAAAAGCATTGAAGGGATGCGGCGTAAACGCTTCGGAAGCGCTCGCCGTAGAGGACTCGGACACGGGCGCACGAGCGGCGGAGGCGGCGGGAATTCCCTGTATCGCGTACGACGCGGTGGAAGATGAACGGCTCAGGCAGAATTTCAATATTTGTTCTTATAAAGTGAAAAAGATATCCGATATTGTGAATATCATTAAAGGAGCGAAAGCAAAGAGCTATGCGATTTGAAAAAACGTTTATTTGCGCGACGAAAGAATATTCCGATTTCGATAAAGATGTGCCGGCGCCGTATATGCGTGGGGTTTTTGCGCTCGGAGACGAAAACATTGAAAATGCGAAAATTCGGATCACAGCGCTCGGTTTTTACGATTTGTACGTCAACGGAACACGCGTAACGAAAGGCATTCTCGCGCCTTACATAAGCAATCCCGATCAGGTGGTCGTTTACGATGAATACGATATTGCCGCGTTGCTGAAAAAAGGAAAAAACGCGATAGGTCTGATTCTCGGCAACGGGTTCACGAATAACTATGGCGGTGTGCCGTGGGATATTCATTTGGCGAAGTTCCGCGCCGCGCCGAAAACGGCGTTTTGCGTGGAAGTGAACGGGAAAGAAGTTTTTTCGTCTGTCGGAAAGATGAAGTGGGCCCCTTCGCCCATTCTGAACGACGATTATCGGGAAGGAGAATATTACGATGCCCGAAGAGAGATCGTGGGTTGGAATTTGCCCGATTTCGACGATTCCGCTTGGAAAGAACCGCTTTCCGCAACAACTCCGAAAGGGCGTTGCGTTTTGGCGGATTTCGAACCGATACGCGAATATAAGAGGAGAAAAGCTATCCGCATCATTCCTCTCGAAGACGGGTATCTGTACGATTTCGGCGTCAATACGGCGGGGGTTCCCGTCCTGAAAATCAACGGGAAAGCGGGGCAAACTATAACGCTTGTCGTCGGAGAATGGTTTAAAGACGGAAACATGGATACAAAAAATATCCAATGTTGGGTTCGCTATCGGGATATGGATAGGGAAATCCAGATGATACGCTATATCTGCAAAGGAGAGCAGGGCGAAGGTTTTATGCCCTGTTTCAGTTATTATGGAGGGCGTTATGTAAAAGTTACGGGGATCGAGGAAGCCCAGGCGACGGAAGATCTTGTGGCTTTTTCTGAACAGAGTTCGGTTCTTCGCCGTATGGGAAGTTTTTATTGTTCGGATGAGTACGCGAATAAGACCTTTGAAAACACGTTGCGCAGCGATTATTCTAATTTTTACTACTTTCCGACCGATTGCCCGCATCGTGAAAAATCGGGCTGGACGGGCGATGTTGCCCTTTCTTCGGAACAGCTTTGCCTTTTGCTCGATTGTGAGAAATCTCTCAGAATGTGGCTTTCCTGTCTGCGGGATTGTCAAAAAGAAAACGGAGCATTGCCTTGTATCGTGCCTACGGGCGGCTGGGGATACGGATGGGGCAGCGGTCCTTCGTGGGATAGCGTCATCGCGTTTACGCCCTATATGCTTTATCGGTATACGGGACATAAAGAAATTTTGGAAGAAAATGCCGATACTATCTATAAGTATCTCGGTTTTTTGCGAAGCATTCGAAATGATAAAGGAACAATCGATTACGGCTTGGGGGATTGGTGTCAGATCGGCGCTCTGCGCGACAGCGATCCTTGGACGCCCGCAGAAGTTACGGATACTTTGAATGCTATCGAATTTTGCCGAAAGTCGGAAAAGATTTTTTTGATTTTAAATCAAAGCGGCAGAGCGGGTGAGGCGCGCGCGCTCGGTGATTCTTTGCGGCAGGCGGCCCGAAACAATTTTGTGGAATGGCGTTACGGAGATGCATATTTTTGCCGTCCGTATTGCAAGACGCAGACGGCGCAGGCCATGCTTATCCGCAACGGCATTTTCGAGCAGGAAGAATTGCCGCATGCGGTCGACCGAATGAAGGAGATGCTCGGCGGCACGGAAAACCATATGCAGGTAGGCGTATTCGGGGTACAGGCGCTTCTGCGCGTGCTTTGCGATTACGGTATGGCGGATGTCGCGTACGAGGCGGCCATGAGCCCCGACAGACCTTCTTACGGGAACATGCTCGATCATGGGGCGACCAGCCTGTGGGAGTTTATCCATACTTTTGTGCCGGGAACGAAATACGATGTTTCGGTCGGAAAAATCAAATCGATGAATCACCATTTCTGGGGCGATATAGCGGCATGGTATATCAGTTATATTGCAGGTTTACGCATCAATGAAGAGCTGGATGATATTTATCGGGTCGACGTTGCTCCGTGTTTTGTAAAGCAGCTCGAATACGCCGAAGGAAGGCACGAAATGCCTTACGGTACGGTCATTGCCGATTGGCAGAGGGTAGGAGACAGGAAAATTCTGATGTTCGTCGGGCTGCCTGAAGGCGCGCACGGCAAATTGCGTTTACCGCAGGGGTATGTTGCCGAGGAAGGTACCTCTCTTCGCGGCGGCGGAAACAGGTTCCATATAACGAAGGTTTAAGAATGAAACAAAAATTTATTGTGATGTCGGCCGACGCGCTGGTTGTGGAAGATTTGAAAATTTTGGAAACGCTGCCCAATTACAGGAGATATGTAATGGGCGGCGCACGCACAAAAAGCATGCTTTCTGTATATCCGTCCGTAACGTATGCGGCGCATACTTCGATGATTACGGGGTGCACTCCCGGAAAAACGGGCATATTGAGCAATTTCGAAACGCTTGTTCCCGGCAAATATGATTGGGTTTTGAAACACAAATTCGTCAGAACGCCCGACCTTTTTACAGCGGCGAAGAGTGCGGGACTGACTACCGCAAGCATTTTTTGGCCCGTTACGGGCAATCATCGCGATGTCGATTATTTGATCAACGAATGGCCCGGATGCGCGCCGGATATTCCCATAGCCGAGGCGATGAAGGGAGAAGGCAGTAATCAAAAAACGCTCGATATCGTGAAAATGTACGAAAGGGAAATGCTGCGCACAGGGGTGCATCCGGGATGCGACTATTTTGTTGCGGACTGTGCGGCAGAAATTATTAAAAGATATACGCCTGATTTGGTCATGCTGCATCCTGCCAACGTAGACGGCGCGCGGCACGCGAGCGGGGTTTTTTCCGATGCGGTCGAACAGGCGGTCAAAGAAACGGACGACATGATCGGCATTGTCTGCCGCGCGGCGGAAGCTGCGGGGCTCGGCGGAAAATATAATTTTGTGCTTGTGAGTGATCACGGCCAATTGGACATGAAGCGCATAGTCAATATTAACACCTTGTTTGTCGATCTCGGTTGGATTGAAACGGACGGCCGCGGCAAAGTCAAAGATTGGAAAGCATGGGCGATTTCGCAGGGATTTTCCTCTTACGTGGTTTTGCGCGATCCCGATGATGCCGATTTTAAAGAAAAAGCGGAGCGGGTTCTTCGTGAAATGATGAAAGACGGCCTGTACGGTTTTGGCGAGGTGCTGAACGAAAGTGAGGCTCGCGAACGTTACGGCCTTTACGGAAAATTCTCTTTTATTATCGAAACAGACGGATTTACCGGGTTCGGAGACGATTATAAACATCCGGCTGTGCCGGTACAAGGATATGATTCTGCGGATTATCGGCAAGGGCGGGCAACACACGGGCATATGCCCGAAAAGGGGCCTCAGCCCGTTTTTTGTGCCAAAGGTCCCGCTTTCAAGGAGAATTATATCGGTGCCGCAGGTAAAATTTATGATTTGGCGCCTACTCTTGCCAAGGCAATGGGAATTGATTTTTTCGATTGCGACGGAAGGGCGCTGATCGAATTGCTGAAATGATTCCCTTTGCGGATAAGATGGATACGGGTTCGGTTTGTTTGTCGGTGTACAGAGATTTTCAGAGGAGAGATCGGGCATGGCAGCGAATACATTTTTGAAAAACGTGATTAAGGAGGCAGCGGCGATTGTTTTGGCGATCGTTGTATCGACTGCATCGTTGCTCTATATGGCAGGCTGCAATACAAGCGGCGAGAACAGCGGAATTACGGACGATTACCAAATCGTATATGCGGCCAACGATATGCAGGCCCGTTCGGCAGCAAACCGCATTTCCACGCTCTATCGTGAACAGACGGGCGATTCTCTCACGGTAACGTCGGATTCTGCGCCCGAAGCGGATAAAGAGATTGTAATCGGAGCGGCGAGCGGCAGAAAATACAGTTATTGCGCGCCGCGGCTTGCAAAAGACGGCTGGTATGTCGGCGTTCTCGGCGACGATGTGTATATACAGTCGGCCACGGGCAATTATACCGAAGCGGCAGCCGCGTTCGACGAGTATTTTTTAAAAAATTCGTTCGGGCCCGATACGAGCGTCGGCGTTTGGGGCGATTATGCGATTGATACGCTCACGATCAACGGCATGTCCGTCGCTCTGTATGATATTTTTTATAAAGACGGCTCGGAGCGCGCGCGGCTGGCCGCAAACGATATCCGCGATTGGCTGGAAAAAAATACAGGGTATCGGTTGTCCGTTTCCGCTTTTTCCGAAAGGGAAAAAGGTGTTCCCGCTTTCTGTGTAGGCGTTGCCGATGAAAGCGGGGCGGACACCGAAGATGTCGGCTACGACGAATACACGGCAGTTTTTAAAGAAGGGTTTGTGAGCGTTGTTCCCGAAGACAGTATTCTTACGGACGAAAAGTATTATGAAAATTGTATCGACAGTTTTTTGACTCGTTATTTCGGTACGGGCGAAGATAATATAAACGTGGAAGAAGCGGGAACGAAAGTCTTAAAGTGTTGGGAATATCTCAATTCGCGGTATACGGAAACGGAATCGGGCGGCAAACAGAGCCTTGCGGAAGGAGTAACTTGGAAAAAGAGTGTTTTTACGGGTACGGACGGTGTTGTAACGGCATTTGTATTGGAAGCGGCTGCCGGTGCGGGTTGGAAATTGCAGATTGCCACGGCTCCCGGCTATACTCGGGAAAAACCGATGGTCGCAACTGTGCTCGATACGGCGGAAGCTCTCCGCAAGGAGGGGGAGGACGTATTGTTTGCGTGTAATTCGGGATTTTTCCGCGCAAATGACAATAATCATCCCGAAGGCGTGTTGATCGTAGAGGGCGAAGTGCTCTCTTATTACGGTGGCGATCATTTAGGCGGTGACGAACAGTGCTTTTTCGGGGTTACGGGAAGCGGCGGATATGTTATCGGCGATCGTGAAAAGCTGAACGATGTAGCCGATTCGTTGGTGTATGCGGCGGGAGGCCGCGGAATTCTGCTCAAAGACGGAGAGTTGTGCGATATTTGTTACGCCGAATCGGATCGTCTGGGAGAAGTTGCGCATCCTCGCACTCTTTTGGGTGTTCGCAAGGATGGAGGAATCGTCATTATTGTGGCCGACGGACGGCGAGGCGGCTATTCCGACGGGCTCGATCTGTGCGACGCCGCGCTTTTGTTGAAGAGTTACGGAGCGAGCGATGCGATTAATTTCGACGGAGGCGGCTCGTCCACGTTCGTCGTAAAGGGAGAAAACGACGCGTTAAGTGTGCAAAACCGCCCTTCCGACGGGGCATTGCGCAAAGTGGGAGATTGTTTGGTCCTCTCGGCGGCATAATAAGGAGTAAGCAATATGATCGTTTGTACAGGCGAAATTCTTGCGGATATGATCGGAAAAACGGAAAACGGCATGGTTTGTTACGAACGTTATGCCGGCGGCGCACCGTTTAATGTCGCCTGCGGGCTGAAAAAGTTGGGTTCTGCGTGCGGGTTTTGCGGCTGCGTCGGCGATGATCTGATAGGCAGTTTTTTGGAAAATTTTGCAAGGGCGCAGCAGTTCGATTATCTGCGTATCGCGCGCGATAAAACGCGCAATACGACACTTGCGTTCGTCGAGCTGGGCGATGGGGGCGAACGGAAGTTCAGCTTTTTTCGTAAAAATACGGCAGATTCGGCGTTGCCGGCAGTGTCGGACGAAATTGCCCGAATTGCAGACGTTGCGCTCATAGGCTCGTTGCCTTTGACCGAAGAGAGCGGCAGAAAATTTGCCGACGAATTGATTCAGAAAATGCATGAGGCAAAGAAAACGGTTGCGTTTGACGTCAATTATAGGGATGATCTGTTTGCCGACAGAGCGGCGGCTATAAAGATATATGCGCGGTATATTGCCGCGGCGGATATCGTAAAATTTTCCGAAGACGAGCTTGATTTGTTTGCCGAAGGGGCAAATACGGAAGAAAAATTGTACGCGGTTGCGGGAAAAGATAAAATTGCGCTCGTCACAAAAGGTGCGGAGGGCAGCATGGCGTGCGTGAACGGGGCGTTCTTTCAGGCGGACAGTATTCCGGTAAGCCCCGTAGATACGACGGGTGCGGGCGACGCGTTTTTTGCCGGCGTGTTGAGTGCGATCTCCGACGGGGAAAAGAATTGGAACACAATTTTGCGGAAAGGAAACGTCTGCGGAGCTCTCGCTACCGAACGCAGGGGCGCTATCGATTCGTTCCCGACGAAAAACAGGGTCTGGCAGGTCATGCGGAATGGTCTACGATAATATCGAATTTTTTAATATTGCGGAAATACGCAGCGGTGTATTGTATCGGTTTCCGAGATACGTGTGTGAAAAACTGAATATTCCAGAGTATGACGGCGATGGACGTTTTTTACGTATGTATAACGGTCATATTGTATCGGCGCGCGCTTCTTGCGGCGTTGAACTTCGCTTTGTAACGGCGGCGCGATCATGCCGGCTGAATATCCGTACGGATGAGCAGGTGCGCGTTACCGCATACAACGGCGATTTTTTTCTTTCTTCGCAGATGGTCGGAAAAGGAGAAAACTCTCTCGAATTTTCCAGACTTGCCGCGACAGACGGAGTGGACAACGGAAGCCGAAACCGCTTTTCGCCCGACGTTTGGCGCATTTGCGTGGACGGTGGCGGCGATATTTGTTATAAAGGTCTGGAAGTCGGAAACGGTTTTTCCGTCCGTCCGCCGACGGAAGGCGAAGTTCCCCGTTATCGGCTTTTGGCATACGGTTCTTCGATTACGCAAGGTTCGGGCACTCCTTATCCGACTTTAAATTATCTGGGAACGGCTGCACAGATTTTGGGCGTCGATATTCTCAATAAAGCGGTTGCGGGAGGATGTTTCTGCGAAAAGGAAACGGTAGAATATCTTTGCGGAGAGCGGTTCGATGCCGCTTATTTGGAAGCGGGAACCAATATTGCGGACAGACCTCTTTCCGTTATTCGGGAGAGAATAGGGTATTTGATCAAAGCCTTTTGTACCCGTTTTCCCGATAAAAAAATATTTTTGATGACGCCTGTGCGGGGGCTTTCCGATGTGAGCGTTACCGCGCTCGACTATCGGCAATATTATGCGAACACGCGCAAAGTAATTACAGAACTGGCGGCCGAGTATTCGAATGCGGTACTGTTGGACGGGCATAAACTTTTGGACAGGGGATATTACCTCGGGGCAGATATATTGCATCCTTCCGATTTCGGTCATGTTATGATGGGTGTAAATTTTGCGAAAATGCTTTCGTCTTATTTTTCTGATCGAAGTGTTCGGTGAACGGCGCAACCGGTGTTTTTTGAATTAATATTGAGGCAGGTTAAAGGAATAAAAATTGACGAGGGAATTGATTTATTTAGTCCGAATTCTATATGCAGTGGTTTTGGGGTTTGCGATCGGGTTTGAACGCAAACTCCGTTTCAAAGAAGCGGGAATACGGACGCATACGATCGTATGTGCGGGTTCGGCATTGATTATGGTCGTATCCAAGTACGCTTATGCGGACAGTCCCGAATTCGACGCGTCGCGCGTGGCTGCGCAAATCGTGTCGGGAATCGGTTTTCTGGGTGCGGGAATGATCATATACCGCAGACAGGCGGTACACGGCCTTACAACAGCGGCGGGTGTATGGGCAACGGCTGGCGTCGGCATGGCAGCGGGCGGCGGATTGTATATCGTTTCCGTCGGGGCGGCGGCAATTTTAATTGCGATACAGTGCGTGTTGCATTTGAAATGTAAATTATTCACAACAAAAAAATACATTCGACTGCGGATCTGCTTTTCTGCGGGAGACGGGGAAAATAGTGCAAAAGTAACGGAATTGTTCGGTGTTGAACGGTTTTCCAAAATAAACGTAGAGCGTAAAAACGGTCAGATTTTTTGTGCGGGAACGGTAACGACGGATAAGGATTTATCCGCAAAAAAAATCAGCGAGATAATGGCCGAAAACGATTATATACAGTCGATTGAACGTTGCGACGACGATTGATACATTGCGGAAAGAGAGGTTGCACCGTTTGTTTATGTATGAAAAAAGTTTACGGGGTGTATTATGGAATTTAAGAGAGGATTTTATTGGGGAGCCGCAACGGCGGCGTATCAAATTGAAGGCGCAAAGGCGGAAGACGGGAAAAGCGAATCGATATGGGACGTATTTACGCAAAAAGAAAACGCGATCGCGCGGGGCGAAACGGGCGATCGAGCGTGCGATCATTACCATCGTTATGAAGAAGACGTGCAGCTGATGAAAGAGCTTGGTCTGAATGCATACCGTTTTTCATTGGCGTGGCCGAGGATATTGCCGGAGGGCAAAGGAAAAATCAATGAAAAGGGGGCGGCGTTTTACGACAGGCTGATAGATTCGTTGCTGGAAAAGGGAATAACGCCGTTTGTAACGCTGTATCATTGGGATTTGCCGCAGACATTGCAGTCGTGGGGCGGGTTTCTGAATCCGGATATGGCGTCGTGGTTCGGAGAGTACGCGGAAGCGGTGAAAAAGTTATACGGCGATCGCGTTAAACATTATATGACATTTAACGAGCCGCAGTGCGTGCTCGGGTGCGGGTATCGAACGGGCGTGCATGCACCGGGGCTTCAAGTGTCGCTCAAAGAGCAGCTTTCTGCATTGCACAATTTATTGAGAGCGCACGGAACGGGTGCCCGGATCTTGAAGAGCATTCCGGGCGCAGAAGTGGGGTATGCGTCTTGCGGGTATTCGTATGCCCCGAAGAACGAGTCGCCGGAAGATATACAGGCGGCTTACGAGCGGACTTTTCAATTTGAACCGGATAATCCGCTCGGTACGATTTCGGCTTTTTCCGAACCGATCTTTACGGGGAAATATCCGAAAGAGTATTATGAGTACGGCGAAGAAATTTTGCCGAAGATCGCCGCAGGAGATATGAAGCTGATTTCCTCGGTGCAGCCTGATTTTTTTGCTTTTAATATATATGAAGGCAAAACGGTTTATAGAAAAAAAGACGGCGGCATCGGAGAAGTCGTGCCGGCAACGGGTTCGCCGAAAACGCAGATGGGCTGGGAAATCACGCCGATCAACATGTATTGGGCGCCGAAATTTCTGTATAAGAAATACGGGAAGAAGGTATATATAACCGAAAACGGCATCTCTTTGCCCGATTATGTATTTTCGGACGGAAAAATTCACGATACATACCGCACGGAATACCTGAAAGCTTATCTGCGCGAACTGCGCCGCGCCGCAAACGACGGGGAAACGGAAGTGGCGGGGTATTTCCATTGGTCGCTCATGGACAATTTCGAATGGGCGGAAGGATATAAACAGCGGTTCGGGCTGATATACGTCGATTTTGAGACGATGAACCGGGTTGCGAAAGACAGCTTTTACGAATATCAGAAAATAATTGCCGAAAACGGAAAGAATCTATGAATAAAGTTATAGAAAAGCATCCGAACCCGCAGTTTGCCAGAGAAAAAATATATCTTTTGGACGGGGAATGGGAAATATCTTTAAACGGCGAGCGTATGCGGAAGATCCGCGTGCCTTATTGCCCGGAATCGGAATTATCGGGTATAGGGTATACCGATTTTATCCGTGAGTGCGAATACCGCAAAATGTTTGAGCTTCCCGAAGGGATGCGTAAAGGGAAAGTGCTGCTGCGGTTCGGTGCGGTAAATTATTTTGCGCGGGTATACGTGAACGGGAAATGCGCAGGGAGCCATGCGGGAGGCTATACGCCCTTTTGTTTCGATGTGACCGAGATGCTGAAATCGGGCGAAAATCTCATCGACGTATGTGTGCGCAACGAACTGTCGGAACGGAATCCGTCGGGGAAACAGTCGCCGAAAAGGGAATCGTTCGGTTGTTTTTATACGCGGTGTACGGGGATATGGCAGAGCGTGTGGCTGGAAAGCGTACCCGAAAAATATATTAGGAGCGTGCGCATGGTCCCGAATGCGGAACAGGGCTATGTTCGGATGGAGATTGCGGCGGAGGGCGCGGAAAAGTTCAGTGCAGAAATCAGTATCGACGGAAAAACGGCAGGCGCGTGCGGCGGCAGATTGAATCGGAAGGGCAGTTTTACTGTTTCTTTATCGGAAAAACGGCTATGGGAAGTAGGCCGCGGAGAATTGTATGAAGTAAAGATGCGGTTCGGCGAGGACGAAGTGTATACATATTTCGGATTGCGCGACGTGAAATACGAAGGATATCGGTTTCTTGTAAACGGGAAGCCGGTTTTTCAGCGGCTGGTATTAGACCAGGGATATTATCCGAAAGGCGTGTATACGCCGGAAAGTGCGGAAGAATTTGCGGCGGATATTGTCCGTGCGCAAAATTTGGGATTCAACGGCGCGCGGTTGCACCAGAAAGTTTTTGATCCGCGGTATCTGTACGAAAGCGATAAACGCGGATTTATGGTGTGGGGCGAATATGCGAGCTGGGGCGTCGATTATTCGGATCTGACAAAATTCGGGCAGTTTATCAACGAATGGCGAGAGACGATCGAACGGGATTTGAATCATCCGAGCATCGTGGTCTGGTGCCCCTTGAACGAAACGTGGGGAGAATTGGACGACGCGTCAAAAACGCGCGACGTTCGTTTTGTCGACGGGGTATATGCGATAACAAAGATACTCGATCCGACGCGCCCGTGCGTGGACGTGAGCGGCGGAATGCACGGGTCAAAGACGGATATAGCCGACTACCATTGCTATGACGGATACGAAAAACTCAAACAACGGCTGGATAAGGCAAAGCGCGGCGAGATGGATTTTTTAAATATGTATCTTAAAGGCGAAGGAAACGGTTATGCGGGTGAGGCGCAGCATTTAAGCGAATTCGGCGGGGTGTCGTTCGGCGGTACGCGTATCGAGCAGACGCAGTGCGTGCAGGAAACGGCCGCCTGGGGATACGAGGCGGTATCGGACGAGCGCGAATTTATCGAAAATTATGAGAGGATTGCACAACTTGTATTGGGGTACGAAAATTTATCCGGTTTTTGTTATACGCAGTTGTATGATATAGAGCAGGAGCAAAACGGATTGTATGCATATGACCGTAAACCGAAATTTTCGGCCGAAGGAATGCGTCGTATCCGCGAGTCGAACGCATTTGTCGCTGCATGCGAAAAAACGACGGGCAGATCGAATAGATAAAATTGTGCCGGGTTTTGTGTATAATGGATGTGTCCGAAAATTTCGGACCGAAAAAATGTTACGGAGAAAATATTTATTATGATTACGGCAAAAGATTTGACGGTGAAGGAGAAACTTCGCCTGATTTGCGGTCAAGATACTTGGCATACTGTTGATTTGGACGGTAAAATACCGCAGATAACCGTTTCTGACGGACCTGTCGGTTTGCGGAAGTCGGAATATGAAAACGGAGTATGGAAAAGAACAATCCCGTCCGTCGCATATCCTTCCATTCAAAATTTAGCTAATACATGGAGCAGGGAATCTGCAAAAGAAATGGGCAGGGCTTTGGCGGACGATTGTCTGGATGCGGATGTCGATGTTTTGCTGGCACCGGGGGTAAATGTCAAGCGTGTGCCTTGCAACGGTCGCAATTTCGAATATTTTTCTGAAGATCCGGTGCTTGCGGGAGCGCTTGCCTACGAGTATGTTGTCGGATTGCAGGAATGCGGGGTGGGCGCTTGTGTCAAGCATTTCTGTGCAAACAATCTCGAATACAATCGCATGGAGCAGTCGAGCGAGGTTGACGAGCGCACGCTGCGCGAAGTGTACTATAAGCCATTTGAAATTGCGTGCAGGGCGAAACCTGTTTCGGTAATGTGTTGTTATAATCGGGTAAACGGGGTATTCGGTTCTGAAAACAGAAAAGGTTTTGATGTGTTGCGCAAAGATTTTGGTTTTGACGGGGCTATATTTTCTGATTGGCTCGCTGTCCACGACCGCGCTGCTGCTGCCAAAGCCGGCTTGGATTTGGAGATGCCTTTTCTTCAAAAAAATTATGAAAAATTGTGCGACGATTACGAGAGAGGAGTTTTGTCGGATGAAGAATTGAATGCTTGTGCTCAGCGCGTGTTGGATTTGGTATACCGCTGCAAAAGTATGCGCAACGGGAAAAAGGCGATACATTCTATCAAAGACCGTCAGGCAATAGCACAAAAAATTGCGGAAGAGGGTATCGTTCTGTTAAAAAATAACGGTGTGCTTCCGTTGAAAAAGGGCACTGCGCTATCCGTATGCGGCGAGTTTGCTGCCCCTACGGATTTTGGCAAGGTTTCGGGCGGCGGCTCTTCCCTCGTGCAGTGGTTGGGCGAAAAATATGACCTTGCCGGGATTTTAAAGGAAAAGCTGAAGGGGACGGTGGATTATTTTCGGGCATTTGGCGATTTTGGATTGATATCCGAAGGAAGCGATATCCGCAATTTATTTGACTTTGTACGTTTAAGCGATGTAAATATCGTATGCGCGGGAACAGGCTGTGTGATTGAGGGAGAGGGCTTTGACCGCGCCGGGTTACGGTTAACATCGCGGCAGGAAGAGATGATTTTGCGGACGGCTGAAATAAATCCGAATACTGTCGTCGTGTTAACGGCGGGCAGTGCGGTGGATGTCAGCGCTTGGAAAGATAAAGTTGCCGCCATTGTATGGGCTGGCTTTTGCGGCGAACGCGGCGGTGAAGCAATTGCGCGCGTCTTGACGGGCGAAGTAAATCCGAGCGGCAAATTGTCGGAAACATTCCCTTGCAAAATAGAGGATACACCCACTTATTTTTCGTATAATGATCCGTTTGTCGCGCGGTATGAGGAAGGTCTGGATGTGGGATATCGCCATTACGATCGTCATGGCATTGAAGTCAATTATCCGTTCGGTTTCGGATTGAGTTATTCCGAGTATGAATATGGCAATTTGGAATTGAAAGTGTGCGGAAACAACGTTTTTGTGCAGTACGATATAACCAATAGCTCCGAAAGAGCGGGCAGGGAAATCAGTCAAATCTATATCCGTCCCTGTTCTCCGTTCGTGTACCGTCCTGTATGTGAGCTGAAAGAATTTTCTAAAGACGAAATTTTAGCAGGTGAAACAAAAAGGATCAAAATTCCCTTGTCTGAGACGGCGTTTTCCTATTATTAAGTTGCAAAAGATAAGTGGCAGTGCGACGACGGTTTGTATGAAATACAAGTCGGCGCATCTTCGAGAGATATCCGTTTGACGGGAGTTGTGCGGATTGTTTGCGGCAAAGTTGAGATTGTATCGAAAAGTGAAAATGCAGCAGGCAAAACAGGATTTGAACTATCGACATCTGTGCAACAATTTGGATATATAGCGGCAAACGACTAATGTAGAGACATTGGTTCTCCTTTCCAAAAATTCGGACAGTCATATCAACGTGACTGTTGAGTTCGGCGAAGGAGAGGGGCAAATCTCTCTAAAAGAAGTAAAAAAACGAGCAGAAGCGCGTAAGCCGAAAGAGAAAGTAACCTATAAGATGATACAGCAGCATATTGAAGAAAACTATGGCTTCAAAGTGCATACGGCGTATATTGCAGAAGTTAAAAGAAGTTTAGGCTTGCCGATGTATGATGCGCCCAATGCGGTGGAAGAATTGAAACATCCGAGGCCGCATCCTACCGAACGGATGGTAGTGGCAATCAAGGAAACATTGGCTCATTTCGATTTTATTTGAAAACAAGTAGAATATATGAAGCAGATCGTTGAAAAGCGATCTGCTTTTTTGTTTAAAAAGAAACCCACCGGCTATGCCGGTGGTGGCGGGGGGCAGGGAAAAGGCTTTAGCAGCAGCAAACGTCAGTATACAAAAAAGCTCCGGTGTGCTAAACTGAATGTAAGGCTCGCAACCGTACACAAGAGAAGCACACAGGAGGACGTTTTGATGAAGAATCAAGAAAACGACACATTCAGTTTAGCACAAGGTAAATATCCTTGGGGATTTATTAAAAATAGGTAAATAAACAGCAAATTCGTTGTACCGACTGTCGTTTGGCAGTCGGTATTTATGTGATTAGTTGTTAAAAATTTTTCTTTCAATATTGACTTAATCGCATAATTTTGCTATAATTTTAATATAATTAAAGTTTATATAACAGAAGCAGTAAATCGATACAAGATTAGGGGGAAGAATGGTAAATTTAGTAACACACAGAGAAAGCAAAGAAGCCAGGCAAAGAGCACATAAACTTATTGAAGAGGTAAGAAAACACAAAAAAATAGACGGACACTACAAGTTTTTCTGTAAAATCATCGGATCACGAAAACGCAGGTGTATTGTAAAAGACGATAATGGAAAATATGATTTGGATTTTCAAATAGTTTTAACAAAAAACTCGAAAGATGGAGATGGCGATCCGACACAAATAAAGAAAGATTTTTTGAGAGCATTTACTGATTTGAAAAATAAAGGGGAAAAAGTAGAAGATTCAACTACCGTTGTAACGGTAAGATGCTCAAAAGGTCAGGAATGTTTTGAAGCGTCATTAGAAAAATTCTCTTTTGATTTTGTGATAATCAGTATAGACGAAGAGAAAAGAATCAGAAGAAATGGCCCAAGTCAATATACTTGGGTGGAATTGCCAAGTAAAAATTCTTATATCTATGATAGATTCAATAAACTTTCACTGTCACAAAAAGATGAATTGCTAAAAGAATATATGCTTCCAATGATTAAAATCGAAAAGGCAAAGCCCGAAGATCAACGTATAGCATCAATAGTAATTTTTTATCAAGAAGTAAACAATTATTATCAAAGGAATCATTTAAATGACTAAAGAACAATTAATGCAATTTATAGAAGTTGATTCGGAAGAAGATAAAGATGATTGCGAATTTTATCTTGATGTTAAAGGTGTTGAAATTCATTGTGCGATAATGGATTATCTTCAATTTGATTTTTTAGAAGGAAGCAAAATAAAGTGGAGCATCATCTCTCAGAAATTGAAAGAGGATAAAAATTTAAGATACAAACTGTATACATATTTGGCAACGCTTGAAGAATATATCAGGGCTTATATTTCAAACAAATACCAGGGTAACATACATCAGAATTTTTGGATCGATGGAAAAGCGCCATGGAATAAAATAAAAACAAATTTGCAAAAAAGGCCAAATTTGTTCGAAGTTTTACAAGACACAGATTTTGGAACTTTGATTAATCAAGTAAAAAATTTGCCACAAGAAGATTTAAAGGAGATTTTTGACGAAGAGGCAGGTTCTGAAGATAATCTAAATGCAGTGGTCGAATTGAGAAACGCCGTCAGCCATCATAAATTTCTTTTAACGCATAGTTTTAAAGAATGCAAAGTCGGAAATATGGTTAGTGATACCTTAGAAAACAATATAAAAAATCTAAGACAATTACTCCCTCTGCGATATCGGTATGGAAAGAATGGCGAGGGTGGTATTACCAAAGATATGATAAAATGTGGAATAAAAATATAAAAATAGGTGAGAAATGCGTTTTATTACAGAAATGGCTATATCATCACTTATATAAAACAAAATTTAAATCATATTAATTCAAATATAGAAAAATTTGTGAGCTAATAAAATATTTAATGATTTTTGAGGTGAAAACGTGTCGTTCAGTGACAAGGTAAAGTATGTTCGAGAAAAACTTCATCTTAGTCAGCAAATGCTTGCCAAGGAATTGGGAATTGCCTTTTCAACAGTAAACCGTTGGGAAAACTGTAAGGGCAAGCCGCAATATGCGGCTGTCAAAAAGTTTTACGATTATTGCACAAAACACGGAATAGAATTTGATGATTAGTACAGAAAGTCAAGCCAAATACCTTGCTTGCAGGCTTACAAGGCAAAGCAGGTTCGGCGAAATGGAAAAGTTAATACCCGTTTATTTGAAATCGGGGATTGAAGTATATCCGCATCAGATTGCTGCGGCGTATTTTGCTGTTTCAAATCCGTTTTCAAAGGGGTTTATTCTCTGTGACGAGGTTGGGCTTGGCAAAGCAATCGAAGCTATGCTTGTGATTGCGCAGTATTACTATTCGGGACGAAACAAAATAGCGGTGGTTGTCCCGCCGCTCCTTATACCGCAATGGCAAAGGCTTATTTCGGACAAGTTCGATTTGCCGTGCAAAGTAGTTGAAAAGGGTATTGAAATAGATGATAATGACGAAATCATTTTAATCAGTTACACGCAGGCGGCAGAAGAGTGGGAGAGCCTCTCAAAAATAAAATGGAATCTTGCCGTTTTTGAAGAAGCGCACAGGCTCCGTAAATATTATACGGGAGAAAACCGCACAGCTACTAATCTTCACAACGCTTTTGAAGGCGTGCAAAAATTATTGCTTACGGCAACGCCGATGCAGGTCAACGTAATGGACTTGTACGGACTTGTCAACTTCATTGACGATACCGTGTTTACGGACGAGCGGGCGTTTTATAAAAGGTACTATAAAAAGCCGGAGAATTACAAAGAACTCCGCGAGCGGCTTATGCCGTTTACATTCCGAACGTTGCGCAATCAGGTGCGCGGCGATGTGAAGTTGCCGGACAGAATAATCCATACGCAGGAATATGCTCTGAACGAAAACGAAAAGAAGTTACTTGAACTGCTTTCCAAGTATGTGGACAAGCCCAAAAAACTTGCTTTCCCCGATATGGACACCTATGAACTCAATCTGATGCTGTTCAAATTGTTCTCGTCGAGTATATATGCGCTCAGTAAAACGCTTTCGGGAGTGTTTTTCAGGCTCAACCAAATGGGAAATGCGGAGGCGATTGAAGAAGCCAAAGAGATAAAGGTTATGCTTGACCTTGCGACAAGCATTGTCGATACAAGCAAGTGGGCAACCTTTTTGCGTGGGCTTGAACAGGGCTTTGCGGCGATGAAAGAAAAAGGTCAGCCGCAGAAAGTTGTCGTGTTCACAGAAAACAGGCAGACACAGGAGTACATATTCAAGCAGCTTGGCAGGCACACGAAATACAAGACAACGCTCTTTGAAGATGAGAGCAGCATAGAGGCGTGGCAAAAGCGCGGCAACATTCTGATTGCGACGGACAGCGCTTGCGAAAGTTTCAATATGCAGTTCTGTTCGTTCATCATCAATTATGAATTGCCGTGGAACGTGCAGAAAATAGAGCAGAGGATAGGCAGATGTCAGCGTATCGGTCAGGATAATGACGTGTACGTTCTGAATTTCCTCAATAGGGAAAACTATGCAGACGTAAGGTTTTACGAGCTTGTATTCAAGCGCACGACGATGTTCGACGGAATATTAGGCGCAAGCGACGGCGTTATTTCAGACGTTGTTTCGGACAAAATCGAGGAGACAATGGCAAAAGGTTTTGCTTTAGTCAGATCAAAAGAGGAAATAGAAAAAGAATTCGACGATATACAAGCGGAATATGATAAGGAAGTAAAAGAGCGAAAAAAACAGTCGGACGAATTGTTGTTTAATACCTTCGACGGTAAAATTGTCGAAAAGACAAAAAACTACGCAAGTATGCTGAAAGCCGAGTGTGCGAAGTTCAAAGCCGATTTATGGGATTTTTGCGAGTTCGCTTTCAAGAAGTATGGCAGCGTTGACAGTGAGAAAAAGACAATTTTTCTTTCACGCAGCGTGTTCAAAAGCGGCAATATTCCCGAGATGAATTTATATTTTGAAGGCGACCATCCGCGCAGTAGTATGATAACCGTTACCAACAGAACGGTAAAAGAAGTTCTTGGCAAATACACTTTGCTGGATACTGTTCAAGAGACAATAGAGTTCGACGGCGGGAACGGAACTTATCCTTCTTGCGGACAAATGGCTCTGTTTACTATTACTTTTTTCGATAAGACAAGCGCGTTCTCAAAGAATGTTTTGATTGGGACAGACGCAGACGGCGTTCCGATAGAAGAGTCGGTTTTGCGTGAAATACTGTTCCTGCCCGTATCTCGTTGTTCTGAGGCAAGCAAGGCGGACTTTGAAGGGCTTAAAAAGCTCTATGAAGAAAGAAAACCGCAAATAGTTCAAAAGGCAAGGGAAGAGCAGAACGATACGCTTAATTTTGAAATCGGGCGCATCAGACAGCATGCGGAAGATAAAAAGCGCGAACTTGCCGCAGAGATAGAGACACTCACACGAGAAATAGACAGCATGAAGAGGAAGGGTACAACCAAACACGAACAAGCCTTTGTCAACAATCAGAGTGCGACAGACTTAAAAGCAAGGGTCATGAAGCTAAAACAAGATGAATTTATGACCAAAATGACATTAAATAATCAAGTTCAGCAACAGATAGCGGAACTTGAAAAAAGCATAACGGTATCTCTTTATGAGAGAACGGCGTTTATGATAAATTTTAAAGTTAGGTAATAGGAGATAAATTTAATGGAAGTTTCTGAATGGATAGATCTAGTTTTGGGGTTAATAAATTTAATCGCTATAATTGCGATACCTATTGTTGCAGTAATTATAGGACAAAAACTGCAAGATCGAGCCAAAAAACGGGAAGACAAGATGAATATTCTTAAAACTTTAATGACGGCAAGAATATATGGGTGGACTGCTGATTCAGTTCATTCTTTAAATATAATTGATATAGTTTTTGCGAGAGATGAATTGGTAAGAAGTGCATGGGAAAAATTATATGATTTTTATTGTACGCATGCGGGCAAAGAGCTGAGTGAAGATGAAGTAAAAGAAGCAGTTGGATTAAATAATAAACTCATCGAAGAGATTGCAAAATCTATTGGTTACAAGGAAGAAATTGTAACTGCTTCTATTAAGAAACCATATAAACCAGATGGAATGGTAAAAGCAATGCAGAGTCAAGCCATGGCTCAGGAAAATTATAATAAAATGCTTTCAAGCTTTACACGTATGGCAGATCGACAAATGAGCAAGTCAGAACAGCAAGAGGGTATATATAATAAGGAGAACTCAAATGGATAAAATGGACGGAATGACAATGAATATCGAACAGGAGAACGTGGAAAAGCTCAAAGAGGTGTTCCCCGAAGTGTTTGCCGACGGCAAAGTGGACTTTGATAAATTGCAGGGGCTTTTGGGGCATTATATTGCAGACGATAAGGAGAAGTACAGCTTTTCCTGGAAGGGAAAGGCAGACAGCTTACGCCTTGCGCAAAAGCGGAGCACTGGAACGCTCCGCCCTTGCAAAGAAGAAAGTAAGGATTGGGACACGACGGAAAACCTCTACATAGAGGGCGATAACTTGGAAGTATTGAAACTTTTGCAGTCGTCCTACCTTAACTCCGTTAAAATGATATACATTGATCCGCCTTATAATACGGGCAATGATTTTGTCTATACCGACGATTTTGCCGACGGCATCGCGCACTATAAGGAAGTAACAGGGCAAGCTACAAAGTCTAATCCCGAAACGGCAGGCAGATACCACACAAATTGGCTGAACATGATGTATCCTCGCTTGAAGCTCGCCCGAAATCTTTTGACCGACGACGGCGTTATATTTATTTCTATCGACGATAACGAGCAAGCAAACTTAAAAAAGATTTGTGACGAAGTGTTCGGAGAAGATAATTTTGTTGCTGTCTTTCCTTGGAGAAAGAGAACGGCAAAGTCAGATGTGCCTTTTGGAGTTTCTCAGGATTATGAATGGATAATTGCATATGCAAGGTCTCAAGATTTTATAGCTGCAATAAAAGGAGGAACAAGAAAATATTATGAAACCCCTGATTTCCCTGGGCGTCCTTGGAGAGTACATGATTTAACTACACAAAGAAATGCGAGTGAAAGACCTAACAGCAATTTTACTATTATAAATCCTAAAACAGGGGAAGAATTTCCAGCAAATCCAAATGCAACATGGCGAGTAACTAAGGATTCTATTGAAGAATATAACAAAGCCAATCGTATTGTTTTCCCTGGTGATTATGATTTTCTTAAGATTAGTAAACCTGTATTAAGGTATTGGAAAGAGGACGATATGACAAAAGCTGGGGATAAATTTGGGTATATTACCGTTAGCACTAAACTCCCCGATATGGTAGGAATGTCTCAAGATGGTACAAAAGAAGTTACTGCTTTATTGAATAGTAAAATATTTAATTATCCTAAACCTGTCGAGCTTATTAAGTATATGTGTATGTTTGGATCCGATAAAGATAGTCTTATTCTTGACTTTTTTAGTGGTTCGGCGACAACAGCGCATGCAGTTATGCAGTTAAACGCAGAGGACGGCGGACACCGCAAATTTATTTGTGTTCAGCTCCCTGAAAAGACCGACGAACAGAGCGAGGCATACAAGGCAGGTTACAAGACCATTTGCGAAATAGGAAAAGAGCGTATCCGCAGGGCTGGAGAGAAGATAAAAGATGGACTTAAACGTGTGGATATATATGTTTCCGCAATAGGTGAAATAGCAAAGGATAAATATATTAAGTCCCAAATTGAGTCCTATGTTCTGGAAGTTAAAAACAAGTGGATTGAAAATGAGGATAATCCGCAGATAGAGGTTAATAAAGTAATTGAAACCATTAAAACCATAATCAATAGTAAAGATGACACGATTGCCGACGAGTCAACATACGAGAAAGGTGGAGAAAAATTATCAGACTTAGTAATGAGGCTTGCATACGAAGTTACAGGGTTAACCTTTGGAGTCGATATTGGTTTTAAGGTGTTCAAACTCGATAGCAGTAACCTTGTTAAATGGGACAATACTCCTACTTCGGATGAAGAGGAAGTAAAAAAGCGTATTCAGCAGAGCCTTTTCTATCTTGTAGAGGGCAGAGAGGATCTCGACCTTGTGTATGAGATAATGCTCAAATACGGCTTATCCTTGACCTTACCCGTAGAAGAACGCAAATTTGACGTCGTAACCGCTTATATTATCAATCACCCCGACTACAAGGTGCTTATCTGCTTGCAACCGAATATCACCCTTTCCGCAGTAGAGGAAATGGACAAAGAGACGATCGGAACGTACATTTTTGCCGACCGTTGCTTTGCCGACGCCAACATTCTTTCCAACACCGAAGAAATTCTCAAAAAGAAAGACAAGGAAATGAGGTTGTTTTAATTATGAACGAAAAAAATCAAGATAATATCTTTCGATATTTGTCGGACAATGATATTGAAGAAGTGCGTAAAAGTGTAAAAAAAGCAAACGATATAAGAAATAAAGAGATAATAAATAATAAAGGAATAGTTATCTATCTTGATGTTTTAGGTTGGAGAAACTTATGGGGGAGAGATAAAAAAGCATTAAATAAATTAGCTTTTCTATTGCAAGATTTAATCACAATAAATGTGGGATTGATTAAAGCAATTGAAAAGCAAAGTGAAGAAAAATTTGCTGAGTTTGAATATAATAAAGAACTTTCATCTATAGAACTTATTGGGGCGGCTGATACAATAGCAATTTTTATCAAAGATTACTATAGCCTAGCATTTACAAGAGCTTACGTTTTAATAAATAGCATTATTCAAGAAGGAGCAAAGCAAGGTATTTTTTTTCGAGGAGCGTTATCTTATGGTGAATACTCGCTGATAAAAAATTCTAGTTTTTATATGGGGCAAGCAGTTAATGAGGTCGCTCATTGGTATGAATTGTGTGATTGGGTTGGCGTGATTATGACACCATCAGCGGCAAAAAGGTATTCTACATTGAATTGCATATTAAAAGCAACTGATCCAAAATATACATGTAAATCATATATAAAATATTCGGACATTCCTTTTAAAAATACAAATGACTCATTTGAAAGCTATGCCGTTAATTGTTTTTATAAAAATGAAGATATTTTTAAATACAGGGAAGCGTTAGCGCAAGAAAAAGATAGACTTGAAAAGTCAAAGTCCGATGTGAGCATAATAAAGAAATATGAGAATACGCTTAACTTTTATAGCTACGTGAAAAAGAATGGATTATTATTATGAAACTAAAATTTAAGAAACAACAATTTCAATCGGATGCCGTGGCGGCAGTAGTGGATTTATTCAAAGGGCAGGCTTCAAGCGTGTCGCCCTTTACCGTGGGCAAATTGGATATTATCGACTATGCGCAGGATTCCGTATTCGGTTATGGCAATACTCTCACGCTTACGGCGGAGGAAATTACCCGCAACCTTCATGAGGTGCAGCAGCGTAATTTGTTGCCACTCACCGAGCCTGAACAGCTCCGCTTCAACATCGAGATGGAAACGGGTACGGGCAAAACTTTCGTTTACACAAAGACCATCTACGAACTCAATAAGCGTTACGGCTTTAATAAGTTTGTCATTCTTGTGCCGAGCGTGGCAATCCGTGAGGGCGCATATAAGTCATTGCAGATAACGGAAGAGTATTTCCGTCAGGAATATGACGGCAAGCGCGCACATTTCTTCATTTATGACTCCAAAAAGCGCAATGAAGTGCGTGATTTTGCACTTTCCACCAACCTTGAAATCATGATCGTCAACATCGACGCGATCAAAAAGGACGAAAACCTTTTCAATCAGGAAAGCGATAAAATGGACAAGACTGCCCGTGAATTTATGGCGCAGTGTCGTCCTATTCTTATCATCGACGAGCCGCAGAGCATCGACAATACGGACAAATCGAGAAAAGCAATCGAAAACCTCAATCCCCTGTGCGAACTCCGTTATTCGGCAACGCACAAGCAGGTGTTCAATACCGTGTACCGCTTAACGCCCGTGGACGCGTATCAGATGAATATCGTCAAGCAGATATGCGTTGCCAATCAGTCGCTTATGGACGATTTCAACAAGCCGTATATCAGACTTTTGGAAGTGGGCAAGAAGTCCTCGTTCTATGCGAAAGTAGAGATAGACGTTAAAAGTAAAGCGACGGGCATCGTCAAGCGCGAGGTAAAAACAGTAAAGCAGGGAGACAGCCTTTTTGCGATTACGGGCAGAGAAATTTATGAGGGCTACGATATTGCCGGTATCGATTGCACGGAAGGTTGGGAGCAGATAGAGTTTGCCAATACCGAAGCTCTTGCGCTCCATAAGGCGATCGGTGCCGTGGACGAGATGACGTTCAAGCGCGAACAGATCAAGCGCACGATAGAAATTCATCTTGAAAAGGAAAAGAGATATTTAAGCCGCGGCATAAAGGTGCTCTCGCTGTTCTTTATCGACGAAGTTGCCAAGTACCGCGATTATGAGCAGGAGGACGGCAAGGGCATTTATGCGAAAATGTTCGAGGAGCTGTATGCGGAACTTATCGAACAGCCGCGTTTTTCCGCAGTAAAAGAGTTTTACAAGCAGTCGGCAAGTGAAGTACATAACGGTTATTTCTCTTGCGATAAAAAGGGCAGAGTAAAAGACACAAAGGGTGATACGGCGGACGATTACAGCACCTATAATACGATTATGAAAGACAAAGAGTGGCTGCTTTCCTTTGATTGTCCGCTTCGCTTTATCTTCTCGCACTCCGCGCTCAAAGAAGGGTGGGATAACCCGAACGTGTTTCAGATATGCACGCTCATCGAAAATAAGACGGTATTCACTTGCCGTCAGAAAATCGGCAGAGGTTTGCGCCTTTGCGTAGATCAGAGCGGCGAGCGAATCGACGATAAAAACGTCAATATTCTGCACGTTATCGCACAGGAATCCTTTGCGGAGTTCGCCGACAAGCTGCAAAAGGAAATCGAGGAACTCGGCGTCAAATTCGGTGTGCTTGACGCGGATATGTTTGTCAATATCTCTTATGAGGACGAAACAGGCGCAGAAGCAGTCATTACAATAAAGGATGCGGGGGACATTTTGGAACACTTCCGCAAAAAGAATTATATCGACAGCCAAGGAAAAATCAAAGATACGCTCAAAAATGACCTTGCAAACGGCACGGTCGATCTTCCCGCGCGCTTTGAAGCGGCAAGACAAAGACTTCTCCCGATTATCGGCAAGGCAAATACAAAGGTCAATATCAAGCCCGAACGCAAGCAGGTTTCCGTCAAGAGAAGGGATGAAATGTTTATGGATCCGCTCTTTATAGAGCTGTGGGATAAGATGAAGCAAAAGACCATCTACCGCATCAATATGGATATTCAGTATCTGATTGAAAAGAGCGTAAAAGAAATTGCGGAAATGCCTGAGATCCGTAAAAGTCGAATTCTCAAAGAGGTCGCAAGTTTCAATATCAAAAAAAGCGGCGTTGATTATAAGGAGAGTGCAAGTTCCACGAGCGAATACGAACAGGAATTGCCGCTCCCCGACGTGGTGCGCATTCTTGCGGACAGCACGAAGCTGCCGAGAAATAACATTGCCCAGATACTTCTTGAATGCGGGAGATTGAAAGATTTTCTCAATAACCCTGAAAAATTCATTGAGGTAGTTGCAGAAATCATAGAGAGAAACAAAACGGAAAGGGCAATCGATGGTATCAAGTATATCAAACTTGACGGGCAGGAATATACCTTCTACGAAGTGTTCAATTTCGATGAGGAAAAGGACATTATAGCCTTTGAGTACATCAATGCAATCAAGGTGGAGCACTCTGTCTACGACTATGTCATCTATGACAGCGATACAGTTGAAAGGCCTTTTGCCGAAGCGCTTGACAGCGATCCGGACGTGAAACTTTTCTTCAAGATACCGCAGAGGTTCAAGATAAGCACTCCGCTTTCTAACTATTCGCCAGACTGGGCTGTCTATATGGAAAAAGAGGGCGAAAAGAAAATGTATTTCGTTCTTGAAACCAAAGGAACGACCGACGAACATGCATTGCGTCCTTCAGAACGGCTCAAAATCCATTGTGGCAGAGAACATTTTAAGGCTTTGGACAACGAAATTGATTACGAATTTGCAAAGGATTGGCAAGAATTGAAACGCAATAAGGTGTAAAGTCACGATGAATGGACAGCGGGATCAAGTGTAAATGAATGAATTTTACCGAATTATCTCCATAGAGGCCTGCGAGATATACAGGCAAGAACATGTAAACGGCGTTGCGGTCGGGTATCAATTGCCCGATAAAAACAGCGACGCCTATTTTCGCTTGTTTAAAATCTACTTGGATAATTCTCTAGATCTCATAGAGCTTGAAAAGGCGTATAAGCGCATTTGTCGTAAAAAGTTTTCTTTTCAAGATAAGAATGAAAATGAATATACTCTTGCTGTAATTAACTTGAAGTTTAACTATACATACAAATCCCAAGAGGGAAACCTTATAAAAATGAAAGATTTGCGTGAACACTTTTACGAAAACGGTTTCCATTTGGACGGTATTCACTATGTTAGATACAAACGGAGTGCCGGTAGTTCGCGCGAAGGGAAATGCCTTTTTATAGATGAGCGACTGTACAGGTATATGACGAAGTGGAGCGAATGCGGCTTAAAACTGCGAAAAGATCTTGCTTCGTGGGAATCATACCGGGCGTTATCGCTTAGCAGTATCAAGGGAACAATAGAAATTCCGCTTGACAGCATTTTGTTTGTTCCTGATTATAAAAGCATATTTACGGAAGAAGTTATTTCCGTTGAACTTAAAGATGGGAAGCTTGTAGCAGAGCAAAAGCAAACGGAAATTACCAACGATATTTGGGACGGCGAAAGCCTTTTAGATGAGCGCGTGTTTGAAAACAGCTATACGGACAAGCATATGTTACTTCTTCGTAATAAGTTTTTCAAGTCATGCGCCTTCCGTACTAGATTACAGAAATGGTTCAAAGATAAAAATATTACGTTAGAGTCATTGAAAGCTCGAGGCTTTGTCACGCTTGCCGAGGACATACATCAGATTGTCATGGTGACGACGCCGAACAGCCTGAAATATCTCAAATTCGCGGGCGGATTGGCTGAGAAAAATATCCGAAAATGGGCGGCGCATACGGACAGCACATTCGGGGTGGTTAAATATGATAAGAGTACACGCTTCTTCCACGGAAAGATGGTACAGAGCAGTTATCAGCTTATAAATACCCTTTCATTATCCCAAGAGGAAGTCAGACATTTATTACAGCCGAGTATTGATTATATCTCTCTTTTGCGCAGGGATGTTGACTTTATGCGCTATCACTTCACAGACGCCTTTGCCCGTGAAAAAGGCGGCGAAGAAGAATACTGTGACGGACTTGCGGAACGTGCGGATGTTATCTTTACGCTCATGCACCAATATCCGCATTTCGATGAAACGGAACTGTATGCCAATTTTCGTGACGACGTCGTGCGCAGTTTAAAGGAGCG
>ERZ1643247.398-NODE-398-length-53278-cov-114.920410_pt1 | contig 53278 bp, 61 predicted proteins | sample MGYA00579264_ERZ1643247 | MGnify/ENA primary metagenome ERZ1643247 (study PRJEB29033, sample SAMEA4952262) | chicken gut metagenome | biome: Broiler Chicken; feature: Gastrointestinal Tract; material: Caecum | place: Ireland | collected 2018 | study: Broiler... | reverse complement strand
GCAGGTTTTCCGTGGAGCGAATGTCAAGTTAGGAAACTGACGACAAGTCACTGTATAACATCAAAGGACTTACCACGAATAAGTGGGAGTGTGTGCAGCTTAGAGATGACACACACGGGAATGTGTACAGTCGCCGCTTGTCGTACTACAAAAAGTGCGAAAAGGAGGAGACTTTTTTTATGGCAAGTCAAGTAATGAGAATCACTTTAAAGGCTTACGACCATCAGTTAGTAGATGCGTCTGCAGGCAAAATTATCGAAACTGTTAAGAAGAACGGAGCTACTGTAAGCGGACCGGTTCCCCTTCCTACAAAGAAAGAGGTTGTAACGATCTTACGTGCGGTTCACAAATACAAAGATTCCAGAGAACAGTTCGAGCAGAGAACTCATAAAAGACTGATCGATATCATCGCACCTACACAGAAAACAGTAGACGCTCTGGCAAGACTGGAGATGCCTGCAGGTGTGTACATTGATATCAAGATGAAACAGAAATAATTCTGTTTAATGAAGAGATTATCCTTACAAGGTTGATATAGAATGTATATCGACTGTTTGTCTAGGATGATTGCACAACACAGTGTAATCCGCTGTAGATTCACAGGAGGTAAAAAATGAAGAAAGCAATCTTAGCTACTAAAGTCGGAATGACTCAAATCTTCAACGAAGACGGAGTGTTAACTCCAGTAACTGTATTGCAGGCTGGCCCATGTGTGGTAACTCAGGTTAAGACCATGGATAACGACGGTTATGAAGCAGTACAGGTTGGCTTTGGCGACAAGAGAGAAAATCTTGTGAACAAGCCAATGAAAGGACACTTTGACAAAGCCGGAGTTTCCTGCAGAAGATATGTAAGAGAGTTAAAGCTGGAAGGCGAATACTCCTTAGGACAGGAAATCAAAGCTGACATCTTTGCAGCAGGGGATAAGATCGACGCTACTGCTATCAGCAAAGGTAAAGGATTCCAGGGTGCCATCAAGAGACATGGACAGTCCAGAGGACCTATGGCTCACGGTTCTAAATATCACCGTCACGCAGGTTCCAACGGCGCTTGTTCTGATCCATCCAAGGTATTCAAAGGAAAAGGAATGCCAGGACAGATGGGACACGTAAAAGTGACTGTACAGAACCTTGAGATCGTAAGAGTAGATGCTGAAAACAATCTGCTTTTGGTAAAAGGCGCTGTTCCAGGACCTAAGAAATCCTTAGTTACAGTTAAAGAAACAGTGAAAGCCGGCAAATAAAGTTTTCGTTGGAAAGGAGGACCATAGAAATGGCAAACGTATCTGTTTATAATATGGAAGGCAAAGAAGTTGGAACAATGGAATTAAACGATGCGGTGTTCGGTGTGAAAATCAACGATCACTTAGTACATTTAGCTGTTGTTCGCCAGCTTGCAAATAATCGTCAGGGTACACAGAAAGCAAAAACACGTTCTGAAGTATCCGGCGGCGGAAGAAAACCCTGGAGACAGAAAGGAACCGGTCATGCAAGACAGGGTTCAACAAGAGCTCCCCAGTGGACAGGCGGCGGCGTAGTATTCGCGCCAACACCAAGAGATTATTCTCTGAAGATGAACAAGAAAGAAAGAAGAGCAGCTCTGAAATCTGTGCTGACAAGCAAAGTACAGGAAAACAAGCTGATCGTTCTGGAAGATCTGAAATTAGATGAAATCAAGACAAAGGCAATGCAGAACGTACTGAACAACCTGAATGTTTCTAAAGCAATGGTTGTTCTGGCTGACAATGATCAGAACGTGGTAATGTCCGCAAGAAATATTCCGGATGTGATCACAGCATTACCAAGCACTATCAATGTATATGATATGCTGAAATACAACACTCTGATCCTGACAAAGGCTTCTGCAGCAGCAATTGAGGAGGTATACGCATAATGGCAAACGTACAGTATTATGATGTAATCCTGAAACCGATTGTAACAGAGAAGAGCATGGCAGCCATGGGCGAGAAGAAATACACCTTCTTAGTTCACACAGAGGCAAACAAGACCATGATCAAAGAAGCTGTTGAAAAAATGTTCGAAGGAACAAAAGTAAAATCTGTCAACACCATGAACTTAGATGGCAAGACAAAAAGAAGAGGAATGACCTTCGGAAAAACAGCTAAGACAAAGAAAGCTATCGTAACTCTTACAGAGGATAGCAAAGATATTGAAATTTTTGAAGGGCTGTAAGACTTGGCGAAACAGAGCCAAAGGCGATAGTTGAGCCTTAGTCGGGCCCTGTTCACGAACCTTAACGAAGCAGAGCGAAGCGAAAGCTGAGTTTAGTTGAGTGAACGTACCCATATAATTATGTAACATGAAAGCAGTCAAGAAAAATTAATCCGATATTTGGCTGCGGCAAAGAAACGCCAGGATATGTTGAAGACTGGCGGATATGAAAGGAGAGACAGTAATGGGAATTAAAACATACAGCCCATATACACCTTCCAGAAGACACATGACAGGTTCTGATTTCAGCGAGATCACAACCTCAACTCCAGAGAAATCTCTGGTTGTGTCCTTAAAGAAAAATGCTGGACGTAATAATCAAGGTAAGATCACAGTAAGACACCGCGGAGGCGGAAACAGAACAAAATACAGAATCATTGATTTCAAGAGAAGAAAAGATGATATCCCTGCAACAGTTAAGACGATCGAATACGATCCCAACAGAACAGCTAATATCGCCCTGATCGCATACGCAGACGGCGAGAAGGCATACATCTTAGCTCCTGAAGGATTAAAGGTTGGCATGAAGATCATGAACGGTGAAAACGCCGAAGTAAGACCTGGAAACTGCCTGCCTTTAACAAATATCCCAGTTGGTACTATGGTACACAACATTGAACTGTATCCGGGCAAAGGCGGACAGCTGGTTCGTTCTGCCGGAAACGGAGCACAGTTAATGGCAAAAGAAGGAAAATACGCTACACTTCGTCTTCCATCAGGCGAAATGAGAATGGTTCCGTTAAACTGCCGCGCTTCTATCGGCGTTGTAGGAAACGGCGAGCACAGCCTTATCAATATCGGTAAAGCAGGACGTAAACGTCACATGGGCATCAGACCTACCGTTCGCGGTTCCGTTATGAACCCCAACGATCATCCACATGGTGGTGGTGAAGGTAAGACCGGTATCGGACGCCCAGGTCCATGTACTCCATGGGGCAAACCGGCTCTTGGCTTGAAGACAAGAAAGAAAAACAAACAGTCTAACAAGTTAATTGTAAGAAGAAGAGATGGCAAAACATTAGCTAAATAATAGGAGGTAAGACAATGGCTCGTTCATTAAAAAAAGGACCGTTCGCAGATAAAAGCTTACTGAAAAAAGTAGACGCTATGAATGCTGCCGGCGATAAGACAGTTATTAAGACCTGGTCACGTCGTTCCACAATTTTCCCTTCCTTCGTTGGACACACAATCGCTGTTCATGACGGAAGAAAACATGTGCCGGTTTATATCACAGAAGATATGGTAGGACACAAACTCGGTGAGTTTGTTGCTACAAGAACCTACAGAGGACACGGCAAAGACGAGAAAAAATCAGGTGTTCGTTAATATTTGAAAGGAGGCTTTTATCATGGCAAAAGGACATAGAAGTCAGATTAAAAGAGCAAGAAATGCTAATAAAGATACAAGACCCTCTGCAAAGTTATCTTACGCAAGAATGTCCGTACAGAAAGCTTGCTATGTACTGGATGTTATCCGCGGAAAAGACGTGCAGACTGCACTTGGTATCTTAACATATAATCCAAGATACGCTTCCAGCGTGATCAAAAAATTACTGGAATCAGCTATTGCAAATGCTGAGAACAACAATGGTATGAATCCGGAAAATCTTTATATTGCAGAGTGCTACGCAAACAAAGCGCCTACAATGAAGAGAATCAAACCGAGAGCACAGGGCAGAGCTTACAGGATCTTAAAGAGAAACTGCCATATCACAGTTGTATTGGATGAAAGATAAGGAGGAATATCATGGGACAGAAGGTTAACCCACACGGACTCAGAGTCGGCGTTATCAAAGACTGGGATTCCAAATGGTATGCTGAAGGCGATTTCGCTGACAACTTAGTGGAAGATTATAACATCAGAACATTTCTGAAGAAGAAATTATACAGCGCAGGCATCTCCAGAATTGAGATCGAGAGAGCATCTGACAGAGTAAAAGTGATCGTTTACACTGCAAAACCAGGTGTTGTTATCGGTAAAGGCGGTTCTGAGATCGAAAAAGTAAAAGCTGAATTACAGAAATATACAGATAAGAAATTAGTTGTTGACATCAAAGAAGTAAAAAGACCGGATAAAGACGCTCAGCTGGTAGCAGAGAACATCGCTCTTCAGCTGGAGAACCGTATTTCCTTCCGTCGTGCTATGAAGTCTGCAATGTCCAGAACAATGAAGGCCGGCGCAAAAGGAATCAAAACTTCCGTATCCGGACGTCTGGGCGGAGCTGATATGGCCCGTACAGAGTTTTACAGCGAGGGAACGATTCCCCTTCAGACTTTAAGAGCAGATATCGACTATGGTTTCGCTGAAGCAGATACCACTTACGGCAAAGTTGGCGTTAAGACATGGGTCTACAATGGCGAAGTACTTCCAACAAAAGGAACTAAGGAAGGGAGCGATAAATAATTATGTTAATGCCAAAAAGAGTAAAACGTCGTAAACAATTCCGTGGCTCCATGAGAGGAAAAGCGTTAAGAGGAAATAAAATCAATTACGGTGAGTTCGGTCTGGTTGCAACAGAGCCTTGCTGGATTAAATCCAACCAGATCGAGGCTGCCCGTGTTGCCATGACTCGTTACATCAAACGTGGTGGTAAAGTATGGATCAAGATTTTCCCAGATAAACCAGTAACAGCAAAACCAGCAGAAACACGTATGGGTTCCGGTAAAGGTGCCTTAGAATACTGGGTAGCAGTTGTAAAGCCAGGCAGAGTAATGTTTGAGATCGCAGGCGTTCCTGAAGAAACAGCCCGCGAGGCATTACGTCTTGCAATGCATAAGTTGCCAGTCAAATGTAAAATCGTTTCTCGTGCAGACTTAGAAGGCGGTGATAACAGTGAAAATTAAAAATTATGTAGAAGATTTAAGAACAAAATCAGCTGCAGAATTACAGGAAGAATTAGTAGCTGCTAAAAAGGAACTCTTTAACCTGAGATTCCAGAATGCAACAAATCAGCTGGACAATACAAGCAGAATTAAAGAGGTTCGCAAGAACATCGCTAGAATCCAGACTCTGATTGCTCAGAAGGCAAATGCGTAAGGAAGAAATTTCCTATTAGATAGAAAGGAGCAGCAAAATCGTGGAAAGAAATCTGAGAAAAACACGTGTTGGTAAAGTTGTCAGCAACAAGATGGACAAAACTATCGTCGTTGCTATCGAAGACCACGTAAAACATCCTCTTTACAAAAAGATCGTGAAGAGAACATATAAATTAAAAGCACATGACGAAGAAAATACCTGCAACATCGGCGATACCGTAAAGGTTATGGAAACAAGACCTCTGTCCAAAGACAAGAGATGGAGACTTGTAGAAGTTGTAGAAAGAGTGAAATAATTGGTCTTCCAATTATGGGAATATAGTTTGGAAATTCGTGAAGGAGGAATCCCAGCATGATTCAACAGGAAAGTAGACTTAGAGTCGCTGACAACACTGGCGCAAAAGAAATCCTCTGCATCCGTGTTATGGGCGGTTCTACCAGAAGATATGCTAATATTGGCGATATTATCGTTGCTACGGTCAAAGATGCAACACCAGGCGGTGTTGTGAAAAAGGGCGACGTTGTTAAGGCCGTTGTTGTTCGTACTGTAAAAGGCGTTCGCCGTAAAGACGGTTCTTACATCAAATTTGATGAAAACGCAGCTGTTATCATCAAAGATGACAAGACACCGAGAGGAACCCGTATTTTTGGACCAGTAGCCAGAGAGCTTCGTGAGAAACAGTTTATGAAGATTGTTTCCTTAGCTCCGGAAGTATTATAGGAGGTAAGCCTGATGTTTAAGATTAAAAAAGGCGATACTGTTAAAGTTATCGCTGGCAAAGATAAAGACAAAGAAGGAAAAGTAATCTCTGTTAATCCGAAAAAAGGCGCTGTTCTGGTTGAAGGCGTAAACATGGTCACAAAACACACAAAGCCATCTATGAGCAATCAGCAGGGCGGTATCGTAAACAAAGAAGCTTGGATCGATGCCTCCAATGTAATGGTTATGCACGAGGGTAAAGCTACCAGAGTCGGCTTTAAAGTTGAGGATGGCAAGAAAGTGCGTGTGGCTAAGACTACAGGCAAAGTGATCGATTAATTGAGAGAGGAGGCCAATAAATGAGCAGACTTAAAGATATGTATAAAAATGAGATCGTAGATGCTATGATCAAAAAGTTTGGTTATAAAAATATCATGGAAGTGCCGAAACTCGATAAGATCGTTGTAAACATGGGTGTAGGCGAAGCAAAGGACAACGCGAAAGTTCTGGATGCAGCTGTTGCTGATATGGAACTGATCACAGGTCAGAAGGCTGTGACAACAAAGGCAAAGAATTCCGTTGCTAACTTCAAGATCCGTGAGGGCATGCCTATCGGATGTAAAGTAACTTTAAGAGGCGAAAAAATGTACGAGTTTGCAGATCGTCTGATCAACCTGGCACTGCCTCGTGTACGTGACTTCCGCGGTGTAAATCCAAACGCTTTTGACGGAAGAGGAAATTATGCCCTTGGAATTAAAGAGCAGCTGATTTTCCCTGAAGTGGAATATGATAAAGTCGATAAAGTAAGAGGTATGGACGTGATTTTCGTAACCACTGCTAAAACAGACGAAGAAGCTCGTGAATTATTGACATTATTCAACATGCCATTTGCAAAGTAATTATAGGAGGGAAAATTCATGGCTAAAACAGCAATGAAAGTAAAACAGCAGCGCAAACAGAAATTCTCTACAAGAGAGTACAGCCGCTGCCGTATCTGTGGACGTCCACATGCATATTTAAGAAAATACGGTATCTGCCGTATCTGCTTCCGTGAGCTGGCATACAAAGGCCAGATCCCCGGAGTAAAGAAAGCAAGCTGGTAGGCATTGAACACTTAGCGAATGCGAGCCTTAGGGCGAAGCATGAGGTTAGTGTGAAAGCCCACCCGAACACTTAATGAAGCCGAGCCAACGGCGAAGGCTGAATTTAGTGAGAGTGGTGTGCCGAACCGTTGCCGATACCCCTATACAGATGCATGTCATCTGACAGTATAGTAATCAACATGAAAAGTCTAATTTAGGAGGAAACTATCATGACAATGAGCGATCCGATCGCAGATATGCTTACAAGAATCCGTAACGCGAACACTGCAAAACACGACACAGTAGATGTACCGTCATCTAAGATGAAACTTGCTATCGCAGATATCCTTTTAAAAGAAGGTTATATCGCAAAATATGATGTTCTGGAAGAAGGAGCATTCAAAACTATCCATATCACATTAAAATATGGCGCTGACAAAAACGAAAAGATCATTACAGGTCTGAAGAGAATTTCCAAACCAGGTCTGCGTATCTACGCCGGCAGCCAGGAAATTCCAAAAGTATTAGGCGGCCTTGGTATCGCCATTCTTTCCACCAACCAGGGTGTGATCACAGACAAAGAAGCTAGAAAGCTCCACGTAGGCGGCGAAGTTCTGGCATTTGTTTGGTAGGCCGAAAGCAACTTAGTGAAAGCAAGCCGAAAGGCGCAGCTTGAACTTAGTGCGAGGCCGTTCACGAACCTTAACGAGGCCGAGGCGAAGCCGAAAGCCGAGTTTAGTTGAGTGAACCTACCCGTAAAAGCAACTTAGTGAAAGCAAGCCGAAAGGCGCAGCTTGAACTTAGTGCGAGGAAAGATATATTGTACTGAAAACAGAAGGGAACCATAATAGGCCCTTCCGAAAATTTAAGTAAGGAGGAAATTGGTATGTCACGTATTGGAAGACTGCCTGTAGCTGTTCCGGCTGGAGTAGAAGTAAAAGTTGCCGAGAACAACGTAGTGACTGTAAAAGGTCCTAAGGGAACACTTGAGAGAGTGTTACCTGCTGAAATGACAATTAAAGTAGAAGATGGTCATGTAGTAGTTACAAGACCAAATGATCTGAAAAAAATGAAATCTTTACACGGTTTAACAAGAACTTTGATCCAGAACATGGTGATCGGTGTAAGCCAGGGATATGAGAAAACTCTGGAAGTAAACGGTGTAGGTTATAGAGCAGCAAAACAGGGCAAGAAATTAGTCCTGAACTTAGGATATTCTCATCCCGTTGAAATGGAAGATCCGGAAGGTCTGGAATCCAAGGTAGACGGAAACAAGATCATTGTATCCGGTATCGATAAAGAAAAAGTCGGCCAGTATGCTGCTGAAATCAGAGATAAGAGAAAACCTGAGCCATACAAAGGCAAAGGTATCAAATATGCTGATGAAGTTATCAGACGTAAAGTTGGTAAGACTGGTAAGAAATAATTAAGGAGAGTGTAAAAATGGTTAGTAAAGTATCAAGAGCGAAAGTTCGCGCAAAAAAACATAGAAGATTACGTAATCATCTCAGCGGCACAGCTGCTACACCTCGTTTAGCAGTATTCCGCAGCAATAATCATATGTATGCTCAAATTATTGACGATACAGTTGGAAAAACTCTGGTTTCTGCTTCTACAACTCAGAAAGATGTAAAAGCTGAATTAGAAAAAACCAATAACGTTGACGCTGCAGCATATTTGGGAACAGTTATTGCCAAGAGAGCAATCGAGGCTGGGATCAAAGAAGTTGTCTTTGACAGAGGCGGTTTTATATATCACGGAAAAATCAAAGCTTTAGCAGACGCAGCAAGAGAAGCTGGGTTAGAATTCTAATAAGGGAGGAGAAGAACACATGAAACGTTCAATCATTGATGCTAGTCAGTTTGAATTAGAAGAAAAAGTAGTGTCAATCAAGCGTGTAACAAAGGTTGTTAAAGGTGGTCGTAACTTCCGTTTCACAGCTTTAGTTGTTGTAGGTGACGGCAACGGACATGTTGGCGCTGGTTTAGGAAAAGCAGCCGAAATTCCTGAAGCTATCCGCAAAGGAAAAGAGGATGCCATGAAGAAATTAGTTACTGTAGCAAGAGACGAAAACGGAAGTATTACCCATGACTTCATTGGAAAATTCGGAAGCGCCGAGATGCTGCTGAAGAAGGCTCCAGAAGGTACTGGTGTTATTGCCGGAGGTCCAGCTCGTGCGGTAATCGAACTTGCAGGTATTAAGAATATCCGTACAAAATGTATGGGTTCCCGTAACAAACAGAACGTAGTTCTGGCTACTATCGCAGGTTTAAGTCAGTTAAAGACTCCGGAAGAAGTTGCAAAACTTCGTGGAAAATCCGTAGATGAGATTTTTGCATAAGGAGGATTAAAAAATGGCAGATAAATTAAAAATCACTCTGGTGAAATCTACAATCGGTGCTGTTCCGAAACATAAGAAAACAGTAGAAGCATTAGGTTTAAGAAAACTGAACAAGACAGTGGAAATGCCGGATAACGCAGCAGTTCGCGGAATGATCCAGCAGGTAAGACACTTAGTGAAAGTAGAAGAAATCTAATATTAGTTTGAAGAAGGAGGTGCCAACATGGATTTATCAAATTTAAGACCAGCAGAAGGCTCCAGACAGAGCGATAACTTCAGAAGAGGCCGTGGACATGGTTCAGGAAACGGTAAGACAGCAGGTAAAGGCCATAAAGGACAGAAAGCCCGTTCCGGAGCTAAGAGACCAGGTTTTGAAGGCGGTCAGATGCCTTTATACAGAAGACTTCCTAAGAGAGGTTTCAAGTGCAGAAACTCTAAGGAAATCATTGCAGTAAACGTTGATATCTTAAATAGATTTGAGGATGGAGCAGAGGTTACTCCAGCAGCTTTACTGGCTTCCGGCGCGATCTCCAAATTAGGAGACGGTGTAAAACTCCTGGGCAACGGAGAGTTGACAAAGAAGCTTAACGTAAAGGTTAATGCTGTAAGCGAAAGCGCTAAAGCAAAGATTGAAGCCGCAGGTGGAACAGTAGAGGTGATCTAATGCTGCAGACTCTTAAAAACGCCTTTAAGATAAAGGATGTAAGACGTCGAATTTTTTATGTACTGTTAATGCTGGTGATCATCCGTGTGGGATCCCAGCTTCCCATTCCGGGAGTTGACAGTGATTATTTCAAAGAATGGTTTGCGAGCCAGTCCAGTGATGCGTTCAATTTTTTTGACGCTTTCACTGGCGGTTCCTTTACCGAAATGTCCATATTTGCATTGAATATCACGCCGTACATTACTTCTTCCATTATTATCCAGCTTTTGACCATCGCCATTCCCCAGTTGGAGGAAATGCACCGTGACGGTGAGGAAGGAAGAAAGAAACTTACGGCTATTACCCGTTATGTGACGGTTGGTCTGGCGCTTTTCCAGTCTATCGCTATGACTGTGGGATTTGGAAACAGAGGTCTGATCCCGGATATGACGGTTGTGAAAGGTATTGTTGTTGTAGCCTGCCTGACCGCAGGTTCCAGTATGCTGATGTGGATCGGTGAGCGGATTACGGAAAATGGCGTGGGCAACGGTATTTCCATTGTCCTGATGATCAATATCGTATCCAGGATCCCAAATGATCTTGTAAGTCTGTTTCAGACCTTTGTGCAGGGCAAGACCATTGCCAGAGGCGCGTTGGCAGCTTTGATCATTGCAGCTATCATTATCCTTGTGGTGGTTCTGGTATTGATCTTAAACGACGGTATCCGCAGGATCCCGGTTCAGTATTCCAAGAAAATGGTGGGAAGAAAAGTTATGGGCGGTCAGTCCAGTTCTATTCCATTAAAGGTTAATACTGCCGGTGTTATCCCGATTATCTTTGCCTCTTCCCTAATGTCTTTCCCGGTTGTTATCGCAAGTTTTCTGGGCAAGACAAACGGAACAGGAATCGGAAGTGAGATCATGAAAGGCCTGACTTCCAGCAACTGGTTTAATCCAAGCCAGCCGGTATATTCCATTGGTCTGGTACTGTATATTGTACTGGTGATCTTCTTTGCATATTTTTATACTTCCATTACCTTTAATCCTATGGAAGTGGCGGACAATATGAAAAAACAGGGAGGATTTGTACCTGGTATCCGTCCGGGAAAACCAACGCAGGAATATCTGGAAAAGATCTTAAGTTACATTATCTTCATAGGTGCTGCAGGTCTTGTGATCGTGGCTGTGATACCGTTTTTCTTTAACGGTGTTTTCGGCGCCAACGTTTCCTTTGGCGGAACATCTATCATCATTGTAGTAGGTGTCGTACTGGATACGTTAAAACAGATCGAGTCACGTATGCTGGTCCGTAACTACAGAGGCTTTTTAAGTGAATAAGAGAGTATGCTAGAACGACTCTATTAAGAAAGAGACCGTCGCAGGAAGAACAGGTTTTCAGCAACTGTAAAATCTTCTGTTTCTGCGGCTGTCTCTAAAATATTATATGGCGAAAATTCTGTAATTGGTGTATTATGGTGTCAGGGCCAAAAAGAACCAAGGCCGGACGGAGAGCCGAGATCATATTACCGGCGGAAATCCGTGGTATTTAGAAAGGGGAAAAGGTATGAAGATCATTATGTTAGGAGCACCTGGTGCAGGAAAAGGCACTCAGGCAAAAAAAATTGCCCAGAAATATGGAATTCCTCATATTTCTACCGGAGATATCTTCCGGGCCAATATTAAAAACGGGACAGAATTAGGTAAGAAAGCAAAAACTTATATGGATCAGGGACTTCTGGTTCCGGACGAGTTGACAGTAGATCTGGTTATCGACAGAGTAAACCAGGAAGACTGCAAAAACGGCTATATCCTGGACGGCTTCCCAAGGACCATTCCCCAGGCAGAAAGTCTGGATGCGGCTCTGGCCAAGATGGGACAGAAAGTAGATTATGCTATTAATGTAGAAGTACCGGATGAAAATATCATTAACCGTATGTCAGGCAGAAGAGCCTGCGTAGGCTGCGGAGCTACTTATCATATCAAGTATAATCCTCCAAAGACAGAAGGGATCTGTGACGTCTGCGGTGAAAAACTGATCTTAAGAGATGATGATAAGCCTGAAACTGTTCAGAAGCGTCTTGGGGTATATCATGACCAGACCCAGCCGCTGATCGACTACTATGGAAAAGCAGGAGTGCTGAAAGAAGTTGACGGTACCGTTGACATGGAAGAAGTATTCCAGGCTATCGTGAATATATTAGGAGCGTAATAAGCATGTCAGTAACAATAAAAACTGCCAGAGAGATTGAACTTATGAGAGAGGCAGGCAGACTTCTGGAAAAAGTCCACAATGAGCTTGCAGAATTTATCAGACCGGGGATCAGCACCCTGGATATCGACCGTTTGGGAGAAAAGCTTATCAGGAGTCTGGGCTGCACACCTAACTTTTTGAACTACAATGGCTATCCGGCCTCTATCTGCGTTTCTGTAAATGACGAAGTGGTCCACGGTATTCCAAAAAAGAACAGGATCCTTCAGGAAGGAGACATTGTCAGCCTGGACGCCGGCCTGATCTATAAAGGCTATCACTCAGATGCAGCCAGAACCCACGCTGTAGGAGAGATTTCTCCGGAAGCCCGGCAGCTCATTGATGTGACCAGACAGAGTTTCTTTGAGGGAATCAAATATGCAAAAGCAGGAAACCATCTTCATGATATTTCTGCTGCTATAGGCAATTATGCCCAGCAGTTTGGCTACGGAGTCGTCCGCGACCTGGTAGGCCACGGGATCGGCACCCACCTTCATGAAGACCCTCAGATCCCTAATTTCCCTCAGAAGAGGAGAGGGGTTCGGCTGATCCCGGGTATGACTTTGGCTATCGAGCCGATGATCAACCAGGGGAGAGCAGATGTGGAGTGGCTGGATGACGACTGGACAGTGGTTACGCAGGACGGTTCTTTATCTGCCCATTATGAAAATACGGTCCTGATCACAGAGGGTGAACCGGAAATCCTCACCCTTACCAGATAGGAGTGAAGATCTCATGAAAGAATTTAAAGCCGGAATGCTGGCCGTATCCAAGGCAGGCCATGATAAAGGCAGGCTGTATGTGGTCTTAGGAGCAGATCAGGAATTTGTATATCTTGCAGACGGCAGGAACCGCAGCGTCTCCAGTCCCAAGAAAAAGAAGAGAAAACACATTCAGATCAATTATCATATTCCAGGGATTTTAAAGCAGACTCTGGAAGCAGAACAGAAACTTGAAGATGAACAGATAAAAAAAGCCATTAAAGAGTATAAGAATCAACAGGAGGTTTAAGTTTTATGTCTAAGGCAGATGTTATTGAAGTTGAAGGAACGGTAGTTGAAAAATTACCTAACGCCATGTTTAAAGTAGAACTGGAGAACAAACATGTGATCCTGGCTCATATCAGCGGAAAGTTAAGGATGAACTTCATCCGTATCCTTCCGGGAGATAAGGTTACGATTGAAATGTCTCCCTACGATCTGAGCAAAGGAAGGATCATCTGGAGAGATAAATAATGAAAAACTCCCTCGCCAATAACAGTGTAAGACGGTTGTTGGCGAGGGAGTTTTTTTAATAGGATTTTTAGTCAGTCATTGCCGCTTTTCAACTCCTTTTTTATCCGGTCAAGCTTATCCGGTGAGATATTGCCGGACCGCATAATATCTTCATCACTGACAGCCCCCAACTTGAGTAAATTCAGGATGATTTTTTGTATTCCCCTTCGAATTCCTTTCTAAACTCCATGCTCTTCTACATAGTCAGATCAATTACACATCAAATCCAGTTCTTTTGCCAGGCCGCTGTACATTTCAATATGATAGTCTTCTTTCAGTATCTGCTTTTTCTGTTGATAAAGTATCGCTGGAGAAAGCAACGAGTTTATCATACCGATAAATAGATTCTCGGAAGAAATATTCATGTACAGTTACATGGAATTCACACTTATACACTCATTATAAGGGAATAGAAAATATTTATTATATTCTATCTTGGAAAGACTTGTCGGATAAATATGTATGACAGGATAACTATGTAGAAGGAGTTGAAAAAATTGATAAAAATACTGTAAAAAACGGAACTGTACTTTTGATTAGTACAGTGATAAAATTAGAACAGATATAAAATTCTGAGAGGAGAATGAAAAAGATGTTGAATAAGAGAAAAGCAGGTTGTATCTTGGCGGCTTCTATATTATGTGTGAGTATGAGCCTTGGAGTTTTTGCTTCCAGTCCTACAGATCCGGAAATTCCGATACATGATGAAAATGAGGGAGACAGTCCGATTTCTAATGTATCTGCATTGACGATGGGAAAAGATGGATATATGGTATCTGCAAAATTGGTCTATACAGAAGCATCCCAGGAAGTACAAGAACTTTTGAAAGATGAAAATAATGTAAAAACAATTTTAAATGATGCTGGCTATACAGTAACAGACGATATGACTGTTTTCGTTTTCGGAGCTGGAGAACTGAACTATTATGGCCCCGGATATGAACATAATGAAGAAGTGCAGGAACTTCCGGAAGAGGGATTAGATGTGGTGATTGATTTGGATTATTATGACTCGGAAGTGAAAAATCTCAATAATGGCGACACCATTTATGTGCTTCATCAGAAAAGCGATGGTACATGGGAAGTTTTAGAAGGCGAATTTAATAGAAATTCAGCGCATATGGCTAGAGCGACCGTTCATTTTGATAGCTTGTCACCGGTAGTTTTTATTAAAGTAATGTCTAATGGCCAGACAGTTGTCCTGAATAAAGAGGAAGAACTGCTTGGAAATATTGACTTGGAAGAATTGAAAGAACAGGGAGAAAAAGTTAACAGTGATAAGGAAACTGTGGTAAAAGGAACTGAGACTGAGAAAAAAGCAGGAAAAAGCGTTGTAAAAACTGTTGCTGAAAAGAAATCTCCAAAAACAGGAAATTAAAAGTGAAAATTTCATTATGCAAATATAGAAGCCCCGACTTGCTACTGATAGTAGCCGGGGCTTCTTGCAGTTGTAGAGAAAGGCGGGCGGAGCCTTTTACCGGAAATATAAAGCTATAGAAAAAGAAAAGATTAAAATTTCGTAAAAAAGTTCTTGCATTCTTGCCAGATAGGTGTTATTATATCAAATGTACTTTTATGCTCAGAAAGGAGGAAGAACAGTGAAGGTAAGATCATCTGTAAAACCAATTTGCGAAAAGTGCAAGGTTATCAAAAGAAAGGGAAGCATCAGAATCATCTGTGAAAACCCGAAACACAAACAGCGTCAGGGCTAATTCATGAAAAAATAGATTAGTTACTGACGATTTGTTTGTGTTAATTTTAGTGCGGCTGCAGTATGAACCGCCTGGAGGCGTTGTTCGTGCTGATCAAATATAGTAATATTAGTTAGTATGATACAGAGTGTATCATCTCCTGTGGCTGTCTCTACCGAGAGGACAGCGGAAGAATATTGCTTAATACCGGTATACGCCAATACCGGAAAGGCTGCGTAAAATTATAAGCGGAAGGCAGAGCCTTTCCTTTCAGCGGCTGGACGCATAGGATCCCGTCAATTTTATGTGTCTCAATTAGGAACAATATTAACAGAAAATGGAGGAACAAATACATGGCTCGTATAGCTGGTGTAGACTTACCAAGAGAAAAACGTATTGAGATCGGTCTGACATATATCTACGGAATCGGAAGAGCAAGCGCAGACCGTATCCTGGAAAAAGCAGGCGTAAATCCTGACACTCGTGTCAGAGATATCACTGACGAAGAAGTAGGAAAGATCCGTGACGCTATTGATGAGTTACAGATCCCTGTAGAGGGTGATTTAAGAAGAGAGATCGCTCTGAATATCAAGAGACTTCAGGAGATCGGATGCTACAGAGGTATCCGTCATCGTAAAGGACTTCCTGTTCGTGGACAGAAGACTAAGACAAATGCGAGAACAAGAAAAGGTCCTAAGAGAACAGTTGCTAACAAGAAGAAATAACAGCAGGCTGTTTTAATTTTGAAATTTACCAAGAGTTTGAATATTAGAGAAAGTAGGTTAGTTTAGAAATGGCTAAAGTTACAAAAAAAGTGACAAAAAAGCGTGTTAAGAAAAACGTTGAACGCGGACAGGCACATATCCAGTCTTCTTTCAATAACACAATCGTTACATTGACAGATGCTGAAGGAAATGCTTTATCTTGGGCAAGTGCCGGTGGTCTGGGATTTAAAGGTTCAAGGAAATCTACTCCATATGCGGCTCAGATGGCTGCAGAAACAGCTGCAAAAGCAGCAATTGTTCATGGTCTGAAGACTGTTGACGTTTTTGTAAAAGGACCTGGTTCAGGAAGAGAAGCAGCAATCCGTGCGCTGGCAGCATGCGGTATCGAAGTTACAAGCATTAAAGACGTAACACCGGTTCCACACAACGGTTGCCGTCCACCAAAACGCAGAAGAGTCTAATTAGGAGGTCAAATAATCATGGCAGTAAATAGAGTACCAGTTCTGAAAAGATGCAGGTCCTTAGGTCTGGACCCGGTATATTTAGGAATCGATAAGAAATCCACCAGACAGTTAAAAAGATCAAGTAGAAAAGTGTCTGAATACGGACTTCAGTTAAGAGAAAAACAGAAAGCAAAATTCATCTACGGCGTTCTGGAAAAACCATTCCGCAACTACTACAAGAAAGCGGACCAGAAACCAGGACAGACAGGTGAAAATCTGATGGTTATGCTGGAAACACGTCTGGACAACGTGATCTTCCGTCTTGGATTCGCAAGAACAAGAAAAGAAGCAAGACAGATCGTTGACCACAAGCACGTATTAGTAAACGGCAAACAGGTAAACATTCCTTCCTATCTGGTAAAAGCCGGGGATGTTATCGAGATCAAAGAGAAATGCAAAGGTTCTCAGAGATATAAAGATATCCTGGAAGTAACAGGCGGACGCCTTGTTCCAGCTTGGCTGGATGTTGACCAGGAAGCTCTGAAAGGTGAAGTGAAAGCACTTCCTACAAGAGAAGAGATCGACGTACCTGTAAACGAAATGTTAATCGTCGAGTTGTACTCCAAATAATTAAGGATTATGCACGTAGCAAGGAGGGCTTTGCATGTTCGATTTTAATAAACCCAAAATTCAAATCACAGAAATGTCTGATGATAAGAGATATGGGAAATTTGTGGTAGAGCCGCTGGAAAGAGGTTATGGCATTACACTGGGAAATTCTTTAAGAAGGATCATGCTTTCTTCTTTGCCGGGAGCTGCCGTAAGCCAGGTGAAAATTGATGGGGTTCTCCATGAATTCAGTTCTATTCCAGGTGTAAAGGAAGATGTAACGGAGATCGTTATGAACCTGAAAAATCTGGCGATCAAGAACTTAAGCGACAGCAATGAGCCGAAAACTGCTTATATTGAGTTTGAAGGCGAAGGTGTTGTAACCGGCGCTGATATCCAGGTGGATCAGGATCTGGAGATCCTGAATCCTGACCAGGTGATCGCTACCTTAAACGGCGGCGCAGACTGCAAGTTCAATGCAGAGCTGACGATCACCAAAGGCCGTGGATATGTAAGTGCTGATAAAGGAAAAACAGACGACATGCCTATTGGCGTCATTGCAGTGGATGCCATCTACACTCCTGTAGAGCGTGTCAATATGTCTGTAGAAAATACCCGTGTAGGTCAGGTTACCGATTTTGATAAACTGACACTGGATATCTATACAAACGGAACACTGGATGCAGACGAGGCTGTCAGCCTTGCTGCCAAAGTACTCAGCGAGCATTTAAGCCTCTTCGTTGATCTTTCCGAAAGCGCAAAGACTGCTGAAGTCATGATCGAGAAGGAAGACAATGAGAAAGAAAAAGTTCTGGAGATGAACATTGATGAGCTGGAGCTGTCTGTTCGTTCTTATAACTGCTTAAAACGTGCTGGTATCAATACCGTTGAAGAGCTTTGCAACCGCACACCGGAGGATATGATGAAGGTCCGCAATCTGGGCCGCAAATCCCTGGAAGAGGTTCTGGCAAAGCTGAAAGAATTAGGCTTACAGTTAAATCCAAGCGAGGAGTAAGCCTCAGAAGCAAATTTATGGAAGCAAAGCAGTGGGTCAGTAAGACCGATGAAAGCATGGCCCATTGTTCCACAAATGGAGGAAATTTAAAATGGCAAAGTATAGAAAATTAGGCAGAACATCTGATCAGAGAAAAGCATTACTGAGAAATCAGGTTACAAATCTGTTATATCATGGAAAGATCGTTACAACTGAGACAAGAGCGAAAGAAGTTCGTAAGATCGCTGAAGGTCTGATCGCTATGGCTGTTCGCGAAAAAGACAACTTTGAGACTGTAACAGTTACAGCTAAGGTTGCCCGCAAAGACGCTGACGGCAAGAGAGTAAAAGAAGTTGTAGACGGTAAGAAAGTGACTGTATACGACGAAGTGCAGAAAGAGATCAAGAAGGACGCTCCTTCCAGATTACATGCCAGAAGACAGATGTTAAAGGTTCTGTACCCTGTAACAGAAGTTCCTGCCGCTGCAGCCGGCAAGAAGAAAAACACCAAGAGCGTAGATATGGTAGACAAAATGTTTACAGAGATCGCTCCGAAATATGCTGACCGCAATGGTGGTTACACAAGGATCATCAAGATCGGACCACGTAAAGGCGACGCTGCAATGGAAGTTGTATTAGAGCTGGTATAAGCTGTATAATTTTCAAAGATAAAAATTCATAAACAAAAAGAAGTTATCATACGGAGAAAACCGGAGGTAACTTCTTTTTTTATCTTGTTTCTTTCCTCTAAAAGTAGTAGAATTAAGAACCAAAGATTTGGAGGGAAGCAATAGAACGACAGGAGGAAGACATATGAGCAGGAAAATGTTATTCATATTTAATCCCAGGTCGGGCAAAGGCAGTATTAAAACCCGTTTGCTGGATATCCTGGATATTTTTGTTAAAGGAGGGTATGAAGTCACAGTACATCCTACCCAGGCTTACATGGACGGATTTAAAACTGCGAAGAAAAAAGCAGGAGATTATGATATCGTAGTGGCAAGCGGCGGCGACGGCACTTTAGATGAGATCGTTTCCGGTATTTTGCGGGTAGGCGGCACTACGCCTATCGGCTATATTCCCGCGGGGAGTACCAACGATTTTGCCAACAGCCTGCATATTTCCAAAAACATGCTTCAGGCAGCCACTGATATTGTTGAAGGAGTCCCCCATGCTTTTGATGTAGGGAAATTTAATCAGGATTTTTTTGTATATATAGCGGCTTTTGGCCTGTTCACCGACGTATCCTATGAGACAAACCAGGATCTGAAAAATATCCTTGGCCATGCGGCATATATATTAGAAGGAACGCAGAGGATCTTTAATATCAAATCCTATAAGCTAAGGGTCATCAGCGAAGAAGCTGAATTAGAGGGAGAGTTTATCTTTGGAATGGTGAGCAATTCTACATCTGTAGGCGGCTTTAAGAAACTGACAGGACCTGATGTGATGCTGGATGATGGAGTGTTCGAGGTTATGTTTATCCGAATGCCCAAGACCCTTCTGGAGCTTAATGAGATCATTTCTTCTCTTGTCAGCGGAAATGATACGAAGATGATCGAGGCTTTTAAGACATCGGCTATGACGGTCATTGCTGAGGAAGAGATCCCCTGGACGCTGGACGGCGAATATGGCGGCGAACATACCAGAGTAGAGATCCAGAATCTGAAGCACGCAGTAGAGATCATGCTTCCGGTAAATGATAAAGCGCCGCTGATCAATAATATAAATGAAATCCCGGAAGATGCCGTTGAAACAGGATCTCACCGGGAACCAGATCCATCCGGCACAGCCGAAGATCTTGGGAAAACAGAGGCTTCGCTGACGCCAGAAGCCCCGGAAACTTCAGAACTGTCCGAAAAATAAAAGAAACCTCCTAAGAAATGCCATCATATGATATAGAAACAGAGAAAATGATGGTGTGCTATGAGCTGGATCGCTTTTATAAATGGAATTTTACTGATCACTGCACTGACCACAGATTCTTTTGTGGTCAGTTTTTCATATGGAGCGCAGAATGTCAGACTGTCCGGGAAGATCATACTGGCCATGAATCTTGTAATGAGTCTTCTTCTGGCGGCTGGTATCTGGGCAGGCAGTATAATAGAAGATTTTTTCCCCAGAGCTTTTGCCCTGAGTGCAGGAGCCCTGGTCCTTATAGGTATGGGAGGATACCGGATGTTCCGTTTCTTTCTTCAGGAAAAGGCTCTGGAAGAACGGGAGGTTGGAGAACTGGATTATTTTCAGGGAATCCTTCTGGCTGTTCTTCTTTCTCTGGACGGGGTGGCAGCAGGGATAGGGACAGGACTGGTACAGGCCAGGGCCGGCTTTTTGATACCGGGAGTTTTTCTGGGAGGAGTCCTTATGATGAAGGCAGGCTGGGAAGCAGGAAATCATTTTCAGGATTTTTTTCAGAGGGATATTTCCTGGGTCAGCGGTATCTGTCTGATGGCTCTGGGAGTGGGAACTTTATGTAAACTGTAAAAAATACTTGCATTTTCGGGGTTTTTGCGGTATCTTAGTAACAGTTTTAAAAAAAATCGTAAAAGAGGAAGGAGCCGGAATATGGGCGAATATACCAATGTAACCGAGATATTTGGAGAAGATGTATTTAATGATTCCGTGATGCAGCAGCGTCTCCCCAAGAAAGTCTATAAGGAATTGAAGCAGACAATACTGGAGGGCAAGGAACTGTCTCTGGAGGTGGCTGATGTGATCGCCCATGAGATGAAGGAGTGGGCCATTGAGAAGGGCGCTACTCATTATACCCATTGGTTCCAGCCTCTTACCGGCGTTACAGCAGAGAAGCACGATGCCTTTATCACTGCTCCTCTGCCAAGCGGCAAGGTACTTATGAGTTTTTCCGGTAAAGAGCTGATCAAAGGAGAGCCGGATGCCTCTTCTTTCCCATCCGGGGGACTGAGAGCAACTTTTGAGGCCAGAGGCTATACTGCCTGGGACTGTACTTCTCCTGCTTTTGTCAGACATGATGCAGCTGGAGCTACTTTGTGCATTCCTACAGCTTTCTGTTCCTATACAGGGGAAGCCCTGGATCAGAAGACGCCTCTTCTGCGTTCCATGCAGGCGGTAGGCACTCAGGCCCTTCGGCTGGTACGGCTTTTCGGGGATACCACAGCCAAGAGAGTGGTTCCTTCCGTAGGAGCAGAACAGGAGTATTTTCTGGTAAGCGAGAAGATGTTCAGTAAGAGAAAAGACCTGGTATTTACAGGGAGAACCCTCTTTGGCGCTATGCCTCCGAAGGGACAGGAAATGGATGACCATTATCTGGGGACTATCCGCCAGAGAGTTTCCGCGTATATGAAACATGTGAACGAGGAACTGTGGAAACTGGGAGTTACTGCCAAGACACAGCATAATGAGGTGGCTCCTGCCCAGCATGAGCTGGCGCCTATCTTTGCGGAAGCGAATGTGGAAGTAGATCATAATCAGATCATTATGCAGACCCTGAAAAGAGTGGCTTCCCAGCATGGAATGAAGTGCCTTCTTCATGAGAAGCCTTTTGCAGGGGTAAATGGATCAGGAAAGCACAATAACTGGTCTTTAACTACCGATACCGGCGTGAATCTTCTGGATCCGGGATATACGCCTCATGAAAATATCCAGTTTCTTCTTATCTTAAGCTGCGTGCTGAAGGCTGTAGACAGACATGCGGATCTTTTAAGAGAGTCTGCCTCTGATGTAGGAAACGATCATCGTCTGGGAGCCAATGAGGCGCCTCCGGCAATTGTTTCCGTTTTCCTGGGAGATCAGCTTACAGACGTTATGAACCAGCTGATCACCACAGGTATGGCAGACCACAGTATTGAAAGTGAAAAACTGGAAACCGGGGTAAAATCCATTCCTGAGTTTATGCGGGATACGACGGATCGGAACAGAACTTCACCTTTTGCCTTTACAGGAAATAAATTTGAATTCCGCATGGTAGGTTCCAGAGATTCCATAGCCCCTGCCAATGTGGTGCTGAATACCATTGTGGCGGAAGCCTTTAAGGAAGCCAGTGATGAACTGGAAAAGGCGGAAGATTTCAGCCTGGCAGTCCATGACCTGATCAAGAAAAACTTTACGGAGCATCAGAGGATCGTATTTAATGGAAACGGTTATTCCCAGGAGTGGGTGGAGGAAGCCGAAAGAAGAGGGCTTCCAAATCTGACCTGTATGGTGGAAGCTGTAGATACACTGACCTCAGACAAAGCGGTAGAGCTTTTCGAAAAGTTCGGCGTATTTACAAAGGCGGAGTTGGAATCCAGACAGGAGATCAAATACGAAACCTATTCAAAGGCTATCAACATTGAGGCGAAAACGATGCTGGATATTGCCGGAAAACAGATCATTCCGGCAGTGATCAAATACACAAAAAATCTGGCGGACGCCATCAATGCTATCGTGGCAGCAGGAGTGCTGGACGTAGACGTACAGACAGAACTTTTACAGCAGACTTCCCAGCTTCTTAAAGAGACCAGGGCTGCCATGGAAAATCTTAAGACTGTATCAGAAAAAGCCCATGATATGGAAGACGGCAGAGATAAGGCTTATTTCTACCGCCGTCAGGTGATCCCGGCAATGGACGCTCTGAGAAAGCCGGTGGATGAACTGGAAATGATCGTAGATAAAGAGATCTGGCCGATGCCGTCTTATGGAGATTTATTATTTGAAGTATAAACAGTGAGAGAAATTCCGGGGCTGCCGCATGAAACAAGAGAACTGTTCCCTGCGGCGGCCTTGGTTCTGTTATAGACAAAAAACAGGGAGACTGACCAGGCCCTGGCAGAAATGGAAAAATATTTCTGATAAGAGATCAGGAGAGGAAAAAATGGATCATAGATTAGATTTTTTAAGAGAACAGCAGGTGGATAAGGAGCTTATCCAGGAGGTAGAAGCTTTTAGAAACCGTTATCCGGTGGCTGAGGAGGAGAAGACCAGAGTTTCCCAGCCGGATATGCCCTTCTATGGCAGAGAAGTGCTGGAAATGGGTATCGCGGCAGTACTCCAGGGAGAGAATCTTCTCCTTACAGGGGCTAAGGCTACGGGGAAGAATATCCTGGCAGAAAATCTGGCATGGATCTTTGGAAGACCGGTTTATAATGTATCTTTTCATGTAAACACAAACAGCGGCGATCTGATCGGTACGGATACCTTTGTAGATAACCAGGTACAGCTTCGCAAGGGAAGCATATACCGCTGTGCCCAGTATGGAGGATTCGGGATCCTGGATGAGATCAATATGGCGAAGAATGATGCGGTTTCTGTCCTCCACGCAGCGCTGGATTACAGAAGATGTATAGATGTGCCGGGATACGACAGGATCGATATGCATGAGGCGGCGCGTTTTATTGCCACAATGAATTACGGTTATGCAGGCACCAAGGAGCTGAATGAAGCGCTGGTGTCACGTTTCCTGGTCATCGATATGCCTGCTCAGGATGAAGAAACTCTGGAATTTATCCTGAAAAGGAAATTTCCGAAGATCAAGGACAATGCCCTGAAGCAGTGGACCGGCCTTTTTATGGATCTTCAGCTAAAGGCATATAACAGCGAGATCACTACCAAAGCCCTGGATCTTAGGGGAGTGATCGGCGCCCTGAAAACTGTAGAAGAAGGATTAAAACCGGCTCTTGCGGTAAAGATGGGCGTAGTAAACAAATGTTTTGACATCTTTGAAAAAGAGATCGTCCAGGATGTGGTGATGACCAGAATACCGGATTCCTGGACCGCAGGAGATGTATTTGAAGAGTAAGAGGTAGTTATGGACGAATTTCAGCTGGAACTGGAAAACCGAATAAAAAATCTCATGTGGACCGTCAGCGGAGATTACGGTCTGGAATTTAAGCCGGATCTTCAGGCTTTCGCCCGCTCAAAGTATATCGCTTTATATGATGGGATCAAGCAGGGAGCTTTTGCCAAGTTTTTTGACAGAGAGGCCTATTCTCTTTATCTGGTAAAAAAGATCTATCTTCATGCTATGGAAGCGCCGCTGATGAACCTGGCCCAGCTTTGTATTGAATTTGCAGTTTCCGGGAAAATTATGAAGGAAAGGGAAGGCGTGTCTTCCATAAGGAGAAAAGCCTGCGAAGATGTGCTGGAGCGGGATTTTAACCATCTTCAGGAAAACGCGGCGGGAAGACTGAAGATCTCATTATTTAAAGAGATCCTTACCGGATCTGAACCGGCTCCTGCGAGACAGCGGAGATGGATGGACATGGCGGAAAGCCTGGACCAGGCAGAAAATACTATGGATATTATTAAGGTTACAGACCAGCTTTACAATGAGGTAGTAGATCCTTACTTTGAACGCCAGCATGGAAATCTGGAAAAAGTCCTGGCTGTGACTTTGGAAGAACTGGCGGAATTTTCCTGGCAGGATTATCTGGACGAAGAGGCGTTAAACGGAAGTCTGGAAACCTATCTGGATAAAGTATCGGAAAATATGACCGGTCTGGATCAGATGGAGGCCGGGGAGGCGCCTGAGGAAGAAGAACAGAAAGATACAAAAAAGAGAGTACTGGTCGTAGACGAAAAGGCTCTTGCCAAGATGTATTCCTATGTGGAGCGGAATTACGGAAAGACATTTCTGAAGGAATCTGAAGAGAAACGTCTGAACTATCTTCTGTGCAGAGGGATCCATGGAGACTGCAGCCTGTATTTTACAAAAGGGATCCTGAAGGGACCGGTGCTCAGAAATTATCAGTATGAGTACGCAAGGAAACAGAAAGATAAAAATCTTTATGAGTATTATGATAATCACCGTGTGGTGAAAAATAATATCCGGATACTGACGGAGATGTTGAAGAAAACTCTTGTTATGCGTGACGAGTCGGAGGAGACCCTGTCTGACCGGGGGATCGTGATCCCTTCCAGACTCTGGAGGATCGGAAGGACACAGGACGCAAAAGTCTTTAAAAGAGAACTTCATGCGGAAGACTCCAGTTTTGTGGTGGATGTGCTGATCGATGCCAGCGGTTCCCAGCGGAGCCGTCAGGGACAGGTGGCGATTCAGGCATATATATTAAGCGAAGCTTTGAGCAATGTGGAGATCCCTCACCGGGTAATGAGTTTCTGTACCTTCTGGGATTATACCATTCTCCATCAGTTCCGGGATTATGACGCAGACCGAAAGGAAAACGCAAACATTTTTGAATATATTACTTCTTCCAATAACCGGGACGGTCTTGCCGTCAAAGCGGCAGGGCACGGTCTTCTGGCAAGGGAAGAGGAGCATAAGATCCTGATCGTTTTAAGCGATGGAAGGCCTTATGATGTGATCCTGAACAGGCCGAATGCCAGAAATCCTCAGCCGTATCACGGAAAGTACGCGGTCCAGGATACGGGTTTTGAAGTGCGGAAGCTGCGGAATCAGGGCGTCTGTGTCCTGGGCGTTTTTGCGGGAGAAGAAAAGGATCTGGCGGCAGAAAAGAAAATATTCGGGAAAGACTTTGCCTATATCCGGAATATATCTGGATTTTCCCCGGTAGTAGGCCGTTATTTGATGAAGCAGCTGGAGAAAGACATTTAATGGAGCATTAACTATGAATGAAAAAATTGAGATAATGGGGATTTCCCTGGATACCTGCTCGGTGGAAGAGATCATTGAAAGTATAAATGTCCACTGGCTTCAGGAAGAATCTCTGTCCACTTACGGAACGCTTACTATGAAGCTGCTTATGGCGGCGCAGAAGGATCCGGCCCTGAAGGATTATATCCAGATGCTGGATAAAGCGGTGCCGGATGATCCGGAGGTGCTTTGGGCGGCAGGCCTTCATGATGGAAAATTAGAAGAAGAAATTTCACAGCATGATTTTGTGGGGACGCTTTTCTGGCTGCTGGCACAGTATAGAAATCACATTTTTATCCTGGGAGAGACGGTGGAGGATACGGAAGACATGTTCCAGTATCTAAGGGAAAAGTATCCGGATATCGTGGTGACGGGAAGAGACTGCCTCCTGATCGGCGAAAGCGATCAGGTGGACCGGGTGATCAATGAGATCAATGCGGTCAGTCCCCAGGCGGTACTAAGCTGTTCCAGGACTTTTGAATTGGAAAGATTTGTGAAAAAGAACCGGAAAATGATCAATTCCAGAGTCTGGTTCAGCCTGGGAAACTGTCAGGAGATATGGAAAGGCCCCGGTCTTAAGCCAGCTTGGCTGGGCAAGATCATGGAGAAAAACATCTTTAAAAAAATGGTTTCCAGTTATAAAGAAGAAAAGAAGGAAATATGAACAAATTATTACAAATGAAAAAAATATGTAATAATTTAAGATTTTCTCTTTATTTTTTCAGCATTCTGTATTAGTATATATAGTAGGGTTTTTTATATTATGGGATACAAAATAATAAAACTATATGATGAAAGAGGGAGACAAAATGATTTCAAACCAGATACTTCAGAATACTCTGGATGGACTGAAGGGAATATCCAGAACGGACTTTTGCGTAACCGACATGGAGGGCAAGGTGCTGGCCACTACTTTTGCGGAAAGCGTATGCGGTGAAGAAGAAGTGGTGGCATTTGCCAATTCACCGGCGGACAGCCAGGTGGTGAGGAGCAATCTGTATTTCAAGATCTATGATGATCATCAGCTGGAATACATACTGATCCTGGACAGTCAGGCAGATGATGCCTATACCCTGGGAAAACTTGTGGCTTTTCAGATCCAGGGGCTGCTGACCGCGTATAAAGAGAGATTTAATAAGGATAATTTTATCAAAAATCTTCTGCTGGACAATCTGCTTTTGGTAGATATCCAGAACCGGGCGAAAAAACTCCATATCGAAATGGAAGCCCGCAGAGTGGTTTATATCCTTGAGACAAACCAGGAGAAAGATTATGGTTCCCTGGAAAATATCAAGAACCTTCTGGGTGGAAAGTCCGGAGATTTTGTTACCGCCGTAGACGAGAAGAGTGTGATCATCGTGAAGGAACTGGCCTCTTCCGACGATTACGCCCAGCTGGAAAAAACGGCCTATACCATTTTGTCAACACTGGGAGTAGAAAAAGACGGTAAGACCCATATTGCTTACGGGACTATCGTGAAAGACCTGAAAGAGGTTTCCCGTTCTTATAAGGAAGCCAGGATGGCTCTGGATGTAGGAAAGATCTTCTTTGGAGAGAAAGAGGTCATCGCATACAGTTCCCTGGGGATCGGACGTCTGATCTATCAGCTCCCCATTCCTCTGTGCAAAATGTTTATCCGGGAAATTTTTGACGGAAAATCTCCCGATGATTTTGACGAGGAGACACTGACTACCATTAACAAGTTCTTTGAAAACAGCCTGAATGTTTCAGAAACTTCCAGACAGCTTTATATACACAGAAATACTCTGGTCTACAGGCTGGACAAGCTGCAGAAGAGTACCGGGCTGGATCTGAGAGTCTTTGAGGACGCTATTACATTTAAGATCGCTCTGATGGTAGTAAAATATATGAAATATATGGAAACGCTTGATTACTAAAGAGAGGAGAATGCCTCTCGATAGGAAAACAGGAGGTTATTATGATTGATTTAGTAGACGTGAGCAAATCATACAGTAAAGGCCAGCCGGCCATTGACCATATGAATCTTCACGTAGAGAAGGGTGAATTTGTGTTCGTAGTGGGAAACAGCGGTTCCGGAAAGTCCACGCTGATCAAACTGCTTTTAAAAGAGCTGGATCCCACAAGCGGAACGATTACTGTAAACGGCCAGCAGCTTAACAAGCTGAGACGGAGAAAAGTGGCAAAATACCGCAGGGGAGTAGGTGTTGTGTTCCAGGATTTCCGTCTGTTAAAGGACAGAAATGTCTATGAAAACGTGGCCTTTGCACAGAGGGTTATTGAACGCCCTACCCGCATTATCCGGAAAAGAGTTCCCGAAGTGCTGACGCTGGTAGGCCTGGCAGAAAAATATAAATCCAGACCGGATCAGCTTTCAGGAGGGGAACAGCAGAGAGTGGCTCTTGCCAGAGCCCTGGTAAACAGACCGAATATCCTGCTGGCTGACGAGCCTACAGGAAACCTGGATCCGAAAAACTCCTTTGAGATCATGAAACTTTTGGAGGAGATCAATGAGAGAGGAACCACTGTCCTTGTAGTTACTCACAACAGAGAAATCGTCAACGCTTTCAAAAAACGTGTGATCACCATGAAAAAAGGCGTGATCGTCAGCGACGAACAGGAAGGGGAATATCGGAATGCGAATTAGTACTATTGCATACATATTTAAACAGGGATTTAAAAATATCTGGCGTAACCTGAGATTCTCACTGGCGTCTATATCTACCATGGCTGCCTGTATCTTTCTTTTCGGACTGTTTTTGGCACTGGTCATGAACTTTAACTATATCGTCCATTCCGCTGAGGAAGGAATTGCTGTCCTGGTATATTTTGACGAAGGCATTACCCAGGATAAGATCGATGAGATCGGAAGAGAGATCAAGGCCCGTAAGGAAGTGGCAGAGATGGATTACATATCTGCCGACGAGGCCTGGGCGGACTACAGCAAGGTATATCTTGGGGAAGACAATGATGATCTGGCAGAAGGCTTTATGCAGGATAATCCTCTGGCCAATTCTTCCAGATATGATGTGTATCTGAAAGATGTAGAAGGACAGGAAGATCTGGTAAATTATATTAAGAGCCTGGACGGCGTGCGAAGAGTGGAACAGTCTGAGGCTGCGGCGGATGTTCTTTCCACCTTTAACCGTCTCATCGGATATGTGTCTGTCGCTATCGTGCTGATCCTTTTGATCGTTGCTCTTTTCCTTATCCGGAATACGATCACCATGGGTATTTCTGTGCGCCAGGAAGAGATCGGGATCATGAAACTGATCGGCGCCACGGACTTCTTTGTAAGGTCTCCTTTTGTGATAGAAGGAATCCTTCTGGGAGCTATAGGCGCGGCAATTCCCATCTGTATTTTGTACTTTTTATACAACAAGATTATTATTTATGTAGTTGAAAGATTCCAGAATCTGGGAAGTTTTCTTCAGTTCCTGCCTGTATCGGACGTATTCCGGTATCTGGTTCCTGTGGGACTGGGACTGGGGATCGGTATTGGTTTTATAGGAAGTATTTTCTCTGTGAGAAAACACCTGAGAGTATAAGCAGGTCTTTTAAAAGTAAAGAACGAAAGAACAGGTTAGCGAAGCTGGCAGGACACACAGATGCTGTGGGTCTTGCCAGTATTTCTGTAAGCGGAAAAAGAAGATGGAGGAAGAGACATGGAACAGGGCAGATTCAGAAAAGGCTTTCTAGTGGGAATGGCGTGTACTCTGGTCATTGGAGGCGGAGGTCTGAAGATTTATGATGTAGTACAATCCAATGTGAGAAACCAGGGAGCGGTCACAGACAGCTTTGTACAGAAAGCAAAATACATCGAGGACACAGTCAAGGAAAGCTATACCGGGGATGTTGATGACGAAGAAATGGAAGAATATATGTATAAAGGGATGATGGCCAGCCTGGGAGATCCCTATTCTGCTTACTATACCAGCGAGGAATATGAAGAGCTGACTACCGAGACTACCGGATCCTATGAGGGGATCGGCGTGGTCATGCAGCAGGATGCGGATACAGGTGAGGTAAAGGTAGTACGGTGTTATGAAGGGGCCCCTGGAGCGGAAGCCGGACTTCAGCCGGAAGACGTGCTGGTTCAGGTAAACGGAGAATCTGTTTCCGGAATGGAGCTGTCAGAGGTGGTGGATAAGGTAAAAAGTTCTCAGGATACCGCTCATCTTACCATATCGAGAGAAGGGGAAAGTGCGTATCTGGAGATCGATGTGCCTTTGGAGAAAGTAAACATTCCGGTGGTAGAACATGAGATGCTGGATGATCAGATCGGGTATATTGCCCTGTATGAATTTACAGAGCAGACAGAACCACAATATAAAGAAGCTTTTGAAGATCTGGAGGATCAGGGCATGGAGAGACTGATCATTGATGTGCGGAATAATCCCGGCGGTCTTCTCACATCGGTCTGCGATATCCTGGAAGATATTCTTCCAAAGGGACTGATCGTGTATACGGAGGATAAAGATGGAAATCGTCAGGAATATACCTGCAGCGGGGAAAATGAGCTGGAACTCCCTCTGGCCGTGCTGGTCAATGGCAACAGCGCCAGCGCTTCGGAAATCTTTGCCGGAGCCATTCAGGACTATGGGACCGGCACCATCGTGGGAACCACTACTTTTGGAAAAGGGATTGTCCAGAGCCTGATACCGTTTACCGACGGAAGCGCGATCAAGACCACAACAGCAAAATACTATACCCCCAGCGGCAGATGCATCCATGGTACAGGAATTGAACCGGATGTGACGGTAGAACTTGCTCAGGGTCTGGAACAGGAGAACTCTATTTCCCATGAAGAAGATAATCAGCTGCAGAAAGCGGTCGAGGTTGTAAAGGGAAGCTGAAAAATTAAAAAAGAAATCTGAAAAGGCAGAGACCGTATGCGTAAAAATCCGGTCTCTGCCTTTTTCTCAGACACTTTTCCGACATTCTTATGATAAAACATTAGCAAACGAAAGTCTATAAAATCTAAAAGGGGGTATTGTATGACCATTATAGACAATATTGTTGTAATTTTATGTTTTGCGGGAATTCTGGGAGTCGGATATTATTTTTCTAAAACTTCTCAGGATATGGACAGCTTTTATAAAGCGAACCGCTCTCTTCCCTGGTCCCTGTGTGTGGGAACTCTGATGGCCTCCTGGTACGGCGGCGCCGGAGTGGTGGGTACGGTAGGATATGCCACCACCATGGGATTTTCGGCGTTCTTTATCTGGTCTATCGGCGCTCACGCAGTGAGATTTCCTCTGGCCTTATGGATCGCGCCCAGGATCTCCGTTAAGGCAAAGGCGACCATCCCGGATCTTCTCCGGGTGAATTATGGAAAACCTGCGGCTGTTTTAGGCGCTATCGCTATTGTAGTCACCTGTCTTTCCATCGGAGAGATCGCAGCAGTAGGATATGTGGGAGAAGGCGCATGGCACGCCAATAAATTTGTGGTGGCCATTATTGTGGTAGCCGTCTCTATAGCCATCACCTGTATGGGCGGCCTGATGGGCGTTGCGGTTACGGATATGATCTTCTTCTTCCTTATGGTGACCTGTGTTTCCGCGGCGTTCCCGCAGTTGTTTTTCTCCATGGGAGGATTTGAAGGCATCAAAGAAGCCTTAAGCGGACCGGCACCGGAAATGCTTACGGCTTTCGGCGGCACACCGATCCCTCAGGCGATTATTCTGATCGTTTTATGTATCAACATTTACAAGGATCCTACCTTCTATCAGAGATTCGCCTCTGCTAATTCAGCAAAGACAGGAAAAAGAGCCATGCTGACCTGCTTTTCCATCTGGCTTTCCTTTGATGTGGTGACTATAATGACTGGTGTCTTGATCCGAGTATATGATGTGAATCTGACCACTCAGCCAGAGGTAACTTATATTTCTCTGATCGTGGGTACCCTGCCTGTAGTGGCAAAAGGACTTTTCGTAGTGGGAATCCTGGGCGCCATTGTCTCTACCCTTGACAGCTACTATCTGATCGGTGGAGAGATCATTTCCAATGATATTATTTATATGCTCCGGGGAGACCGGCCTTTAAAGGACAAGGTCAGTATCCGGATCACCAGGATCGCCAGTGTATGCTTTGGAATTATCGGACTGCTTACGGCTTTCCGGTTCGCAAGAGTGTATGATGCTTTCCTTTTCTTGACGAGTATCAGTATGACACTGCTTTTTGTCCCTATGATGGCCGCTTTGATGTACGATGGGAAGAAAACAAATGTGGCAGGTCTTTCCAGTATGATCGTGGGGGCTGTGGTATGGATCGTGTTCCAGTATATCTGTCCGATCACGATTTCAGGTATCCAGATCGACCCGGTTTTGATCGGACTGCCGCTGTCCTTTATTGCTTTCCTTATAGGAAACCGGTATGGAACAGATCTTAACGCGCAAAGAAGACTAAAGGGAATGTAGGAGGAAACTGAATGGATAATGAAAAGAAAAATGTGCCGGAAGAAAAGCCGCAGTACGAAAAGGTAGAATGGTTTGGCGTTGACGGAGCCCTGGTGCTTTTGTTCATTGTGTTAGCTTGTATCTATGGATATGGAATGCTCAATGGCGTGGATTTTATTATCGGTATTATGGCGCCGGGCGTGGCGATCGTGTTTACCGTTGCTATTTTCCTGAAATATTGCACAGAAGTGTTCTCTTTTGCCACCGGTAAAAAGGGAAAGGAAAAAGAAACAAAGGAAAAAGAGGAAAAGAAGGATTAAAATGAAGATTGAATGTTTTCCAATCAAAATGAAAGAAGAGGAGGCCCTCAGGATTGCCCGGGGCGGGAAAAATCCGATCATGAGGGCGATCTTCGGAAAGAAAAAGATCAATCTTCGGATAATGTATCTGGAGAGCAGATATATTATCTATGAAATGACTTACCATGACAATTTTCTGGTCCGGTCCCTGCAAAAGAAAAGAGAAGAGGATAAACAGAAGATCCGTGTCATGGTAGAAGCCACGACCTGTACCGCTGCCTATGTGGAGGATGAGATCGTCACTGAGGAAAAAGAGGTAGACGAGAATAGTATCCAGCCCACTTATTATGAGGATAAAAGACTGCGGGACTGCGGCGCGATCATGGCAAAAAGAATGGTAAGGCGTCGTGTGGGAAGGAATCTGAGCATCCGGCCGCTGGAAGAAAGAAAAGTATACAGACCTTTTTATATCGCTATATACGGCGATATGATAGAAGGGACGAAGGCCAGATATATGCCCATCGCCGCAGATGGCAATCTGGTGAGCAGAAATTTCTGATGCAGAGGAGACCATATTCCCGAAAGTGGGAGTATGGTCTTTTTTAAAACAGAAAAAGGAGGGAGATTTTGAAGGAAGGATATTTAAAAGCCATGGAAATCTGGGAAGTGCCGGAAGAGTTTTATCAGGCGGCAGGTCCTATGTACAGAGACTACGAGGTAGATCTGGCGGTTAAAATGGGGAAGGAAACTGTCCCAGGCCAGAAGATCTGCGCATGGCTGAAAGAAATGGGGTATACGGACATGGAGCGGCTTTTATGGGAAAGCTACAGCCGGAATGTCATGCGAAAAAATCAGGAGGATCCGAAATCTTATGAAATGACCACCTTTTATGACCGCTATCCCTATTTTGCCCAGTATGAGCCGGAAGCTTATGCAGAGTATTCCCAGGAAATGGTGCGGAAACTTAATGACTGGGATCTGAAGGTATATATGGATATGGTAGCTGATAAGGCTTTGGCCATAGCAAGAGGCGAAGATGTTCCCATGCATCAGACCCAGTATCTCACGCTGGAAGAGGCTATGGATATGATGGATACTTTCGGAGATGAGATCCTGATTCTTCCCTGCAACTGCAAAGCTATGGAACGGTATAAAGACAAACCGGTGAACGTCTGCATCAATAAACTGGAGAAAGGGCCCAATACTCCCTATGACCAGGGACACGGAGAGATCCTCAGCGCAGAAGAAACAAAAAGATTGATCAGAGAAGTCAATAAAAAAGGTCTGATGCAGTCCGGAGAAAATAATTGTCTGTGCAGCTGCGACGGCGTATGCTGCTATCCGGTAAAAATGGCTAAAATACTGGGAACAAGACTCCGCTATCCTACTTCTCATTATGAGATCCTGTGGGATCAGGATAAATGCGTACAGTGTGGAAAATGCGCAAAGATCTGTAATTTCGGAGCTTTTGTCAAAGAAGGAAAAAAAGTTACCTATGATGTGGACAAATGCTGGGGCTGTACCATTTGCGCGCCAAATTGTCCAAAAGATGCTATAACATTAAAAAAACGGAGGTAAAATTATGATACTTAGAAAGATCAGTCGTTCAGAACTGGAAACGATCCATGAAAAGACTTTATATCTTTATGAACACGTAGGGGTGGATTTTGAGCATCCGGAACTTTTGGAACTGTTTAAAAAGAAAGGGATCCGTGTCCAGGGAAACCGGGTGTTTTTTTCAAAGAAGGACGTGGATGAGGCTGTTTCCACTTTGCAGCGCAGTTTTACTTTAAAAACTCCTTTTGAGGAACTGAAGATCGGAGAAGGAGGGCAGGCGATCTGTTCGGCTTCCGGACCGAGAAAGGTCCTGGAAAACGGTACGGCACGCCCGGCTACTCCGGAAGATTATGTAAAGATCCGAAAGCTGGATGCTTCCAGTCCGATGATCAATCTTTCTAGTTCACCCCTTACCTATGTAAAGGAATTCCCTCAGGATAGGAGCGAAGTGATAAAAGGAGCATTGACTCTGAAATATTCTACTCATCCGGTGATCATGTCCTGCTTTGGAAAAAAGGACGCAGAGGAAACCATCGCTCTTGCCAGAGATTTTTACGATACAGACGAAGGCTATTATACCATTGGAGTTGGAAATGTGATTTCTCCCCTTCGCTATGCGAAAGAGGATGTGGAAGCGCATCTGGCTTACGCAAAGAGAAATCTTCCGGTAGTGATCGCATGCTGCTCTATTCCAGGCATGACCAGTCCGATTACCATAGGAGGAACTATTGTACAGAACAATGCAGAGGTAATGGCCGGGATCATCATGACACAGATCGTAAATCCGGGTACGCCTGTAGTATATGGAAATACCACTTATGTATCGAATATGAGAACTGCAAGTCCGGTATCCTGGGGCTGCGAGGAAGCTTTGATCATTCAGTATGCAAAGGCTATGGCAGATTTTTACGGACTGCCCTGCCGTACAGGCGGATCTCTTTCTGTTGCTAAAGAACTGGATTTCCAGAACGGTGCGGAGACGGCCATGTCTTTGATGACCAGTCTGGACGTACAGGCAGACTTTATTTTCCATTCCTTTGGGGAGATGGATGGCCTGAATGTATTCAGCTTTGAAAAATATGTTCTGGACGAACAGGTAATGGAGGCCAGAAAAGCAGCAGAGAGTATTGATATCTTCTCGGAAGAAGATATGAGTCTGGAGTCTATTGAAGAAGAAGGACCCGGCGGAAACTTCCTTCTGGAAGAGGAGACCATGGAGAGATACCGGGAGGAAATCTACTATCCGGAACTTTATAATGTTGAGAATTATGACCAGTGGGAGCGGGAAGGAAAGATTTCTGTAGAAGAAAAAGCCAGAAAGAAAGTAGAAGAACGTCTGGCCCAGTATGAACCGCCTCAGTATACAGAAAAACAGAGGAAGGTTCTGGAAGAGGCTCTGAAAGGTTTTGAGAACTTATAAAAGGAGAGATTATGAAGAGCAAAGAAATCGAGAAAGTAACTCTTGGAGGAAAACTGACGATTGAAGAATTTGTGGCTGTAGCCAGATATAAGGCCAAAGTAGAATTTTCAGAAGAATATAAAAACCGGGTAGTGCGCTCCAGAAAGATCATTGAAAAATGCGTGGAAGAGCAGAAAGTGGTGTATGGCACTACCACCGGGTTCGGGGCGTTGGTCACCCAGAATATCAGTAAGGATCAGGCGGAGATCCTCCAGAGAAATATTATCATTACCCACTCTACCTCTGTGGGAGAGCCTTTTTCAGAGGAAGTGGTAAGAGCCATTATGCTTATGGTGCTGCAGAGCCTGGGAATGGGGGTAAGCGGCGTACGGCTGGAACTCTTGGAGCAGTACAGGGAATTTTTAAATAAAAATCTGACCCCCTATGTGCCCAAAGAAGGATCTGTGGGATATCTCTGCGCAGAAGCTCATACAGCGTCAGTGCTTCTGGGAGAAGGAAAAGCCTACTATGAGGGAAAACTCTATGACAGCAGGACAGCCCTTGAAAAGGCAGGAATGAAGCCATTCACTCTTAGCTATAAGGAAGGGCTGGCTCTTACTAACGGGGTTACATCTCCGGCAGCTATGGCGGCCCTGGCAGTTTACGATATGAGAAAAGCTATAGAAAGCGCAGATATTATCGCAGCCCTATCTTTTGAAGGACTCCACGGCCTGTTAAAGGCATATGATGATCAGGTACTTGCCTGCCGCCCATTTAAGGAAATCCGGGAAACTGCCCATAAGATAAAAGATATACTGAAAGACTCCCAGGTAGTAAAGGCCGCAGAAGGAAGCCATGTGCAGGATTCCCTTTCTCTTAGATGTATTCCCCAGCTTCACGGAGCTGTGAAGAAAACTGTGGATGACGCCTGGAGGGCAGTTGAGATCGAGATCAACGGCTGCGGGGATAACCCTATTGTGGTAGGAACGGAAGATGAGTTCGACGTGTTTTCCAACGGAAATCCGGACAGCGCATATATGGGACTGGAAATGGATTCTGTGTGTATTGCCGCCGGGGCTGCGGCAAAAATGTCAGAGAGAAGAAATGCCCGCTTCCTGGATGATAAACTTTCAGGATATCCTTCTTTCCTGGTAAAAAATCCGGGACTGAATTCCGGGCTTATGATCCCCCAGTATACGCAGGCAGGTCTGATGAATGATATGAAGATCCTGGCCCATCCGGCATCTGTAGACAGTATCACTACCAGCGCCAACCAGGAGGATTATGTGGCAATGGGCTACAATGCCTGCAAAAAAGCCCTTAAATGTGTAGAGAAGCTGGAATATATACTGGCTATTGAACTGTTTTCCGCCTACCAGGCGCAGCAGTTTATCGATGAAAAACTGGAGCGGGGTCAGGGAAGCAGGAAAGTGCTGGCATATCTGAAAGAACGTATACCGGTAATGGAAGAGGATATGTATATTTACCCTAATCTGGAAGCTTTAAAGACAGAGATCCATGAGGGGGGGATCATAGACTGTCTGACAGAAAAAGATCAGTGAAAAAGGAGGAAACGAGGATGGTGCATCTTACACCGGAAGAACAGGAGATGCTGGACGGAAAACAGGGCCGGTTAAAGCAGGTGGCTATGGAGAATATTGTACGCTATGCCCAGGTGCTGGGAGCTTCCAAGCTATGCCGGGTTACCAAGGCTACAGTATTTTGCGGAGCGCATAATTATCTGGAAGTATGCAAAAGCGGCGATTTTCATGAAGTCTTCAGCAAGATGAATCTGGCAAGAGACGAGAGGATCCCTTTTGACTGTGTGGACAAAAATTGTTATGTCCAGTCCTGCGTAGCAGCCAGCGATCAGTTTGAATATGAGATTTTTGATCAGCCTAAAGAGGTATTTGAAAAAAACAGTTATTATCTGGAAGAAAGCAGAAAGGCAGGGGTGATCATCGCCGGTTCCTGCTCTCCCTATCTGATGGGATGGATCCCGGTGAGAGGAGAACATTTTGTTACAACAGAATCCGGAGTGACCATTCTGGGAAATTCTCTCTGGGGAGCCTGCTGTAATGCAGACGGTATTGAAGCGGCTTTCTGGTCCGCCATCTGCGGAAGGACCCCGTACTGGGGATACCATGTGAAAGAAAACAGATATGGAACGCATCTTTTCCATATCAAGGCCCGTCTGGATTCTTCCATGGACTGGGAAGTGCTGGGAAAAGCCATGGGAAAAAGGCTTCCTCTTACCGGATGTACACCGGTGATCGAAGGAAACTTTGAAGGCGTGGATTTTGTAAAGCTGAAAAGCTTTTTTACTGCTCTGGCTATCACCACCAACTGCAGAATGTGCCATATTGTAGGGATCACTCCTGAGGCCAATACCTTGGAAGAAGCTTTTATGGGCCATGAGATCCTGGGAGAGGACACTATAGAGGACAAGGATATCGCAAATGCCTATGAAGAACTTTGCGAGACAGAAGAAGGAAGCATAGATCTGGTAAGCCTGGGCTGTCCGCATTATGACATCCACCAGATCCAGGAAGTAGCGGAATATATGAAGGGAAAGAAAGTCCATCCGGGGACCAGGTTTATGGTCTGGACCGTATACCCTGTAAAGGCCATGGCAGATCTGAACGGCTATACGAAAATTATAGAAGAAGCAGGAGGAACCATACAGACCAGTACTTGTCCGGTGACCATAGGAGACTGTTTCCTGAAACATTATCCAGGACAGGTGTATGACAGTCTGAAACAATCTGGCAGTGTCCGGTCTGACGGTTCTGCGCAGAGAGTATATTATACAGACAAGTATCATTGTATGGATGCAGCAGTGTCCGGCCAGTGGAGGGAGGAATACCGATGGAAGAAAAAATTCTGAAAGGCAGAGGGGTCATTCCCGGTATTGTAGAGGGAAAAGCCATTGTATGCCCTGGAAGTATCACTGGATGGGGAGGCATTGATCCTGAAACCGGAGTGATCAAGGATTATGAAAACAGCAACAAAGGAATGACCATTAAAGATTCTATCCTGATCATGCCGGGCAGTAAAGGATCCAATGGGTGGTCCTGTTACTTCGGGGCAGCAAGAGCAGCAGGCTGCGCGCCAAAGGGGTGGGCGTTTACCAGGATCGACAGCAGCGCGGGCGTGGCCAGCGCGGTAATGCAGATCCCCACAGTTGTAGATTTCCCTCTTGACGCAGATCCCTGCAAGGTGATCAAAACCGGGGACTATGTAAGACTGGACGGGGAAAAGGGAACCCTGGAGATCCTGGAGAGAGCCTGATCCCGGGCGGAAAATAAAGAAAGGACGGATCCGAGATGATTGTAAGGAAAGTGCAGGATCAGGAGATCCGGATGATACATGAAAAGTCTTTGGAGATACTGGAAAAAGTAGGGGTGAATTTTGAAAACAGGGAGATACTGGATTTCTTTCAGAAAGCTGGTATCAGGACCCAGGGCAGCAGAGTGTTTTTCACCAGGGATCAGGTGGAAAACGCCAGAAAAACCCTGAAATCTTCCTTTATTCTGGAGACGCCTTTTGCAAGACTAAAGATCGGAGACGGCGGAAGGGCAGTAGCTACTGCCTCAGGAGCTATGGCTATTTTAAAAGATGGAAAGATCCAGACGCCTGTGATGGAAGATTACATTGATCTGAAAAAAATGGATGAAGCCAGCGGCATAGTGAATCTGGGCTGCGTACCTGGGATCTATGCGTCAGACCTTATGGAAGGAGAGACAGAACTTCTGAAAACCGCTCTTAGTCTCCGATATTCTAAAATGCCTTTTATCGCTTCCTGTGAAACTGGATATAGCGCGGCGATATCCATAGACTTTATAAAAGATTTTTATCAGGATACAGGTGAATACTATACACTGGGAATTGAGAATATCAGTTCACCTCTTCGTTACACCCGGGAAGATGTGGCGGCTATCCTGGCGTATATAAAACGGAATCAGCCGGTATGTATTACATGCTGTTCTGCTCCGGGAATGTCAAGTCCCATTACGGTAGCCGGAACTATCGTCCAGAATAATGCAGAGATCCTGGCAGGCATGGTGATGACCCAGATGGTAAATCCGGGGATCCCGGTGATCTATGGAAATGTCACATACAGCTCAGATTTGCGCAAAGCCATTCCTGTTTCCTGGGGACCTGAGGTAGGAGTCTTTATCCAATATGCAAAAGCTATGGCGGATTTCTACCAGGTGCCCTGCAGGGTAGGCGGATCTCTTTCCGGCGCGAAACAGCTTGACTGGCAGGACGGGGCCGAAACGGCTATTTCCATGATGACCACACTGGACTGTCAGACGGATCTGATGTTCCAGGCTCTGGGGCAGATGGACTGCCTGACAGTATTTAGCTTTGAAAAATATCTCTTAGATGAGGAACTTCTGGAGGCCCGTCTGTCTGCCGAAGAGAAAAATTATATTACAGAGGAAAATATCCATATGGACATGATCCAGAGGGTAGGACCGGGAGGTTCTTATATGCTGGAGGAGGAAACTCTGGAACTTTACAGGACAGAATTGTTCCATTCCAGTCTTTTTAACTGCGAGCGGTATAATGACTGGAAAAAGCAGGGGATGACTTCTGTGATCAGTAAGGCTCACGAGGCTGTGAAAGAACGGCTGGAAGCTTATGAACCGCCGGTTTATGATGCAAGAAGGACCAGGATGCTGGAAGGCGTCCTTAAGGGTCTGGACCTGGATAAGATCCCGGGGGATTCTTGACAGAGCAGGAAGCCTGTGCTACATTTACTAGTACAGTGAGATATAAGGGAACCTTATATTTCTTTAGGTTCTGCTGTACAGTATTTGAGAGGGACAGGTATGAATGATATGAAAAAGATAAAAAAACAAGAATTGTACTCCATACCTAACTGTATGGGGTACTTTCGCATTTTATTGATCCCTTTATTCTGTTTTCTTTACCTAAACGCAGAGGACAGGGGGGATTATTATCTGGCCGCGGGCGTGATCCTGGTGTCTTATATCACAGATTTTCTGGATGGACAGGTGGCGAGAAGATTTCATATGATCACAGAATTCGGCAAGCTTCTGGATCCGGTAGCAGATAAACTGACCCATGGGGCCATTGCTCTGTGCCTGGCCTTCCGGTATGAGGCCATGAGATATCTGTTTGTCCTTATGGTTCTTAAAGAAGGATTCATGGCAGTTATGGGTGTGATCAATCTCCGCCACGGCAGGAAACTGGATGGAGCAAAATGGTTTGGAAAGTTCTGTACAGGCGCTTTGTTTATCCTGCTGTTCCTGCTGGTCCTCTGGCCGGGGATCCCTCTGGCTTTAGCTAATGGGCTGATCGGCGTGGTAACGGTGATCATGTTTTTGACCCTGTGTCTGTACATACCGGAATTCCGAAAGATGATCAGATCATGGGATAGAGAGCAGGTGGTGAAAAAATGATCTTACAGTATATTTTTTATTTTTTTCTTGCCTATCTGGCGGGAGGAATGATGTTCGGGGCGCTGATCCCCAAAGTTTTCTGCGGCCTGGATATCCGGGAGATAAGCAAAGACGGAAACCCGGGAACAGCCAATGTTTTTCTTCACGCAGGCCCTTTCTGGGGGATCCTGGTCCTTATCTGTGATCTTCTTAAAGGTTTCCTTCCGGTTCATCTGGCAGCAGGCAGTCTGGGTACTCAGGAGGCTGGGTTCGCCCTGATCATGGCCGGCCCGGTCCTGGGTCATGCCTGTCCTCTGCTTGGAGGAAGAAAAAAAGGGGGAAAGGGGATCGCCGTAACCTTTGGGGTTGTGGCGGGGCTGTATCCTTTCCTGCACAGTCTGGAACTGCTGATCTTCTGGTACCTTCTTTTTTCGCTGGTGGTGATCGTCAATCCTCACAGCCTCAGGACCGGAGTTACATATCTGTGCTGGCTGGTAAGCAGCGTTCTGTGCGGGATCTATCCGGTGTTTTCAACAGGAACTTTTCTGATTTCCGCTATTGTACTGGATAAACATAAAGCAGAGCTGCGCCATCTGGAAAACAGAGAAGTTAAATTTATATTCAGGAGAAATTAAAAGATGAAGGTTTTAATTTTATCATGTAAAACAGGAGGAGGCCATGACGCCGCGGGTATGGCTCTGAAAGAGGAACTGGAGTCCAGGGGACACCAATGTGTTATGTTTGACTATCTGGTCCTGGCAGGACAGAAAGTGTCGGATACAGTGGGAGATGTTTATGTAAATACAGTGAAGAAGACGCCTCATGTTTTCGGAGCAGTATACAGTCTGGGAATGGTAGTCAGCCGGCTGACCAGAAAATCTCCGGTATATTATGTGAATTCTAAAATGGGGAAATATCTGGGACCATATCTGGAAAAAGAAAGATTTGACGCTATCGTCATGCCCCATCTTTACCCGGCGGAAACTCTGACCTATATGAAAAGAGAGGGGGTTTCGCTGCCTCTTACTATAGCGGTTATGACAGATTATACCTGCATACCTTTCTGGGAAGAAACCGATTGTGATTATTATATCGTTCCCCATGAAGATCTTCTGGACACCTGTGTGAAACGGGGGATCCCAAGGGAAAAGCTGCTCCCTTTCGGGATCCCGGTAAGCCGCAGATTCCGGATGAAAGCGGATAGAGAAAAAGCAAGGGAATATCTGGGTTTTCCCAAAGACCGGAAAATGTTCCTGCTCATGGGCGGAAGTATGGGAGCCGGGGATCTGGAAAAGCTGACAGCAAGACTCTGGAAAGAGATCGGGGGTTTAGAGGGGATTGCCGTAATCTGCGGAAGCAACAAAAAGATCTTTCAGAAGCTGAAGAAAAAATATGAGGGAGAAAAAGATGTATTCATCATTGGAAAGACCAGGCAGATGGAACTGTATATGAAAGCCTGTGATATTATCTATACCAAGCCGGGAGGACTGACTTCCACGGAAGCGGCGGTATCCCGGATCCCGATAGTCCATACGGCTCCGATCCCCGGATGTGAAAGCGCTAACCGGCGATTTTTTGTCAGACATAAGATGTCTATAGCGCCAAAGACCATAGAAGACCAGGTGGAAGAGGGGATAAGGCTGCTGGAATCTCCTGATCAGATCCTGTCTATGGAAGAGGCGCAGAAAAACTGCATTTCCGGTAGAGCCGCGGAAAAGATCATAGATTTTCTGGAAGAAAGATCGGACCATTGCGAAGAAAAGGGAAAAAGCATATAATGAAAGACACAGAATGTCCCTGTGATCAGACAAGAAGGCCAAAAAGGCCTATGGTGCCATACAGGGAGACAGGAGGAAAAGTAAAATGATAGCAGACAGTATGAAGAGTTTTGTGAAGAACAGCTCTGCCATCCGCGCTATGTTTGAGGAAGGCAAAAAAATGGCCCAGGAATACGGAGCAGAGAATGTATATGATTTCAGTCTGGGAAATCCAAATGTTCCTGCGCCAGCAGAGGTAAAGGAAGCCATTATAAAAGAAGTGGAGAATGACGATCCGATCATGCTCCATGGCTATATGAGCAACAGCGGTTATGAAGATGTGCGGAAAGCAGTGGCAGATTCCCTGAATCGGCGCTTCGGCACAGCTTTTCATGAGAATAACATCGTGATGACCGTAGGGGCGGCAGGAGGATTAAATGTGATCCTGAAAACCATCTTAAATCCCGGGGATCAGGTCCTGGTCATTGCGCCTTACTTTGGAGAATATAATTCTTATGTGGCAAATTATCAGGGCGAAGTGGTGGTAGTAAGTCCGGATACTGAAACTTTCCAGCCCAATCTCAAAGAGATGGAAGAAAAGATCACCGGAAAGACAAAAGCTGTGATCGTCAATTCCCCCAATAATCCGACTGGCGTGGTATATTCTGAAGAAACCATTAAAGCTATGGCCGGGCTCCTGGAAAGAAAAGAACGGGAATTGGGAACAGATATCTATCTGATCTCTGATGAGCCCTACCGGGAATTGGCATATGATGGAGTGGAAGTTCCTTATCTCACCAAATACTATAAGGACACTATTGTAGGATATTCCTTCAGCAAATCCCTTTCTCTTCCCGGAGAGAGGATCGGATATCTGGTGATCCCCGACGAGGCAGCAGATTCTGAAGATCTTCAAAACGGCGCCAATGTAGCTACCAGGATCCTGGGATTTGTAAACGCCCCTTCTCTTATGCAGCGTGCAGTAGCCAGATGTCTTGAGGCAAAAGCAGATGTGCCTTATTATGACAGAAACAGAAATGCCCTGTATCAGGGACTTAAGGATCTGGGATTTTCCTGTATCAAACCGGAAGGAGCCTTCTATCTTTTTGTAAAGTCTCCTGCAGAAGATGAGAAAGTGTTCTGTGAGGCGGCTAAAAAATATCATATCCTGATCGTGCCGGGATCTTCCTTTGCCTGCCCGGGATATGTGCGTATTGCTTACTGCGTGGCATATGAAACCATTGTTAATTCCATGCCGGGGTTTAAGAAGCTGGCAGAGGAGTTCGGGTTGAAAAAATAAATTGTAATAAAAATATGGAAATGGCCGTCTGAGTCTGTCTTTGTAAGACTTAGACGGCCATTTCCATTAAAGTATCATACTGCTGTGATACGTCAGAGCAGATCCTGAAACAGATAGCGGATATTCTGGAAGGATTCCCGTTTGATCCTGGGAGATATCCCGGGTTCTTTGATCAAAAGACTGAGGCTGCGGATTTCCTCTACGGCAGTCGCAGTCAGACTGTTGAGATCCGGATGGGGAGAAACCAGGGCTTTTTCTGTTTTCTCCAGCCGCACAGGAAAGGGGGCGACGGCGCCTGCGTACAGACAGGCCTTCTGGGTTCCGGGAATAAAACTACCGGCAAAATTGACCACCGGAAAATCAATAGAGTTTCGTATACTTATTTTTTCAAAATCACTTTTCATATTCTGCTCCGGAAAGGGAAGGAGAAATCCCTCCAGAAGAATATCTTCCGGTTCGGCAGTTCCATTGAGGACCGTGTGCTGTCTGATAAAATCAGAGACAGGAAGGGATTTGCTAAGATTTCCCTTATAATAAAGAGTCTTTGCATGGTATACACATAAGGCAGGAGCAGTATCGGAATAGTAAATAGCCCGGCATACAGGAGATGCAGGCGCCTGATGGCATATGGTTCCCCCTGTTTTATAACAAAGAGGAAGACTGCTCCGCCAGTATGCAGATTGATTGAAATACATACATCTTCGGTCCTGAAGGATGTTGCCTCCGATAGTTCCAATGCTTCGGATCTGGGGAGAAGCAGTTTTGGCCGCCGCTTTTGCGAGGGCGGGATAAAGAACGCCTATATCAGGATTTTCAGATAAAGAAGAAAGCGTGACGGAAGCTCCGATAAACCAGCCATTTTCTGTTTTCCTGATCTGCCTGAACTCCGGTATATGGGTTATGTCTATAAGAGGGCCACAGTCCTTTACGCCGTTTTTTATAAGCGGTACAAGATCTGTGCCTCCTCCAAGTATGGAGACTTTTTTCAGAGAATCTATTTTCATGATTTCTTCCAGTGTTTCTGGCCTTCTGTACATGTCCGTTACCTCCTTATAAATTCTTCAGCAGAATCGGGCTGATTGGGTTTGATCAGAAAGAATTCTGACAGGGGAATCCGGTTGATCTTTTTTCCGGAGGCCTGACATACGGCATCTACAATCGCGGGCGCTACGGGCACGGTGCACAGTTCCCCTACACTTTTAGCTCCGTGGGGACCGGTGGGTTCATAACTTTCTACGATTTCTCCATGAATATCAGGCATATCTCCAAGAAGAGGAATGCGGTAGGATAAAAGATCAGAGGAATTTGTTTTTCCCGCTCTTTTATTAAATTCCAGAGATTCGGTAAGGGCATATCCGATTCCCTGGCAGACGCCTCCTTCTATCTGGCCTTTTACAGTCAGCGGATTAATAGCGGTTCCTACGTCGACGGTCTCGATAACATGCTTTAATGAAATCCGGTTAGTCTTTTTTTCATATTCTGCCTTAACCATACATACAGCAAAAGGATTCGGGCTTTCCTGGGCTTTATAACTTGCACTTCCGATAAGAACCATCCCTTTCATACCGAATATACAGTGGCGCACTGCTTCCTGAAAAGTCAATTCTTTCTCCTGGGAAGGGATCAGGAAGGTTTTTGCTTCGGTAAAAGTGACCTCGGTATCTTCAAAGGAAATGCGAAGAGCCTGGATCAGACGTTGGATCAGATCTTTACAGGCGGAAACAACTGCATTTCCGCTGACATATGTCTGAGAGCTTCCGAAAGTTCCGGTATCATAGGGGGTCCTGTCGGTATCGGCAGCAGAAATCTTGATCTGGGAAAGAGGTATCCCCAGAGATTCTGCCGCGATCTGCATCAGCATTGTTTCGCTTCCCTGGCCTATGTCTGCTGAACCTGTCATAAGGTGTACAGTTCCGTCATCATTAACCAGAATGACGGCGGCACTCATTCCTTCCTTTGATGAAGGGCCGGAGCCATGGCAGGAAAATGCGACTCCCCATGCCTGGCAGATTTCATCATTCTCAATCAGACCTTCCCGCTCATCAATTTCCTTTTGAATTTCCAGACAGCGTCTGGCACATTTTTCAATAGCACAGCTTGTCACAGCCGCTGTGGCAGCAGGAAATTTTTCTCCCGCCTTTATATGATTTTTCAGACGGAATTCTATAGGATCAAGATTCAGCTGCCGGGCTATACGGCTCATCATCAGCTCTCTTCCAAAAGTGAGCTGGGCGTTGCCGTAACCCCGGAAGGCACCGGCTACCGGATCGTTGGTAGCTACCGTATAACCGTGGAAGAGATAATTAGGAACACGGTACTGAAATTTGCGGCTGGCAGCAGCCACGATCGTTGGTGTATGGGTGGTATATGGACCGCAATTCAGATAGTAATCCGTCTCAAATGCTGTTAGGATACCGTCGCTGGTAACGCCGAATTTTAAATGCGTGTCCATTTCGTGCCGGATAACGGAAGCATACATTTCTTCTTCCCGGGTATTGATCATTTTAACAGGATGCCGGATTTTTTTGGAAAGAAGGGCGCAGGCCGGTTGGTTGTGCAGCTGCTGTCTGGCTCCGAATCCGCCGCCCATAGCAGGCTTTACAATGCGTACATTATTTTCAGGCATGGAAAAAAGTTCTGCAAGGATACGACGTTCCTGGTACGGGGTCTGGGAATTGCTCCAGATGTTCAGATGTATTCTATCAGAATAATCGCAAATACAGGATGTAGGTTCCAAAGCTACATGCTGCATGGGTGACGTATGGAAATCGTCTTCAAAAATAAAACTGGCTTCCTGGAATCCCTGGTCTACATCCCCCTGCTCTGCTATCTTTTCCGCAAGAATATTTGTCTTCGACAGATGAGGCTGGATAGGAGCTAAGCCAGAGGCCAGGGCCTCTTTCATGGTATGGACGGCAGGAAGAATTTCATACTGGATCTTGATCAGCGCGGCCGCCTTTTTCAGGGCAAAAGGAGTTTTGGCGGCGATTGCGATCACTCTGTCCCCGGGACACAGGGGATGATCGGTAAGAATCTTTTCATCCTTCAGCAATAGAGGAGAAGGGGGATTTCCGGAAGAATTATAGAATTTATCCGGGACCTCCTCGGGAAGCAGGGCTCCGAGAAAATCTTCCATTTCTTCTGCAGCGGAAAGATCTACGGAAAGAACTCTTGCATGAGCATAGGGACTGCGCAAGATCATGCCGTATACCATTCCGGGAAGATGGATATCATCCGTATAGATTGCTTTTCCCGAAGCTTTTGATGCGGCTTCATGCCTGGGAAGAGACTTAGAGACTGTATGAAACTTAAGATTCATGAGATACCTCCTTTAACTTTAAGGCGGCCGTCTGCACGGCTTGTTCAATTTTTGTGTATCCGGTACAGCGGCAGAGATTTCCAGATAAAGCTTCCCGGATCTCCGGTCGGGAAGGACAGGGATTCCGATCCAGGAGCGCTTTGGTTGACATGATCATGCCGGGAGTGCAGAAACCGCATTGGATGGCGCCGGCTTCTATATAAGCTTCCTGTATGGGATGCAATTTTTCAGAAGAGGCAAGACTTTCTATGGTCTGGATCTGAGCGCCGTCTGCCTGAACGGCCAGGATGCAGCAGGAATTTACAGGTTTCCGATCAAGGATAACCGTACAGGCTCCGCATTGACTGCAGCCGCATCCCTGTTTAGTACCGGTAAGCCCCGCCTTTTCCCGGATCACATCCAGAAGAGTTTCTTCTTCTGTTACAGAAAAAGTATATTTTGTTCCATTAATGGTGAGATGGATCAGATAATATTCCATAAAAGATTCTCCTTGTATTGCTTAAAAATCAATAGTTTCTTATAGTTTATTTATCCATTATGAAACAAGGCTGTCGAAGATTTGTCAAAATATCATAGGATTGACGAATAGGAGCAGAGTGGTTATGATAGGACGTAAGAAAAGAGGATAACAGATGAAGAGGATTGAAGTTTTTTTATTGGGCACACCGAGAGTATATATAGAAAAGAGCCGGTATCTGTTTCCTTATGGAAGAGCAGAGGCAATGTTTTATTATCTGGTGGTGAAAGGCAGCGAAAATAAACAGGTGCTGGAAGACATCTTCTGGGGCGATAAATATGATCAGGAAAAAGCAAACAGAAATTTCAGAAATGCGCTCTATCGTATCAGAAAAGATTTCGGAAAAGAGTTCCTGATATCTGACGGAAGACAGAAGGTGAGGATCCATCCCCAGGCGGACATGTATGTGGATATCCTGGATATGAAACAGGATCTGGAAGTGCTTTCAGGAAAAGAGAGCCTATGCTTTCTCGACTATTTTGAAGTGAAAGAAAGCGTAGGATTCGAGAAATTCGTTTATCAGGAGAGAGTCAGACTTCAGGAAGAAATTTACAACCTTGTGAAACTAGAATTGGAGAAAGAAAACAGACGGCTGGACCTTTGCGAAGAAATCTGCAAGAATCTTATTTCACTAGATGAGTTCTGTGAAAAATATTACGAGCTTCTTATGGAAGTCTATGGAATTATGGGAGAAAAACAGAAAGCAGAGTCCGTATATCGTGAACTAAAAAGACTTCTGGAAAAGGAGCTGGGAACAGAGCCGGAAGCTTTTGTAGAACAGACAGCGGAACGGATACGAAATACCGGGGATAAGATCGCCGGAGTTTCCACGGGAAGCCAGATCGCTGAGGATCCAAGATGCGCAGAACTGCTCCAGTGGATCAGTATGTTCTGGGACCGGGCGGAATACAGAAAACTGAAGTATTTTTCCGGTTATGGAGAAGATGTACTGGTAGAACTGATCGAGAAGCTGGTAAAAAGCGGGAAAATCATTGAAACAGAATCAGGAGGAAAGATATTTTACAGTTTTGCCGACGAGGAGGAAGGAAAAACTGTTTATAATAATATGAGCCTTACCAGGAGAAGAAGACTGCATACTGTGATGGCCCGAAGATTTGAAGAGCAGTTTCAGACAGGGCAGAATGAGGATCTTCTTCCAAGGATTATTTATCATTATTTCCGGTGTGGAGATCAGAAGAACGCAGACCGGTATCTGAAAGAATATTTATGTAAATACATGGAAATCTCTCATGAATACTTTCCGGTGACTATCGGTTATAGGATTGTTTATAATACGGAAACCTATCTGAATAATAAGAAACAGATCCAATATCTTTTGGAAGTTATGGAAGCTTATGTTGAGGAATCGGCCCAGTCGGTAGATCCTAACGCTTTTGAGAGAGAACGGCTGAAACTATACTGTACTATGCTGGCTCAGTCCTACGTGAAAATCCCCGATTATGAAAAAGCATGGAAGTATATTGATAAGCTGGAGAAAATCCAGGGAATAACAATAGAATCAGTGAAACAAAAAGCCTGCCTTTATATGGATATCTGTCAGGGCGGGGAACTGATCAGGATCAGCAGACAGGGAGAAGCGCTGACCAAGGAAGAAACCGGTGAGAGAGGCTATTGGAAGAGGATCCGGGGGATAGGCTTTATATTAGAGGGAAAAATGAAAGAAGGAAGACAGGAACTTTTGCAGTCAGCGGATATTTTTCTGGAAAAGCAGTGGAGAAAATATTGGATTACAAATGCCGCAGTAGCGTATAGCTGGGTTGGAGAGTCCTGGAGACTTGAAGGAAAACTGGACAACGCAATGGAATATTTCCGGAAATCCCTGGATATTCATTCCGGAGTCCATAATATCAGTGGAAAAACTCTTTTGTATCTGCGGATGGGACAAGGACTTTTTGACCAGGGAAAAGAGGGACAGGCGGAAAGGTATCTGAAGGCGGCGATCCAGAGCTTTGAGCATCTGGAAGTGGTTTTTAAAAGAAGTTCGGCATATGCTCTGGAGGCAGTTCTGCTATTTAGAAAAGGAGAATTTTCAGAGGGAGCTGAATACCTGAAGAAAGCAGGTATTTTTGCCGAAAGGCTGAGAGATCCTGGCGAACGGTGCCTTTATACGGTGATCATGGAACAGATTATGAAATCCCGGACAGTGCCGGAGAAAATAAAAGAGACTCTATACAGTACGAAACAGAACTTCTATAAAGAAGAGTGGAAAAAAATAGGATCGGTATGGGAAAAAATATATTTGGAAAGATTCTGCGTTTTTTAGACAAAATTTCTGCTTTAGTAGCGTAAAATTTCTGAAAACAGGAAAATATAAACTTTTTTTACAGACTAGGAGGAATACATATGGAGAAGGTAGTACTGGATGGAAAAAATCTGACTCTGGAGCAGGTATATAAAGTAGTTTATGAAGACGCCAAGGTGGAGATTGCGCCGGCGGCTATGGAAAGAGCCCGCAAAGCAAAAAAAGTACTGTATAAAATGGTAGAGGATGAAACACCGGTATATGGAACCAACCGGGGAGTAGGCTGGAATAAGGACAGAAAAGTATATTCGGAATATTTTGACCAGTATAATAAAAATCTTCTCAGATCGCATTCTCTATGCGTTCCTCCTTATTGTACAGAGGAAGAAATCCGTGGAGTGATGTTGATGCGGCTGAATACAGCGCTGTATGGCTGTGCAGGTCTTTCTCCGGAAGTGTTGGAACGCTACCGGGATTTTCTGAATCTTGGCATTCATCCGCTGGTTCCGAGAAGAAGCTCGGTAGGAGAGGCGGATCTGGCGGTAAACGCCATGATCGGTATGTCCATGATTGGTGAAAATGATGTGGTTTATAAGGGAAAAGTCCAGGATAGTGTGGAAACGATGAAAAATCTTGGCTTGGAACCATTGACTCTGGGAGCGAAGGACGGTCTGGGAATCGTATCTTCCAACTCTCAGTCAGCGGCATTGGCGGCGCTTTTGCTGAAAGAACTTGGAGAACTTCTGGCAAATTCTAATCTGATATACTGTATAGGACTTGAGGGACTGAACGGTCAGGTACAGCAGTTGGATAAAAGTGTAACAGAGTCAAGAGGATTTCCGGAACAGACAGAATGTGCCCAGCTGTGCCTGGAAATGCTGGAGGGAAGTTTTCTGTTAGACGGTACGGAAGGAAAAGCTTTACAGGATCCTCTTAGTTTCAGAGATTCGGCATTTATAAATGGAGCGGTTTTGGAATGCGCCCGGCTGCTAAAGTACAGCCTGGAGCAGCAAATGAACCATTCTGATGATAATCCCTGTGTTCTCCCGGAAGAGAGCAGAGTTTCTGTAAGTTGTAATTTTGAACCGCTGAACCTGGCGTTAAAGGCAGAAATGCTGAATATTGCACTTTCTCATATTTCAAAAGGAGCCTGCCACAGGATCTTGAAACTGGCGGATCCGGACTTTACAGGGCTGCCCAGGTTTTTGTCACCTGACGGGGGAAAGACGGTAATCGGGTATTCTACGATACAAAAGACTTTTTCTTCTCTGGATGCGGAGATCCGGTCATTGGCGAATCCTTCTTCCATGGACTTTTTTGCTCTGTCCGGCTATATTGAGGATCATGCCTGCAATGCGGTTACAGCACTGGAAAAAGGTTTTAAGATCATAGACAACCTGAGATATATTTTGGGAATCGAATTGATGCATGGGGCTCAGGCGGTAGATTTAAGAAAAAATTATAAATTGGGAAAGAAAACCGGACCGGCGTTTCATGCATACCGGGAAATTGTCCCATTTTTGGATAAGGACAGAAAATTGTCGGATGACATTCAGAAATCTTATCAGTGCATTAAAGATTGCACACTTCTGAAAGCGGCAGGAATTGAGGCAAAATTATAAATATCAGATAATATACAGATCCTATATCAAGAAAACAGGCTCTTTTAAGAGCCTGTTTTCTTGATATAGGCAAAGAGAACCACCCGACAGGGGAGCTGCCGGGTGGTTCGAGGGGAGTATAAATAATTAAATAAGGGGTTAGTCCAGGTATAAATTATACTGTGCTTTATGAGCTTAAAATGCCTATAAATCAAGGCTTTTCTGCATTGTATAGTTTGTACCGGATTATGTTGGAGTGTGGAATCTTGGGTAAAAGTTGGGTACAAATTGGGTAGAATCAATGGAAATTGGAAGCTTTAGGAACAAAAAACAGAAGGGGAGTCTCCTATGGAGATTCTGCCTTTTTCTTTTGCAGCAAATATGATTGTATAAAAAGAGAGTTTCAGTTATAATGAGAAAATAGTGGAAGGAGGAAGGCTGTCATGAGATATGCGTCACCGTATACGCCAGGGGCAGGAGCTATGCCCCGCTACCTTGCAGGCCGTGAATCTATGCTGGAAGAAGCAGATAAAATATTAGAAGCAGTAGCAATGGGATATCCGCAAAAGCCTGTTATTTATTATGGACTGCGAGGGGTAGGAAAAACAGTTTTATTGAATGCTATTGAAGAAAAGGCAGAAGAATTGGACATTTTGTATGCTCATATCGAGATCGCAGAAAAAAGAAGTTTTATTGTCCAGATAGCAAATGCCTCTAAAAAAATTATTCACCGTATGAGTGTCATAGAATCCGTAAAAGATTTAGGACATAAGGCATTGGGAATACTCCAGGCATTTCAGGTGACTTATAATCCAGAAGAACAAACTTTTACAGCAGGGATTGTAGAACCCTCTATGTATGTATCTTCAGGGGTCCTGTCAGATGATCTGACAGAAATGTTTGTGGCAATGGGACGAATGGCAGCAAAGGCAAAAAGGGCAATCTGTTTTTTCGTAGATGAGATTCAATATATGAAGCCTAATGAAATGGAGGCTCTGATAAATGCGCTACACAGGGCAAACCAACTGCGATTACCCATTACGATATATGGTGCAGGTCTTCCCAAGATCTTGAAAATTTTGGGGGAGGTAAAATCTTATTCCGAGAGATTATTTCAGTATATTGAGGTTGCAGAGTTATCTGACCATGCGGCAACGGATGCCATTGTCAAACCGGCAGCGGAGCTGGGGGTTCAGTATGAAGAAGAAGCAGTAGAAGAAATAAAAGAATGGAGCAAAGGATATCCATTTTTTATTCAGGAATTATGTAATACAATTTGGGAAGAGACAGAGAGCGAGATTATTAAAAAATCCGACGTAGAGCGTGTGATACCAGTTTTTCTGGATAAATTGGATAAGGGATTCTTTAAAATACGATATGATCGCTGTACGAAAAAAGAACATGATTTTTTGTTTGCTATGGTCAGATGCGGAAGTTTACCATGTACGATTTCTAATGTGGCGAAGATTTTAGGAAAAAGGGTAAGCTCTATATCACCCACCAGAGCGCAGCTTATCAGTAAGGGTATTATTTATTCTACTGGACATGGAGAGATTGATTTTACTGTGCCACAGTTTGACAGGTATTTAAAAAGAATTAATCCTGAATTGACCATCGAAAGCATAGATGATAATGAATAAAAAAGTTTTAGCAAATCCGGCAAGAGGGATTATCTCCTTCCAGCCGGATTCATTTTTATAAAAAATAAGTGTACCGTATCATCCACATATATCATGGGGAAGATATAAAAGGAGAAAAATCTTGACAATATTTTTTAGTTTTACTATACTGGGGTTCAAGTGGATCAGTCCACAGAGAGAAACTTATTAACCAGGCACAGAAAGTCCAGCTAAGAAATGTCAAGAGGTGATATGAAAAAGATTAAATTTATTAC
>ERZ1643247.397-NODE-397-length-53285-cov-7.295341_pt1 | contig 53285 bp, 32 predicted proteins | sample MGYA00579264_ERZ1643247 | MGnify/ENA primary metagenome ERZ1643247 (study PRJEB29033, sample SAMEA4952262) | chicken gut metagenome | biome: Broiler Chicken; feature: Gastrointestinal Tract; material: Caecum | place: Ireland | collected 2018 | study: Broiler... | reverse complement strand
AAGGGTTTCATAACCCCATCGGTGCCTTTCGCAGAAAGGTGGTTTATAGATATGGCAGTCACAATCAGGGAACAGCTTGAGGAACGGGAAGTGGAATACTTAAGCCCCTATGCCGTTTTGAGCAGGAATTCCAGGGGCAGACAGAGAGAGGAGCCGCAGTGTGATATCCGTCCGGTGTTTCAGAGGGACCGGGACAGGATTCTGCACTGCAAGGCATTTCGGAGACTGAAACAGAAGACCCAGGTATTTCTCCTCCCAAAGGGAGATCATTACAGAACGAGACTGACACATACACTGGAAGTTTCTCAGAATGCGAGAACCATAGCAAAGGCGCTGCGCCTCAATGAAGATCTGGTAGAAGCGATTGCTCTGGGACATGACCTGGGGCATACCCCTTTCGGACATGCCGGTGAAAAGGCCCTGAATCATGTATATCATTTTCAGCATCAGAAACAGAGTCTGCGTGTTGTGGACTGCATTGAGAAAGAGGGGCGCGGCCTGAACCTTACCTGGGAAGTGCGGGACGGTATCCTGAATCATCAGACTTCCGGCACTCCCCATACGCTGGAAGGACAGGTGGTGAGACTGTCCGATAAAATTGCCTACATTAACCACGATATGGGTGATGCCATACGGGGAGGAATACTGACAGAAGAAGACATTCCTGCGGATATAAGAGAAGTGCTGGGCAATTCCTGCAAGACCCGTCTCAATAAGATCGTGCACGATGTGATTACAAACAGCATGGGGCAGCCCGGGATACGAATGTCCCCGCAGGTGGGACAGGCCATGTCTGATCTCAGACGGTTTATGTTTGAAAATGTCTATCTGAATCCCCGGGCCAAAGGGGAAGAGGAAAAGGCCATACATATGATTGAACAGCTTTTTGAATATTGCGTCGGGCATCCGGAAGTTCTTCCGCAGCAGTTCAGAGACGCTCTGTTCCGGGGAGAAACCAGTAAAGAGCAGATTGTATGCGACTATATAGCCGGAATGACGGATTCCTATGCAGTAAAAAAATTCCAGGATTATTTTATTCCGGAATCATGGAAAAAATAAAAGGAAAGAAAAAGGTTTTGTCGAATATATAATATAGAGTGTTCTTTTAGGCCAGTATATATGGAACAGCGTGGAGGAAGACATGTACTATTCAGACGAACTGATTGAAGAGATAAGAACAAGAAATGATATAGTAGATGTAATATCCGGTTATGTCCGGCTTCAGAAAAAGGGAAGTTCATATTTCGGGCTGTGCCCGTTTCATAATGAAAAGTCGCCTTCTTTTTCCGTAAGCAGACAGAAACAGATGTATTACTGTTTTGGATGCGGAGCAGGAGGAAATGTATTTACCTTTCTTATGGAGTATGAAAATTTTTCTTTTGTGGAAGCGGTAAAGTATCTGGCGGACCGGGCGGGGATCGCTCTCCCGGAGCGGGAATACTCAAAAGAGGCAAAAGAAAGAGCAGATTTGAAGTCGTCGATACTTGAGATAAATAAGCAGGCGGCAAAGTACTTTTATGTGCAGCTCAAATCCGAACGCGGGACACAGGCCTATACATATCTGAAAAACAGAGGACTGTCAGACAGTACAATTACAGCCTTCGGGCTGGGATATTCCAACAAGTACAGTGATGATCTGTACAAATATCTCAGAGGACGGGGATACAGCGAGGATCTGATCCGGCAGGCCGGACTGATTAACACAGATGAGCGGCAGGGCGTCTATGACAAGTTCTGGAACAGAGTGATTTTTCCGATTATGGACGTAAACAGCCGGGTGATCGGATTCGGCGGAAGAGTGATGGGCGATGCCAAGCCCAAGTATCTGAATTCTCCCGAAACACCGGTGTTCGATAAAAGCCGGAATCTGTACGGCCTGAATCGCGCAAGAACATCCAGAAAGCCATATTTTCTTCTTTGTGAAGGCTATATGGATGTGATTTCTCTGCACCAGGCAGGATTTACAAATGCTGTAGCTTCTCTGGGTACAGCGCTTACCACCGGACATGCCTCTCTGATCAAACGCTATGTAAAGGAAGTTTATCTGACCTATGACAGCGATGAAGCCGGAACCAGGGCGGCTCTTCGGGCAATCCCCATACTTAAGGATGCGGGAATATCAGCGAAGGTTATCCGGATGGATCCCTATAAAGATCCGGATGAATTTATCAAGAATCTGGGAAAAGAAGAGTATGAAAAACGGATTCAGAATGCCAGAAACGGATTCCTGTTCAGCCTTGAAATGCTGGAGAAGGACTACGATATGGCATCGCCGGAGGGAAAAACCGATTTCTTCCGGGAGACGGCGAGACGTCTTCTGGAGTTTGAGGACGAGCTGGAAAGGAATAACTACATAGAGGCGGTAGCTTCCGCCTATAAGATCAGCAGAGACAGTCTGACTAAGCTGGTAACCAAAACAGCTGTAAGTTCCGGAATGGCCAGACCGGTGCAGCGTCCCAGAAAAGCGGAGAAAAATGAGAAGCCGAAGGAAGACGGCATTCTTACCTCTCAGAAAGCGCTGCTTACATGGATGATCGAGAGCGAAAAGGTCTTTGACAGTATCAGCAGCTATATCAGCCCGGATGACTTTACCGGAGAGATTTACCGTAAGGTGGCGGAGCTTCTGTATGAGCAGAGAAAGAACGGAGAACTGAATGCGGCGCGGATTCTGAATCATTTTACAGAGGAGAGCGAGCACAGAGAGGCGGCATCTCTTTTCCATACACGGATCAAAGAACTGAAAACAAAAGAAGAGAGGGAACAGGCGCTGCGGGAGACCATTCTCAGGGTAAAAGCCCACAGAATCGATGAGAAAACTCTTGCACTGGATCCCTCGGATATGGCAGGACTTCAGCATCTGATGGAGGAGAAGCGGAAGCTGGAAGAACTCAGACAACTGCATATTTCTATTGATTAAGGATAAAATAAAACAAGATGGCCTGCGTGTATGCGCAGCGAAGGAAGGATGGACACATGGAAGAAAACACACAGCAGAAGTTTCTGGAAAAAATGAATGAACTGGTTGCGCTGGGAAAGAAGAAAAAGAGCATACTGGATGTTCAGGAAATTAATGATTTCTTCTCGGATATGGAACTGAATACAGACCAGATGGAGAAGGTATTTGATTATCTGGAAGCGAACAATATAGATGTGCTGCGCATCAGCGGAGATGCGGCGGATGATATCGAGGTTGATATTGACGATATTATTTCCGACGAGGAAGACGTTGATATGGAGAATATCGATCTGTCTGTTCCGGAAGGTGTCAGTATAGAAGATCCGGTACGGATGTATCTGAAGGAAATCGGAAAAGTCCCCCTTCTGAGCGCGGAACGCGAGATTGAGCTGGCAAAGAGAATGGAAGAAGGAGATGAGGAGGCAAGAAAAGAGCTTGCCGAGGCGAATCTTCGTCTGGTGGTCAGCATTGCCAAACGCTATGTAGGCCGGGGAATGCTGTTCCTTGATCTGATTCAGGAAGGAAATCTGGGCCTGATCAAGGCAGTGGAAAAATTTGATTATCATAAAGGCTACAAATTCAGTACCTATGCCACCTGGTGGATCCGCCAGGCGATTACAAGAGCGATCGCCGATCAGGCAAGGACCATCCGTATTCCGGTGCATATGGTGGAAACAATTAATAAACTGATAAGGGTTTCCAGACAGCTTCTTCAGGAACTGGGAAGAGAACCGCTTCCGGAGGAGATTGCAAAAGAGCTGGACATGCCTGTAGAACGTGTACGTGAAATTCTGAAGATTTCACAGGAGCCGGTTTCCCTTGAGACGCCTATCGGAGAAGAAGAAGACAGCCACCTGGGCGATTTTATACAGGATGATAATGTGCCGGTGCCGGCGGAAGCAGCTGCCCAGACGCTTCTGAAAGAACAGCTGGATGAAGTGCTGGATACCCTGACGGAAAGAGAACAGAAAGTACTCCGTCTCCGTTTCGGCATGAATGACGGCCGCGCCCGCACTCTGGAGGAAGTAGGAAGAGAGTTTGATGTAACCAGAGAGCGTATCCGTCAGATCGAGGCAAAAGCGCTTCGCAAACTCCGCCATCCGAGCAGAAGCAGAAAGCTGAGGGATTATCTTGACTGATCAGGGAGGCAGAATACATTCGAAGCATTCTTCTGATCTGTCTCCCCGTCTGCAGGCGGTAGCCGGGCTTGTAACTGACGGATACCGGCTGGCAGACATCGGAACGGATCATGCATATGTCCCGATCTGGCTGGTAAAGACGGGACGGATTCCCGGCGCTGTTGCAGCGGATATAAATAAGAGCCCTCTTCAGAGGGCGGCTGAACACATCAGCGCCAGCGGACTGGATAGTCAGATTGAAACCCGCTTGTCAGACGGATTTTCCGCTCTGAGCCCCGGGGAAGTTCAGTCCGCGGTTCTGGCAGGGATGGGCGGCGGCCTTATGATACGTATTCTGAAGGAAGGTTCCCGCGTAGTAGAATGTCTGGAGGAATGTATTCTGCAGCCGCAGTCCGAAATAGAAAAAGTAAGAGCCTTTCTTTTAGAGGAAGGCTTTTTGTTTCTGGAAGAGGATATGGTTGCAGACGATGGAAAATACTATCCAATGATGAAAGTAAAGCCATGGAGAGGAAAGCCGGAAACGGAAAAGGAGAAAAACGGGTCTGAAAAAGGCGGAAATCAGATCTGGACAGAAGAGGAACTCCGATACGGGAAGCTTCTTCTGGAGCAGAGGAATCCTGTCCTGCGGGAGTTTTTAGAAAGAGAAAGATGCATCAAACAACAGATACTTTCGCGTCTGGAAACAGAAGATTCCGGCAGAATCAGGGAAAGAAGGAAAACGGTGAAAGAGGAACTGAACTGTACAGAGAAAGGACTGAGTTATTATGCTGTGCAAAGAGATTATACAGGTGATTGAGGCAACTTTTCCAAGAGGAGCGGCACTTGACTTCGACAATGTCGGACTCCTGGCCGGGCGGACGGAAAAGGAAGTGAACCGGGTTTATCTTGCGCTTGATGCGACAGATCATGTGATTGAGAGTGCGGAAAAGGCAGGAGCAGATATGCTGATTACCCATCATCCGCTTATATTTTCACCGATAAAAAAGGTGACTGACGAAGATTTTATCGGCAGGAGAATCCTCAGGCTTATTCAGAGTGATATCTCCTATTATGCTATGCATACCAATTATGATGTGCTTGGAATGGCTGAACTTTCAGAACGGATTCTGGATATACGGAATGCCCGGGTTCTGGATGTCACATCAGAAGAGAACGGAGAAGAACAGGGAATCGGCAGAATCGGAAATCTGGAAAAACCCATGTCTCTTGCGGAATGCTGCGCTCATGTCCGGCATAGCCTGAAACTGGGAAGCCTGAAAGTGTTCGGGGATATGGACCGGACGGTATATAGAATCGCAGTATCTCCCGGCTCGGGAAAATCCGCTATCCCTGTTGCTATAGAAAAAGGAGCGGATGTACTTGTTACGGGAGATATCGGCCATCATGACGGCCTGGATGCCGTGGCCCAGGGACTGGCTGTAATTGATGCCGGCCATTACGGAACGGAATACATTTTTATGGATGACATGAAACAGTTCCTGGCAGATAAACTTCCGGGACTGGAGGTGGAGACGGCTCCTGTTATCCATCCTTTCCAGGTTATTCCGTAAATCATCCGATGTCTTAAGCATCAGAATATTCCATAAAAGGAGGAGTAAAATGGCAGTTCAGAGCTGTACAGTTACAATAGATGGAGAAGAGCGCAGGTATGAGAAAGGAACCACATACAAGGAAATAGCAGAAGAGTATCAGCCACAGTATGATCACCGGATCGTGCTTGTGTTCGTAGATCAGCTGCGCCTGCAGGAGCTGACAAAAACCGTGCAGAAAGACTGTACGCTGACATTTGTTACAACAGCGGATGAGATCGGTCATGCAACGTATGTAAGGAGCTTATGTTTTCTCCTGGTGAAAGCCCTGTATGATACGGCGGGGCATGACAGTATCCGGAGAGTGCGGATCCACTTCTCCCTCGGCTGCGGTTATTACTGTACAGTAGATGGAAAAGTGAAAACGGATGCAGAATTTCTTGAAAGGGTTTCCGCGCGGATGAAAGAATTGTCTGAAGAGACCCTTCCGATCCGGAAGCGTTCTGTTCATACCGATGAAGCTGTGGAAAGATTTCACAGACATGGAATGTATGATAAGGAGAAGCTTTTTGAATTCAGACGGGTATCAAAGGTCAATATTTACAGTATCAATGAATTTGAAGACTATTATTATGGATATATGGTGCCGGATACCGGCTGCCTGAAATACTTTTCTCTGATCCCCTATGACGAAGGGTTTGTAATTCAGATGCCTTCCAGAGAAAAACCGGAAGAAGTTCCTCCTTTTGAGCCGCTTCCGAAACTGTTCCAGGTTCTGAAAGAGTCTGTCCGCTGGGGAGACAGACAGGAGATTGACACAGTAGGCGCGCTCAATGAGATGATTACCAGGTATGATATGAGGGAGATTGTGCTTGTTCAGGAAGCTTACCAGGAGAGAAGAATTGGAGAGATCGCCAAGCAGATCGCGGATCGGGGAAATGTGAAATTTGTGCTGGTTGCAGGCCCTTCTTCTTCCGGAAAGACAACCTTCTCCCACAGACTTGGAATTCAGCTTCGTGTCAACGGGTTCCGTCCCCATCCGATTGCGGTGGACAATTATTTTGTGGACCGGGAACATACGCCCAGGGACGAAAATGGAAATTACAATTTTGAGTGCCTGGAGGCAATTGATATAGAAAAATTTAATGAAGATATGGGGCGGCTCCTTAACGGCGAGGAAGTTTACCTTCCGATTTTCAATTTTAAGACCGGGAGGAGAGAGTATGAAACGCATCCGAAGAAGCTGGGAGAGAATGATATCCTTATTATAGAAGGAATTCATTGCCTGAACCCGAAACTGTCAGAGATGTTAAGCGATGAAAACAAGTTTAAAATATATATCAGTGCGCTTACCCAGCTGAATATTGATGAGCATAACCGGATTCCTTCTACGGACGGACGGCTGATCCGCCGTCTTGTGCGGGATGCAAGAACACGGGGAGCGTCGGCCATGCGGACGATTGCCATGTGGCCGTCTGTGCGCAGAGGAGAGGAAGAGAATATTTTCCCTTATCAGGAGAATGCAGACGTAATGTTCAACTCTTCACTTTTATATGAACTGGCGGTTCTGAAACAGTACGTAGAGCCTCTGCTTTTCGGCGTGGACAAAGATTCGCAGGAATATATTGAGGCAAAGCGCCTGCTGAAATTTTTCGATTATTTTGTGGGAATCGGAAGCGAAAATGTTCCCACGAATTCTCTTTTGAGAGAATTTATCGGCGGCGGATGCTTCAGAGTTTAAACAAAGAAAAGCGAAAAAGGAGAACGCACTCCTTTTTCGCTTTTCTTTGTTTTTACGGAAATTCCGAACGGAAAATCCCGGATTTCAGCTGGATTTGACTTCCCGCCAGAGTTCATTATAGATCACTTCGTTTTCATCTCCCAGAAACCGGAAGGTTTCACAGTTCTTCAGCTGGGAAATATCAGGAAATGCTATTGTGCTGTTGCGCATCCAGTCGTCTTCAATCAGAGCCCGGCCGGCGCTGTTGGGAATCGAATAAGTAATATATTCAAAGTTCATTTTGGCGATGTCCGGACGGCACAGGAAATTGATAAATGCCTCCGCATTTTCCTTGTTCCGGGCGTTTTTCGGAATGACCCAGGAATCAATCCACAGATTGGAGCCTTCTTTGGGAATGACGTATTCAAGATCCGGATTTTCTTCCTGACAGTACAGCGCCTCGCCGGAGTAAATGACTCCCAGAGCCGCTTCGTTTCCGATCATTTTATCTCTTACCTGATCCACGACATAAGCCTGTACAAGAGGTTTCTGCTCAATCAGAAGTTTTTTTGCCGCTTCCAGTTCATCAAGGTCTGTAGAATTCAGCGAATATCCCAGATATTTCAGCGCGACCCCAAAGGCGTCCCGGACGCTGTCCTGCATCAGAATACTGTCTTTGTATTTTTTATCCCAGAGGATTCCCCAGCTGTCAACCGGTTCGTCTACCATGGTCTTATTGTAAAGGATCCCCACTGTCCCCCAGAGATAGGGAACCGAATATTTGTTGCCTTCGTCGAATTGGGTGGACATATCCATGTATATATCATCGATATATTTTATATTGGGAACATGATCAAAATCAATTTCTGCCAGCAGATCATTTTCGATCATACGCTGCACCATGTAGTCGGAAGGACAGACGACATCATATGCGATTGCCCCTGACTGGACTTTCGGATACATGATTTCATTTGTTTCATACTCTTCGTACACAACATGGATTCCGGTTTCTTCTTCGAACAGATCAATAACATCCGGATCCAGATAGTCGCCCCAGTTGTAGACAATTACCTGTTTGCCGGATGCGCCGGTTCCGTTGCTGCTGTAAATGAATCCGCCGGCTACGATTACGGCAATAATTGCCGCAGGAACTGCCCGCTGGAAAAATATGCGGCTGAATTTCTGAAATGTTCCGAAATGTGTACGCTTTGTTCTGCGGATTTCCGTCTTTCCGGGAGAAAGATTGATCAGCAGCAGAAGCACCAGAACGGTAACAAACATAATTGTTGACAGGGCATACATCTCTGGCTTGATTCCCTTTCTGACCTCGCTGTATATTTTGGTGGAAAGGGTATCTACACCCGGCCCCTTTGTGAAATGCGTGATCACAAAATCATCCAGGGACATGGTAAAAGCCAGCAGAAATCCGGAGAAAATGCCGGGCATTATATCCGGAAGAACAACTTTAAAAAAGGCATAGACAGGAGAGGCTCCCAGATCCAGCGCAGCTTCATATGTGCTTTTGCTTGTCTGCTTCAGCTTTGGCATTACACTCAGAATCACATATGGAATATTAAAGGTAATGTGGGCCAGAAGAATGGTCGAAAAGCCAAGGGTAAAGCGGAATGCAATAAACAGAAGCATCAGTGAGATGCCGGTTACAATATCTGCATTCAGCATGGGGATGTTGGTGATACCCATGAGCAGAGTCCGCAGCCGCGGCTTCATGGCCTGAATGCCCAGCGCCGCCGCAGTACCGATCAGTGTGGCGATAAGAGCGGACAGAAGGGCGATAATCAGAGTGGTATACAGCGCATTCATAATATCCTCATTCTGAAAGAGCTGTATATACCATTTCCCTGTAAAACCATTCCATCTGGAGCGGGTTTTTGTATTGTTGAAAGACAGTACCATCAGGGTGAGAATCGGCGCATACAGAATAAGGAAGATCAGCGCCAGATAAATTTTTTTTGCTGCGTTCTTAATCAAAATGCTGTTCCCTCCCCTTCCTTATCATATTTGGCAATCAGCGCCATGCTTGCGATAATAAAAATCATCAGAACAAGAGAAAGCCCGGAACCTACATTCCAGTTGCTCCCCTGCTTGAATTCCTGTTCAATGACATTCCCGATGAGCAGAATTTTGCTTCCGCCCAGCAGGTCAGAAATAACAAATGTCGTAAGAGACGGAACAAATACCATTGTAATGCCGCTGATTATGCCCGGTACACTCAGAGGAAGGATTATTTTGGTGAAAGTCTGCAGACTGTTTGCACCAAGATCCCTTGCAGCGTATATAACATCTCGGTCAATTTTGGACAAGACATTATAGATCGGCAGCACCATAAAGGGAAGAAAATTGTAAACCATTCCCAGTACAATGGCGGCCGGCGTATTTATCAGAGATTGTTCCGGCAGATGAAAAAATCCGAGAATGCTGTTGATGACTCCGTTTTTTTCGAGCAGAGTCTGCCAGGCCAGTGTGCGCAGAAGAAAATTCATCCACATGGGAAGAATAAAAATGAGCACAATAAAGCTTGTCTGGTTCACGTTCTTCTCTGAAAGAATCATGGCCAGCGGATACGCAAGGATCAGACAGATCACTGTGCTTACAAAGGAGAGCAGAAGCGCCAGTCCCAGCGCTTTCAGATTCTCGGGTTCTGCCATTTTTGCAAGATTCATAAGTGTAAAAGCCCCGTCTGTGTCCGTAAGACCATAGTATACGATCATCAGAAGAGGGATAATAATGAATGATACGGCCCAGAAAAGATACGGGCCGGCCAGCAGTTTCCTAGTTTTCAATTCCCGCTGCCTCCTCATCCTCCGATTCCGGTTTTTTCATAATCTGAATGTCAAAAGGATCTACGTGGATTCCGACCTCTGTCCCAACCGGAAGCATATCTGTACTGTGTACAAGCAGTTCATAGTTGTTTGCCATAACGTCCATTTCGTAATGGACTCCCTTAAAGATCAGATTGGTTACCACTCCGTCAATAGTCCCTTCGCCGGGTTTTACGAGATCAATGTCCTCCGGGCGGATTACGGCATCTACTGCCTTGTTCCGGCCGAATCCTACGTCCACGCACTGCCAGACGGCTCCCAGCATTTTTACCACTTTGTCCTCTACCATTGTAGCCGGAAGAATGTTGCTGTCTCCGATAAAGTCGGCTACAAAGGCATTCTGCGGTTCGTTGTAAATGTCTTCAGGAGTGCCTACCTGCTGGATATAACCCTGGTTCATTACAACGATGGTATCAGACATTGTGAGGGCTTCCTCCTGGTCATGAGTCACATAGACAAATGTGATTCCAAGCTCATTTTTCAGCCGGATCAGCTCATACTGCATATCCTGTCTGAGTTTTAAATCCAGTGCTCCAAGAGGTTCGTCCAGAAGAAGCACCTTGGGCTCATTGACAATCGCCCTTGCAATAGCGATTCTCTGCTGCTGACCGCCGCTTAAAGAATCCGGGGTACGGTTTTCGTAGCCCTCCAGATTGACCAGCTTCAGCGCATAGCGTATTTTATCCCTGATATATGCCTGGGATTTGCCGCGGATTTTCAGGCCGAAAGCAATATTCTCTGCGATTGACATATGGGAAAACAGAGCATATTTCTGAAATACCGTGTTAAGCTGGCGGCGGTTCGGCGGAAGTTTGTTAATATTTTTCCCGTCAAAAATAATATCTCCGGAATCCGGAGTCTCAAAACCTCCCAGAATCCGCAGCAGTGTGGTTTTTCCACAGCCGCTGGGTCCAAGAAGAGTGAGAAATTCATTTTCCCGGATATAAAGATTCAGTTTGTCAAGTACCACGGTATCGTCGAACGATTTCGTGATATCGACAATATCAATCAGTTTATTGGACATTTTATTCCTCCGTATAAATTTTTCTGAGGTTATCAATTCGTGAACACATATTCTGCAGAAGCAGATCAGCAAGTGTTATGGCAGTCATAGACTCCACTACGACGACTGCCCGGGGGACGATAAGCGGATCATGACGCCCCTTAACCAGAATTTCTGTATCTTCCCCGGCTTCATTTACCGTGTTCTGCATCCGGGAAATAGAGGACGTCGGCTTTACGGCTGCACGCAGGATAAGCGGGGAGCCGTCGCTCAGTCCGCCGAGAGAACCGCCGGCGTGATTCGTTTTCTTGCGGACTTTCTTTCCGTCCATATAGAAAGGATCGTTGTTCCGGCTTCCGACAGATGCAGAAGCACGGAAGCCGTCGCCGATTTCCACACCTTTTACAGCCCCGATCGACATGACGGCCTGAGCAAGAAGGGCGTCAAGTTTATCGAATACCGGTTCGCCCAGACCCGCAGGCAGGCCGTCTGCCGTGCATTCTATAATTCCACCGCAGGAATCACACTGGGACATGAGGCCGGAAACGTATTCAGCCACCTTTTCCGCCATGGCATTATTCGGCATATAAAAACTGTTTTCAGATGTTTCAGAAAAACGATAATCTTCTTCAGAAACTGTGTAAGGCCCGATGGCTTTGGCATAAGCACGGACAGTAATGCCAAGTTCTTTCAGAAGAACAGAAGCCACAGCTCCTGCTGCAACACGTCCGATTGTCTCACGGCCGGAGGAACGTCCCCCGCCTCTGTAATCCCGGATTCCGTATTTTTCAAAAAAACCGTAATCCGCGTGCCCGGGGCGGAAGGTGTGGGCAATATTTCCGTAATCCCGGGATCTCTGGTCCTGATTGCGTACCAGGAGAGAGATGGGGGTTCCTGTTGTTTTTCCTTCAAAGACACCGGAGAGAATTTCTACAGTGTCCGATTCACTGCGTTTTGTTGTGTATTTGCTCTGTCCCGGCCTGCGCCTGTCGAGAAATACCTGTATTATATCTTCGCTCAGAGAAAGTCCGGCGGGGCATCCGTCTATTACAACGCCGATTCCCGGGCCGTGGGATTCTCCCCAGGTTGTAATCCGAAACAATTTTCCAAATGATGAACCACTCATTCTATAATTCTCCCTTCAAAAAGCTTTCATTTATGTTTTTTTTCGATAAAAAAGAAGAAATTTTACCGCATAAGAGACATTATATAGGAAGAAAAGGATACACGCAAGTAAGAGAAGGGATTTCCCGCTTTGGCTTTGTAAAATATAAAACAAAAAGAATTCACTGTACTTTTTCAGCTTTTCGTACTATAATGATGCCGAGATGCTGAAAAAGGAGAGAGATGGATAATAAATGAGTAAAAAAAATAATACAGAATCCAGAACACCTTCTGAAGAAATAAATATTACAGACATCAATGAAAATGAAACAGCTGCAGAAACGGCGGAAGCGGAGAAGGAAGAGCCCGAAGAGAAGGAATATCTTTCCGGAAAAGAGAGACGCCGCAGACGGCGCCGGAACAGAAAGAAAAAAAGCATCAGAAAGCCGGGAAAGAAATTTTACTTTATAACCGGAGGGATTCTTGGCGGACTGATACTGATATATCTTGGAATATCCGCCTATTTTATCGGTCATTTCTATATTAATACAACGATTAACGGCAAGGATTTTTCGGGAAAAACCAAAGCAGCTGTGGAAAATTATATTAAACAGCAGGTAGATGGATATGAACTGACAATTGTGGAACAGAATAACGACAGAAATACCATACGGGGGTCGGAGATCGGACTGAAGTATAAGGAAAGCTCAGATATTGAAGATGTCATGAATTCCCAGAATCCTTTTTTGTGGCCCGCAGGATTTTTCACAAGATCAGACGAGAGTGTGTCTGTCGGGGTAGAGTATGACGAGACTCTTCTGGATGAAAAAATACAGTCTCTTAAGGCGCTGACAAAGGATCAGACAGAGTCTGTTTCTGCTTATCCGAAGTATAACGGCAGCTCTTTTGTAATTGAGCCGGAGGTGTATGGCTCGGCTGTAGATACGGAGGTTCTCAAAGAAAAGATCACCCAGTATATTACGGAATTCAAAGATGTTTTAAATATGATGGACGAAGGCTGCTATACCCTTCCGAAATATACCTCGAAATCCGAGGAAGTGCAGAAGGCCTGCGATACGATGAATGAGTATATAAAGGCGAAAATCACTTATACGATGGATGAGGAAATCGTGGTGGATAAGGAACTCATATCACAGTGGGTTTCCTGTGACGACGAGATGAATGTAACACTTGATGAAGATGCAATAAAACAGTGGATGCGTGAATTCGGCAAGAAATATGATACAGTCGGAACAACAAGAAGCATTACGACTCCGGAGGGCAAGACAACGGAGGTGTCCGGCGGTACATATGGCTGGATCGTAAATGAAGCGGAAGAGACCCAGAATCTCATCGAGAATATTAAGAACGGCGAGACTGTGACAAAGGAGCCGGAGTACAAACAGACCGCGGCTTCCCGGGCGGAACAGGACTGGGGAACGACTTATGCGGAGGTGGATATCTCAGAGCAGAAGATGTGGTACATTGTGGACGGTTCTGTTGCCATGACTTCAGATGTGGTAACCGGACTTCCTGCAGACGACCGGGACACGCCTACAGGCGTTTACTACATTTTATATACGGAGCGGGATTCTACGCTGAAGGGTGAAATTGATCCTGCGACAGGGAAACCGTCTTATGAGACGCCGGTAGCATTCTGGATGCCGTTTACCAATCAGGGACATGGTTTCCATGACGCCACATGGCAGCAAAAATTCGGCGGCGACTGGTACAAGTCACACGGATCCCACGGATGTGTAAATATGCCTTATGATAAAGCGTCTCAGCTTTTTGATATGATAAAAGCGGGAACACCGGTTATTATTCACAATTAAATGAACTGGCACAAATAATTCCGCATGATTGATGAGGAAGCAGAATTCTGCTTCCTCATATGTATGTACATCGGCGGATGCCGTATATCTGAAAAATGAAGGAGCAAAAAATAAAATGACATATGAACTTCTGAAAAAGGACGGAAAAGCTAAACGCGCGCGGTTTCATACCGTGCATGGTACGATAGAGACCCCGGTATTTATGAATGTGGGGACAGCTGCCGCAATCAAAGGAGCGGTATCGACAGACGATCTGCGGCAGATCAAGACCCAGGTAGAACTTTCCAATACCTATCATCTTCATGTCAGGCCGGGAGATGAAGTGATAAAAAAACTGGGAGGACTTCACCGCTTTATGAACTGGGACCGTCCCATTCTTACGGACTCAGGCGGCTTTCAGGTGTTTTCGCTTTCATCACTCAGGAAGATTAAAGAGGAAGGGGTACATTTCCACTCCCATGTTGACGGAAGAAAGATTTTTATGGGGCCGGAGGAGAGTATGCAGATCCAGTCAAACCTGGCATCTACGATTGCAATGGCTTTTGACGAGTGCCCCTCCAGCGTGGCGGATAAAAAGTATATGTCGGATTCTGTAGAGAGGACAACACGCTGGCTGGCCCGCTGCAAAAATGAGATGGCCCGGCTGAATTCCCTGCCGGATACGATTAATCCCCATCAGATGCTGTTTGGAATTAACCAGGGCGGTATTTATGAAGATATCCGGATTGCCCACGCGCAGCAGATTACGGAGCTTAATCTGGACGGTTATGCCATCGGAGGGCTGGCGGTAGGAGAAAGCCATGAAGAAATGTACCGTATTCTGGATGCTGTAGTCGGATACCTTCCCGAAAATAAGCCCACATATCTTATGGGAGTGGGGACTCCGGCCAATATACTGGAAGCAGTGGACCGGGGAGTGGATTTCTTTGATTGTGTATATCCCACAAGAAACGGAAGACATGGACATGTATATACCAATCACGGCAAACTGAATCTTTTCAATGCAAGATATGAACTGGACGACAGCCCGATTGAAGAGGGATGCGGATGTCCGGCCTGCAGAAGCTACAGCCGGGCATATATCCGTCATCTGCTTAAAGCAAAGGAGATGCTGGGGATGCGTCTGTGCGTTCTCCATAATCTGTATTTTTATAATACAATGATGGAAGAAATCAGAGATGCTATTGATGCCGGAGAATATCAGGCATATAAGAAGAAAAAACTTTCTGCAATGGCCGGTCCTACGGTGTTGAACTGACGGTTTTTTCCAAAAAGATACTTGAACAATGGCCGGATATTGTGTATAGTATTCTTACCGTCTCCCGGTTTTCTGTTGCCGGGAAGAAGATTGCGGAACACAATTAGTTAGGAGGAAAAGTATAATTATGCAGATGATAGGATTGCTTGCTGTATATGCTATTATTATCGGAGGAATGTGGTTTCTTCTTATGCGTCCTCAGAAGAAGGAGCAGAAGAGGCTTCAGGCAATGCTTTCTACAATGGAAGTAGGAGATACAGCACTGACAACAAGCGGCTTTTACGGCGTCATTATTGATATTACAGATGATGATGTGATTGTAGAATTCGGAAATAACAAAAACTGCCGTATCCCGATGCAGAAATCTGCGATTGCTCAGATTGAGAAACCGAATGCGGAGTAAGAGGGAGATACTGCGGTAAAAACTGACAGAGTGATGTATGAACAGACATCATTCTGTCAGTTTTTTTATGTCCTGAAAAATTATCCGAGTCCGAGAAGCTCTGAGACTGATGTGTGAAAAATTTTAGCAAATTGAACAAGTTCGTAGTCTGTAACAATCCGTTCTCCTGTTTCAATCCGGCTGATTGCTTTCTGAGTGAGGTTCAAACCGGCCAGCTGCGCTTTTGCGGCCAGCTGTTCCTGAGACAGGAAACAGGCCTCCCGCCGGGCTTTGATCTGAGTACCGGATATATTGCATCTGCCGTCAGGTTGTCTGTAAATTTTCAAAACGCTCTCCTTTTCTTTTTTAAATCAGATTTCACATATTTCTAAAATAAGAAAACACTATTGACTCTAGCGTAGAATAGAGTTTATAATTATCCCAAAGATGACTTAAAAAGACAGAAAATAATATGATATTTGAGCTATATTTAGAATTCCTGCAAATATGCTTAAATATTCATTAAGGGAGGGAAAGGAATGCATAAAAAAGTTTGGAAACGACTGACAGCAACGCTGCTGGCGGCTTTGATGCTGATCAGCAGCGATTCTGTTGTGTCGCTGGGACAGACTTCTGCGGAAATAGCTTCTGCGGAAACAGATACGTCTGAAAATTCAAACGAAAACACTTCAGATACGAAGGCACAGGACGACAATAGTCTCCCTGCCTCCGAAAAAACAGATGAAGAGAAAGAAAAAGATGATGCATCAGACATAAAGGCAGAAAAGGATGCAAATACGGATGAGACACCTGCGGCTTTTCAGCAGGAAATCCGCTCTGACGAATCTGTGAAAAACAGCAGCTCTGATGAACTGACAGTAAGTATATCCGCGACGTCGCTGACAGCGGCATACGGAACAGAAATTGTGCTGAAAGGATCTGTATCAGATGAGTCTGCCCGGCTGCAGTGGCAGAGGATGGATTCAGACGGAGAATGGAAAGATATTGACGGGGAAAATACCTCGGAATACCGTTTTGTATTTAATGAAGAAAATGCACTTTGTCAGTATCGTCTGGCGGCTGAAGCAGGAGCAGCGGCGGAAGATACGGTTTACTCCAATGCGCTGTCAATTACAAGGCAGTTTTCATCTCTGCAGGAACTGATTGAAGCGTATTATGGAAGCGAGGACGGAAGCACACCGGCTACGGATCCTCAGGAAGCTGCTTCTGTTAATGTGACAAGAAGTGACGGGAGTAATACTGAGGTTCTGGCAGGGGACACGATTTCTCTGCGTGTAGAGTATTATTTCAGTCCGGCTCCTACCTATAATTATGGAAATTCGCCGGAGAGTATCTACGATACATATAATGGCAGTACAATTACAATTACGCTTCCGGAAGGAATGAGTATTTCTAAAGATGACAATGTCAACATTCCCGGAATCGAATATTTTGATGAACCGGAAAATCCGAAAGAGGATAATACCTATACGTTTCACCTGAGTGCAGCGTCGCTCCCTGCAGAATCCGGAACAACAGGAAGCTTTATATTAAATGTACGGATTGACGGGAACGGAACGCTTCCGGTCGGTTCGGAATTTGACTTTGCAGATGATATGGCATCTGTTTCAACAAGTTTTGATATAATGGATAAATCCGGCAGCTCAGCAGAGGTGGAGAGGAAGGTCTCTCAGACAAATACATCAGAGAGTGCTCCGGCCACACTGACGGCGGTAACCAATGACAGCTGGGTAATAGACAAAGAGTTTCAGGAAGCCGGCAGTCCTTACATGGAAAATGGAGAAGAAAAGGTAAAGGTTACTTTTTCTCTGGCTGTCGGACTGGATAGCGGAAACGGAACCGCCAGTTCAACTTCCAGTAATTACGCGGTACACGGAAGAGCTCCGTTTGCAGAGAATTCTGTCAGCCTGACAGAGACTCCGGCAGTAGAAGACAGAGAGGGGACTCCGATTACTGCAGATCGTATTACGATTATACCGGATTTTGATAAAGATCATCCGATTACAGTCAGCTCTGCAGGAGATACAGTAGCGCTTCCGATGGATACCTGTGAAGGCAGGAATCTGGCAGGCGTTGCGGAGTCAGCTCCGTATTATTCAACTTACACGGTAGAAATTGTGTATCCCTATGAGAAGTTTGTGGCTGAGTACTATGATGAGAATCAGGATCTTCTTACAGTAGAAAACACTGCTGTATTAAACTATCAGATTGCCGGAATGGATCCGGCAGACGATGAGGCCTATGACAGCGGAGAGGTGGGAGAAGTTACAGAACCTGCCGCAATTACAATCAGCAAATATATCGATGGCAGCCTGACAGAATCCCCTGCTCTTTATGCCGCCGGAACGGACTGGGATCCGGTGGAAGGAGCCGCGGAATTTACAATTACGGATTCACAGGGGAAGCCGGCTGTTCTGTATTATCTGGACGGCAGTACCTACAGAAAACTGGAAGCTGACGGGGAAAGTCTGTCCGTCGTGTTTATTGACCCGGAGGGCGCTGACCAGCCCTATATCGGAACAGACGGAACAATCACAGTTTATCTTGACCCTGGTACGTATACTGTGACAGAAACAGATGGACCGGATAATACGGTTATTGATGCAAAAAACAAAAAAGAAGTTACAGTAGGTGACGGAGAGACCGGAACTGCAGAATTTACAAATAAAGAACAGCTCGGCAGCATTGAAGTACATAAAATCGGAATCATCAATGACAGTAGAACAGATCTCCAGGACGCGGAATTCGGTCTGTACAGTGATTCGTCATGCGGAGATGAATTCCGGATCGGAGAAACACAGACTACGGGCAGCAACGGCTCTCTTGTATTTGACCGGCTTGAGATTTCAGATGAAGGAAAAACCTACTATGTAAAAGAACTGAATGCACCACCCGGATACATATATGAACCTGAGGTGCAGGAAGTACAGCTGAGCACAGGGGACAGCGACAAGGAGCTCACATTTACAAATACATATAATGGCGCTTATATAAGCCTGGAAAAGATGATCTATAATTTCAGTGCGAAGAAATATGAGAGCGTGGGAAACTCCAGGTATTCAACACCCGCTGATTTTAACAGCGCCTTTACAATTCAGCGGTGGACAAAAACAGCGGATGGAAATTGGAAATGGACTGATGTAGACGGATATACCTCGGTGAGCCTTGCCGAGGACGGATGTTATACACCGGCAACTCCGCTTCCGGTATATGATGAAAATGGTGATCTGATTCAGTACCGTGTGCGTGAAATCCTGCCTGAGGGACTTCATGCAGGCCAGGGTATGACCGAGGCAGAGGAAGTCTCAGGCGATAAAGAGATTTCTGTCGCTTACAAAGAATTCAATCTGGAATCAGAAGAAGGGAACAGCGCTTCCAGTCCTTATGTTATTACACTGAATAATGACAGAAACGGAAGCTTTACGCTGACAAAATCTTTTTATCAGGCATCTGCGTCCGGTATGGTGCCGGTAACCGGTAAGACGGCAGAATTTACTCTGTACCGCCGGATTGAAGGTGGAGCGGCTGAAGAAGTGGGCAGATATGAAATATCCGCATCCAGTCCGAGAATTACGGTCAGTGATTTGGAAAGAGTGGATGGGGATGAAAATGCCTGCCAGTACTACTGGGCAGAGTCGGAACGGACGGATAATTATCAACCGGCCGCTGCTGCAGGAGGCACGAGGAGTGTCGGAACGGAAGAGATCCAGGTGGATGGCGGCTCTGTAACAGCATATGGCCCTTATAATTTTACAGAGGCAATTAACGGAAACATTGAACTGTCACAGACAATTACTGTTTCAAATATCGAACAGAAAGTTCCGGCAGTTGTTTACAAAATCGACACCGTAACAGAGCAGTTTGTGAAAGGCACGAAATTCACTGTGTACAGAGTTGCGGATGGAGAGAACCAGCCGGTTGAAGGGTTAACCGATGTAGCGGTTACAGGCGGCTCAGGAGCCTATATAGAGCTTGATCCGGGATTCAAATATGTAATTGCCGAGACCGATATGGCTGACGGATATGCATGTGTGAATACAGAGGATGAACTGACGATAGATCTGACAGACCTGACAGACGTTACAGCCGGAACAGGTGTATATAAAGTCACAATCAAAAACGAGCCGGATCCGAGTCTCCGTGTCGTAAAAAAACTGAATGACGCAGACGAAACAGATGAGACACTTACCGGTGTGGCTTTTGAGGTGTATACGAGAAATGATAACGGTACTTTCACAAGATTCCACGGATATGACGGAAGCGATCTTTCCGTTACATCCGGAAGTTCTGTACGGCTTCCGGAGGGTACATACTATCTGAGAGAGATTGCGCCGGAAGATACCGTTCTTGGACCGGAAGATTATTATGATCTTTACAAGGACGCCGGTGCCGTAAAGAGCAGTGACGAGGCAGATACCAATGTATACTTCGGACCGTATACAGTTGAAAAAACAGCAGATGGAGCTCCGATAACTGTTACAATTACCAATTATGCTTCTGGCGGTGCTGTTACAGTAACCAAGCAGGGCATGAAGACAGACGGAACTTCCGCACCGCTTTCCGGTGCAACCCTGAAAATCTACCGTAAAGACAGTAACGGTTCTGTCATTGAGGCAGGCAATGGCGGCTCGGCTTATACTGTGGAGACAAATTCCAGAGGAGAGGCGACATTTACCGGACTGCCGGTTTATAATCCCGACACAAAAGAAAAGTATACCTATTATGTAAAGGAGACAGAAGCGCCGGACGGGTACAGTGTGAATAACACGGAAGTTTCTTTCCAGCTTGAAGCGGGAACAACTGTCACAGGCGAGGCACTGACAATTGTGGATCAGCCGGTGCTTGATTTCATTGTTACAAAACAGTATTACAATGTGTGGGAGAGTAATTTCACTCATAAAAACTATCTGCTCCCGGGTACAGTAATCGCTCTGTACCGGCTGGAGGGAAATGAGTATGTTCTCGAGGACGTAAAAACAACCGGAGACGATGGAACGGTGACTTTCGAGGACCTGAATCAGGCGGACTCATATGTGGCAATCGAAGTACGTGTACCGGAAGGAGACGAGTATGCCTACCTGGAACCGGGGAACGGAGATTATCTGGATCCGGACTACAACGGCGATCCCGAAGAACTCCCGGCTTCAATTCCGGCACAGGGTTCGAACGGAATCGGCCGGTATAACTATGTACAGAAACCTGCCAATACGGGAACTCCGGAGTCTGAAGCAGAAGATACGCTGATAAATGTGGAAAACTGGACTCAGCTGAGAATCCGGAAGTTCAAATGGAATGAAGGCGATGAGCACTCAGATGAGAAGAAAGTAAATGTTAACAACGCCGAGTTTACTCTGTATCAGCAGATTCTTCCGGAAGGAACTGATACGAATGCTGTCTTAAATCCGACACTGGATGAGATTGAACAGATGACAGTGATCGGCACATACAGCAGCGGTACCTATTATAATGCAGCCGGAGAACGTCAGGACGGATGGTTTGCAACAGATATCCTGAATGTAGGAGACAGAGTCGTTTACTGGCTGGTTGAGAATTACCCCGGTATCGGCGCGGAAATCAAACCGGAGAATAAGATTACGCTGATTAAGAGCGAGGAAACCGGATATCAGAACGCAAGTACATATATAGAGGATACGGAAGAGGGAGAAGGCAACCCGCAGGCCATTACCTGTAATTCTGTAATGGATTATTACAAAAACGCAACAACTTCAGATGAAGTAGAGAATGATCCGGCTACAGGACCCGGATCCGAGCAGTTCGCTACTGTCCGGATTGCAAAATGGACGGCCGGATATGATGAGGCAGGCAATCCGATTGACCAGAAGGACTACACACCCCTTGGAAATGCGAAGTTCGATCTGTATGTTGTAGACCGGGACGGAAACAGAATCGCTTTACTGGATACTCTGACAACCGGACTGGACAATGACCTCAGCGACGCGGGGGAAGATGAAGAACTGAGCGCGTGGGCATCATCCCGGGCTTATGTCTTCAGCAACCTGTGGAATCTGTACAGCAAGTATAATGATGGCGATGAGGATATTATCTGGTTTGACGGCGGTGAAGAGATGCCTGATGGAAGCGGGAACGGCTATGTACGTGTAGCTCTTGTGGAGACTTCGGCTCCTGCAGGCTATGCGATTACCAACAACGTATATTATATGCTGATGTGCTTCGAAGCCGTAAAGAGTGGCAACAGTTCATCAGAGACATATAATGACGCGTATTATGTGACCAGCGATCCGGGATCGGCAGAGGTTGCGGCCGGCACGTCTTCGGGCCAGAAAATTGAATGGCCGGTTTATGTAAATCATGAGGACGGAACTCCGGTTGAAGGCCTTGACAATACGACAGAGAAACAGATGCTTGTCAACTGGCCGGTAAACAATTATGCCGTTACCGTCAATAAATACGGCTATGAACCCAATGAGTACACTTTAAATAAAGCGGCAGAGGGAGAACACGGACTGGATGAATTTTTCACAACAGGAAGCGCAGGAGGAGTGAGGACTCCTCTCGCAGGAGTAACCATGCGGCTGCAGAGAAATAACGGTACAGCGTCAGAGCCTTCCTGGACAGACTATAATTATACGGATATGCATGCGGCAGCAACAGAAGCAGAGGCAGAGTTTGTAACCGGAGAAAACGGCAGTTTCAGTTTCCCGAAGGGACTGATCCGCGGCCAGTACCGGATCATTGAGGTGCAGGCGGCAGACGGCTATGAGAATATTTATAACAGCGGAACACGGGCAAGATATTTTACAGTAACAGATGATAATGTGACTGTAAATATGTATAATCCGAAGAAGCTTTCCATGACCATCAAAAAGACGGATATGGACAAAGATCCGATTGACAACTTCAATTTTACTCTGATAAATGTCGACGATAATACAAGGATACAGGCAAATACCGGAACAGATGGAGCAGGTACGGCAGTTCTGACTGATATTGCAAGCGGCACTTACCGCCTTACGGAATCCGGAGCAGGATATACCAGCGTTTATCTGGCGCAGTATATGGAAGAAACATATCCGCAGCTTACGAATCTGGTCGGCACGGCGGGAATCGAACTGGGATACAAAACAGCGGTATCTGATGACGGAAAAGACGTGGTAATTACCGATATCAGGAACCTGGATGATTATGGTGTGACAGGCGACCTGACACTTACCATACAGAATCCGGAGACCGGCTCCCTGACAGTCAGGAAAGTGAATGAAGAAAATAAGAATGAGATGCTGGATGCCCGGTTTAAGATTGAACGGCAGTATTTTGACACACTGGACGGAACCTATACTGTAGGCGAAGAGTGGGATACCGTATATGAAAACTATGCTACCGGGGAGGATGGAGTATTTGCACTGAATGATCTGAGCCCGGGAGTATACCGCATTACTGAAACGAAAGCTCCGGAGGGCTTTGAGATGATTGACGGCGAGACAAGCCAGATCATCGCAATCAGCGGAGACATGGATATTACGTCCGTTGTTACGGAAGATGGACAGTCTGTTCAGATTTATACGGGCAACGGTGATGCTGTACTGACATTTGAGAACCGGAAACTGGTCGGCATTACTGTGAACAAACTGCTGAGTGGGCTTGCTCCTGACAGTGATGAAACATATTCCTTTGACTTTACATTATACGATAATCCGGATGCGGGAAGTGATGATATCGTCGGCAGGGCTTCGGCTTCTACGGAAGGCGGTACTCAGATTTCACCTGCGCAGTTTACCGGCCTGTCCAAAGGAAAAACCTATTATCTGGAAGAAACCGGAGGCAATACGACGGATTTTGCGCTGACAGGAGCGGCTCTTTCACAGGACGACAGGAGCGGCGCAGCAGTTACAGAAACGACAGATACGGAAGGTACCAGAGTCCTCTATGCAGTTACGATACCGGCCGGCATTTCCGATGATACGAATGTTGCCGTTGATGTTACAAACAAGTATCTCTATGCAGAAGTAACGATCTTCAAGGCAGACGGAGATGACGGCACCGGACTTGACGGCGCGGAATTCGAAGTATATCGGGTAACAGGTGGCGACGAAGAGAAACTTGCGACAACAGTTCAGACAGGAGAGAAGAATCCTGAGCTGGAGTGGATCACTCCTGAGGGAAGAAAGGCCGGAGAATATACGGCACGTATCCGTCTGAACGGCACAGACGGGGAAACCTTCCGGTTCCGTGAAACCGCGGCGCCTCAGGATTACATCCTGGCAGATGATGACATGTATATTGATGTTACGTTAGCACCGGGGGATCAGAAGACATATGGAACATTTTCAACTGAAAAGTCCGACGAAGATCTGCTGAAAGATCTGATTATGCCGAATGAAAAGGGCGCATATATCGAGCTGTCCAAGTATGATAACGTACATGGAAGTTCCAGTGCAAAGCTTCTCAACGGCGCTACATTTACCATTTATACCAGGCCGGATGAGGAGTCGGCATGGAGCAGACTGGACAGTGCAACTACCGGGGAAAATGGCACGGACGGGACAATCCGTTTTGTAGTAAACGGCAGAAGCCTTTATGCCATTGCAGAGACAGGACTGCCGGAAAACGGAAGATATGAAGGTCTTGAAAGCGTTTATCTGACGGCAGAGAACGGGGAAGACGCGGCAGAAGTTACAGAGACAGAAAAGCTGGACGACAATACAATGCTTTATATCCTGAACAGTGAATCAGCTCTCATGCCGGGAACAACCTATCACTATAATGCTTATAACACTCCTTATACAGAGCTTGAAATACGCAAGGAGGATGCAGGAGAGTCTGCTTCCGTTCCGAAGGCAGTTGTCAGTGTTTATGAACTGACAGATGAGCAGACAGCTGAACTTCCGGAAAGCCAGAAACTCACCGGGACTCAGATTGCAGAGCTGGAAGAGTCCGCAAAAGTTCTGGTAAGTGATATAACCACAAGGAAAGACGGAAATGGCTTCAGCTATGCGGACAGCAGTGTTGCGGATGAACTGGGACAGGTTGTCGCAGGCAGAACCTATCTGGTTGTAGAAACTGCAGTGGCAGAGACGGAAGGCTATAACAGCACTCTGATCAAGGATGACAACCGGGTTGTATGGTATGCGGTGAAGACGATCCCGGAAGGCGGAGCCACAGGAGAAAATGCCGTCGTACTTAAAAATATTTCAGGTTCTGTAACCCAGAGTCTGAAGAAAACGGCAGATGTAACCGGAATCCAGGACAGCCTGTTTGAACAGGGGTCGGTACTGACCTATACCCTGTCTCCGGTCGTTAATAATACCTATGCGCTGGCAGGATATACCCTGGAAGACACCGGCCTGAAGGCGTATAACAGAGAGGGAGAAGAACTTCCGGACTACCTGACGGACGGCTATTCCATTACATCCGTTGCAGTCGGACAGGCGTCACATAATGTTTCCATGTACGACCTGGCCGCGGAAAATGCCGCTGCCGCAAATGTGATCTATGGGGAAGTAACATTTAAAAACTTTGAAGGAGAAGTAATCAGTACCCAGACGGTGATCGCAAGTGACGGTCAGCATACGGTTGTGCTGCCGGCAGGAAGCGGAAAAGCAGGATCTGTTTCTGTCCGCTACTATTCGGAAGGATTCCAGGCTGAGACGGATAACAGATATTCTCTCGGGCAGGAGTTTACTCCCGGAAATGTAACCATTACTGCTGAGATTGATCAGCAGGCGGGAGAAACCGGCCGTCAGGAGATCAGGAAAATTACCAATGAGGCGAGTGCTGCGGTATCATACCGCGGGTGGAGCAGCACAGGTGTGCAGGATAAAGAGCCTCATACAGAGACGGTCCGTGCGTCTGCGTCAAACCAGTTTGGTGTGCAGGATACAGCCATTGTTTCTGTAGAAAAAGAGGCGGATAAAACTTCGGTAAATGTAGGTGATACGTTTACTTATACAATTACAATTACAAACCATGCCGACGCGGGCGCTGATCTGGTGGATCCGATTGTGATTGATTTCCTTCCTCAGGGTGTCGGACTGGCAGGGACGGATACAGATGTCCGGCTGACAGATGCAGGAGGACCGGATTCTGAACTTACTCTGGATCCTGCCCATGCATACCGCTCAGAAAGCCGCGGAGATGACACGGCAGTTCTGATTTTCCTTATCGGAACGCTGGCACCCGGGGAAAGTGCATCCCTGACCATTGATGTTGTGGCAGGTCCTTCTGTCGTAAGCCACGGGACAACATTGAGAAATAATGTATATGTTACCAGTGACCAGGCAGGAGTAGAGAGCGAGGAAAATCCGGGACGCGCATCCTTTAAAAATTCAGAAGGTGACTGGGCGGAGACGCTTGATACTGTAGCTGCGGATCTGGGAAGCCGGCTTGCTACCCTGAAAGATCTGCTCGGCAATATCGGCGGATATGGATTTGTAGCCGATTCCAATGAGATTACATGGAATTCAGGATCCACACTGACGCTGGTGAAATCAGCCAGCGGAAATCCGGAAGAAGACGGATTCACTACCGGTCAGGTTACGACTGTAAATAACGGAACCGTTACCTATCGTCTGACACTGAGCAACTCCAATTCCCGCGAGGGAAGCACGAACTTCTCCGTTGTGGATATTCTTCCGGCAGACGGAGACTATGTAGGCTCTGGAACTGTACGAAACAGCCAGTGGCCGCTTCATTTCGGCGAGATCGGTTCTGTCCGGACTGTATCGGCAGATGGTTCCGAGTCCCCGGTAGACAGCAGCCACTATACAGTATGGTACTATAACGGGGAAATCAACGGCCAGAGTGAATACAACGCCGTATATGCGGCTGCACAGGCGGAAGGAATGCCGGCAGGCTGGTCAGAAGAACGAAGCGAAGATACAAAAGCATTTATGCTCCGGACGGACAATACCGTTTATCTGGGAGAAAATCAGAGCCTGGTTATCGAGTATACGGCAGAGGTCGGAGAGTATGAAGACATTGAAGAAGTCGCATATCTCAATGCAATGAACAGCTTCTCCAGTCAGTATGATTACTATTTCCTGAACAGCGAGACACCGGAGGAGGCACATACATCCCAGTATATGGCACATTCCAACAGTGTACCGGTTATCGTAACACCGGATCCGGTAAAGGTAGGCGGAACGATCTGGATTGATAAAAACAGAAACGGAATATGGGAGACCGGCGAGAATGTCAGGGATCTAAGCGGTTATTCGATCATTCAGAATATGATGGATGAGGTAGAGATCAGACTCCTGGAATATACAGGAACAAGCCAGAGCTCTACATCTTCCCGGACTTATAATAAGTCGGAGGATACAGACTGGGATGAGAATCCGAATTTCGTATTTGATGAGCTGAATCCGGCGCGCCTGCTGGATACGGTGACAGATATATACGGTACAGATGCGGATGATCCATATGCTCCGTATCCCGGCGGAATCCTTGATCCGTCTAAGCTGAAAGGCGAACAGCCTTATACCTATCAGATTGCGGTTACACTTCCGGGAACAATAGAAGGCAGATTCAATATAACGTCTGTGGGAGAAACCAGCGGATTTTCACGGAATCCGGCATCTGATTATCTGGCTGACGGAGCGGCCGAGCGAACGGACAACAATTACCGTTCTACTGTGACCGCCAGCGGTACGGCAGGTGTTTCAGAAAGATTTTACCTGTGGCCCACAAGTGTGGATACGGCATGGGATAACTCAAAAGATATCGGGCTTGTTCCGGTACGTGATCTGGAACTTACCAAGACAGCGAAAGACGATCCGGCAAATACTCCGGTATCCGGGGCAGAATTTACAATTTACGGCCCATATGAAAACGGAGATACCGCTGACATAAGTAAAGCAGCAGAAGAAGGCAAAGTTGTCGGAATATACAGAACCAATGAAGAAGGAAAAATTCATGTGAAAGACCTCCTGTGGTTCTACGATTATGTAATTGTTGAGACAGCACCGGCTGACGGCTATGAACTGGACGGAGCTGCCGCAGCGGGAACAAATATTACTGCCCGTTCCGACGGAAACGGCTGGGTACTCCATACGCCTGAGAAAGACAGTACAGTTACAACAGAAGAGGTTACAGTTACAAATAAACGTGAGGCTGCAATTGAGCTGTCCGCATCAAAGGTTCTGACAGGACGCGATCTGAAGCAGGGAGAATTTACATTTGATCTGCTTGACAGCGACGGTACAACAGTGCTTGCTACCGCGGCAAATGACGCGGCCGGAAATATCACTTTTGATATAACGGCAGAAGGTGCAGGTATTCATACTTATTATATCCGGGAGCAGTCAGAGACGTCAGATAACGGCGTGGACTATGACGATACAAATTACCGGGTAACTGTACAGGTAGACTGGAACAGCACGGAAAACAAGCTGGTTCAGGGCGAGACAATTTACTATATCGGAGATGCGGTGCAGGAAGACGGCGCTGTATTTGAGAACACTTATACTGCGGAAGGCTCATGGACTCCGGAAGGAATTAAGAAGCTGACCGGCAGGAAGATGACAGAGGATGATGTATTTACGTTCTCCGTTAAAGAAAACGGCAGTGAAGTGTTGACCGGAACAGCCACGGGAACGGCAGATGCAGAACAGGCGGATATTGTATTTGACGGTTCGGTTTCATACGGTCTGGCAGATATGGAAGGCAAGAGCCAGAAGATATTTACCTATACGATTGAAGAGACCGGAACGCAGTCCGACGGACTTACCTTTGATACGGAGCCGGTTACAGTAACAGTGACTGTAACAGATGACGGAAAGGGAAATCTTATCCCGGATGCGGTATACACCAAAGACGGCGAGAAGATCACACAGGCGGAATTTGAAAATACTTATACCGCGCAGGAGACAGAATATACGCCGTCAGTTGAAAAGATCTTCACCGGTATTATCCCGGACGACAAGACATTTACCTTCGAACTTACGGCGGATGCAGAGAATCCTGGCGGAGCAGTCCTGCCGGGTGGAGGAACGAAGGCTGAGGCACAGGTTACCTATGAAAAAGGCACCTACGGTGATACGGCCAGAACAGCATCTTTCGGAGCAATCAGATTTACAGAAGACGGAACCTACCGCTTTGTAATTACAGAGCAGAGAGGAACCGAAGGCGACGGCTTCACTTATGACGATACAAAGTGGACGCTTACCGTAGGTGTAAAAGATAATGGAAAAGGAAAACTTGTAATCGGAAGTACAGATATTACCTACAGTACAGACGAAGATGCAAACCACACCGGAGCGGTATTTGAAAACAGCTACATTCCGTCGCCTGTTCCGTACCAGCTTCATGTGTCAAAGTGTGTGGAAGACGCAGAGATGCCTTCTGAAACAACATTTGAATTTACGCAGAGCCTGGAAGCAGGAGATACGAGCGGAGTCGACCTGCCTCAGAATAATACGACGTCAGTTACGATAACACAGACCGGTGAGAACGGAGAGCAGAGCGGTACCTTTGAGTCCATGACTTTTACAAAAGCAGGCCGGTATACCTTTGTAATCCGCGAGACAGCCGGCAGCAAGCCCGGTTATTCCTATGACGGAAGCGTATGGTATGCGGATGTGACTGTTGCAGATAAACAGGGTTCTCTTCAGGTAACAGATGCGACCTACCGGAAGGGAGAAGACACAACGGGCAATCCGACGGCGGCACAGTTTGTAAACCGCTATGATACAGAGTCGATTGATTATACGCCGCATGTATTGAAAAAACTTACCGGGGATCCGATATCTGACAGTAAGATATTTACATTTGAGCTTACGGCGGACCGTGACAATCCGCAGAACGGGGCTTCCTTCGGCGGAACAGATACAGCAACAGTATCCGTAACGGCACAGCCGGCAGGCGGAGATTCGTCAGATCAGCAGCTCCAGGCGGGCTTTGATCCGATCACATTTACAGAGGCCGGAAGATATACGTTCTATATCCGGGAGATCGGATCGGAAACAGAAGACGGATATACTTATGATACCGCACAGTGGACGCTGACTGTTGAAGTACAGGATGCAGGCGGAGCGCTGCGTGTTATCTCATCCGAGTACGCTGCGGACGGCCGGGAAACCAATGACGCCGACGCTGTCTTTGAGAACAGCTATACGCTTACTCCGACAGACTATACACCTTCGGTAAGAAAAGAACTGGCCGGAGATGAAACACCGGCAGATCATCAGCAGACATTTACATTTACAATGGAAGCTGCAGCAGACAATCCGGACGGCGCTGTGCTTGGAACGGGCGCTCAGACCGATACGGCAGTTATAACAGGCGCCGGAACACCGGCAGAAGGCCGCGGCTTCCAGGCGATCCACTTTACAAGAGAGGGCCAGTTCCGCTTCCTTATCCGGGAGAATGAAAAACCGGAAACAGTCGGAGGATATACCTATGATGCCGGTTACTGGACATTAACAGTGACAGTAGATGATCAGAACGGCAGACTGACCGTTACTGATCATACATACAGCTATACACCGGCTGACGGCGGCGAAAACCGTGATGACAGCAGGACAGAGGCTGAATTTATTAACAACTATGCCGTTACCGAAACGACATTTGTTCCGCAGATCCGGAAAACCCTGGACGGGGATGAAACACCGGCAGATAATCAGAAGCGGTTTACATTCGAACTGACTGCAGACAAGAATAATCCTGACGGAGCAGTACTCGGAAAAGATACGGCGGTTATAACAGGAGCCGGAGTGCCGGCAGAAGGAGACGGGTTCGGAGCCATTACGTTTACCCGGGCGGATACTTACCGATTTGAAATCCGGGAAACAGGAACAGCACCGGATGGTTATACCTTCGATGACGGAGTATGGACGCTTACAGTCACCGTTACAGACGAAAACGGCGCGCTCAGAGTGACAGGGCAGACATACACCTACACACCGGATACCGGAACAGACAGAAATGAAAGCACAACAGAGGCGGAGTTCATCAATGTATACGAAGTTACGGATACCTCCTATACTCCGCAGGCTGCAAAGAAGCTTACCGGAGACGAGACACCGGCGGATCAGCAGAAAACTTTCCGCTTTACAGTAGAAGCTGCGGCTGACAATCCGGAAGGCGCGGTACTTGGAGACGCAGAGGATATTTCGGCAGCGGTAACAGGCACGGGAACGACTGCAGATCCGGGAGCAGACAGCTTCGGGGCAATTACATTTACAAAAGCCGGAGTATTTGATTTTATTATCCGCGAGACAGACGGCGGGGAGCCAGGCTACACCTATGATGCCGGATACTGGACATTGACGGTGACAGTTGAAGATCAGGAAAGCCGGTTAGCTGTAACCGGAAAAGAATATGTTTACAGCGGCGAAGGCGCCGGACATGAAACAAATGATACACAGGCTCTCTTTGTCAATAATTACCAGGTTAAAGCAACGGAGTACATGCCGATTGTAGAGAAGGTAATTGACGGAGAATATCCGGCAGATCAGGCGAAAGATTTTGTATTCCGTCTGAAAGCAGAGACCGGCAATCCGGAAAATGGAGCAGTTATCCAGAGTGATTCTGTGACGATTACCGGGGAAGGAGAAAAAGAGTTTGCCGAGCCGGTTATATTTACAAAAGCAGGTGTCTATACCTTCCTGATTTCCGAAGAAGGAGGGGATGAGAACGGCTATACCTATGATGATACTCAGTGGAGACTTACGGTGACGGTTGCTGATGTGAACAGCCAGCTTGTTGTACAGGATTACACTTATCAGAAGGACGGCGCGGCAGTTCCTTCGGAAGAAGAATCTGACATAGCGGTATTTACCAATGGTTATGAAGTGCAGCCGACAGAAGCGGTTCTTGGAGTTGTGAAACAGGTATCCGGAGATGTTCCTAAAGACAGGGATGCTACATTTACCTTCGGATTAAGCCAGAAAGAAGGAAGTCCGGAGGGAGCAGAACTGCCGCAGAATACAGAAATTACAATTACCGGCAGCGGTGAAAATGAATTTGATGCAATAAAATTCAACCGCGCGGATACATATCAGTTTGAGATTCGGGAGATAAATGACGGAGTTCCCGGTTACAGTTACGACGGTACCGTCTGGACGGTGACAGTAAAAGTAATCGACGTTGACAGCAGGCTTGAAGTCGAAAGCATAACTTATGACAAAGATCAGACCGGAACTCAGACAGATGAAATTCAGGCAGCTGTATTTGAAAACAGCTACAGTACAACAGAAGTTTCCTATTCACCTCTCGTAGAAAAACAGATTACGGGAGATGAGCGGCCGTCAGAGAGACTCTTCCGGTTCGAACTGAATGCGTCAGAAGAGAATCCGGAAGGAGCGGTTCTGAAGAATCAGGCAGAAGATGCTGTATCAGGTCCGATATATACGGAGACAGAAGGCGCAGGACATGCCGGCTTTGAGCCGATCCGGTTTATGAAGGCAGGTACGTACCGGTTTGCGATCCGGGAAGTAAATGACGGTGCAAACGGATATACCTATGATGAGGGAATCTGGAATCTGGTTGTCACAGTGGAAGACATAGACAGCGTTCTTACAATTACAGATGTTGTCTATACCCGGGATGACGGAACCGAAAACGCTGAAATGGCAGTATTTACAAATGTATATGATTCCGGTTCTGTAACATTTATGCCTGAAATCAACAAGAAAGTTGAAGGAAAAGTTCCGGAGGGCACAGACCAGAAATTCGAATTTAACATGGAAGCGGCAGATGATTACGGCGACAGTATTGTAATGCCGGAGAATACGGGTACAACAGTGAATGGAGCAGGAAAAGCGGCCTTTGAGAAAATTACATTCCAGAAGGCAGGAAGCTACGAATTCAGGCTGACAGAGAACAAGGGAAATACAGAAGGATTTACATACGATGATTCGGTGTGGATTCTCACCGTAGATGCAGCAGATGAAGACGGCCGTCTTGTAATCAGAAATGCTGTATACCGGAAATCCGGATCAACCCGGAAAAATGCAGACATGGCTGAATTTGTGAATATTTACAGCAGCACCCCATTCGAAAAGATTGAGACAGTTCAGACCGGTGATACTACAAACGGTACAATGCCTGTCGTGCTTCTGTTCGGATCCGCCGCAGCCGCCGGATGGGCAGTTGTCCGCAGACGCAGAAAGAGAAAGGCATGAGAGGCAGAGAAGCAGAAGACCTGACCGGCCGTGTATTCGGCCGGCTGACGGTCCTTTACAGGGTCGAAAACAAAGGCGGAAGAACCTGCTGGCGGTGCCGATGTACCTGTGGAAAGGAAAAAGATGTAACAGCACATGACCTGAAAGCAGGGAAGGTAAAAAGCTGCGGGTGCCTGGCAGGTCCGCCGGGCCGGAACAGAGTGGATATCGCCGGAAGACGTTTCGGCCGGCTGACAGCCTTGTATCCTACGGATAAACGGGACAGAAGAGGATCCGTTTACTGGCACTGCCGCTGTGACTGCGGCAATGAGACTGATGTAACAGAGACACATCTGGTGCATGGCAATTACCGCAGCTGCGGCTGCCTGAATCTGGAAAATCAAAAGAAAATCAGTGAAAAACTGCATCATATTGACGGCACATGTATAGAGATCCTTGAGAAAAGAAAGCACAGAAACGATAATAAAAGCGGATTCCGGGGTGTCTATAAAATGAAAAACGGACGTTACAGAGTTGATATCGGATTTCAGCGGAAACGGTTCTATATCGGCTCTTATGACAGCTTTAATGAAGCTGTGGAGATGCGGCTCCGTGCAGAGCATCTGCTCTATGACCGTTTTATTGAGGCATACTATGAATGGAAGCAAAGAGCGGATGAAGATCCGGAATGGGGGAAAAATAACCCGTTGAAATTTGAAGCCGACTTAAAGGATATCTATCTGACATAATGTCACAGCCTGCCAGAATGGCAGATATATAATGCGACAACTGAAAGGAGAGGCGTTCCGAAGCTGATGAATGGAGAATTCTCAGGCGGCGGAACGCCTTTTCCTGTTGTCAACGGCACGGCAAAATAATTTAGAGTGCCCTCCATTTTTTGCGGCAAAGACTTGAAACAAAGATTGAAATGCGGTATGATAAAAACTATCAGTATTTTTCATTTGAAGGGACGGGGTAACATGAAGTTAAAAATCGGAGTAATTAAAGGAGACGGCATTGGTCCGGAGATCGTGGACGAAGCACTGAAGGTGCTGGACCGGGTCGGAGAAGTGTATGGCCATACATTTTCCTATACACAGCTTCTGATGGGCGGCGCTTCTATTGATGTGAATGGTGTTCCGCTCACAGAGGAAACGTTAAATCTGGCAAAAGAAAGTGAAGCTGTGCTGATGGGTTCTATCGGAGGAGATGCGAAGACATCGCCATGGTATCAGCTGGAACCGTCAAAGCGGCCGGAAGCAGGGCTCCTTGCTCTGAGAAAAGGATTAAATCTTTTTGCAAATCTCCGTCCGGCAGTCCTTTACGACGAGCTGAAGGGAGCATGCCCCCTGAAAGAAGAGATCGCAGAAAAAGGGTTTGACATGATGATTATGCGTGAGCTTACCGGCGGTCTTTATTTTGGCAGAAGGAGTACAGAAAATGTGAACGGGGTACTGACCGCACGGGATGAGCTTACATATAATGAAAATGAGATACGCAGAATTGCAAAGCGTGGATTCGATATTGCTATGAAGCGGAGAAAAAAGGTGACCAGTGTAGATAAGGCCAATGTTCTGGATTCCTCCAGACTGTGGAGAAAGGTTGTAGAGGAAGTGGCGGCTGATTATCCGGAAGTTACATTAGAGCATATGCTGGTTGACAACTGCGCCATGCAGCTGGTAAAGGACCCGGCGCAGTTTGATGTGATTCTGACAGAGAACATGTTTGGAGACATTCTGTCTGACGAAGCAAGCATGGTTACCGGTTCTATCGGGATGCTGGCATCCGCGAGCCTGAATGAGACGAAGTTCGGACTTTATGAGCCCAGCGGCGGATCTGCTCCGGATATTGCGGGCAGGGGGATTGCAAATCCTATTGCAACAATCCTGTCAGCGGCAATGATGCTCAGGTATTCTTTTGATCTGGACAAAGAAGCGGATGCCGTGGAAAAAGCAGTGGAAGATGTGCTGAAAGACGGATACCGCACAATTGATATTATGTCAGAAGGAAAAACACAGATCGGCACCTCAGAGATGGGAGACAGGATCTGTTCCTATATTCGGTAAATGATAAAAACAGAAAGTGAAATACAGACAGAAAGTGAGGAGATTTAAGTTGATAAGTGATACAGTTACAAAAGGTGTACAGCAGGCGCCGCACAGATCATTATTTAATGCACTCGGCATGACACAGGAGGAGCTTGACCGGCCGCTTATCGGTGTAGTCAGTTCATATAGCGAGATTATTCCCGGCCATATGAATCTGGATAAAATCACGGAGGCTGTAAAAATGGGAGTGGCAATGGCAGGAGGAACACCGGTAATGGTTCCTGCAATCGCAGTATGCGATGGGATTGCCATGGGACATATCGGTATGAAATATTCTCTTGTAACAAGAGATCTGATTGCTGATTCTACAGAGGCACTGGCAATGGCTCATCAGTTTGACGGGCTTGTTATGATACCAAACTGCGATAAAAACGTTCCCGGTCTGCTGATGGTGGCGGCACGTGTGAACATTCCTACAATTTTTGTCAGCGGAGGACCTATGCTTGCAGGACATGTGAAAGGACAGAAGACCAGCCTTTCCAGCATGTTTGAGGCGGTGGGATCCTATGCGGCAGGAAAGATCACCGACGAAGAACTCTGTGAATTTGAAAACAAAGCCTGCCCTACATGCGGATCCTGTTCCGGAATGTATACAGCAAACAGTATGAACTGCCTGACAGAGGCTCTGGGAATGGGACTGAAAGGCAACGGAACGATTCCGGCAGTATATTCGGCAAGACTCCAGCTGGCGAAACATGCGGGAATGCAGGTGATGGAACTGGTAAGAAAGAATATCCGTCCGAGAGACATCATAACGGAAAAGGCAATTCTGAATGCCCTTACGGTAGATATGGCGCTGGGATGCTCAACAAACAGTATGCTTCATATTCCGGCTATTGCCCATGAGATCGGCATGGATTTTGAAATTGATTTTGCAAACAGCATCAGTGAAAAAACACCGAATCTCTGTCATCTGGCCCCGGCAGGTCATACATATATTGAGGATCTCAATGAGGCCGGCGGCGTATATGCGGTTATGAATGAACTGAATAAAAAGGGTCTGCTTTATACAGACTGTATGACAGTTACCGGAAAGACAATCGGAGAGAATATTGAGGGATGCGTCAATAAGAATCCGGAAGTAATCCGGCCGATTGACAATCCATATTCTGCTACCGGCGGCCTTGCAGTGCTGAAGGGAAATCTGGCTCCGGACGGAAGTGTAGTAAAGAGATCTGCTGTATGTGACGAGATGCTGGTACATGAAGGGCCGGCCAGAATATTTGAAAGTGATGAGGAAGCAACGGCAGCCATCAAGAGCGGAAAGATTCATCCGGGAGATGTAATCGTAATCCGTTATGAGGGACCGAAGGGCGGCCCGGGAATGAGAGAGATGCTGAATCCTACATCCGCAATTGCAGGATATGGACTGGGATCTTCTGTTGCTCTGATTACAGACGGAAGATTCAGCGGCGCTTCCAGAGGCGCTTCTATTGGCCATGTATCACCGGAAGCAGCGGTGGGAGGCCCGATCGCACTTGTAGAAGAGGGCGATATTATTAAGATTAATATTCCTGAACTGAAGCTGGAACTTGATATATCTGACGAGGAGATGGCTGCAAGAAGAGCAAAATGGCAGCCCAGAGAGCCAAAAGTCAAGACCGGCTATCTGGCCAGATATGCGTCCATGGTTACCTCAGGAAACCGGGGGGCAATTCTGGAAATACCAAAGACAGAAGAAACAAAATAATCAGGGAGGAAGGCGCCATGCAGTTAAATGGAGCAGAAATAGTAATAGAGTGCCTGAAGGAGCAGGGAGTAGATACGGTGTTCGGATATCCGGGCGGCGCGATTCTTAATGTTTATGATGAACTGTATAAACACAGAGATGAGATCCGGCATATTCTTACATCCCATGAACAGGGAGCTTCCCATGCTGCCGATGGCTATGCACGTGCAACAGGAAAAGTAGGAGTCTGCCTGGCAACAAGCGGACCGGGGGCAACGAACCTGGTCACCGGAATTGCCACGGCTTATATGGATTCGATTCCGGTTGTGGCGATTACATGTAATGTGGGAGTATCTCTTCTCGGAAAAGACAGCTTCCAGGAGATTGATATTACAGGCATCACACTGCCGATTACAAAATATAATTTCATTGTTAAGGATGTAGCTGATCTTGCAGATACGATCCGGAAAGCTTTCCGGATTGCAAAAAGCGGCCGTCCGGGACCGGTTCTGATTGATATACCGAAAGATGTGACATCTAATGTAACGGAGTATGAATATAAAGCGGCAGAACAGCCTGCCCGCGCTGAGGTACAGATCACTCAGGAGGAGCTTGACAGTGCTCTGGCTATGATACGGGAGTCCAGACGTCCGATGATCTTTGTCGGAGGAGGCGCTGTCCTCTCGGACGCCAGCGATGAACTGTTTGAGTTCGTGGGAAAAGTGGATGCACCGGTAACAGATACACTTATGGGAAAAGGCGCTTTCCCGGGCACAGATCCACGTTACACAGGCATGCTGGGAATGCATGGAACAAAAGCTTCGAATTATAGTGTCAGCGAGTGCGATCTGCTGATTGTTGTAGGTGCAAGATTCAGCGACCGTGTGACTGGAAATACAGAGACATTTGCTAAAAATGCAAAGATCCTTCAGATCGATATTGACCCTGCAGAGATGAATAAAAATATTATTATCACCCAGGGGATAGAAGGAGATGTCAAAAAAGTTCTGGAACTGCTCAATAAGAATCTTGATCAGCAGGAACACAGAGAGTGGATTGAAAAAGTAGAAGAATATAAGGAAAAATATCCCCTGAAATATCATCCGGAGGGACTGACGGGACCGTTCATTGTAGAAGAAATCTATCGTCAGACAAAGGGAGAGGCACTTATTGTAACGGAAGTGGGACAGCATCAGATGTGGGCGGCCCAGTACTATAAGTATACAAAGCCGCATACCCTTCTTACGTCCGGCGGCCTTGGAACAATGGGATACGGCCTTGGTGCAGCGCTTGGCGCCAAGACAGGATGTCCGGATAAAACAGTAATCAACATTGCCGGAGACGGATGTTTCCGTATGAATATGCATGAGATCGCTACAGCAGTCAGACATCATATTCCGGTGATTCAGGTTGTGGTAAACAATCATGTGCTTGGTATGGTACGTCAGTGGCAGGATCTGTTTTACGACGAGAGATATTCTGCGACAGTGCTCAGAGACGCGGTTGATTTCGTGAAGCTGGCCGAAGCAATGGGCGCCGTCGGTATCCGTGCGGCAAGCCGGCAGGAATTCCAGGCGGCGCTGGAAAAGGCGCTGACGCTGAATCAGCCGGTTGTTATTGACTGTCAGATTGACAGCGACGATAAGGTATGGCCTATGGTCGCTCCGGGTACATCGATCAGCGAGGCATTTGATGAAGAAGATATGGCGAGATAATCCCGCTGTATATATAAATTTGAGGAGGTAGTAAAAATGAGCAGAGTCTATAACTTTTCAGCGGGACCTGCGGTTCTTCCGGAAGAGGTGCTGAAGGAAGCGGCGGCAGAAATGCTGGATTACAACGGAACGGGAATGTCGGTGATGGAGATGAGCCACCGTTCAAAGGCTTTTGAGGAGATTATTACGACAGCAGAGCAGGATCTGAGAGATCTGATGCAGATTCCTGACAATTATAAGGTGCTTTTCCTTCAGGGCGGAGCTTCCCAGCAGTTTGCGATGATCCCTATGAATCTGATGAAAAACAGAGTGGCGGATTATATTATCACAGGTCAGTGGGCGAAAAAAGCTGCGAAAGAAGCAGAAAAATATGGAAAGGTCAACAGAATAGCATCTTCTGAGGACCGTACATTCTCTTATATTCCTGACTGCTCGGATCTGCCGGTTTCCGAGGATGCGGATTATGTTTATATCTGTGAAAATAATACAATTTACGGAACAAAGTTTAAAACTCTTCCGAATACGAAAGGCAAAACTCTGGTGGCGGATGTTTCTTCCTGCTTCCTGTCCGAGCCTGTGGATGTTACAAAATACGGGCTTATTTACGGAGGAGTACAGAAGAATATCGGCCCTGCAGGGGTTGTTATTGTAATTATCCGGGAAGATCTGATTACAGAGGATGTACTTCCGGGAACCCCCACCATGCTTACTTATAAGACGCATGCAGATGCAAAGTCTCTGTACAATACACCGCCTGCATACGGTATCTATATCTGCGGCAAGGTATTTAAGTGGATTAAGTCTCTGGGCGGACTTGAGGCTATGAAAGAGAGAAATGAAAAGAAGGCAAAAGTTCTCTATGATTTCCTTGACCAGAGCAAACTGTTCAAAGGAACAGTTGAAAAGAAGGATCGTTCTCTTATGAACGTACCTTTTGTTACAGGAGATGCAGACCTGGACGCTAAATTTGTAAAAGAGGCAAAGGAAGCCGGTCTTGAGAATCTTAAGGGACACCGGACAGTAGGCGGTATGAGAGCCAGCATATATAATGCTATGCCTTACGAAGGTGTTGTGGCACTGGTAGATTTTATGAAGAAATTTGAAGAGGAGAATCTGTAGGATGTTTAAGTATCATTGCCTGAATCCAATCTCTCATGCGGGACTGGAACAGCTGGACGAAAATTATGTAAACACAGATAATGAAAAAGAAGCGGATGCCATATTGGTGCGAAGCGCGAAAATGCATGATATGGAATTCGGACCGAATCTGAAACTGATTGCACGGGCAGGTGCCGGTGTGAATAATATTCCGCTGGACAGATGCGCGGAAGAGGGAATCGTTGTATTTAATACCCCCGGAGCAAATGCAAATGGTGTAAAGGAAATTGTAATAGCGGGCATGCTTCTGGCGGCAAGAGATATTATCGGCGGAATCAACTGGGTACAGGAATACGAGGAAGACGGCGATATCGCAAAGATTACCGAGAAAAAGAAGAAAGCCTTTGCCGGAACTGAGATTCAGGGCAAGAAGCTTGGTGTAATCGGTCTTGGCGCAATCGGAGTACTGGTTGCAAATGCGGCGGTAAATCTTGGAATGGATGTATATGGATATGATCCGTATCTGTCTGTGGATGCGGCATGGAAACTGTCCAGACATATTCACCATGCCAAAACAGTAGATGAGCTTTACACCCAGTGCGATTATATTACAATTCATGTGCCGGCTACAGAGGATACAAAGGGCATGATTGATAAAAATGCCATCAGCCTGATGAAGAACGGAGTGGTAATTCTCAACTTTGCCAGAGATATTCTTGTGAATCAGGAGGATATTGTGGATGCACTTGTCTCTGAAAAGGTACGCTGCTATGTGACAGATTTCCCGACAAAGGAAATTGTAGGAGTGAAAGGCTCCATTGTAATTCCTCATCTGGGGGCTTCTACAGAGGAATCAGAAGATAACTGTGCGAAGATGGCAGTTTCCGAGCTGAGAGACTTCCTTGAAAATGGAAATATTCACCATTCTGTTAATTATCCGGACTGCGACATGGGGAAAAAGAGCAGTGCCGCAAGGATAACCGTCCTGCACAGGAATGTTCCGAAGATGCTGGGACAGTTTACCGGAATTCTTGCAGAAGAAGGAATCAATATTTCTCTGATGACCAATAAAAGCCGCGGGGAATATGCTTATACAATGATCGACGCAGATGCTGCTGTACCGGCTGAAGTGGAAAAGAAGATTTCCGAAACAGACGGTGTGCTTCGTGTGAGAATTCTTTAAAAAGTGATACCTGCCGGGATCTCTCCCGGCAGGTATCACTTTTATTATTTGTATGTGAAACGGAATCGGAATGCAGTGTAATACTGGTGTTGACAAAAAGTGTATAATTGTATACAATTATACAGACGCAGCTGTATCAATTCTTTTATTTAACAGTGCATTGATACAGGCGGATCAGAGCTATGTTATTTTGCGGCAGGAGGGCATCAGATGGAAGAACATCAGGATTATTCTCTTGGAAGCCGTGTTTTCCAGAAAATCCGGGAAGACATTTTAAACGGCAGATATAAGGAACATGATGAACTCAGAGAGAATACTCTGGGCAAAGAGCTGGGCGTGAGCCGCACTCCGGTAAGAGAGGCATTGCGCCAGCTGGAACTTGAGGGGCTGGTTACAATCATACCAAACCGGGGGGCTTATGTGACTGGTATATCCCGCAAGGATATATGGGATATTTATGTAATGCGTTCTATGCTGGAAGGGCTCTGTGCCAGATGGGCGGCAGAGCATATTACAGACGAGCAGCTGGACGAACTGGAAGAGGCAATTCTTTTGTCCGAGTTCCAGGTGAAAAAAGAGTCCGGATTTAATGCATCCCAGGTCGCTGTTCTGGACGGAAGGTTTCATGCAATTCTTTATGAAGCATCCGGAAGCAGAATTTTAAGCCATGTTCTGACGGATTTCCATAATTATGTAAAGATGGCCCGCGTGTCTTCTGTTGTATCCGAGGAAAGGGCCCGGAAGTCAATCCGGGAACATCGCCAGATACTCCGGGCGATCCGGGACAGGGACGCGGATATGGCAGAGCAGCTGGCAAACGAACATATCATGCATGTAATGCAGAACCTGAAAAAGCAGGGCTATAACGAAAAGTAGGAGGAGACAGCAAAATGGAAAAAATTAAGATGACAACACCTCTTGTAGAGATGGATGGAGACGAAATGACAAGAATTCTCTGGAAAATGATCAAAGAGAATCTTCTTGAGCCGTACATTGACCTTAAGACAGAGTACTACGATCTTGGTCTTGAGCACAGAAATGAAACAAATGATCAGGTAACCGTTGATTCCGCTATGGCTACAAAGAAGTATAAGGTAGCTGTAAAATGTGCGACAATCACTCCGAATGCTGCACGTATGGATGAATACGATCTGAAAGAAATGTGGAAAAGTCCCAACGGCACAATCCGTGCTATTCTTGACGGGACGGTATTCCGTGCTCCTATTGTAGTAAAAGGAATCGAGCCTTGTGTAAAGAACTGGAAGAAGCCGATTACGATTGCGAGACATGCTTACGGGGATGTGTATAAGGGATCAGAGATGAAGATACCGGGCGCCGGAAAAGTAGAGCTTGTTTACACAGCAGAGGACGGTTCCCAGACAAAAGAGCTGGTTCATGAGTTTGATGGCCCGGGAATCGTGCAGGGAATGCATAACCTGAATAAATCCATTGAAAGTTTCGCAAGAAGCTGCTTTACATATGCCCTGGATACACATCAGGATCTCTGGTTTGCAACAAAGGATACTATTTCCAAGAAGTACGACCATACATTCAAAGATATCTTCCAGGAAATTTATGATGCAGAGTTTGCAGAGAAGTTTGAAGCTGCGGGAATCGAGTATTTCTATACGCTGATCGACGATGCTGTTGCCCGCGTAATGAAATCAGAAGGCGGATATATCTGGGCATGCAAAAACTATGACGGCGACGTTATGAGCGACATGGTTTCCTCTGCTTTCGGTTCTCTTGCAATGATGACTTCCGTTCTTGTTTCTCCGGAAGGATATTATGAGTATGAAGCTGCTCACGGAACTGTGCAGCGCCACTATTACAAGCACCTGAAAGGCGAGGAGACATCCACAAACTCAGTGGCAACAATCTTCGCATGGACAGGCGCCCTCAGAAAACGCGGCGAACTGGACGGCATTCAGGAACTGTGTGATTTTGCAGACCGTCTGGAAAAAGCAACCATCGATACAATCGAGTCAGGAGAGATGACAAAAGACCTGGCACTGATCACAACAATCGAGAATCCGACCGTATTAAACAGCGAAGGATTCATCAAAGCAATTGCGAAGAGACTGTAGAATTTGAATTTGTGGGTGAAGAGAACTTCCGCCGGGGAGTCCGGATATGGTGCCGGAGAGCACGCTTTCGCTCGGAACGCGGCGCAGCGGTACATAAGAGCGCAAAGGACGCGCTCTAAGTGCCGGCGCCGCTTTACGGCTCCCCATCACCATACCCGGACTCCCCGGCTGCGTTTTCTCCACTCACAATTTCAAATTCAGACAGGAAAACAGAAGACAGAACTTTATCGACTGACATAAAAACGTATTCTGCGCCGTTGTTTGAAAGCGGGGATTTTTCCCTGTTTCAAAAGCAGAAATCGGATAAACTGTCAGTAGCAGTCGAAAAAGTTCTGTCTTTGTTTTTATTTGTTGAATTTAAATTTCAAGCTCGGCCCAGCGCTCGTACAGTTCTTCCAGCCGTGCTTCATTTTCACTTTTTTCCTGTGCCAGCTCCTGGCATCTGACGGAACTTGAGTATACTTCTTCCAGCGTCAGTTCGTGGTCGATCTGCGTATTTCTTTCTTCCAGGCGGCTGATTTCTTCCTCGGTCTTTTTGAGGTCGTTTTTCCGCTTCCTTTCTTTTGCCTGAAGTTCTTTCTGTTCCTGCCAGCTGAGCTTTGAGCCGGAAGGGGCAGAGGCGCTGCCCGGAACCGGAGATACTCCGGAAGCAGCTGAAGCCGTCGGAGCTGCCGGAGTATTTCCGGCAGGAACAGATGCATAAGCCTGGGTCAGTTCCTCCCTTTTTTCAAGATAATAGTCATAATTTCCGATATAGTTTACAAAAGTCTGGTTTACCAGCTCAAGGATCCTGGAAGCGGTCTGATTGATAAAATATCTGTCATGAGAAACATAAAGGACAGTGCCGCTGTAATTGTTCAGAGCTTCTTCCAGAATCTCTTTTGATGTAATATCCAGATGGTTGGTCGGCTCGTCCAGGATAAGAAAGTTCGCTTCGGAGAGCATCAGTTTTGCCAGAGATACCCGTCCCTTTTCTCCACCGCTCAGAGAAGAAATTTCTTTAAACACATCATCTCCGGTAAACTGAAAGGCTGCCAGGGTATTGCGGATTTCTGTATTGTTAAGAGCAGGGTAGTCGTCTGAAATCTCCTGGAATATGGTTTTATCATCGTGGAGTACGTGGTGTTCCTGATCGTAATAACCGATATTTACTTTGGATCCCAGGGTAAAAGAACCGCTGTCTGCAGGAATAACCTGATTCAGTATTTTCAAAAGGGTGGTCTTTCCGGTTCCGTTGTCGCCGATGACCGCCACGTGTTCGCCGCGTTTTATTTCAAAGCTGACATCACGGAAAAGAATCTGCCCGTCAAACTGTTTTGACAGATTTTCTACGGAAAGTACATCGTTTCCGCTTACACAGGAAGGCTCCAGTGAGAAAAACATTTCACTGGCAGCTTCCATGGGCTTTTCGACAGGCGTCATTTTGCTGAGCATTTTTTCACGGCTTTCTGCACGGCGGATCGACTTCTCGCGGTTGAAAGAGCGGAGCTTTTCAATTACGGCCTGCTGGTGGCGGATTTCTCTCTGCTGATTCAGGTATTCTTTCAGTCTGGCATCCCGCAGCATCTGCTTTTTCTCAGAGTAAGCCTTATAGTTTCCCATATACATCTGAATATGCCCGCGTTCGATTTCAATTACCTTTGTGACAACCCGGTTCAGAAAATAGCGGTCGTGGGAGACGATCAGCACAGCACCGGGATAATTCATCAGATAGTTTTCCAGCCAGGCAATGGAGTTCAGATCCAGATGGTTGGTCGGCTCATCCAGAAGAAGAATATCCGGGTTTTTCAGGAGCAGCTTGCCGAGCGAGACCCGCGTTTTCTGTCCGCCGGAGAGGGTGTCAGTCTGCTTGGAAAAAGCTTCCTCGGTAAAGCCCAGACCCTTCAGTACACCTGTGATTTCGCTTTCGCAGGCATATCCGTTTTTTGCTTCGAAATCCGACTGGAGACGGTTGTATGTTTCCAGCCGGGCATTGAGAGCGTCGCCGGACAGGTTCTTCAACTCCTGCTCAATGGAACGCAGCTGCTGTTCCATTTTGAAAATATCTGCTTTTGCGCTTTTGACCTCTTCATAGATGGTGCTTCCCTTCTGCATTGTCTGGTGCTGGGCCAGATAGCCGATGGTTTTTCCTCTGGCGAGAATTACTTCTCCGGAGTCCAGCGGCTCGCTTCCGATAATCATTTTCAGGACAGTGGTCTTTCCGGCTCCGTTGACCCCTACAAGGGCCGCTTTTTCCCGTTCTTCGATATGAAAGGATCCGTTGGATACAATGACCTGATCCCCGAAAGCTTTTTCTATATTATGACATGCCAGTATCATGTTGTTTCTCCTTGTAAAAATGTATATAAATCCAGTTATTACAGTCCACAGAACATTATAACGGAAAAACGGGAAAAGTAAAGTTTGACATAATATTAACTATTTTATATAATAAAAATGATTGCGAATAGCGTACTTGAATGATGGAGGTCGGTAAACATTGGAACACAGAAAAATATCCCGCGCAGTGATTTCCAGACTGCCGAGATACTACAGGTATCTTGGAGATCTGCTGGAGGCGGGCGTAGAGAGGATATCTTCCAATGATCTGAGCAAGAAGATGCAGGTGACTGCGTCTCAGATCAGACAGGATTTAAATAATTTTGGCGGTTTTGGCCAGCAGGGATACGGATATAATGTAAAGTATCTCTATACGGAGATCGGCAAGATTCTCGGCCTTGACAGGACACATAATTTTATTATTATCGGAGCAGGCAATCTGGGACAGGCGCTTGCAAATTATGCAGCTTTTGAGAGAAGCGGGTTTATTTTAAAAAGTCTTTTTGATGTCAACCCCCGCCTGGAAGGTGTGGCGATCAGAGGTATTCCGGTAAGGATGATGGATGAACTTGTGGATTTCCTCAAAGAGAATGATATTGAGATAGCAGCGCTTACCATACCGAAGTCAAAGGCAGTTGAAGTGGCGGATATCCTGGTGGCGAACGGAATCAAGGCAATCTGGAATTTTGCCCACACAGATCTGAACCTCCCGGAAGATGTGATTGTTGAGAGCGTACATCTGTCAGACAGTCTTATGACGTTATCCTATAATGTCAGCCAGCGAATGGAAGGAATTACAGAATAGAAAATGGATTTGTGAAGGGACCCCGCAGCGTGCTGCGGGGTTCTTGAGAGAAAGGACGGGTGTGAAAATGAGATATCTTCCGGATGGAAAACAGATGAACGAGGCAGACCGTCATACAATTGAAGATCTGGGTGTTCCCTCTCTTGTCCTGATGGAGAGAGCAGCGCTTGAATCAGTGGAGACCATGGAAAAAGCGGGCATAGATACATCCAGGACACTTGTAGTCTGCGGCAGCGGAAATAACGGCGGTGACGGCTTCGCAGCAGCCAGAATTCTGACAGAAAGAGGCAGACAGGCCGACATTGTTTTTGCGGGAAAAGAGTCCTCCCTGAGTCAGGAGTGCAGGATTCAGAAACAGATTGCCGAAAATATGGGACTTCGGATTTTCACGGAATTTCCGGCAGGAGAATATACTGTTATAATAGACGCGGTTTTCGGCGTGGGGCTTAGCCGCGAGATTACCGGGTCTTATAAAGATATGATCCAGGCAATGAACCGCGCACCCGGCCGCAAAGTTGCTATTGACATTCCCTCCGGTGTATGCGCCGGTGACGGCCGTGTCCTGGGAATTGCTTTTCAGGCGGAACTGACTGTGGGAATGGCATGTACCAAACTCGGATGCGAACTGTACCCCGGAAAGAATTATGCCGGTCAGACGGCGGCGGTGCCTATTGGCATTGATCCGGGATTCTTTTCAGACAGAAAAGAGGTTTTCCAGACTTACGAACGGGAAGATCTTTCCCGTCTTCTTCCGCTCAGAAAACCAGACTCCCATAAGGGAAGTTATGGGAAGGTTCTTATGATTACAGGCAGTTACGGAATGGCAGGGGCTTCCTGCCTGGCGGCTCTGGCGGCTTATACTGCGGGAGCGGGGCTTGTGCAGATCTATACACCGGCTGATAATCGGGTGATTGTTCAGCAGCTCCTGCCTGAAGCCGTTCTGTCCTGCTATAACGGCTATGAAGAAGAGAAGCTGGATGAACTTCTTGAATGGGCGGACGTGGTATGTATCGGATGCGGCCTGGGGACAGACCGGCAGGCTGAGCAGATCCTGATCCATACAATAGAGAATGTAAAGGTGCCTTGTGTCGTGGATGCGGATGGCATTAATCTGCTCAGCAGACACAAAGAATTGTTAAGCCATACTGCGGCGCCTCTGATCCTGACGCCGCATATGATGGAAATGTCCCGTCTGACAGGTTGTACGGTGAAGAGAATAAAAGAAGACAGAATTGAGATTCTCAGAAGGTTTACCGAAAGCTGTCCCGCGGTATGTGTACTGAAAGACAGCAGAACAATTGTGGCTCAGAAAGGGAATCATCCGTTTATCAACCTTGCGGGCAACAGCGGGATGGCCAAAGCCGGATCCGGAGATGTGCTTGCAGGAGTGATTACGGGGCTCCTTGCTCAGGGAATGACGCCTTTTGAAGGTGCGGCGCTGGGAGTATATCTTCATGCATGCGGCGGAGATGAAAGCAGAGATCGTCTGGGAAGTTACAGTATGGTGGCAAGGGATCTGATAAAAGGAATACAGGTGTGCCTGAAAAAGGCAGAGGAGCAGAAAGAAAAATGAAAGAATATAACAGAGTATACGCAAAGATAGATCTGGATGCGGCTGCATATAATATGGAACAGATGAAAAACAGAATCGGCAGCGGCGCCAGACTGATCGCAGTAGTGAAAACGGATGCTTACGGACATGGTGCCGTGCCTCTTGCAGAAGTGTTTGAAAAAATGGATTATGTGTGGGGATATGCAGTCGCCAGTCTGGATGAGGGAATGATCCTGAGAAAACATGGGATAAAGAAACCGATCCTTGTTCTGGGCTGCGTTTTCCCGGACCAGTATGATGAGATGGTCCGAAGTGAAATACGGGCAGCTGTTTATACGGAAGAGATGGCCCGGGGAATGGCGGAAGCGGCAAAGAGAGCCGGGAAGAACGCATATATTCATATCAAGATTGATACCGGCATGGGAAGAATCGGATTTCCGGTTTCAGAAGAAAGCGCAGAGATTATCGGGCGGATCAGCAGACTGGAAAATATACAAATCGAAGGAATGTTCACTCATTTCGCCAAAGCGGATGAAACGGATAAAACATATACCTATGGCCAGCATAAAAAGTTTATGTGGATGAAAGAACAGATGGAAAAGAGAGGGGTGGAAATTCCGTATTACGACTGTGATAACAGTGCCGGAATTATTGACTTCCCGGATATGAAGCATGATCTGGCCAGAGCAGGCATATCTACGTACGGCATGTATCCTTCGGAAGAAGTAAATCAGGATGCGGTTGACCTGAAGCCTGTTTTGTCGCTGGTCAGCCATGTGATATTTGTAAAAACAGTGGAGCCGGGGACTTCGATCAGCTACGGAGGAACCTTTGTCGCTCCGAAGCAGATGCGGGTAGCGACAATTCCTGTAGGATACGGAGATGGTTACCCCCGTTCTCTGTCCAATAAAGGATCTGTACTGATTCATGGCAAAAGAGCCCGGATTCTGGGAAGGGTATGCATGGACCAGTTTATGGTGGATGTGACAGATATTCCGGACGTGAAATTTATGGATCAGGCTGTTCTGATCGGCGAGGATCAGGATGACAGAATTACAGTAGAAGAACTTGCAGAGCTCAGCGGCAGATTTAATTATGAGTTTGTCTGCTGCCTTGGAAAACGGATTCCCAGGGTGTACACATCCGGAGGCCGGATTGTAAAACAGACGGACTACTTTGAGTGACGGGCTGTGCGGCGGAAGGAAAAACAGAAAACAGGATGTGCCGTCTGATCAGTTCCTTTTGAATACATCCGAAAAAAACGGAAATACTGAAGTATGCTTCTTTTATGTGAGAGACATGAAAAAAGAATGCAAGTATGAAATCGGAGTGTGAAAAAGTTGAATATCAGACGTGGAGATATTTATTATGCAGACTTAAGTCCTGTAGTCGGATCCGAGCAGGGAGGAATCCGCCCTGTTCTTATCATTCAGAACAATGTGGGAAACCGCCATAGTCCGACCGTTATCTGTGCTGCTATCACATCAAAGATGAATAAGGCGAAGCTTCCGACGCATATAGAGATCAGTGCCAGAAACTATAAAATTGTTAAAAATTCCGTGATTCTGCTTGAGCAGATCCGCACTATTGATAAACAGCGTCTCAAAGAGTTTGTCTGTCATATTGACCCGGATATGATGAAAAATGTAGACCAGGCCATTCGTGTCAGCCTGGAGCTTCCTACATAGACTTCTTTACAGAATGTAAAAAGAGTGATAAAATTGAAGGGCATATAGTGCGGACAGCGCCTGAGGGCGCTGCTTTTAATGAGAGAAAGAGAAAAGAGGAGAATACACCATGTCAGGACATTCAAAATTTGCCAACATTAAACATAAGAAAGAAAAAAATGATGCTGCAAAGGGAAAGATTTTTACAAAAATCGGACGTGAGCTTGCAGTTGCAGTAAAAGAGGGCGGCGGAGCAGATCCGGCCAATAACAGCAGACTCCGTGATGTTATTGCAAAAGCAAAGGCAAATAATATGCCCAACGATACGATTGAGAGAAATATCAAAAAGGCTGCAGGAGAAGGATCTGCAGATAACTACGAGCATATTACATATGAAGGCTACGGCCCTAACGGAACAGCAATTATCGTAAAGACACTTACAGATAATAAAAACAGGACAGCTTCCAATGTAAGAAATGCATTTACGAAGGGAAACGGAAACGTAGGAACACCCGGATGTGTATCTTTTATGTTTGATGAAAAAGGACAGATCTTTGTAGCAAAAGAAGACTGTGATATGGATGCTGACGAACTGATGATGCTGGCGCTGGATGCAGGGGCCGAAGATTTTGTTGAGGACGAGGAAAGCTATGAGATTCTCACCGCGCCGGAGGCTTTCAGTGATGTACGTCTGAAACTTGAGGAGGCAGGAATTCCCATGGCAGGGGCCGAAGTTACCATGATTCCTCAGACATATGTAGAACTGACTGACGAGGAGGATATTAAGAATATCCAGAAAACACTGGATCTGCTTGAAGAGGACGACGACGTTCAGGATGTATATCACAACTGGAATGAGTAAAGGAGCAGAAGATGGAGAAAGAAAAGATTCGTAATGAATTGATTGCAGTATTTGAAGAAACAATGGACTGCAAATTCAGAAAAAAACATTACGCTTCTGATATGGAAGAAATGCTGAAAAAATACGCTGATTTTTTCCGTGAGACGCTGGAGCAGTGCGAGGAATCGGAAGAGATGAGAACATTCGTTGTTTCCTGTATTCCGGAATACGCGCTTTCGCAGCTGAAAGGGATCTCCTCCAAAAGAAAGCGGGAATTGAAAGCATTTGATTACAATCTGAATATGGTGGCTTATTTTCTGCCTCTTCTGGGAGAAACCGAATCAGAAAAAAAGGAAGAGCTTATCAAGGATATTACAGAGATCTGGAATAAGCAGATCCCGGACGCAAAGATTGCATTTTCCAGCTACGAAAATATAAAAAAAGGATTCCGCAGGAGTGTTTTCTGCTATATTACCACTGCAGTCTGCAGAAGTCTGGGCAGGCCCGACGACTGTTATGAATTGAATACGCTGAGAAATTACAGAGACTCTTACCTCCTTTCCACTGACAAAGGAAAAAAAATGGTAGAGGAGTATTATAATATCGCTCCTACAATTGTGAAGAGGATTGACAAAAAAGCAGAGGCGGATAAAATCTACGAAGATATCTGGAAGACCTACCTCAGTCCGTGCATTACTTTGATTGAGAATGGAGAAAACGAAAAGTGCAGAGATCTGTACAGCAGCATGGTAAGGAAACTTGAGGCACAGTATTTATATTTACAGGAGGATTAAAACATGAGCAATTATAAGATTGAAACAAAATGTATCCAGTCCGGCTATGAACCGGGAAACGGAGAGCCCAGAATTCTTCCGATTTATCAGAGTACAACTTTCCGGTATACAAGCAGCGAGCAGATGGGAAGACTGTTCGACCTGGAGGAGTCCGGATATTTTTATACCCGTCTTCAGAATCCTACCAATGATGCTGTTGCGGCTAAGATATGCGATCTGGAAGGCGGCGTTGCAGCTATGCTGACTTCTTCCGGACAGGCAGCGAATTTTTATGCTATCATGAATATTGCCCAGGCAGGGGATCATATCGTATGTGCTTCCGCGCTTTACGGAGGTACATATAATCTGTTTGCACATACGATCAGAAAAATGGGAGTGGAAGCAACTTTCGTAGATCCGGACTGCACGCCGGAAGAGCTGGAAGCAGCATTCCAGGAGAATACAAAGGCTGTTTTCGGAGAGTCGATCGCTAATCCGGCTCTCATTGTGCTTGATTTTGAGAAATTCGCAGATGCTGCGCACAGACACGGGGTTCCGCTTATTGTGGATAATACATTTGCAACTCCGATCAACTGCCGGCCGTTTGAGTGGGGAGCAGATATCGTAACTCACTCCACAACAAAATATATGGACGGACATGCAGCCTGTGTGGGCGGCGCAATTGTGGACAGCGGAAACTTTGACTGGATGTCCTATGCGGATAAGTTCCCGGGTCTTACAACACCGGATGAGACTTATCATGGAATCGTGTACGCAGAGAAGTTCGGCAAGACAGCCTTTATTATGAAAGCAACAGCGCAGCTTATGAGAGATCTGGGATCGATTCAGTCTCCTCAGAATGCATTTCTTCTCAATATCGGGCTTGAGACACTGCACTTAAGAATGCCCAGACATTGTGAAAATGCACTGAAGGCTGCTCAGTATCTTCAGAATCACGAGAAAGTTGCATGGGTGAAATGTCCTTCTCTGCCGGGAGATAAATATTATGAACTGGCTCAGAAATATATGCCGAACGGTACATGCGGTGTTATTACATTCGGTCTGAAAGGCGGAAGAGAGGCAGCCGTTGAGATGATGGATAAACTGAAGATGATTGCGATTGTGACGCATGTGGCAGACGCGAGAAGCTGTGTGCTTCATCCGGCAAGCCATACCCATCGGCAGATGAATGATCAGGAACTGATGGAGGCAGGCGTTCAGCCGGATCTGATCCGTTTCAGTGTGGGAATTGAAAATATAGAAGATATTATCGCAGACCTGGAGCAGGCACTGCAGTAAAACAAAATGGTATGGGTGTATACAATTTATACTCATACCATTTTTAATGTTCTCCGGCAACTTTTTCTTTCATAAAGGTTTTACTGTATAAAAGATCAGCACTTTTCTTATACTATTCTATGTTAAAAAGTACCTGAAACAGAGAAGGAGGATACAGATATGCCGGAGAAAGAAAATGCAAATACGGAAGGCCCCAACGGAAGTGAAGAGCAGGAAGACCAGGCAATCCGGGAGACCGGATCTCTGAAGCTGACCGGAAAAAGCGGAAAGCACGGGATCCGTCTGCTGACCATTATCGGAGAGATTGAAGGGCATGAGGCGGTATCCGGAAATACAAAGGCGACCAAATATGAACATCTGCTTCCGCGGCTGGCAGAAGCGGAGGAGGACGAGGATACGGAAGGTGTTCTGATTCTTCTCAATACGCTGGGCGGAGATGTGGAGGCAGGCCTTGCGATTGCGGAGATGATTGCGTCTCTCAGTAAACCTACAGTCTCGCTTGTGCTGGGAGGCAGTCATTCCATCGGAGGGCCTCTGGCCGTGTCGGCAGACTATTCCTTTATTGTACCGACAGGAACCATGATTGTTCATCCGGTCCGCTCTACCGGAATGTTTATCGGTGTAATTCAGAGTTATCGCAATATGGAAAAAACGCAGGACAGAATTGCAAGATTTATTTCAGAACATTCCAAAATTTCGCAGGAACGCCTGCTGGAGCTTATGCTGGATTCTACCCAGCTTGTAAAAGATGTGGGAACTATGCTGGAAGGGGAGGATGCGGTCCGGGAAGGTCTGATTGATGAAGTGGGAGGAATCAGCCAGGCTTTTGCCAAACTGCACGAAATGATTGAGGAGAGAAGGAAAAATTTGTAATGACACAAATTTTAAATAATGATATACTAGAATCAGTATGTGTAATTAATTAAGGGGGATTCATATGGCTGCGAAACCTACAAAGAAGAAGAAATCAACCAGGGGAAGGCCGAAGAAAGAGCAGCAGAATCAGGAGATCAGAGGGGAGATTATTATTCTGATCGCACTTGCGGTATGCATTCTGCTTGTTCTGAGCAACTTCGGCATGGGAGGAATTGTCGGAGAGGCTGTTTCATCTGTATTTTTCGGTCTCTTCGGCATTATGGCATATGTTCTGCCTTTTGCCGCCTTTGGCATCAGTGCATTTCTCGTATCTAACCGGGGAAATGCACACGCTTACATAAAGATAGGGGCAGCGGTTGTACTGTTCCTGCTCCTTACTGCGGTATTCGGGCTGATTTTCGACCAGTATAAGCCGGGGATATCTC
>ERZ1643247.396-NODE-396-length-53345-cov-10.235973_pt1 | contig 53345 bp, 52 predicted proteins | sample MGYA00579264_ERZ1643247 | MGnify/ENA primary metagenome ERZ1643247 (study PRJEB29033, sample SAMEA4952262) | chicken gut metagenome | biome: Broiler Chicken; feature: Gastrointestinal Tract; material: Caecum | place: Ireland | collected 2018 | study: Broiler... | reverse complement strand
GCAGAGCAGAGCAGAGCAGAGCAGAGCAGAGCAGAGCAGAGCAGAGCAGAGCAGACTGGATTGATGTGCTAAAAGGTATAGGAATCATCCTAGTGGTCATTGGTCATGTGAACACAAAAGGTTTTCTAGTCCAATGGATTTATACATTCCATATGCCACTGTTTTTTGCATTATCAGGTTACATACTATACAAATTTGGAAAGTATATTCCTTTTCAAAAATTTTTGCAGAAGCGAACTAAATCAATTCTTTTGCCGTTTATTCTGTTTAGATTATTACTGTTTATATACTGGATTGTAATTGAATCTCATTTTAGAGATTTTGATATGGGGCCGATATGGTTTCTAATTATACTATATCTTGCGGAACTTGTGGCATATCCGATTTTTTACAATAAAAAAAGTAACTCTTTTTGGATCGTTTCCGTATGTTGCTTAGTTGCTGTTTTATGGTTTACTCTAAAGTTGGTGCTGCCAGCAAACTTTTTGTCATCGTGGTTTTTGCGATTTTTAAATGGTTTAATGTGGTACATCCTCGGATATGTATGCGGAATCGTTGAGCAAGATATAAGAATGATATCATTAGCATCTAAGCAGAAAATATTTTTGACAAGCCTGCTTCTTTTGTTTTCAGTAGCAATAGGATATTTGAATCCAGGGGTGTCGATGTGGAGTAATTCATATGGGAAAAATTATTTATTATTTATGCTAGGCGGAATTATCGGCTCCATATGGCTAGGATTTGTATGTAAGTGGTTCGTTACACGGAATACATTCCTACAGTTCCTCGGTCAGAATACGATTACAATTTTAGCAGTGCATGAGCCAATTAAAAGAATCGTATTAAAAATTGCTGAGATGGGAACGCAACGTGTAGGCATGAATGTTACTATTACGGGACTTCAGGAAAATACATTGTGCTCATTAGTGGTTGTTGCAGTGGTTTTTGCCATTGGTTTGATAATTGTGAATTTTCTAAGGAGAATCAAATCTAGCTTGCCTAGAAAAATTCGAGATAACCTAATGACATTTATTAGGTGAGATATTTACGTTTTACATATTGGAACATAAAGAAAAGAGAAGAAATTATGAAAACAACATTGCTTATCATGGCGGCCGGTATCGGTAGCCGCTTCGGAACAGGAATCAAGCAGTTGGAGCCGGTGGATGATGCTGGACATATCATCATGGATTACTCGATTCATGATGCAATCGAGGCTGGCTTCAATCATGTGGTATTTATCATCCGCAAGGATATCGAAAAGGAGTTCAAAGAAGTCATTGGAGACCGCATTGCCTCTATTTGCGCTTCTCATGGTGTAACTGTGGACTACGCTTTCCAGGATATCAACGACATCCCGGGAGTTCTGCCGGAAGGCCGGACAAAGCCGTGGGGGACTGGCCAGGCCGTCCTTGCAGCGAAAAATGTGATTGATACCCCGTTCATCGTCATCAATGCAGATGATTACTACGGCAAAGAAGGCTTCAAAGCCGTCCATGAGTATTTGGTGAATGGCGGCAAGTCTTGTATGGCGGGCTTTGTGTTGAAGAACACGCTGTCTGATAACGGCGGTGTGACCCGTGGCATCTGCAAGATGGACGAGCAGAACAACCTGACTGAGGTTGTTGAGACTAAGAACATTGTAAAGACGGCAACCGGAGCAGAGGCAGACGGCGTGGCTGTCGATGTTAATTCTCTGGTTTCCATGAATATGTGGGGCCTGACTCCAGAGTTCCTGGATGTGCTGGAGGAAGGCTTCAAAGAATTCTTCGAGAAAGAGGTTCCGGGCAATCCTCTGAAAGTGGAGTATCTGATCCCTATCTTCATCGGTGAATTACTGGAGCAGGGCAAGATGTCTGTGAAGGTCCTGAAAACCAACGACACCTGGTACGGCATGACCTACCATGAGGATGTCGAAGCAGTAAAAGATAGCTTTAAAAAGATGCGGGAGAACGGTGTGTACAAGGCTGATCTGTTCAGTGATCTGTAATGAATGTGCTTGAAGTGTTAGCCAAAATCCTCAGAAACATCTTGACTGCTCTGTATGAGCCGTTTGGATTTTCACTCCTGCTTTCCTTCCTCGTAATGTTTTTCTACCTGTATGCGTATGAGCCTCAAGAGGCCGGAAAAGGTTGGAAGAGTGCCATTGTGACGTGGTATCAGAAGTTCAAAGAGAGCGTGTTCTTTCGGAAACTGTTTTTCTTAGCTTTTGTTACCTCACTTGTTCTGTTCCGCACCTTGTTGAATCGAAGCCAGTGGATGAATCCTTTGGCTGATATCATGGGTGGCTGGGGCATCTGGGAGACTGTGAATGGCGAACAGAAGCTGACCACCGAGTGCATCGAGAACGTAATTATGATGGTCCCGTTTTCAGCAGTAGCGATGTGGACGTTCGGAGAGAAGATAGGAAACAGTTGGAAGAAGATACTGTGGTATAGCGGGAAGATAGCATTTATCTTTTCGATAAGCATTGAGATGTTGCAGTTATTGATGCGGCTAGGAACGTTCCAGTTATCAGACATCTTCTATAACACAGTCGGCGGAGTGCTAGGCGGATTGATGTACTGTGCTGTGATGAAGGTAAGAAAGCGTTTGTAAAACTGGCTGAAATTGTGATATACTGGGAGCGGTAGCTCCCTACGCTGCTCGAATGAATCACACACCTCTCCGTGGTGAGCAGCAGGCAACGATCTATTATGATCGGCGAAGATGTGATAGATTTTTATGTTAAATTGAAAGAAGATGAATATATGTTATCGCCAGAGTTGAAAAAACTTTTAAATGACCTCCAGGCAGGAGAATCAAATATAAGAATTGATCGAGAAAAAATCCAAGCTGAACTTGAGGTTCTCGATAATACACCCGTATTTCTGAAGCATAGCCTTTCAATGTCAACGAGAGTGTGCCCTACTTGTGGGAGGGAGCTATGATGGATTATAGAGAATTAAGAAAACTAAAAGCTCAGCTAATAGAAAAAGAAAATAAAACAGAGGACGAACTTCATTTATTGATGGAACTTCAGTCGTTAAGTAAAGTAATTGATACAATCGGATTTTCCTTACAGATGTCGGGAGATGTGTGTAAAACCTGTGGGAGACCGTTATAATGGAAGGACACTTTCTTGTATGTGAAAATGCAGAAGAGGAATTTGATATCAGTTTCCAAGTTAATTCAACTATGGATAGTGTTATTCCAAAGGATCAACAAGAACTGTATGTAAAAGCAGAATCTGCCTGTAATATCATTAAAGCATTAGAAAACACGGATAAACAAACTAAGAAAAAGTATTTTGATAAGCTACTTTCCTTGTCTCAGGTTGGACTTGTGGCAAATCCGGCACAGACAGAAACAGCAGAATTTGCATTAATGAAGTTGAAAGATGAAATAGTTCTTGTAGAAGGAAAACGTATCAAGAACCACTATATGAAATATTTAGGGATAGATGCCTTAATTATTGGCGCAATAGCAAGTATAGTGTTAGGAATATGTTTCTATTTTACAAGATGGATAGGATGTATTTCAGTATTATGTATTATAATTGGTGCCTTAACAGGAACATGGGTTTCATTTGGTGCAAGAAAATTTGAAATAGAATTTGAGGATCTTGCTTCATTGGAAAAAGACAAAATGACGCCAGTTATCCGTCTGATTTATATTGCAGTTGCTTCGTTGATTTTTGCACTATTAATGAATGTTGGTCTTATAGATGTAAAAATTGGAAATGTAGATATTTCCAAGGCTTTTACAGATATCAAGCCTGCACTTGTAATTGGCGTTTTATGCGGTTTGGTTGAAAGTAAGATTGGAATACAGGTCTACAATAAGGCGGTTTCCCTATTGGTAGATAATAGTGAACAATAATAGTATATTGCCCTCACCCCAACACAGTGCTATACTTAAACAACTATAAAAGGAAAGAGGTTATCACCTATGCCCAGAACGAAAGGCAGCAAAAACCGTCTTAAAACCAATATCACCAAAGACTATTCATCCCAGATCGTAGAGAAGCAGGAGACTGTTGCATCTCTGAATACTGAGATCGCATCCATTACCGCTAATATTGGCGCTCTGAAGGCTGACCTGAAAGAGAAAAAGGCCGCTCTGAAGAAGGCCGAAAAAGAAGTGACATCCCTGAAATCGAAGAAGGCAAAGGCAGATGCTAAGGCCGCTGAAGAAGCTAAGAAGGCAGAAGCTGAAGCAGTGCTGAAGAAGCTACTGGCCAGCGGCATGAGTGCGGATGAAATCCTCGAAAAACTGAAATAAGATCGGCCGTGTGGACAAACTGAACTCCAGAAGTTCACACGGTTTTTTTGAAGGTCGCTATATAGTTTATAACGGAAATAAAAGAAATGGAGTGTGACATAAAATGAATTTATCAAAAATACATCATATTGCAATCATCGTATCTGACTATGAAGCAGCTAAGGATTTCTATGTGAACAAGCTGGGATTCTCTGTTATCAGAGAGAACTACCGTCCAGAGCGTAAGGACTGGAAGCTGGATCTTCGTGTCAATGAGCACACGGAACTGGAGCTTTTCGCAGAGGAAAATCCGCCGAAGCGTGTGAACCGCCCGGAGGCCTGTGGCCTACGTCACCTTGCGTTCTGCGTTGATAGCGTGGAGCAGACGGTCAGAGAACTGGTGGAAGTTGGCATTGAATGTGAGCCAATCCGCGTGGATGATTACACCGGCAAGAAGATGACTTTCTTCCACGACCCGGATGGACTGCCGCTGGAGCTGCATGAGTAAAATGAAGAAAACAAGAAAACCAGGCGGTGGCCGGAAGAAGTTGAAGCCAGAGTACGATGCCGGGAAGAATCTGAAAGAGCAGCTGGATGCTGCTGTGGCATTTTATGATTCTGAGATGTCCTTGCAGGCCATCGGAGATGAGTTGGGATTAAATCCCATCAAGGTACGGAAGCTGCTCATCACGGCCGGTGTGTATGAATCAGAAGTGGCGCAGAAGGTACAGGATACTTTTGAAGAGTATAGAGAAATACAAGACTACAAAACTTCCATACTCTCAACCGCAAATGCGCTTCAACTCTCCAAAGCCTCCGTTACTTCGTACCTACCATATCAGAAAGGCGTGTATTTCCCAAGTACTGCATCAAAAGAGAAAATCAGTGTAGGAGCAGAGCGGCAGCGGAGATACAGAGCGATGAAGCGGTGGAGGGCTGATCCGACAGAAGAAAACTTTTGGGATGTGGTTCTGGCCTATGCCGGGATACAATTTAAAACTTACTCCGGCTTGCCATTCTCTTACCAAATTAAAAAAGGCAGGAACGGCGAGTACACGAAAGAGCTGTGGATCGACCGCCGGGAGAACAGTAAAAGCCTGGCATGGAGTTCTATAGTTTTGGCACTGAAGAATGTTAAAGAGGATGTGGTTGATCGTCCCAAAGCTCTGGGGGATATCCGGGGCGTGACTTACATTTATGGGATGTTCTATCGGTTTGGGCTGATCGATGTGCCGTAACTGAGGATGTGAATCTCAGTTGGGAAGGATGGTAGCATTATAGAAAAATTGAAGGAAATGCTGGAGGAGTATTTGAAGAAAACAGAGCCGGAGTATTACCCGCCAGTGGAGAATCTGCTGGATCTGATCTACGAGCATTACACGGAGAACAACCCAGTAGAGAAAAACACAGTTTGAGTATTCCGGGGCATTTTCCATCACCAGTCCGGTGATAGCCCGGAATACTCAATTATGCCTATAGTAATGTTTATTGGCAAGTTCATTATTGCTTTTTGCATTGATATAGCCACGGGTAAGTTAATAAACGGTGGTCTGGTGGATTTTGGGCCTTAAAGCAGTACACAAATGTTAGTGTTGAGGTATATACAATTTGTACATCGTATAACTAATAAGATTGTCGAATTCGTAATAAGAATAGAAGGCCTGTTATATCAGAGATTCCAAGAAAATCTAAGTAAGATTTCATTTATATTATATACGAAATTGAATATTACGGTGTGACGCCGCAGAATATTCAATAATCAACCGTTATAAATACCAAGTGGGAAGGGACTTTCACATGAACACTCAGCAGCGTGACTTTTTAAAAATTATCTCTGCGGCTTTAACCAAACAGCCGCCTGATTTTCAAGGCTATCAGTTGGCCGAAGATTGGAAGCGTTTACATAAGATCAGTTCCGAACAGAAATTATCACCGATGATCTATGATCAACTATATTGTCTGCCGGCTTTTCAGAAGGCGCCGGCTTCATTACAGCAAAAATGGATGGGAGAAGCGCTGGCGGCAGCGGATTCGTTATGCAGTGCTGAAAGGAATTTCATGTAAGGTATGGTATCCCAAACCGGAACTTCGTCCGTCTGGCGATGAGGACATTCTGATTGATCTCAAAGATGCGGCGAAGTGCGATGAAATTTTGAGGGCGCTTCACTACGACTGCGAGGAAGACTTCTCTCAGATCAATCTGAAAGAGACAAGAGAGCTGCATTACATAGCCAGAGATATGTCTTTATACCTAGAAGTGCATCTAAATGCCATTGGACAGGAAAATGAACGGAACAGGAAATTAAATGCTTTGTTTGAGCATGCATTGGAACATACAGAAGAGGTTCAGTTTGAGGGCCGTTCTTTCTCAGTTCTGGAACCAACCCTTCAGATGATTCAGGTATTTTCCCATTTTTACAGGCATTTTTACGAACAGGGTGCCGGAATCAGGCAGATGCTTGACATTCTTCTGGGATTGCAGAAGACTGGAGATTGGATAGACTGGAACACATTCCGGAAATTTTTGAAAGATCTGAAGGCAGAAAAGCTGTTTGCGGCTATGTTGAATACGGGAATTGACTATTTTCACATGGATCTCAGCATGGTTCCGGAAGAATTCATCCAAAAGAAGATCCGTCCTGAGGTGATGCTGGATGACATGTTTGCAGGAGGAATTTATGGAGACGGAGAGGATCAGGAACGAAAGCTGTCAGGATTTTTGGCGATGGAAATAGATACAGGGAAAAACCGATGGCTGGAGATTCTCTTTCCTTCACCTGTAAAGCTGCGGAGTCGATACCCCAAGCTCCATACAAAACCATATCTGTATCTGTATTTTATCATACGCCGTTGGTTCGAACTTTTCCTGGAGTACGGTTCTGAAAAGGAAAAGCGGAAACTTTTGAAAAAAAGATTAGATATTGCAGAGGAGCGCAGAAAAGTATTGAAGTATTATAGGTAGATTGTTTGAAGTATCAAATACAAAATTCATAAGAGAAACATGGCCGGTTTACCGGTCTTTTTCACGGAAATGGAGAAAAACACCATGAAAAAAACAACATTACTGATTATGGCGGCCGGGATAGGGTCCCGTTTTGGCGGAGGAATCAAGCAACTGGAACCGGTCGGACTGCACGATGAAATTATTATGGACTATTCCATTCACGATGCCATTGAGGCTGGATTCAACAAGATCATTTTTGTGATCCGGAAAGACATAGAAGCGGACTTTAAAGAGCGGATTGGGAACCGTGTGGCGGAGATATGCCGGGCTCTGCAGGTGGAGACGGCCTATGCATTCCAGGATCTTTCGGATATCCCGGAGGGATATGCGGTGCCGAAAGACAGGGCAAAGCCATGGGGAACCGGGCAGGCGGTACTTGCCGCAAAGGGACTGATTCAGGAGCCGGTTGCTGTGATCAATGCGGATGATTACTATGGAAAGGAAGCGTTCCGCAGACTTCACGACTGGCTTGCCGGAGAGCATACGGATACGGCGGTTGCCATGGCAGGATTTATTCTGAAGAATACGTTGTCAGACAATGGCGGCGTCACCAGAGGAGTATGTCAGGTGGCCGAAGGGCATAGTCATATCGTGGATGTAAAGGAGACAAGCAACATTGTCAAAACCATCGATCCGGCAACGGGCGAAATCGGAGCGGAGACGAATGGCGTCCAGCTGGACCCGGAATCCTATGTTTCCATGAATATGTGGGGCTTTCCTGCAAATGAAGGACAGGCGCCGAAATTCCTGACCATGCTGGAAGAAGAGTTCCGTATCTTTTTTGAGGAGAAAGTTTCGGAAAATCCGTTGAAGGCAGAGTATCTTCTACCAGATCTGATCGGAGAATTGCTCCGTGAGAAGCAGTGTACGGTAAAAGTACTGGAGACTCCGGACACCTGGTTTGGTGTCACCTATCAGGAAGATAAAGCAGGAGTAGTAGAAAGTTTCCGGAAGCTGATTGTAAATGGAGTTTACCGGGAAGAATTATATTCTGATTTGTAAATGATACAAAGGAACCTTCCGGGAGGTGATCATGATTTCTATCCTTCAAACAATTTTGACCAACATTCTCAAAGCCATATATGAGCCTTTTGGCTTTGCAGTTCTTCTTGCCATATTTTTTATGTTTTTCTATCTGTTCGCTAAGGCGACCAGCTGGAAACGGGCGGTGAAGATCTGGCTGGAAATGTTTCGGAAGTCATCCGAATTCCGGAAAATGTTCCTGTTTGTTTTTTATGTGGCGCTGATGCTCTTCCGGACACTGTTGAACAGAAGTATCTGGAGCAACCCGTTATCCAATGTGATGGGAGGATGGGGACTGAACGGAGACGATGGTAAACTGAGCACAGAGGCAGTTGAGAATGTCTTTCTTTTTATTCCGTACATCCTGCTTCTGTTCTGGACGTTTTCTCAAAAACTATGGGAAACCAGAAAGGTGACATGGATGCTGGCATCTGCTCTGGGAATCAGTTTTGGGACATCCCTTGGAATTGAATTTCTACAGCTGCTTCTCTGCCTGGGGACCTTCCAGCTTTCCGATCTGTTTTACAATACACTGGGAGGAGTTCTTGGCGGCATGATCTATGTGACAGCAATGAAGGTAAAGGAAGCGTGGAAGGTAAGATAAGGATACTCCCAACCTTGACCGCTTTCCATCTTCATGATAAAGTAAAGCATAACAGGTGAATGATGTCCTTTTAAAATCTGGCTGGGCAGCTGCCCTTTCCAGACAGAAAAGAGGACATCCTATTGTTTATGTCACTGGCATCGGAAAGGAGAATGGGGAGGATGAGAAAGAAACTTCCTATCGGCATCGATGGATTTGAAAAAATCAGAAGTAATGATTTTTATTATATTGATAAGACAATGTTCATTAAAGAGCTTTTACAAAATTGGGGTGAAGTGAATTTATTTACCCGTCCCAGACGTTTTGGTAAATCTTTGAATATCAGTATGTTAAAATCTTTTTTTGAGATTGGAAATGATCCAACTTTGTTTAAAGGACTGAAGATCGCAGAGGAAAGGGAACTATGCGAAAAATATATGGGGAAGTTCCCGGTGATTTCTATCAGCCTAAAAAAGTGTGGACGGCTTAAATTTTCAAACAGCGTTGGCAGCACTAAAGACAGTAATTGGGAATGGTGGATTCGATCAGCGTGCGTGATACAGCAGTGCGAATGAATAGGAAAGAGAACTTTTATCATGGAATGGTATTGGGACTGTTGCAAAGCCAGGGAAGCTGGAGGGTTCAGTCCAATGATGAGACAGGGACAGGATACAGTGATATTTCTATCAGCACTCGGGAGCGGACGGGGATTGTGATCGAAATAAAATATGCAAATGATGGTAATTTAGACGGGGCTTGTGCGGAAGCATTAAAGCAGATTGAAGACAGAAACTATGCAGAAGGTCTCCGACGTCGGGGAATGAAGAAGATCATTAAGTATGGAATGGCATTTTACAAAAAGGAATGTATGGTTGTAAAGGCCTGATTGTAATGCTGGGAGAAAGGCTGGTCAGCAGATGAGTAATGTGAATAAGAAAAAATTGCCGGTAGGAATCGAAAGTTTTGAAAAGATCCGTACACAGGATTTTTATTATGTAGATAAAACGGTAATGATTCGGGATCTGATCCAGAGATGGGGGGAAGTGAATCTTTTTACCCGACCAAGACGTTTTGGAAAGTCGCTGAATATGAGCATGTTAAAAGCTTTTTTTGAAATCGGCGGTAATCGGGCGCTGTTTGATGGCTTGAAAATATCAAAGGAGAAAGAACTGTGCGAAAAGTATATGGGAAAGTTTCCTGTGATTTCTATCAGTCTGAAGGATGTGGAAGGATCCGACTATGATGTTGCACGTACACTTTTATGTTCTGTGATTGGAAATGAAGCACTTCGGTTTTATGAACTTCTTAAATCCAGTCCAAAACTGAATGAAGTGGAACGTCGGCAGTATGAACAGCTAGTCTGTACAGACCATGAACAGAGGGGCAGTTTCGCAATGTCGGATTCAGTATTGATGGGAAGTTTAAAGACCCTTTCTTCACTTTTGGAGAAACACTATGAGAAAAAAGTGATCCTTCTGATTGATGAGTATGATGTTCCGCTGTCAAAAGCCAACGAGCAGGGATATTATAATGAAATGGTGTTTTTGATGAGAAATCTGCTTCAGCAGGTTTTGAAAACGAACTCCAGCCTCTATTTTGCAGTGCTGACAGGCTGCCTGCGCGTGGCAAAGGAGAGTATTTTCACTGGACTAAATAATTTCAAGATTTATTCTATTACAGACGTTCGGTTTGATGAATATTTTGGGTTTACGGACAGTGAAGTAAAGGAAATGCTGGCATATTATGGACAGGAAGCGAAAGTTCAGACTGTCCGGGAGTGGTATGATGGCTATCATTTTGGAACGTTGGATGTCTACTGCCCGTGGGACGTCATCAGTTATTGTGATGATTTGATAGATGATAAAGACGCTGCGCCAAAAAATTACTGGATCAATACGAGCGGAAATGACGTTGTACGTCACTTCATTGAAAAGATGGGAAATGGAGTGATGAAAGGTGAAATGGAAGCGCTGATTGATGGGAAGGAAGTAGAGAAAGAAATTCATGAGGATTTGACGTATCATGAGATTTATGATTCTGTGAATCACTTATGGAGTATGCTTTTTATGACCGGGTATCTGACCAGACAAGAGCCTGCAGATGGTGATCGATATAAGCTAGTAATTCCAAATCTGGAGATTAGAAGTATCTTCATCAGACAGATTATGGCGATGTTTAAGAAAGAAGTTGCAAAGGACGGGAAACTTCTGGAATCTTTCTGCAATGCATTGGAGCAGGGGAATGCTGCCGAAGTAGAGAAGCTCTTTAGTTCTTATTTGAAGAAATCCATCAGCATTCGGGATACGTTTGTACAAAAGACATTGAAAGAAAACTTTTATCACGGCATCCTTCTTGGAATACTGGAGTATAAAGATGGCTGGATTTTGAAATCCAATAAGGAATCCGGAAATGGATACAGCGATATCTGGATTTACGATGAAGAAAAGGAACTTGGCATAATTATAGAAGTCAAATATGCAGAGGAAAGTCAGTTTGAAGTCGTCTGTCGGGAAGCCATTGCTCAAATCGATAAAAACAGATATGCGGAAGAATTACGGGAAGAGGGCTGCCACTCGATTTTGAAGTACGGCATTGCCTGTTATAAAAAGCGGTGTCAGGTTACTGTAGTAAAAGAAAAAGTAGAATAATAAGACAAGGGGCCGTCAGGAAATAGACGGTTCTAAACAGGGGAAGGTTTGACTCGCATGAGTCACACCTTCCCCTGAAATTTCAAAATCATCATTTCCCCGCTTCATCCATCATGATCCCAGATACTCATCCAACACAGCATCGTCCTTCTCTACAACATACGTACTTCCGCCTTTATCTTCTACATGTTCCACCATGCTGACAAGCAGTACCGGTTTGGCTGCGTTCGGGTCGGTGGTGAAGACGCTGAACCAGCCGATTTCCTGACCGGTAGTTCCCTGCTCGGATTTGAGCTCCGCAGTTCCGGTTTTTCCTGCGAGTTCCGTATCGTTGCGGTGTGCCGCATAGCCGGAGCCGGCCCGGTTGTTGACTACGGATTTCAGATCTTCTGTGAGAATGGATGTATTCTCCTGAGAGATCGCGTTTTCAATCCAAACGGTAGCGGACGGATTGTCTTTGTAAATCAGGTAAGGCTGAATCATGCTTCCGTTATTGGAAAAGGCCGTATACATAACAGCCAGATGAAGCGGATTGGCCAGTACCTGTCCCTGTCCGTAACCGCTGTCGGCAAGCTGGATCTCCTCGGTGATGGAGCCGTCGTTGTCGTACTGGGACTGGGACATCTTGATCTCAAACGGAACAACCTGATTGAAACCAAATTTGTCCAGACCGGCGGTAAACTTGTCTGCTCCGAGATTCAGAGCCGCCTTGGCAAAGAAAATGTTATCTGAGTAAATCAGTGCATTTTCCAGAGTACCCGGTGAATAGTCCTGCAGAGTAGTGACATAATAGCTGCCCCAGCTGGAGTCTTTCTGCCAGCTTGTGCCATTGCTTCCATAATCCTGATTCGGATCGATTGTTCCTTCTGCCAGACCGATGGCTGCTGTAAACGGCTTCAACGTGGAGCCCGGAGCGAAGGTCTGACGGAAGCGGTTGTAAAGAGGCTGGCTTTCGTCATTGTTCAGCGTATCCCACTGATCGGTAGTAAGACCGAGAATGAACTGGTTTGTGTCGTAGGATGGTGTACTTACAAGGGCAAGCACCTCGCCGGTGTACGGGTTCATAGCGACGGAGCAGCCTTCATCTTCCTGGAACTGTTCGTACAGAGACTGCTGCAGTGTAATATCAATGGTCAGCCGGATATCCTCACCATCTGTCTTTTCCTGATAGGCGAGAACAGACTTCTGTTCCCCGTTTTCATCTTCGATGACTATGGTATAACCGTTTTTCCCGCGTAGTTCGTCTTCATACAGAGATTCCAGCCCGCTTTTTCCGATGACGCTGTCAGAAGAGTATCCTTCGTCCGGATGTTCTTCCAGATCTTCGGCAGTGACGCTGGACACGTATCCGATCAGATGTGCGGCGGCTTCTCCGTAAGGGTAGTTTCTGACTTCTACAGTAGAGAGCATCACACCGGAAATCTCGAGAAGCTGGCTTCGAAGATCCGCATCGGAAGCGGAGATGGTTGTCAGCGGCACGAAAGAGTCATCTGTCACCCAGCCCTGTGAGAGTTCGGATTCGATGTCGTCACTGGTCATCCCGAGAAGTTCTGCCAGTGTCTCAACATCCGCAGAATGATCTTCATTCATCTCTCCCGGAACAAGACCGACGGAATAGGCGGTGCCGGTACCTGCAAGTACGACATTGTTTCGGTCAAGGATCTGGCCCCGTGCGGCCTCATCGGTGTAGATCCTGACTTTATCCGTCGAAGTCAGCTCCGGAAAGATCACGCTGTCATCCCAGACAAGGACGGTTCCTTTTTCACTGTCAGTTGTAAAGCGAGCGGTATTATCATAAGAAATTTCGCCTGCAAGTGTTGTCAAAGTAACCGAATAGGAAACACTGTCCTTTTCTTCGGATTTGATCTCTACTTTGACATCGGAACAGCCGATTCCTTCGTAAATGTTCTGATTTCTTGAAATGAAATCATCTTTGGAGACATCCCCGGCATCTACAAGATTGTACATCTTTTCATAATCCTGTGAAGTGATATAGGAAAAATAATTCTTCAGAATATCGGAAGGATTCTCTCCTGTACCGCGCAGACGGAAGAAAAGAAATACTCCTGCTGCGATTATGACAATGACTGCCACAATCAGGATCACGGGAAGAACCATGGATTTCTTCCGGGAAGAAGAACGTCTTCTTTTTCGACTCATAAAATGCAATTCCCTCCTTAATAAATATAGAATGCAAAAGTAACATATACTTCATTCATTATATCGGATTTCTATTTGCATTTCAGCAAATTTAGGAAAAAATAAGAAAAAGTGACAGGACATACTTTTTTCAAAATTTCATCACATGATCACCACAATGAGACATTATAGTAATAGATGTAAAAAGGAAACAAGGATAAAAAAAGGAAGTGCATAATTATGAAAAAACAGTTTTTCAATTTCCATAAAAATACTGAAGAGAACAAAGACAATATGACAAATGATCAGTCACAGGGATACGAAGGATATCAGAATTACCGGAACGATTATCAGCAGAATTACCAGCAGGATTCTTTTTATCCATATGGACAGCAGACTCCGGAGCAGGATCCGCACAAGAAGTCCCCAAAGAAGAGAAAAGGTGTTAAGACGGTCGCGGCAGTTACAGGACTGGCCGTTCTCTTTGGCGGCATAGCAGGAGGAGCATTTTATGGAGTCAATTATCTGGTGGGCGGAAGCGGCAGCTCTTCCAATCAGATTGCGCAGGCGGATACAGCAAGTCTGACCCAGGTCTCCTCAGGGACAACCGATACAGATCTGACGGATCTGGTCAAAGCGAGCATGCCGTTTGTTGTATCGATCCAGAATATGTCAGTGGAAGAAGTACAGAACTTCTTCGGCGGTACATCCCAGCAGGAAGCCACAAGTGTAGGTTCCGGTATTATCATCGGAGAGAATGATACAGAGCTTCTGATTGTGACGAATGCTCATGTAGTAGAGAATGCAAATACCCTGACAGTAACATTTAATGATGAAACCAGTCTGGAAGCCAATATCAAGGGTTCCGATTCCGATAAAGACCTTGCGGTTGTAGCTGTTCCGCTTGACAGCATCAGCAGTGATACAAAGTCAGCAATCAAGACAGCGACTCTTGGAGATTCTGACGCACTGCAGGTTGGAGAGGAAGTCATTGCAATCGGTAACGCACTTGGATACGGACAGTCCGTAACGAACGGAATTGTAAGTGCCAAGGACAGAGAGATCAGCGGATATGACGGAACTCTGATTCAGACAAACGCAGCGATCAACCCTGGTAACAGCGGCGGGGCGCTTCTGAATACAAAAGGTGAGGTCATCGGCATCAACTGTGCGAAGATCAGTGATTCGTCTGTAGAGGGTATGGGATATGCCATTCCGGTTTCCGAAGTTTCTGATATTATTCAGAATCTGATGAACCAGCAGACAAAGACAAGAGTAAGCGAGGAGGAAAGAGGAAGTCTCGGAGTTCAGGTAATGGATATCGATGAGACAACGGCAGAACGTTACGGAATGCCGCAGGGCGTTTATATTACAGGGCTTACACAGGATAATACAGATTCCGACCTGCAGCGTGGATATATTATTACCGCGTTGAATGGAACAACCATCTCAGATACCAGCGATCTCCAGAATGAACTGGGCTACTACCGTGCAGGAGAAGATGTTACGCTGACTGTACAGTCCGCAGGATCAGACGGGGAATACACCTCCCAGGATATTACAGTGACACTGATTTCCAGCCAGTCAAATCAGTAGGTCCGGCATACTACTTGATTTTTCCGGATACAGACCATATAATATGGTTGTACATCATGACAGGAGTGAAACGATGAACAGATACCGGAAAGAACATGACAACAAGTGGTATGAGATTACACTGAAAGATGAAAGTGTCAAGCTCGTAAAAGGGCAGCAGTCCATACCGGCGGTTAAACGAAAATATAAAGGACAGATCCGGTCAATCAGGCGGATTTCCATGCAGGGCCTGCAGGGCAGGCAGAAGGAGAGACTTGGAAATTATATCGCGTTTCTGGATCTGGAATATAATACAGGGGATCAGAATAAATACCCGACGGAAATCATTTCCGTCGGGATATTGATCGTTGAGAGGAAAAGTATGAAGGAAAAAGAATCATACTATTCTCTTGTACGCCCTAAATTTAATACTGTGCTGAATCCATACTGCATGGAGCTGACAGGACTCAGGCAGGTGGAAGTCGACCACGCGCCTGGATTCGGCCGGGTTTTTCGTGAAGTGCTGGATCTGTATCGTAAATGGAACATCCGGCAGACCTTTGTCTTTGGAAGCGCGGATAAGCCGGTCTTTCTGGATAATCTGCTTCTGAATGAAGAGGAAGAGGAGCTGTACCGGATCGGTGAAGGAATGAGGGATATTTCGCTTCAGTTATTTTTTACTTTATTTGGAAAGGACGGGAGTCTTTCCCTGGAAAAGATGGGAAGAATCCTGAATGTCTCGGTGGATGGAGCACTTCATAATGCGCTGAACGATGCGAGGCTTCTTTATTTATGCTATCGCGCAGTGATAAAGGGTGAGATTCCGCAGGACAGGCTTTCCATGGCCAGGGAGGAGCTTTTGATACGTGAGGTCTATCAGAAAAGCCGAAAATTTGAAGAGCCGATGACCGGATATCCGGAGGAGAAAAAACAGGCAGCCTATGCATTGATCGAGGAGCTGATGAGTACGGTAAAGACGGACTCGCTTCGGGAGAAAGGAAAGGTTCTGGCGCTTTGCGATGACATTCTTCTGATGACGGGGGAGAAAGCACGCTATCAGAGAGAGTATTTTCACTGGATTTAAGAATGACAAAAAAGGAGAACGTATATGCTTCAGATCAAACACATACGAAAGGAGTACCGGACGGGGAAACTGGTGCAGAAAGCACTTGATGATGTTAGTCTGAATTTAAGAGACAATGAATTTGTCGCGATCCTCGGACCGAGCGGTTCCGGAAAAACGACACTTCTGAATATTGTCGGAGGGCTGGACCGTTATGACAGCGGAGACCTGATTATCAACGGGATATCGACAAAGAAGTATAAGGACAGAGACTGGGATTCCTACAGAAACCATACGATCGGATTCGTTTTTCAAAGCTACAATCTGATTCCGCACCAGACCATTCTGGCTAATGTAGAGCTGGCTCTTACGATTTCCGGAGTCGGAAAGGCGGAAAGGAGAGAGCGGGCACAGAAGGCGCTGGAAGAGGTGGGACTGGGGGAACAGTCGCACAAAAAACCGAACCAGCTTTCCGGAGGACAGATGCAAAGGGTTGCGATTGCGCGTGCCCTTGTCAATGACCCGGATATCCTGCTGGCGGATGAGCCGACGGGGGCGCTGGACAGCGCGACGAGTGTCCAGGTAATGGATCTTTTAAGGGAAGTGGCCAAGGACCGGCTGGTTGTCATGGTCACCCATAACCCGGAGCTGGCAGAGGAGTACGCGACCCGGATCGTTAATCTGAAAGATGGCAGGATCCGGTCGGATTCCAATCCATATGAGGTGGATGAAACTGCAATGAAACAGCCGGAACATCAGAACATGGGAAAATCATCCATGTCACTTCTGACTGCATTATCCCTTAGTTTTAATAATCTGAGGACAAAAAAGGCGCGGACGCTTCTGACCTCCTTTGCGGGATCAATCGGAATTATCGGAATTGCATTGATTCTTGCGCTTTCTACAGGTGTCAATCAGTATATTCAGTCAGTGGAAGAGGATACACTTTCGGAGTATCCGCTCGAAATCCAGAGCACGGGGATTGATATGACCGCCATGCTCGGAGACGGAGGCGGGGAAGAGAAAGAGGCCGGCGATGTGGATGTGATCCAGATGGTCAGCAATATGTTTTCTACCATGGATTCCAATGATCTGGAATCCTTAAAAAAGTATCTGGAGAGCGGTGAGAGTGATATCAAAGACTATACCAATGCGGTGGAATACTCTTATTCTGTATCTCCGCAGATTTACCGTGAAGATGGAGATTCCATCCGGCAGGTGAATCCGGACCGCTCATTTGATGCACTTGGATTCGGATCAGCCTCCGGGTCCAACAGTATGATGTCCTCCATGATGAGTACGGACATGTTTTATGAAATGCCGGAAAATGAAAATCTCTATAAAGGGCAGTACGATGTAAAGGCCGGTCGATGGCCGGAGAATTATAATGAGTGTGTGGTTGTCCTGACGGCAAACGGGAACGTCAGTGACTTTATGCTTTATACACTCGGACTTCGGGATGCTGTGGAACTGGATGAGATGATCCGGCAGTTTATCAATGAAGAAGATATCGAAACACCGGAAAATATGGGAAGCTATTCCTATGAAGATTTTCTCGGTATTACCTTTAAATTGGTCAACAGTGCGGACTATTATACGTACGACAGTCAGTATGGTGTCTGGACAGACAAATCCGGCAATGAAACCTATATGAAAGATCTCGTGAAAAACGGGGAAGATCTCAAGGTAGTAGGTGTTGTCCAGCCTGCAGAAGATGCCAATGCAGTGGCACTTTCTTCCGGAATCGGCTACCCGTCTTCTTTGACCCGGCATGTGGCAGAAGAGGCGGAAGACAGTGAGATCGTAAAACAGCAGATTGCGAATCCGGACATCAATGTCTTTACCGGGGAGGCGTTCGGTGAGACAGAAAGCCAGAACGGGCTGGATATGAACTCGTTATTTACCGTCAATACGGATGCACTGGAAAATGCTTTTCAGTTCAACAGCGATGCGCTCTCAGGCAGCCTTTCCGGGGCAGTGGATTTTTCCGACCTGTTCCAGATGGATGGAAACACTCTGGACCTTTCCAAAATGGTGGATCTTTCCGGGATCCAGATCGAGCTTCCGGATGCAGGTAGCTTGAATCTGAATGATCTGATGGGGAATCTGAACCTGACTGTTTCGGCGGAAGGGATGACAAAACTGGCGGGAAATCTGCTTTCCGGCTATCAGGACTACGCAAAAGAGCATCCGGAGGCAGATTATTCGGGGCTGAGCGAAGACTTTGCAGGATATTTGAAAAGTACGGACGCACAGAAGATTCTCAAAGAAAATATTCTGGAGATCATTGAATCAAACGGCGGCGTCACCGCATCGGTTGAACAGATTCAGAACCTCTTCCGTGAAGTTTTAAGCGGTTTTATGGAGTATGCGTCGGAGCATGGATATACGGATTCGGAGAGGTTTGATGAATATCTTCTGGAATACCTTCAGACACCGGCTGCGGCAGAGATCATCAACAGTTGGGGCAGCAGGATCTTTGATTCTGTACAGGATATTTCCATCACCACAGAGCAACTTCAGAAGATTGCCCGGGAGATGGCAGCCGGATATCTGGATTACGCAGAAAAGAATCAGCTGCCGGATCTGACAAAGATGGATGACTATTTTGTCAGCTACCTGAATACAGATGCGGGGAAAGAAGCGCTTTCCTCCGGAATTTCGGAGATAGTTGATATGGAGAGCCTGCAGTCACAGGTTGGTACGGCCCTTGAAACTTATATGAAAGAAGTGATGGGCGCGTATACAGGCGCAATTTCCAATGCACTGGAAACTCAGATCAGCTCTGCCATGAGCCAGGTGGTAAGCCAGATGAGCAGCGGAATGGAGACGGTGATGCAAAGAGCGATGAGCCGGGTGGGAACGAGCCTTCAGGAGGCCATGGGAGATGCCATGACCATCGATGCAGACGCCTTTGCCAATGCGTTTGAAATGAACATGAGTGAGGAGGAGCTCTCCGAGCTGATGATGTCCATGCAGTCTACGGGAGAGACTTCCTATGACAGTAATTTAAGAAATCTGGGATATGTGGATTTTGATGTCCCGACAGGTATTGCCATTTATCCAAAGGATTTTGAGAGCAAAGAAGAAGTCGTAAAGATTCTGGACGGCTATAATAGTCAGATGGAGGCACAGGGAAAAGACGAGCAGGTGATCACCTACACAGATATGGTTGGTACTCTTATGTCTTCGGTTACGGATATTATCGATATTATCAGCTATGTACTGATCGCCTTTGTGGCCATTTCTCTGGTGGTTTCTTCCATCATGATCGGTGTCATTACCTACATCAGCGTGCTGGAGAGGAAAAAGGAAATCGGAATTCTCAGGGCCATTGGTGCCTCAAAGGGGAATATTTCCCAGGTGTTCAATGCGGAGACCTTTATCATCGGGCTTTGCGCCGGGCTCATTGGAATCGGGCTTACCCTTCTGCTTCTCATACCGGGAAATGCATTGATCCATCATCTTGCAGATACGAATGAGGTAAGCGCCGTGCTCCCTGTAGTGCCGGCACTGATTCTGATCGCGTTAAGTGTCGTACTTACGCTGCTTGGCGGATTGATTCCTTCCAGAAAAGCTGCAAAGAGTGATCCGGTGACAGCACTTCGTACCGAATAAAATTTTGCAGAACCTCTTGACCGGTTGTAACAACCGCCTGCTATAATCATATGGTTATCTGAACTATATGGTAAAAAGGCAGGAGCCGCTTAAGAAAAACGAGTAGACAAAGAAACAGGAATTCCGGGTAAAGGAGGAGATCGTATGTATAACCTGCAGCTCGAAACATTTATTGTAGTGGCGGATCTGGGCAGCTTCAACAAGGCTGCAGAGGCTCTTTATATCACGCCGCCGGCCGTCACAAAACAGATTAATCTCCTTGAAAAGGATCTGGGGCTGACACTGTTTGTCCGTACCCACCGGGGGCTGGCTCTGACAGAGGCGGGGAAGTCTCTGTACCGTGATGCGAAATATATTATTCAGTACTGCAAAGACTCGGTCGAACGGGCTAAAAAGGCCATGCAGGAGAAGGATAATGTGATTCGGATCGGGACTTCGCTGATGACTCCGGCAGCTCCTCTTGTACAGGCGTGGTCCACAATCCAGAAAAACTACCCGGATATCAAGCTGCAGATAGTTCCTTATATGAACAGCGTGGAGAATGCAAGGGAGATTCTGAAAAGCCTCGGAAAGAATATTGATATTGTAGCGGGGATTTTCGATGAAACGATGCTGAAGCTTCGTCAATGCTCCGGGCTGGAACTGTCCAGGCAGCAGATCTGCTGTGCGGTATCAGTCAATCACAGGCTTGCCCGGAAAGATCTTCTGACTTTTCAGGATCTTTATGGAGAAAATTTCCTGATGATGCATCGTGGATGGAGCAATTATGTAGATGAGCTTAGAGATGATATCTGGAAAAATCATCCGCAGATCCATGTGGTGGATTTTGATATTTACAGTCTCGACATTTTCAACCAGTGCGAGAACAGTAATGACATTTTGATGGCGGTGGAAAACTGGAAAGATGTCCATCCGCTTCTGAAAGTGATCCCGGTGGAATGGAAATATACGATTCCGTATGGAATTCTGTATTCTCCGGAGCCGACAGATCTTGTAAAAAAATTTTTAAAAGCAATGCAAAAGGCGGTTCAGGCATGAGAAACTTTAAGACAGAAAGAAACTACCGTACAGGAATGGCAGCATTTGCGCTTCTGTGCAGTCTGACTCTGACTGCATGTCAGGGGACGCAGAATACGGACGGCAGCAGTCAGAAAGAATCCACGAGAGATTTTTTTGCCATGGATACCTATATGACATTTACCGCATATGGAGACGGTTCCGAAGAAGCGTTGGAAAAGGCGGAGAAAGAGATTCAGACACTGGAATCCGAGTGGTCTGTTACAGATGAAAACAGCGAGATCTATGCGGTCAACCACAGCAATGGAAATGTGGTGACGCTCAGCGAGGATACCGCCGGTATTGTCAGCTTTGCCCTGGAAATGGCAAAAGAGACCGATGGAGCACTGGAGCCTACCATTTATCCGGTGCTGACGGCCTGGGGATTTACGACTGATGAAAACCGGATTCCGGGAAGTGAGGAAATCCAGTCGCTTCTTGAGCGTGTCGGCTATGAAAAAGTGGAGCTGAACGGGCAGGAAATCCGTCTGCCGGAAGGAATGGAGCTGGATCTGGGCGCTGTAGGAAAGGGTTATGCGGGAGATCTGACAGCAGAGATTGTGAAAGAGAGCGGAGTAACGTCGGCTCTTTTAAATATCGGCGGTAATATTCAGACCGTGGGCTCCAGACCGGATGGAAATGACTGGCGGCTTGCCATACGGAGTCCTTACGGAGACGGGGAAGTCGGCGTGCTTGAGGTATCGGACTGCGCCGTGGTGACCTCTGGAAATTATGAGCGGTATTTTACCGGAGAGGACGGAAAACGATACGGACATATCATTGATCCAAAGACCGGATATCCGGTGGATAACGGACTGGCCTCTGTGACCATTGTGACGGAGGAAGGGAAAATGGGAGATGCCCTTTCCACCTCCATGTTCGTAAAAGGACTGGAAGGCGCACAGGAATACTGGAAATCCCACGAGGGATTTGACATGATTCTGATGACGGAAGATGGAGAAATCTATCTGACAGAAGGCATCGAGGACAGTTTTACCTTGACCGACAGCTTCAGCAATATGGAGAAGCACATCATCAGAAGATAGACGATTTGAGTAAAAAGAGAATCAGAATAGAGGAAGAGTACTTTCATGCAAAGTGGATGAAAGTGCTCTTTTTTGTGTGCAATAACCTAAAGGTATATACTGGGCAACTTATCGAATCTACTTCATACCGGAGGACTCCGTTATAATAAAAGCAGCAAAGGAGGTAGATCATATTGTGGCACAGGTGTAGAAGGAAGAGGCGGGTAGCGTTCGCGTTTGTTCTCTGTCTGGCTTTTGGGATTCTGATCCCGGGATGCAGTCAGGAAAACAACGAATCTTTATGTAATTCGTCGGAATCCGTTTCTGATGAGGAAAATCGTGCAGATACGTCATCTGATATGGGAAATGGGACGGAAGGTGCCTATACGCTGGACACCAGAGTGGAAGACGTTATCGAAGATCCGGTATTCGGAGATTATGGACGGCTTATTTTTCCGGCGGACAGGACCATTGATGAAGACCTTACCCTGCGGGATGTGGGAGATATTCTGACATGGTACAATAACGTCAATCCGGACCGGACGGTGGAGATCGTCAATTATCTGCGGGAACAGGCACAGTCCGGGGAACAGATTTTCTATGACATTTATACAGAGGAAGAAAAAGAGGAAGATCCGGACAAGGAAAATACAGGATTGTTTTTCTTCCGTGGAAATCCGGGAGAAAAGTTTGCCATTACAAATGCGGGAGGCGGGTTTGCCTATGTGGCTGCCATGCATGACAGTTTCCCTCATGCCATGGAACTCTCTGAAAAAGGCTACAATGCCTTTGCGTTGATTTACCGGTCGGGCGCCCAGACTGCCTGCGAGGATCTGGCAAGAGCCATCGCCTTTATTTTTGAACACGCAGAGGAACTGCAGGTAAATGTCACGGATTATTCCCTGTGGGGAGGATCCGCAGGTGCCCGGATGGCAGCATGGCTTGGCTCCTACGGGACAACGGCTTTCGGGGAGGAAGCTTATCCTGCTCCGGCAGCTGTGATCATGCAGTACACCGGGCTGTCCGATGTGACAGGCGATGAGCCGCCGACCTATGCGTGTGTAGGGACAAATGACGGAATCGCCGATTACCGGACGGTGCAAAACTATATCAGTCAGATCTCGGATCAGGGAACCGATACGGAAATCGAAGTGTTTGAAGGATTAAGCCATGGATTCGGTCTTGGCGAGGGAACTGTGGCAGAAGGATGGATCGACCGCGCAGTCAGCTTCTGGGAAAGGAATATGAATCAAAATGCAGGAGGAGAAGAGTAATGAAAACAAGAACATTAGGACAGGATCTGGAAGTTTCTGCTATCGGTCTTGGATGTATGGGGATGAGCCATGCCTACGGTCCGGCAGCGGATAAGAGAGAAATGACAGAGCTTCTGGCAAAATCTGTGGATCTGGGATATACCTTTTTTGATACAGCGGAAGTCTATGGAACACCGGAAAATCCGCATGATAACGAAGAACTGCTTGGAAAGGCATTGAAACCGTACCGGAACGAGATCGTTCTGGCATCCAAATGTGGAATCCGATTTGATGAAACATCACCGGAGGTCAACAAACCGCTGATTCCGGATGGAAGGCCGGAGACCATCAAGGCTTCCATTGAAGGGTCGCTCAAACGTCTGGATACGGATCATCTGGATCTGTATTATATTCACCGGATTGACAGAACGGTCCCGATTGAGGAGACAGCCGGAGCAATGAAAGAACTGATGGAAGAAGGGAAGATCACTCACTGGGGCATCTCCGAGGCGGATGAAGAGACACTGAGAAGAGCGCATGCAGTCTGCCCGGTTACGGCAGTCCAGAACAGGTATTCCATGATGTACCGGGATTACGAAGCACTCTTCCCGGTACTGGAAGAGCTCCAGATCGGATTTGTAGCATTTTCTCCTCTGGCAAACGGATTTCTGACCGCCAGATATGGAAAAGATGCGGTTTTTGACAAAGTGACTGATTATCGGAGCAATATGCCGCAGTTTTCAGCAGAAGGAATGGATCAGAATGAAGAACTCATCCGGTTTCTTAAGGAGACTGCAGATAAAAAGGACGCGACGCCTGCACAGATTTCCATGGCGTGGATGCTTGCAAAGAAGCCGTGGATCGTGCCGATCCCGGGGACAAGAAAATACAGCCGCCTGATTGAAAATGCACAGGCTGCTGAAATCGAGCTAACAAAAGAAGAAGTGTCAAAAATCGACAGGATGCTGGATCAGATACCGATGTCAGAGGTGTTTGGCGGCTCCAGAATTTCAAAGAAAAATATGTAAATCCTGTAATGCGTATAGGCATGGCGGGATACTCCTAAAATGGCTTTCTGAAGAAAAAACAAAACTCATGTGCGGGTTACAGTCTTTTTGAGAAAGCCATTTTTAATGGTTGAAAGGGCGCCCTTTATCCGCTATAATCGTCTCAGCAGTCAAAAGGAAGGAGGGGGAACATGCTGCTTCGTCAGATGCGGTATTTTGTAACTGTTGTGGAATGTAACAGCTTTACAGAGGCGGCTGAGAGATGTTTTATTTCCCAGTCGGCCATTTCCCAGCAGATTCAGTCACTGGAAAAAGAACTTGGAATTGAACTGATTCACCGGCAGAACCGGCGGTTTACCCTGACAGCGGCAGGGGAATATTTCTATGCCCACAGCAAAGGGATTCTGGAGCAGACCGATGAACTTATCCGGGGTGTCAGAAGACTGGGGACCGACCGGGAGCTTCATCTTCGAATTGGATATCCCCGCAATTACAGTGGACTGGAGCTGCATCAGACGGTGTCTGAATTTTCCGGGCTGTATCCGGAAGTGTCCATCAGTATTGTAAACGGAACACACGAAGAACTCTATGAGCTTCTGCGTCAGGAAAAGGTGGATCTGATTCTGAATGACCAGCGTCGTGCGTTTTCGGAAACCTATGTCAATAAGGAACTGATCCAGTGTGTCTGCTGTGCGGAAGTTTCTATTCACAGCAGTCTTGGAAAACGGGAGTTTGTGACAATGGAAGAACTGCGCCGGCTTCCATGTATTTTGATTTCCTCCAAAGAACAGCAAAGTGAAGAGCAGGAGTACTACCAGAACACGCTGGATTTTGGCGGCAGCTATCTGTTTGCGGAAAATCTGGAAGAGGGCAGACTTCTCGTTGCCAGCAACCGGGGATTTCTTCCTGTGGAGCAGGCAGGAACCCTTCCGGCAGAGAGCCCGTCTATCCGCCGCCTTCCAATTTATAAGGATGGTAAGCCGTTTCTGCGTAATTACTGCATGTTCTGGAAGAAAGACCGGAGCAACTATTACATGGAAGAGTTTGCTGAGATTCTGCACTGGCTTTTAGAAAAAAGCATAGGGAGAATGTCCGGTGGGAACTGCGGTTGCAATTGACGCCAAAGTATGCTAAATTGGGAACTGTAATATTTCCTGTTAGAATTGAATAACTTTATCAAGTGAAGAATTCCTTTGTCAAAGAGGATGTATTTTAAAAGGGAACGGAGTGGAAATCTCCGGCGATCCGGTCACTGTAAGCAAGGAGTCTGTCCCAATTTATGTCATTGCGGCAATGCCGTGAGAAGGCCGGGACAGGCAAGGAGAGGCAAGCCAGGAAACCTGCTTGATAGAGAAGATGAAGCTTCCGTGTAAAGCAGACATCTGAAAATATGGGCGGCAATCTTTGCCTGTCCATATGTTTTTGTCATGCCTGCTTATAAAAAGCAGGTTTTTTTGTTCTGCAAAACGAATCTTCCGGTAAGTAGGAATATGGATCTGACGGCCAGACCAAAGATCCTGTAACAGGAAAGGAAAATATACCGAAAGAAAGAAGGAGAGAACATGAAACAGAACATGGTGAAAAAGGTACTGGCGTGTCTTCTGACAGCCACAATGACGGTGGGACTTTCCGCCTGTGGAGGCAGTGACGGAAACAACAGCGGGGATGAGGGCAGAATCAGCTCTGATCAGGTGAAAGAGGACAATCAGGCTGCAGATGACGGTTCGTCTGACAGCAAGGATACCACAGAGAGTACGAAAAAAACCGAATATCCGCTGACGATCACAACTTATGGCCGGGATGGCGCCGAGTATACGATGACTTATGAGAAGGCGCCGGAAAAGGTGGCAGCGGTTTACCAGGGATCGGTGGAGACGCTGCTTGCTCTTGGACTGGAGGACCGGATTGTAGCGACGGCAGGGCTTGATAATGAGGTGCCGGATGATCAGAAAGCCGCATTTTCCAAAACAGACTATCTGGACGAGTTTACCCCGTCCAAAGAGACAATGACGATGCTGGAACCGGATATGATTTTTTCCTGGGTATCTCTGTTTGATGAGGATAACCTTGGAAGTCCGGATGAATGGATTCAAAAAGGAACAAATGTCTATATCAATACGAATACCGCGGTGAAAGAAGATTCTCTGGAAAATGAATATAACGATATCCTGAACATTGGAAAGATTTTTGATGTGCAGGACCGTGCAGAAGAGATCGTAAATCAAATGAAAGAGACTGTAGAACACGTAAAAACGCTGGCCGAAGAACAGGAAGAAAAGCCGTCTGTCATGGTGGTGGAGAGCATGAATGATACCTTTACCAATTATGGCGCGGCAAGCATTGCGGGGAACATGGTGACCCAGCTTGGTGCCAGCCTTGCAAATCCGGACGCATCCACGGTTGGAAAGGAAGACATTTTAGCGGCAGATCCGGATGTGATTTTTGTCGTCTACATGCCATATACCGGGGATGATCCGGAAACGGTGAAGCAGGAAAATCTGGATAAGATTCTGGAAGATGAAGCCTTTCAGAGCCTGAGCGCCGTGAAAAATGACCGGGTTGTTCCGATTATGTTAAGTGAGATGTACGCAAGTGCGACAAGGACGCAGGACGGGATTGAGACTATCGCCAGAGGCCTGTATCCGGATCTGGATCTGAACGAATAGAGGGAGCATGATGAAAAGAGGAGCGATGAAAACAAAGACATATGGAATTCTGATTCTTGGGCTGTCTGCGGCTCTTATACTGTCACTTTTTACGGCGGTACTGTTTGGAAATGCGGATTTGTCTTTTCAGGATGTGTACCGTGTGATCGGGTATGAGGTTTTTCATACAGAGAGCCTGTCCTCCTACGGTCAGGGAGCTGTCCACGATGTAGTCTGGCAGATCCGGCTGCCGAGAGTGTTGATGGCGGCAGCCGTAGGTACGGGGCTTTCCGTGTGCGGCGTTGTCATGCAGGCAGTTGTCAAAAATCCTCTGGCGGACCCGTATGTCCTTGGTGTCTCCTCCGGGGCATATCTGGGAGCAGCGGCATCCATTCTACTTGGGATCGGTTCCGTATTCGGGGATCAGGGTATGGGGATTATGGCCTTTTTCGGGGCTCTGGCAGCGTCCTTTGGTGTGCTTTTTATTTCCGGCATCGGAGGACGCACGAGCGCGGGGAAACTGATTCTGGCCGGAATGGCGGTCAGTACCGTCTGCTCCGCGTTCGCGAACTTTCTGATCTATATTTCCCAGAACCGGGAAGCAACGACAGAGATTTCCTACTGGAGCATGGGAAGTCTTGCCACGGCTGACTGGGACAATGTGCCGGTTGTTCTTCCGGTCATGATAGTCGCAACACTGATTTTCTGGACTCAATCCCGGAAGCTGAATCTGATGCTTTTGGGCGACGAGACAGCGGTGACACTTGGGACTGACCTCCACCGGGTGCGGATCGTGTATCTGATTCTTTCCTCCCTGATGGTGGGAACCGCAGTCTGTGCGGCAGGAATGATCGGGTTTGTCGGGCTGATTATTCCACATGCAGTGCGGATGTGCCTTGGAACAGATCATAAAAGGCTCATCCCTGTCAGCGCACTGACCGGAGCGGTCTTTCTGATCTGGGCGGACGTGGCCTGCCGGGTCATTCTGGACTATGCGGAACTGCCGATTGGAATTTTAGTCTCTCTGATCGGCGCACCATGCTTTATTTATCTGATGATAAGGAAATCCTATGGGTTTGGAGGTGGGGAAGCGTGAAAATCAATACGGAAGACCTCCATCTTTCCTACGGGGCGCAGGAGATTTTAAAGGGAATCAGCATCCAAAGTAAGGAGAAGGAATTTATCGGACTGATCGGGCCGAACGGAAGTGGAAAATCAACGCTGCTCAAGTGCATTTACCGGACTTTGAAACCGGATCAGGGTGCTGTCTATCTGGACGGAGAAGAGCTGAGTACGATCCGTGTCAAAGACTCCGCCAGAAAACTGGCGGTGGTGGCCCAGCATAACCATTATAATTTTGAATTTACCGTACAGGAAATCGTTATGATGGGGCGGTCTCCCCATAAAAAAGCACTGGAACGGGACAATGCCGGAGACTATGCCATTGTAAAAGAGGCATTGCAGGCCGTCGGTATGGAGAAATTTGCTGACAGAAATTTCTCCACACTTTCCGGCGGAGAACAGCAGCGGGTCATTCTGGCAAGAGCCCTGGCACAGCAGACACCCTGCCTGATTCTGGATGAACCTACCAACCATCTGGATATTACCCACCAGCTTCAGCTGATGCGGATTGTAAAGGAGTTGAATGTGACGGTGATCTCGGCCGTCCACGATCTGAATATCGCGGCCATGTTCTGTGACCGTATTTACGCGCTCAAAGACGGCAGGATCGCAGGAGAAGGGACACCGGAGAGTTTGCTGACACCGGAGTTTATCCGGGAAATTTACGATGTGGAGGCAGAAGTCGTCAAAGATAAAAAAGGACAGATCCATATTTTATTTGTAGAGTAGCAGAAAAGGGATTGTACACCGTTTACTGGTGTGCGATCCCTTTTTCAGTGGATGAACTCATGGAGATGTTGTTATGGGAGAATATAAACCGACTTTTTCAATACCAGAGCTTTTTGTATTTTCTCATTTCCGAGGAAACATTATAACACGATGAAACTATTCTGTTTTCATCATTCTTGCTGTTTTTAGGGACAGGATTTCTATTTCTTCTTAAAGCTGAATAGCGTTCCGTTGTACTTTATAATGAAGACGATCAGGAGGAATGCGCCAAAAGTAATAGAACAAAGTCCAACAAAATAGCCTAATTCAGACTGAGTGAGCAGATTAAGTACTGGTATAAGGAAAGTGCCTAAACCGACAATAAAAGTTCCGATTCCCATCCTTTTTGTAAAAGCTGTTTTATCTTTTGGATCAAGATTGGTATAATGATAACTGTGTATAAGTGTAATATTTTCTTTAACGCCTATTTGATATGATAAAAAAATACAAAAAATACCTAACACCAATTCAACAATAATTTCTTCTATATTCATAATCATTATCCCTTTTAGTCAAAGTAAACTCTTATCTCCCTAATGAGAAGCTGATTTCATATTACTGCTTGCTATGTGCATCGTCAAGAAAAAAACAGTAAGTTAATTTTTTTGTTTTCTTTCGGAATGGTAGGTTGTTGACTATTAAATTCTTGTGTCACCTTATGGCACATAAGCATAGTTCCTGGTTATATATACCTATTCAGATTAAGTATTTGATCTTGTAAAACCGGGGTTTTATACTGTAAGAAGAGGTGGAGAGCCTGAAATTCACATAGAAACAGGAGGCAGAAACGATGACAGAAACAATGAATTTTCACAAGACAGATTCAGAATTTATGGAACGGTGGGAAGCATTTGCATATAACGAAGTTGTAAACGAACCGGGACAGACACTGGATGAGACCACCAGATATCTTGCAGTCCTTGCTGCGCTGATCGGAAGCCAGTCCGTTGACGCATACCGGTATTATCTGCCAAAGGCAGTCGAAAGCGCCCTGACTCCGGCGATGGTAAAAGAAGTCGTTTATCAGGCAGTAGACTATCTTGGATTTGGAAGAGTTTTTCCATTTTTTGCAGCAACCAATGAAGTGTTTGAAGCAAACGGAATCCCGAATCCGGATGAGAACCGCGGAACGACTACGATGGAAGACCGTCTGAAAAAAGGAGCCGCTGCCCAGGCTGAAATCTTCGGACCGCAGATGCTGGAAGCATGGAAAGCCGGACATATCAACCGCTGGCTTGCATCCAACTGTTTTGGAGATATTTATACAAGAAAAGGACTGGATCTCAAGCAGAGAGAGCTGATTACCTTCTGCTTTCTGGCGGCACAGGGAGGCTGTGAGCCGCAGCTGACATCCCATGCCATCGGAAATATGAATCTGGGAAATGACAAAGAATTTCTTGTACGGGTTGTCTCTCAGATTCTTCCGTACATCGGATATCCGAGAAGCCTGAATGCAAACCGCTGTATCGAAAACGCAGAGACGCAGATGGCGTAATCGTCAGGAACCCAATAGATTAAGATATGGCAAACGGACCGAAGAGAGCAGATCTCCTCGGTCCGTTTTGTTATAGAACTTAAGGGAACATCGATGATTATATGCGATATTGAGAAGATTTATCAACAAGACCGGTTAGGTTTGACTAGCCTGAAAATGTGTTGCTATGCTTATAGAGTATCCTTATGATAATTCAGTAAAAAAGGAAGTGATGGCACATGAAGCAGCATAGATTCTGGGCATGGGCTGCCGTGTTCTGTTTCATAATGGTATTCTATACCGGATACAAGCATAAGTAATTCAAACATCAAAAAATTTTTAGCAGGAGGTAAAACATATGTTTAGTGATTCATTGATGAAGAAAATCGGATTATTCGCAGGAGGAGTCCTTTTCGGGACGGCAGGGGTAAAGATTTTATCCAGTAAAGATGCAAAGAAAGTATATACAACGTGTACGGCGGCTGCATTGCGCGCAAAGGACTGCGTGATGAAAACGGTAACGAATGTTCAGGAAAACGCAGAGGATATTCTTGCAGAAGCACAGCAGATCAATGAGGAAAGAGCCGCAGTGGAAGAAGCGGCAGTCCAGGAGGCGGAAGAAGACGGTGCGGCCTCTTCTGACAATGGAAAGATGTAACCGCTCATGAAATATATTATCAAGCATGAGATCAAGGGCCGCCTCCGGATTCACATCGTTCAGAAAAAAATGACATGTGAGGAGGCGGATACTCTTTTCTGGTATCTGGACAGGCAGAAAAATATAACAGATGTCAAAGTGTATGAACGCACCTCAGACGCTGTCATCTGCTATACAGGAGACCGTGGTGAACTGATCCGGATGTTGAAGGAATTCCGGTACGAAAAGGTAAACGTACCGGAAAACATGATCCGGAATTCCGGGAGATCCTTGAATGCGTCATATAAAGAAAAGCTGATTGCAAAAATGCTGCTGCACTACGGATGCCGGCTTCTGGTTCCGGGACCGCTCCGGGCGGTGGTTGTGACGGCCAGGTCTTTAAAATATCTTGCAGCCGGGCTGCACTGCATCCGAAAAAGAAAGATAGAAGTCCCACTTCTGGATGCAGCGGCAATCGGCGTCTCTGTCCTGCGCCGGGACTTTAATACTGCAGGATCTGTGATGTTTCTTCTCGGAGTCGGAGAGCTTTTGGAAGAGTGGACCCATAAGAAATCAGTTGGCGATCTGGCGCGGAGCATGTCTTTGAATATTAAGAAAGTCTGGCTGAAACGCGACGGACAGGAAATTCTTGTAAAGGCCGACAAGATCCGGAAAGGTGACATAGTGACCGTACATATGGGAAATGTCATTCCTTTTGACGGGGAAGTATCCGGTGGAGAAGGGATGGTAAACCAGGTTTCTCTTACGGGAGAGGCCATGCCGGTACGCAGAGTACAGGGACAGTCCGTCTATGCGGGTACAGTAGTTGAGGAAGGGGAACTTGATGTTCTGGTAAAAGCGGTATCAGGTTCCACCAGATTTGAAAAGATCGTGGCAATGATCGAAGATTCTGAAAAGCTGAAATCTTCTATGGAGAGCAGAGCAGAACATCTTGCCGACAGGCTCGTACCGTATACCCTGCTTGGAACCGCGGGGGTATGGCTTTTGACCCGGAATGTAACCAAAGCCTTATCCGTGCTCATGGTGGATTTTTCCTGTGCACTGAAACTGGCCATGCCTCTCACCGTACTTTCAGCAATCCGGGAGGCAGGCGGATACGGGATCACCGTGAAAGGCGGAAAATTCCTTGAGGCGGCCGCGGAAGCTGACACGGTGGTCTTTGATAAAACCGGCACGCTCACAAAGGCGAAACCAACGGTGAAAGAAGTGGTCCCGTTTGGTGATGTGCCGGAAGAGGAATGCCTGCGGATTGCGGCGTGTCTGGAGGAGCATTTCCCTCATTCCATGGCAAAAGCCGTGGTGGATGCCGCAAAGAAACGGAAGCTTGCCCACGAGGAAATGCACTCCAAAGTAGAATATATTGTTGCCCATGGGATCTCTTCCCATATTAACGAGAAAAAAGTGGTAATCGGCAGCAGCCATTTTGTATTTGACGATGAAGCATGTCAAGTCCGTCCGGAATACCGGGACAGATTCGAATCACTGCCGGACGAATATTCTCATCTGTATCTTGCCATTGAACAGGAACTGACGGCAGTGATATGTATTGAAGATCCGCTGAGAAAAGAGGCAGGGGATATGATTCGGGCATTGAGAACGGCAGGAATAAAGAAAACCGTTATGATGACCGGCGACAGTGAGAAGACCGCAGCATCAGTCGCCCGAAGGGTCGGCGTAGATGAATATTATGCGGAAGTGCTCCCGGAAGAAAAAGCGGGGTTTGTGGAGAAAGAGAAGGCGCAGGGGCATAAGGTAATCATGATCGGGGACGGAATCAATGACTCTCCGGCCCTGTCAGCGGCGGATGTAGGTGTCGCTATCAGCGATGGTGCAGAACTCGCAAGGGAAATTGCCGACATAACCATTGCGGCGGAAGACCTTCGGGAACTGGTTACACTGAAACATCTTGCAAACAGAATGATGAATCGGGTCGTAAAAAACTATCATCAGATCATCGGTATCAATGCAGGACTGATCCTTCTTGGCGTTGCAGGCATGATTCAGCCAACGTCATCAGCTCTTTTTCATAACACATCGACTTTACTGATCAGTCTCAGGAGCATGAGAAATCTGCTGACTGATGAAAAGAAATAAAAATCATTCAAAGAGGGAGATTCACGTTGTGTGCGGAATCTCCCTCTTTCTGTTAACAGTATTCTTTTATACCATGTCAAATATAAAACAACATGAATAATTGTTGATTTTTCAATTCGGTTAGTCTATACTAATTTAAGGAAAGAAAAATATGACAGAATAATGATAATCAGCAGTGTATGGAGGAGTAGATATGGCTAACATATTAGTGCAGGTTCCAACGTTTTACGGGCAGAAAGCGGGATAGTATCTTGAACAGAAAAGATGAGATTATTGAGAGACTGAAAGAAAACGGATGCCGTATTACTAGACAGAGGAAGATACTGATTGACATTATTCTGGAAAATGACTGTGCAAGCTGCAAGGAAATCTTTTATAAGGCTTCGAGGGAAGACAACAGGATCGGAGTAGCGACTGTCTACCGTATGATCAATGCGTTGGAAGAGATCGGGGCGATCAACAGAAAAAATATGTACAAAGTGGAATGTGCAGAAGATCTTACAGATGAAGAGGGATGCGAGATTATTCTGGAGGACAGTACTGTGTTCCGGATGCCAAAAGAAAAGCTGGATCAGATTGTCCGGGATGGAGTCAGAAAATGTGGTTATCTTGGCAAGGGAAAGAAAATATCAAAGATTATTTATCATAGTCAGGAGATGCCGAAAAGAGAGAGCGGCATAAATGAAAATGAATAGAAAAAAGCAGGACTGTAAAGAGGGAAAACATTTCAGTTTGTCAAAACTTTTGATTCCGGTATCCCTTGTGCTGATCAGTCTTTCTCTCGGGAACATTCTCCCGGATTATCTTGATAAACATAATTCATCCCGGACCTATGAAAACCTGAGAGAAAGCTATACAAAGATCCGGAAAGGGGACGGCGGGGAAAAGGAAAAAGACTGGTGGCTCACGGATGTGATGATCCGGTTTGACGAATTAAGAGAAGAAAATCCGGATATCGTGGCATGGATCCGGTCAGATGATCCGGAAAACACAGGAATCGATTATCCGGTTTTCTACTCGGGAGATAATGAGAAATATTTGAGACGGGATCTGTATGGCAAATCCCACATCGCTGGGAGCATCTTTCTGGAGGGACTGAACCGGCCGGATTTCACGGATTATTATACAGTCATATACGGGCATAACATGAATGACGGGAGCATGTTCGGCGGCCTGAAAAAATACCGGAAAAAAGAATTCTGGGAAGAAAATCCGTATTTTACCCTGTACACAGAAGGGGCAGTATACCGGTATCAGATCTTTGCCTGCCACGAAGCGGAAAACGGCGGGGATGTCTATAAGATCGGATATGAACCGGGGGAGAAATATCAGAAGCTGATTGACAGTATGGTCTGTAATTCTCTGATCGACACAGGAATTCATCCGGACAGCAGTCATAAAGTAATGACGCTTTCCACATGCACTGACAGCGGATATAGCAGACGGTTCGCGGTTCATGCGGTGTGCGTGGATTCCCGGAAAACAGAAGAAACAGAAAATAGAATAAATGAGAAATTAGTATCATTAGCACGGATTGACAGAAATAGAAATGGTATGATATGATTACGACAGTTAGTTGAAACTAATCTCAGTGTATGAATCTCACATATTTCATTCTTTGTTTATGTGAGATTCTTTTTAAAACAAGAGTTAGTAATAACTAACTTAATTAACTATGGAGAAAGATGATATGAAGAGTAAGAAAAAAATCGGGATCCTGATCCTTCTGGTGATAATTGCGGCCGCAGGCATCTGGTTCTATACCAGGCCAAAAGAAGTGACCAATTATGATGTGGCGTTTGAGGAAGATCAGGAAAAGCCGGAGAGTGAATCTACAACTCCTTCCGTGGGAGAGGGGATCCGGATTCCGGGATACAAATCAATAGAAATTCCTTCCGGAACAAAAGATGTGTCCGTTGAGCTGAATAACCCGGAAGAGAATCAGGTCTATTTCCGGATTTCCTTTTATCTGCCTGAGACAGAGGAGACTATCTACACGTCAAAAATAATCAAACCGGGACAGAGTCTCTATGAGATCACGCTGGAAAAGGAGATGGAGACGGGGGAATATCCCTTGACGGTGAAGTATGAAACATTTACTGCAGACGAAGAGATGACTCCAAGGAACGGGGCGGAAGTCAACTGCACACTTGTAGTCACATAAGAACTGCGTGAAAAAAGATACTGATGATGTTACAGTGCAAAGCACTTTAGCATAAACAAAAACATAAACAGAGAGGAGAATCAATTATGGGATTCAGAAAAATTTTATCCGGTGCCGTTGCAACGGCGATGATATCTACGATGCTGTGCGGAACCGCATTCGCAGCGGAGCCGGCGGACGGCAGCTATACAGGAGAAATCCATTTCCTGAATGCAAACGGAACAGGAAACAACAGCATGTGTGATCCGATTTTTGTACATGAGGCAGATGTAGAACTGACGGCGGATTCTGCCGAGCTTACATTCTATGTGGCTTACCCGATCCCGGCATTCCCGGATCAGGGTACAGATGGAACTGTAAAAGATGTGAAATTTACGGTAGACGGAACAGAATATAAGGCAGAATCGGACATTACTACAAAACCGGAAAAAGAATTTGATACAAATGCAGCGCTGTTTGGCGTCAATGCCGGAGACGTTCTGCCGACCCAGGTGCTTACTGTGGAGCTTCCGCGGGATGTGCTGGATGATCTGGAGGCCGGTAAAGTAGCGGCCAGCGCCTATGTGAATGTGGTTATGAATTCAACACAGAATTTCTTTGTAAAGGTAACTGATCTGCAGGCGGCAGGCGGAAGCCAGGAACCGGGAGGGGACACACAGAATCAGCAGAATATGCAGATTACCGCAGATGTACAGGAAGTGGTTTCCGAACCAGAATATACGGTAACTGTTCCGGAATCTGCAAACATGGGAACTCTGAGTACAGAGAAAGATAATGTAACAGGGTATTCAGTAGAAGTTGATGCTGCAAATCTGAACGGTGAACTGACGATTTCTGCTCCGGCAGCCGGCAACCTGACAAACGGTGATAATACACTTGCATTTGCGAACAGTTTTGGCAGCCAGAGTGTAACAGAAGATGCAACAGACCAAAAACTGAACGGAACGCTTACAGTTAGCGGTGAAGATGTGGCGAAAGCGGCAGCCGGAAACTACACAGGAACAACAACCTTTACGATTTCATACGCGGCGAATTAGTATATGCCAGCTGAATGATGCAGAGATCCCCGCACGATATCTTGTGGGGATCTCTGTTTTTCAAAAACGGATAGTTTCGGACGGAGGAAAGAATGAGAAGAAAAAGAAACAGGAAGAGATGGACCGCCCTTGCCCTGGCAGGACTGCTTGCTATGACAGCCTTGACTCCGGCAGGAGCGGCAAAAGCGGCGCCAGGGGAGAAGAGCGGATCGTATATCAAAAGCGGAACTTATCATATCGACCAGTTTGGCGAATACGATATTGATGCGGAAGTAACTGTTACAGACGGAAAAATCACGGATGTGACGATTACCGGAGATAATTTCGGCGGAACATATGCGGAGGTAAACAAGGGCAAACTAAAGACCGCCATTGATGGCATTTCCGGGATGTTTTCCGGACTGGCGGATAACGACGCAGAGGGTATCCGGGATCTGGATGCCGTGGCAGGCGCGACCTATTCCTCCAATGGAATTAAGGAGGCAGTCGCAGATGCACTGGGTCTGAACCTTGCTGAGGAGTCTGCGGAGGATGTTCCGGAGAAACTACCGGATCCGGGCACATATGACGTGACCGTTGCAGTACGAAGCGACGTGGTAGACCACAGCCTTGTTCAGACTGAAACGGCAAAAGCTCTTCTGACGGTCAGTGAAGACGGACAAATGAGTCTTTCTTACACGATGGTTTCCGGAACGGAACAGGAACCGATGTATATCCTCGGGTTTAACGGCTATTATAAAGGCAACGATCCGGCCGGGGAACTTTCCATGGAGAACGTAACTTATGCAACGGAACAGCGGGGAGATTATGAAGTGGTGACGGACGTCACATTTCCGCTTACCGAGCTGAGCCGGTATTATTATAACAACACTAAGATTTATGTACCGGCTATGAGCGCCTTAAACGGCGAAATCAACGGCATACACTTTGAAAACGGAAAGTTCAGCGTAAAAACTATCGTTACCATGTACTGGAATACACTGACAAGACACGGCAGCGGAGAAACCGGACAGCAGTCTATGGAAATTACTGCCAATGTTTCCAATCAGGCATCGAAGCCGGACGGCATGATCATGATCCCGGAATCCCTTTCCATGGGAAAACTGGAGACAACTGTCGATAATGTACAGCCCTATGAGATCCGTGTATCTGATGTTGAACCGGGCGAGACGGTCACGGTAAGCGCGCCGGCGGGCGGCAATCTTTACAGTGGATCAAAAACACTTCCTTTCGGAAATGACTTTGGCTCACAGACAGCTTCAGAGACCGGAATGGCAAAAGCGGGCGGTACAGAGACGGGGATTGTACTGAACGGAAATATTACCATCAAAGGAAAAGATGTTGCGGCGGCATCTCCGGGAAATTATACGGGAACGGCAACTTTTACCATTACCTATGGTGATAATATAGACGAGGAAGAGAAACCGGAGGACTCGAAGGATCCGGAGGATCCGGGAGACACAGAACTGGATATTCACAACCTGGAGGACGGCACTTACGCAGTGACGGGCAGGATGGTAAAGGTGGACCAGTCCACACTTTCCATGGCAGATAATGCCATCAACCATACGATCAGGCTGACTGTAAAAGATGGCGTCTATTCAGTCACATTGGATATGAAAGGGATGAATATCAGCGGGAAACTCGGGTATCTTGGCGGGCTTCAGTATTTTCTTACCGGATATACGAAAGATCAGTACGGATATCCTCAGGGAGAACTGGAAGATGCAGTGGTAGACTCTTATCAGACAGATGAAAACGGTGACCGGATCCGTGATGAATACGGTACGGACTATCCGGATCTTGTTACGTTCAAACTGATTCCGGAAGCTCTGGATGATGGATTTGTCCCTCTCAAAGTTTATGTGCCGGTGATGGAATCGATATCTGAAGGTCTGGGTGACCAGTCAGTCTATCTGGCTCTTGACTGGGCGACTTTGAAAGCTGCGGAGGAAGATGATCCGTCGTTTTCAGATGACGATGAACCGGGAAGCAATAACGATAATACGGGAGACAAGGATGACGGTTCCGGCCAGGGAGGATTGACAGGTGGAAGTGGTCTTGGGAACAGTACACTTCCGGGTGGAAGCAGCCTTGGGGGCAGTTCCCTTGGCGGCAATTCGCTGAAAAGCGGTTCCCTTGGCGGAAGTTCTCTCGGAGGAAGCAGTCTGAAGTCTGCATCCGGTGTAAAGACAGATGATACTTCTTCAAACTCGGGTCTGTGGATCGCAGTACTGGCTGCAGGATGCATCTGTCTGGGTGCGGGTGTACTGACAACTGTTCGTTCCGGCAGGCGGAAAAGAAAACAAGACAGGGAACAGAGGCGGGAAAAATAGATGAAGATAAGAAAAAAAGTTAAAAATAAAGGAATCGGGTTTCTGGCCGCTGTACTCTTTGTTTTTGCAGGAGTGTGGACAACAGCATTCCCGGTACAGGCGGCATCCGGGAACGTTTATACCTGTACGGTTCATCCATGCTACGCCCATCCGGTTACCGGTGAAATAGAAGATTCCGGCGGCGAGGCATCTTACGCCACCGGCCAGGGCATGGTAGACGGAGTGGTGTACACAACGGGAATTCTGGAACTGACGGACAGCGGAGAATACTATCTGACAGTCCGGTTCAGCCTGATGGATCAGACTTCCGGACACAGTTTCTGGGTGCAGAATGTAGGCGACAGCGGCTGGGCAACACCGGCAGTTGGAGTAACCGGAAACGGAACGGACGACAATGGTACAACGGCAGACATCTGCATACAGGTGCCGGGCGAGAACTGTGTAGTCCGCTGTTCTATGTACGTGGCGCCTATGGGACGAGATGTAGTCTTTTACCTGTATCCGAGTGATTACGCTGCCGGGAACAATACAAATATGAATGCGACCATGGTGACAGAAGCATCCGGAAACGGAGAAACAGCGACAACGGACAGCTCCGGCAGTGCAGGCACGGAAAGTGGATCAGGAGAAACCGGAAATGCGGATACCGGAAGCACCGGGGGCGGTTCAAATCTGTCAGGTTCCTCGCTTTCGGGCGGCTCCGGTTTGACATCCTCCGAAAATGCGGACACAGAATCCGGAGAAAAAAGTACGGAGACACCGTCACTGTCCAGTTCCATAGATGAAGCGGCTCAGCCGTCCACGTCTACGGATACGGAACTTGACGAGGCACAGGGATTAAGTCTTTCCACAGCAACGGATGCATCCGAAGAGGCGGAAAAGACGGCGGGTTCCGGTGTAGGAGGCCCTTTTGCCGTCGGAGCGGCAGTCACAGTTTCCGGTCTGATTCTGATGGGTACAGCGGCAGTAATTATCTTTTTCTTCCGAAAGAACTGGAAACGCTGGGGTGGAGGTTATGATGACGATGAAGTATAGCCAGATCAAAGGAAAAAGCAGAATTTCCGTACTTGCAGCCGTTGCGGTTCTTTCCTGTAGCCTGTTTACAGGATGTGTGGATCAAAGCGCTGGAAACACGGATAAAACTACTGAGGGCAACAGTGCTTCCACGCAGAGCGGGAGTGTCAGTACCATGCTTGAAATCACAGATCCGGAAGAAAAGGCCGCTGTAGAAGCAGCAAAAGCCAAAGTAAAGGGAATGGGGGAAGAACCGAAGATTATTGCCACATCTCCTTCTACGGCAGAGATCTGTGACCGGCTGGAGCTCGACCTGACCGGCGTATGTTCAAGCTCTGTTTCGGAACTTCCGAAGCGGTATGACGAAGTGAAAGAAGTTGGAACCGCTATGGCTCCTGATATGGAGATTGTGGCTTCCTTAGACCCGGACTGGATTTTGAGTCCTGCCACCCTTCAGTCGGATCTGCAGCCGAAATACGAAGCCATCAATACGGACTGGGCATTTTTAAATCTCAGAAGTGTTCAGGGGATGTACCGCTCTATTCAGGAACTGGGCGAAATTTTTGGAAGAGAAGAGCAGGCACAGACCATGGTGGACGAGTTTACGGCGTTTTATGAGGATTACAAAAATAAGAACGAAGGAAAGGATGCTCCGAAAGTTCTGATCCTGATGGGTCTTCCGGGAAGCTATATCATTGCCACGGAAAATTCCTATGTGGGAAGTCTGGTGGAACTGGCAGGGGGTGAGAACGTCTACGCCGGGACGGACCAGGAATTCCTTACGGTGAATACCGAGGATATGAAGACGAAAGAGCCGGATGTGATTCTGCGTGCGGCACATGCGCTCCCGGATCAGATCGTGGAGATGTTCAACGAAGAATTTGCCACTGATGATATCTGGCAGCATTTTGACGCTGTGAAGAACGGACGGGTATACGATCTGACCTATGAATATTTTGGTATGAGCGCGAACTTCAATTATCCGGAAGCACTGGAGGAACTCCAGCCGATGCTTTATCCGGAGAATGAAGAGGATGAGAAACAGGAAAAGTAAGGAGGATGAGCTATGAGTGAAGACAGAGAAGAATCCGGCAGGCAGGACCAAAGCCGGAAAAAACGAAAAACAGCCCGGGCGGCAGCCTCCTTTATCGTCACAGGAGTCCTGCTCGTGCTGCTGATCGTTGTGTCCGTCAATATCGGAAGCCTGAAGGTTTCTCCTTCAGAGTTGTTCAGGGGACTGTTCATCAAAAGGATCGATGATGTGGCGGCTATTTATGACCTGCGTTTCCCGAGGATCGTGATCTCCCTGTTTGCAGGGGCAGCAGTAGCGGTCTCGGGTGTCCTTTTCCAGGCAGTGCTGAAAAATCCGCTGGCAGACCCTGGAATTATCGGGATTTCCGGAGGAGCCGGTTTTGTCGCGGTACTGATCACGGCCTTCTTGCCGGCCCTTTATTTCTTTACCCCGCTTTTCGCGTTCGCAGGCGGGGTACTGGCCTTTTTTCTGGTATACAGTCTGTCGTGGAAAGGAGGATTAAGCCCGCTTCGCATCATCCTGACCGGTGTTGCGGTAAGCGCCATGTTCACCGGTCTTTCAGATGCCCTGAATGCAATGAGCGGAGGAACTTCCTCCGGTGTGGCATCCATTGTGGAAGGGAATATCACTCAGAAAACATGGGAAGATGTACAGACCCTTCTCCCCTATGTAATTACAGGGCTTGTCCTTTCACTTTTGTTTACAAAGATGTGCAACCTGATGTCTCTGGAAGACAAGACAGCCAGAAGTCTTGGTGTCAACGTAAATCTGATTCGGATTCTGGTTTCTCTGGTTGCGGTGCTTCTGGCCAGTATCTCTACAGCGGTCGTGGGAGCTGTCAGCTTCCTGGGGCTTATCGTACCTCATATCGGGCGGCTGCTTGTCGGGAGCGACCACCGGGCACTGGTACCATTTTCCATGCTGGCAGGTGCATTTACCTTTCTGCTTGCGGATACCATCGGCCGGACCGTGGCAGCACCTTACGAAGTGTCGGCGTCCATTATAATGAGCGTGATCGGCGGTCCGTTCTTTATCATTTTGTTAAGGAGGTCAAAGAAATATGCAGCCTGATACAAAACAGAGGAAACCGTCCATGGAAGTGCGTGATCTGTTTTTTTCCTACGGGAAAAACAAAGTCTTAAAGGGCACGTCTTTTACCATAGAAGAAGGGAAGATCACAACCATCATGGGAGCGAACGGGTGCGGAAAATCAACCCTGTTCAATCTGATGACCAAGAATCTTTATCCGCGTAAAGGGAATATTTTCCTTTACGGGAAGAATATCCAGAATCTGGGTCTGAAAGATTTCGCAAAGAGGGTGTCCATTGTCCATCAGTATAATTCCTCCGCGGATGACATTACTGTGGAGAGGCTTGTATCCTTTGGAAGAACTCCTCACAGAAAGATGATGCAGGGACGAAGCGACGAGGATGAAAAAATGATCCGATGGGCCATGGAGGTTACCAATATCTTAAAATACCGGGACAGGGAAGTAAGCCGTCTCTCCGGCGGACAGCGTCAGAGGGTGTGGATCGCCATGGCGCTTGCGCAGAATACGAAGATCCTTTTTCTGGATGAACCGACCACCTATCTGGATATCCGTTATCAGATCGAGATCCTGAAACTGGTGAAGAAACTCAATCAGGAGTATGGGATCACTATTATCATGGTGCTCCATGATATGAATCAGGCGATCCACTTTTCAGACCGCATCATCGGCCTGAAAGAGGGGGAGGTTGCAGTTCAGGGAGCTCCGGATGAAGTGATTACAGAAGAATGCATCCGGGATTTGTACGGGATCTCTCTGGGAGTGACAACCATTGAAGGGAAAAAATTTGTCCTGACCGTGTGACAGCTCACATCCGGTCCGGCTTAACGGGAGTGAAATAATAATGAAGAATAAGAATCCGTTCAGGATTTTCTGGATCATACTGGGTTTTCTCTGCCTGGGACTTGGCACGGCAGGAATCGTCCTGCCGGTTCTTCCGACCGTGCCTTTTTTCATGGCTACAGTATTCTGCTTTGCGAAAAGCTCAAAGCGTCTTCACGACTGGTTTGTCGGAACGAAACTTTATAAAAAACATCTGGACAGTTTTGTAAAACAGCGTGCCATGACTATGAGGACAAAGATTCGGATTGTTGGGACCGTGACCGTGGTCATGGCGGCGGGATTTCTGATGATGAGCAATGTTCCGGCCGGTCGGATCTGTCTGGCGGTTGTGTGGGTATGCCACCTGTTGTATTTCTTCCTGAGAGTGAAGACCATTAAGCCGTAAACATAGTTTTTGGTTATATATTCCTATTCAGATTAAGTATTTGATCTTGCAAAGCCAAAGCTTTATACTGTAAGAGCCGGGAAATATCCGGAAGTAAGAATAAAGTGAGGAAGAAAAATGGAATACCGCATCAATCAGAGAACCGGTGACAAAATCAGCGTGATCGGAATCGGTTCCAGTTATCTTTCGGAAACGCCGGAGAAAGAAGCATTAGAAACCCTTGAGATGGCGTATGAAAATGGAATCAACTATATCGATCTGGCGGCCGGAGCGGCCAGATGTTTTTCCTACTATGGCAAAGCATTTGAAGCGCACAGAAAGGACATGATCTATCAGATTCATTTCGGCGCCGACTACGCATCCGGAGAGTACGGATGGACGACCAATGTAGAGCAGATCAAGAAATCCATTGACTGGCAGCTTACGAAGCTCCGTACCGACTACATTGACTACGGATTTATCCACTGCCTGGATAAAGAATCCGACTGGAACGCATACCGGAAAAACGGTGTCCTTGATCATCTTTTGAAAATGAAAGAGGAAGGGCTGGTCAGACATATCGGACTGTCCTCCCATACGCCGTCTCTTGCAAATACGGCGATTGACACGGGACTTGTGGATATGCTGATGTTCTCCATCAACCCGTGCTACGATTACCAGAAAGGGGACTACGCCATCGGCTCTTCCGATGAGCGGATGAGCCTGTACCGTCGCTGTGAAAAAGAGGGAATCGGCATTTCCGTCATGAAAGCATTCTCCGGCGGACATCTTCTGGATGAACGGACGTCGCCGTTCGGAAAAGCTCTGACAGAATACCAGTGCCTGCAGTATGCATTGGATAAACCAGGTGTGCTGACGGTGCTTCCGGGTCTGAGGGATAGAAAGGATCTGGAAAAACTGCTCGGATTTTTTGACGCTTCCGATAAAGAGAAAGATTACTCCGTGATCGGAACACTGGTACCAAAGGAGGCCGAAGGAAGCTGTGTCTACTGCAATCACTGCCACCCATGTCCGGCAGGACTTGACATTGCTCTGATCAACAAGTACTATGATCTTGCAAAGGCAGGAGATTCCATGGCCGTTGGACATTATCAGAAGCTGGAAAAGAATGCTTCCGACTGTATCCGGTGTGGACACTGTAACCGCAGATGTCCGTTCCACGTAGACCAGATGAGCCGGATGCAGGAAATTGACGCATATTTTCAGCAAGCATAAGAAAGGAGCATTTTCGTTATGAGAAAAAATTTTGGACAGAAAACATGGATGTATCCACTTTCGGTACTGATTATCGGAACATACGGAGAGGATGGAACCCCGGATGCCATGAACGCGGCATGGGGCGGAATTTATGATACAGGAAAGTAGTTCTCTGCTTAAGCGCTGGACATAAGACAACTGCCAACATCAAAGCCAGAGGAGCGTTTACTGTCAGCTTTGCGGACAAAGCGAACCTTGTTGCATCCGATTATGTGGGCATCGTATCCGCCAACAAAGAGCCGGATAAACTTGCGAAGGCGGGATTCCATACAACAAAGAGCGAGTTCGTAGATGCTCCGCTGATTGATGAGCTGCCGATGGCACTGGAATGTAAGCTGGAAAAAGTAAACGAAGACGGCAATATCATCGGAGAAATCGTCAATGTCAGTGTGGATGAATCCATTCTGGACGCAGAAGGCACGGTAGATCTTTCTAAATGGTGCCCGATTACCTTTGATCCGGTTCACAATACCTATACGGCACTGGGAGAAGCAGTAGGAAACGCATTCAGCGATGGAAAGAAGCTCTGCTGATTAAAATTTAGAAATGAATGATAGAACGGGAGATCAAAGACAGATCTCCCGTTTGTTTTATTCGATAAGCAGAGAAATACCTGCATAGAGAATGCCGGAAAGTACCATGACAAGGATCGGATTTGCCTTCCATTTCTGAAGTAAGAGAAAACAGAAGAAGAAAAGCACGACCAGAATCCAGTTGGTAGAGCCAAAGTGGATCGATCCTTCCGGCCAGAAAGCGGAAATCAGAATCGAGATTCCTGCCGAGGCAATCAAAGCGACAACTGCAGGTCTCAGCGTGGAAAGAACGCTTTGGAGTGCTGCCATATTCCGATATTTTAAGTAGAGTCTTGCAATGATCGTGACGATAATGCAGGATGGAAGAATACAGCCGAAGGTGGCCGCTACGGCGCCTGGAATCCCTGCGATCTTGATTCCGACGAAGGTGGCGGAATTGATGGCGATTGGGCCGGGCGTCATCTGGGAAATGGTAACCAGATCCGTAAATTCCTTCATGGAGAGCCAGTGATTCAAGGTAACGACCTGGTCCTGAATCAGAGGCATGGCCGCATAGCCGCCTCCGAAGCTGAACAGGCCGATCTGAAGGAAACTGAGAAACAGATGAAGGTAAATCATGATGGATCCCCCTTTCTACCCGGCATAAATGTCTTCAGCAGACCGACAGCAATGCAGACAAGGATGATAACGACGGCATTGATACCAAGGCAGGATGCAGCGATGAGGGCTCCCGCCATAATTAAAATAGAGAGCCATTTTTTCTCCAGAAGAATTCCGGCTGCCATTTCCCAGACGACGGATGCGATGACAGCGGCGACGCCGGCCTGCATTCCCTCCAGCACAAGGCTTACGACCCGGTTATCCCGGAACGCCTCATAAAAGATGGAGATCACAGAAATCACAAGAAAAGGCGGAAGGATGGTTGCGATGACCGTAGTGATCGTGCCGGCAATCCCGGCGAGCTTATATCCGACGACGATGGCGCCGTTGACTGCGATGGCTCCCGGGGCGGACTGGGCGATAGCAACCAGATCCAGCATTTCTTCTTCTTCAATCCAGTGATATTGATCGACAAATTTTTTCTTCATCAGTGTTACAATGACATATCCGCCTCCGAAGGTGAAGGCACTGAGATAAAACGTTGATATAAATAACTTTAACAGAATCTTATGTTTCTTTTCCATTGGAATGTCCTCCCTCCTGTTTTAGTATAACTGGTCTTGATCTATATGAAAAATAGTATTATTCTATAAAATAGATAATGAATTTCTTATATATGGAGGAACCATGACACTTCGGCATATGAAAATCTTTGTGTCGGTCTACCAGAACAGCAGCATCACAAAGGCGGCAAAAGAGCTTCATCTGGCACAGCCGTCTGTGAGCGTTACGATCAAAGAACTGGAAGAATATTACGGGCAGCACTTTTTCGAGCGGATTGGAAGACGGATTTATCCAACCGCCGCCGCGAAAGAATTTTACGGATACGCCGTCCACATTGTCTCCCTGTTTGAGGCAATGGAAAAAGAATTGAAAAACGGAGATGAGATCGGGACAATCCGGGTTGGAGCCAGCATTACGATCGGGACTCATATCCTGCCGTCCCTGATGAAAGAATTTCAGGAGCAGTTTCCGGAAATCCGGATGGAGGCTGTCGTCAATCAGTCGGGAACGATTGAAAGGCTTTTGCTGGAAAATGAAATTGATCTTGGCCTGATTGAGAACCAGCCGTCTTCAGATTCCGTATGTGCGGTACCGTTTCTGGAGGATTCCCTTGTAGCGATTGTACCGGCGGAGCATCCTCTGGCGGGGAAGTGCGATGTCACACTGAGAGAGATGGCAGAGAATCCGTTTCTGATGCGGGAAAAGGGAAGCGCCGGAAGAGAGATTCTGGATGCCTGCTTCGACATGGAGCAGATCACCGTCCATCCGGCATGGGAAAGTTCCAGTACCCAGGCGATTGTGCAGGGCGTGGCAAAAGGGCTTGGCGTTGCAGTCCTTCCCTATCTGCTTGTGAAGCGGGATCTGGAACAGGGTCTGGTCTGTCAGGCATTCCTGCGCCGGCCGATTGAAAGAAAACTTAATATTATTTATCATAAAAGCAAATATATTACCAGAAGCATGCAGACCTTTGTCTCCATGTGTCTGGACTATGGAACCCATCAGATAAAGGAGGAACAACAGGATGGAAGAGACGAAAATCCGGATCCGGACAGCCGGTCCTGACGATGCAGAACAGCTTCTCGCGATCTACGCACCTTATGTCGAGAAGACTGCAATTACATTTGAGTATGATGTGCCGGATGTGGAAGAATTCCGGGACAGAATCCGGAGGATTTTAAAGAGGTATCCGTATCTGGTGGCGGAAATATCCGGAGAAGCGGCCGGCTATGTCTATCTTGATTCCTTTGTCGGAAGAAAGGCATATGACTGGTCTGCTTCGGTTTCCATTTATGTAAAAGAACAGGTGCGAAAAACAGGAATCGGACGGGCGCTGTATCAGGCGGTGGAAGAAATTGCCCGGGCACAGCACATCACGAACCTGAATGCCTGTATCGGCTATCCGGAGACGGAAGATGAATATCTGACGAAGAACAGTGCGCAGTTTCATGCCCACATGGGATACCGGTTGGTAGGGGAATTCCACCAGTGCGGATACAAATTCGGAAGATGGTATAACATGATCTGGATGGAGAAAATGATCGGAGAACATGAAGAACATCCGAAACCGTTTATTCCATTTCCGGAGCTTCCAAAATCCGGCCGGGCAGAAAAAGACTGATCTTTGGAGAGAAGGGGATCTCACCATATTTGCGGAAAGAATACCGCAGATATGGTGATTTTTCATTCATTTTTTGTATCATTCCTTATGCAGGATAAGTATTTGTCTCCGGGAAATACCGTCCGTATAATAAAGGTATAGAAGGAAAACCTTCTGTATGAAATGGAATCCAACACAGATGGGAGGACGGATTTATGAAAAAACGAATGATTTCATTATGTCTGGTTTTATCAATGGTATTGACGTTTGCCGGATGCGGCAATGAAAGCAATGGAAGTGCGGACAATACACAGGGAACAACACAGCAGTCCGGAACAGACTCTGCCGGAGACGAGACGGATCCGGAAGATACCGTTCAGGGAACAGCGGAGGAAGATTCGGCACAGACCGGTGAGGAGACACAGGGAACAGGCTCTAACATTCTGGTAGCCTATTTTTCCTGGGCGGAGAATGCGATTCTGGAAGAGGATGTAGATGCCGTTGCTTCTCCAAGCGTAATTGCGCCGGGAAATGTTCAGGAGCTGGCAGGATGGGTGCAGGAAGAAACCGGAGGCGATCTGTTCTCCACTCAGGTTACCGATCCTTATCCAAGCGACTGGGATGCCTGTCTGGAACGGGCAAATGAAGAACGGGGAGAGGACGCAAGGCCGGAACTGACATCCAGTGTCGAGAATCTTGACGCATATGATACCGTATTTCTCGGATACCCTAAAATGGAGCAGGGTTATATCTGTGTATAGCGGTGTATTGCGTGGAGGAAGGAGGGCGAATAGGTACAGGAAACACAACAGAAAGAAAAAGTGTGTATAGAGTAAGGTAGGAACGACCATGAGAGTGGTCGCTTTTTTTATGGGAAAAATCCCCCTATCCTACAAGCTATAAGGAAAGGAGGTCATATCCATGAACACCAAGATCTGCTATCTATATCGGGATGCAGGTAACTATAAGGTTCATAATGAGTGCGTTATCCAGGGGGAATTATCCAAGGAGCAAATCCAAAGCATTCTTGATTGCTGTGACATGGGGGAATATTTTATCCCAAGACAGGTCGGGATGCCGGAAAGGAGATTCGATGAGTATGATACCGAGGTCGATCATTGCTGGTTTGAAATCAGCGAAGATGGGTTTGAGCGCACAAATCAGCCTGCTGTCGGTTTTCATGGCGGGCCATGACCTGTGGAGGCAGAAACAGGCGCAGGATACTTTCGAGGATCTGGCGGAGCTGGTAACTGCGCCGGAAGATCCGAAGGAATCACAGGCGGAATCCTCTGCGCCGGAGGAATCTGCAGAAACCCAGGAGCCGCAGGAGGAACAGAGAAATCTCTCCTTATTATTCGAGCAGAACGCAGACTGCATCGGCTGGATCTGCATCCCAGGCACAGCGGTGGACTATCCGCTGATGCACACCCCGGAGGATTCTGAAAAATATCTTCGGAAGGATTTCTATGGGGCGTACAGCATAAATGGCGTCCCTTTCCTGGATGGCCGGTGCAGCCTGGAGAGCGCAAACTTAATCATCTATGGCCACAACATGAAGAATGGCACCATGTTCGGGAGCCTGAAAAACTATACGGATGCCAGTTACTATGCTGAGCATCCAACCATTGAGTTGGAAACTGCCGCTGGCAAAGCACTCTATACCATTTTTTCCGTGATGAAGGTGCAGAAGGAGGATGCCTGGTACCGTTTCCTTACCGTGGATACAGAAACGGATTTCCTGCACCAGATCCGCTACGCCAGGGAGTGTTCCCTCTATGACACCGGGATCATCCCGGCGTATGGCCAGCAGCTCCTCACCCTGTCTACCTGTTACGGTTCATCCGGCGGGGATGGGCGTCTGCTCATTGTGGCTGCGAAAACAGGATGATTTTGTTCTGCGATTTGTACCGTCTCATTGACAAAGGGGGTTAAAAAAGGGTATAATCCATTTGAGATGGAGGGCGGTCAATGGAAAAACAAGAGCTTCTGGAACAAATTGCAAAGCTGAAGGCTCAGATCAATGAGCTTCCAAAAGGATATATCTCCAGAAAAACCATCAATAACAAGACATACTATTATCATCAATGGTCAGAGAGCGGCGTCAAGCAGAGCCGGTATCTGCATGACGAGGAAATCGAACCTCTGGCTGAAAAGATGGAACAGAGGAAAACGCTGCAGGCACAGCTTCGCAGCCTGAAAAACAGGCCGGAAACATCTGGCAGAAAGCGAAATGAGGTGAACAGCTTGAAGTGTACCCTGATGCATAAACGGATCGCCGTGGCGGAGATGGAGTTGGATGACGCCACCGGCTTGATACAAAAGATCAGTACGGTCTATGCGCCGGAGCATTTTCCCGTGGGAATCACAGTAAAAAAAGGTGCTGCTGACCGGGCGGCGTTAAACGAGTGGTGGACAGACCGGTCTATCCCGGCCAGCCGATCCGGAGTCCGGGAGGCGCTGGAAACCTTGGAGATTACCAGTACAAAAATGCTTCTGGTGCGCTGTTATGGACTGAGCCTTTCGGATCAGTATTGGATCTGTCCGGAAGGTTCCAGTCTGACTTGGGAAACGATCAACTTTTTTGACAATGATTTCTCAGACGATATCGGAGACGTCCTGTTCGGGGCGGATAAGAAAGCGGATGCTTTGGATTTTTCTTCCCCGGATAATACTTCGGACGGGAACTTGAAAAAACGATGGAAGATCATAGACGGGAAACGATGTCTGGTAAAAGGCGGCAGCAACCCGTTCCGACAGCAGCCCTTTAATGAGGTCATTGCCGCCGGGATCATGGAACGCCTTAGCATCCCCCACATACCGTATGAGGTTACCTGGAACAAAGGCGCACCTTACAGTGTGTGTGAAGATTTTGTTACAAGGGATACGGAATTGGTTCCGGCATGGCGCATCCTCAAGACGCAGAAAAAAAGCAACAGCGTCTCGGTGTATCAGCATTTTGTCAACTGCTGTGAAGGGCTTGGCATCCATGATGCTGTTCCCTTCCTGGACCGCATGATCGTGCTGGATTATATTATCGCCAATGAGGACCGGCATTTTAATAATTTCGGTATGCTGCGGGAGGCTGAAACTCTGAAATGGATCGGTTTTGCACCGATTTATGACAGCGGCTCTTCCCTGGGCTATGATAAGATGCCCATGCAGATACGCTCGGAGAAAGATGTGGTCTGCAAGCCCTTTAAAAACCACCATGCAGAGCAATTAAAGCTGGTGTCTGACTTTAGCTGGATTGATTTTGACCGGCTGGAAGATGTGGATGAGCTGATCGAGAGTGTGCTGACAGCAGAAGGAACGGAGGACTATATAGATGAAATCCGTATCCGTGCCATCACAGGATCAGTCAAACGGAGAATCGAGTATCTTTCCCAGCTTGCCATAAGCCAGATACCGGTGCAGGAACATTCTACGGAGGATGATGTGGAAGAAAATATTGCCGCAGATTATGCACCAAAAATGGATCTGTAATCACGCAGTCTGTGATACCGTCACAGCTTATCGATACAAAAATCAAACAACGTAACAATTATCAGTCGTTTTGCGGAAGCAGAGCGGCTGTTTTTTCTTGCCTTTTTTGTTCCCGCAAAGCGGCGGCAAGGAGGTAAGAAATGTTCAAACGAAAACCCAAGGTGCTGACACCGGAGCAGATGGAGGAAATCCGCACCAAGGACTTCTTCGACTGCATCCTGCCGGGTACCATCAAGTTCCTTTCCGACCACTATATCGTTGGAGACAGTTACCGCTGCGTGTGGGCCATCCGGGAGTACCCGCCCTCCACCGAGGAACAGGCCATCCTTTCCCAGCTTGCTGACCGCAATGGCGTGACGCTTCGGATCTACCACCGGCTGGTGGAGGCCATGGAACAGAGGAAGATCCTGCAGAACGCCACCCGGAAGAACAAGCTGATGAGTACCGGCAGCGATGTGAATGAAACCATTGAGGCCGAAGGGAATCTGCAGGATGTGGTGGAGCTTCTGGCCAACCTTCGGAAAAACAAGGAACCGCTTCTCCATTGCTCCGTGTTCATTGAGCTGAAAGCCAAGGGCATGGATGCCTTAAAGGAGCTGCAGTCAGAGATCGCTATGGAGCTGACTCGCTCCAAAATCACGGTTGACCGGCTCACCCTCCGGCAGAAGGAAGGATATCTTTCTGTTCTGCCTGTGGGGGCCAATCAGTTCGGGGCGCAGTTCGAGCGTGTGCTGCCCGCCAGCTCCGTAGCCAACCTGTACCCCTTTAACTTTTCCGGCAAGACCGATCCACGTGGTATCTACCTGGGCCGGGATAAGTATGGCACCAATATCCTGGTAGACTTTGACCGGCGCAGCGAGGATAAGACCACCAGCAATATCCTGATCCTTGGCAACTCCGGCCAGGGGAAATCCTATCTCTTAAAGCTGATCCTGACCAACTTAAGGGAGGCAGGAAAGCTGGTCATCGCCTTAGATGTGGAGGCGGAATACGAGGAACTGACGGAGGCCCTGGGCGGCTGCTACATCGATTTCATGTCCGGCGAGTACATTGTCAACCCCTTAGAGCCAAAGGCATGGGGCGATGGCACGGAGGGCGAGATCGATGCCACCACACCGCTGGCCTTCCGGAAAGTGACCAGGCTCTCCCAGCACATCGCTTACCTGAAGGACTTCTTCCGGGCCTATAAGGATTTCACGGATGTGCAGATCGACACCATTGAGATCCTGCTGGCCAAGCTGTATGCCCGGTTCGGCATTACCGACAGCACGGACTACAGCGCCAAAAAGCCTACGGATTTCCCCATCATGGAGGACTTCTATAAGCTGTGCGAAGAAGAATTCATGACCTACGACAATCAGCGGAAGTACCTGTACACAGAGGAAACCCTCCAGCAGGTATGCCTGGGCATCCATTCCATGTGCGTGGGATCGGAAAGCAAGTATTTCAATGGCTACACCAACATCACGGACGATGCCTTCCTGTGCTTCGGCGTGAAGGGGCTGATGGATACTAACCGCAGGTTGAAGGATGCCATGCTCTTCAATCTGCTTTCCTTTATGTCCAACCAGCTCCTGGGTAAGGGGAATACCGCAGCCGCCATTGACGAGCTGTATATGTACCTGACCAACCTGACCTCCATCGAGTATATCCGAAACGCCATGAAGCGTGTCCGAAAGAAGGAGTCAGCGATCATCATCGCCAGCCAGAACATCAATGACTTCCTGATGCCGGAAGTCTGCGAGATGACAAAACCGCTGTTTAGTATCCCCACCCATCAGTTCCTCTTTAACCCCGGCCAGATCAACCCGACAGAGTTTATGGATGCCCTCCAGGTGGAGCCATCGGAGTTTGAACTGATCAAATATCCGGAGAGAGGCACCTGCCTGTACCGGTGCGGGATTGAGCGGTATCTTTTACAGGTCATTGCGCCGGATTATAAATCGGCCATCTTCGGAAAGGCCGGAGGCCGATGAGCGCCACTCAAAAAGATTGCCGTATCCCTTCTCACAGATAAAAAGGTACTCAAGGTGGTGGGCGGGATCGTCCTGGGGATCATTATCATCATTGTCATGCCTATCGTGGCCATCGTGTCCATCTTCAATGGAACCATTGAATTCGATACCGCCGAGCTTCAGCAGATGGTGGAACAGAACCTCTCTGCCGAGGAAATCGCCAAGCTCCAAGGCGTGGAGGACACGATGTATGCCATCGAGGATGCCATGACCGCCGCCGGTTATGACTGGCAGAAGGTGCGGGAGGCCCAGGTGCTGTATGTGACCGCCCTCTATGAATTTTCCTTTGAGTCGGATTTCGTGAGTAAGCTGGTAGGCTGCTTTGCGCCGGACCAGACGGATGAACAGCTCATTGCCGCCGTCAATGCCGCCTTCGGAACAGATATCGATGCGGCAGAGTTTACCCAGCTCATCGTGGGCGTCAATCAGGAGATCGTCT